>Ga0066710_100005692_pt1 | contig 11433 bp, 9 predicted proteins | sample GraSoiAngelo_159_FD_79666 | JGI IMG/M metagenome (GOLD analysis project Ga0066710, IMG submission 79666) | Grasslands soil microbial communities from the Angelo Coastal Reserve, California, USA - 14_1009_16_40cm | ecosystem: Environmental > Terrestrial > Soil > Grasslands | place: USA... | reverse complement strand
GCGCGCCGTCGCGCCCGGTGCGGCCCGCATCCTGGGAGTACGCCTGGGCGCTGCCGGGCGTCTGGAAGTGCGCGCTCGGCCGGCTGTCGGGCAGGTCGATCCCCATCCCGATGGTGTTGGTGGCGACGAGCACGGGCGTGCGGCTGGCGTCGAACGCATGCTGCGCGCGCTCGCGCGCGAGCGCGGTGCGGCCGGCGTGGTAGTGGCCCGCGGCGATCCCCGCCGAGCGCAGATCCGCCGCGACGCGCTCGGTGACCTTGCGCGTGCTGCAGTAGACGATCGCGCGGCCCGCGCCTTTGCGTTCCCGGAGCCCCGCGGCCTCGATTTCGGCCACGAGCGCTGCGAGCCGCGCCTCGTGGGTGCGCAGCGCGCGCACCGCGAACGCGAGATTCGGGCGGTCGAACCCCGCGCGCACGATCACCGGATCGCGCAGCCCGAGCCCACTCCCGACCTCCGCGAGCACCGGAGCGGTGGCGGTGGCCGTCAGCGCGATCATCGGCGCGCTCGCGAACGAGCGCAGCTCGGCGAGCCGCATGTACTCGGGCCGGAAGTCGTGGCCCCACTGCGAGACGCAGTGCGCCTCGTCGACCGCGAACAGCGCGATCTTCGTGCGCGCGAGCATGCGGCGGAAGCTGTCCAGCGCCGCGCGCTCGGGCGAGACGTAGAGCAGCTCGAGCTCGCCGCGCAGGAAGCGCGCCACCGCGCCGCGCTGGGCGTCGGAATCCTGCTGGCTGTGCAGCGCGGCGACGCGCGCGCCGCGCGCGGCGAGCGCACCCACCTGGTCGCGCATCAGCGCGATCAGCGGCGAGACGACGATCGCCGTGCCGCGGCCGCGGCGGCCCAGGACGAGCGCAGGCACCTGGTAGCAGAGCGACTTGCCCGAGCCGGTCGGCTGCAACACGACCACGTCGCGCCCCGCGAGCGCGGCGCACACCGCTTCCGCCTGACCCGGGCGAAAATCCTCGTAGCCGAACACGCGCTCGAGGACCTCGCGCGCGGCGACCCCCATCGACGCGTCGAGCACGCGAAAGAGGTATCACGCGGCGCGCCCGCGCGCCCCCCTGCCGAGATACCGCTCCGCGAGTGGGCGCAGGCCGCGCACCGCCTCGCGCACGCGCGCCAGCGCTTCGCGCGGGTTGCTCACGAACGCCTTCGCGTCGTCGAGCGCGAGGTAGAACACCGGCACCACCAGCAGCGTCAGCAGCGTCGAGGTGAACATGCCGGCCGCGGTCGCCACCGCCATCGGCGCGCGCGTCTCCGCGCCGGGACCGACGCCGAACGCCGCCGGCAGCACGCCGAAGATCATCGCCAGCGCGGTCATCACCACGGGCCGCATCCGGATCGGCGCGGCGTGGCGCATCGCGTCGACGGGCGACTGCCCCTCCGCGCGCAGCTGGTTGGCGTAGTCGATCAGCAGGATCGAGTTCTTCGTGACCAGCCCGATCAGCAGCACGATCCCGATCATGCTGAAGAGGTTAAGCGACATCCCGCCCAGCCACAGACCGCCGAGCGCGCCGACCATCGAGAACGGCAGCGCGATCATCACGATCAGCGGCTGCGCGAAGCTCTCGAACTGCGCGGCGAGCACCATGTAGATCACGAGCACGGCGAGCACGAGCATCAGCGCGAACTGGCCGCCCGCCTCCTTCATCGCCTCGGCGTCGCCGGTGAGCTGGAGCGACAGGTTGGGCGGCAGGATCTCGGCTGCGATCGCCTGGGCGCGCGCGACCGCCGCGTCGAGGCTAACCCCGTCGAGGTTCGCCATCACCTTCACGCTGCGCTGGCGGTCGGTGCGCGTGATCGTCGCGGCGGAGGCGCCCTTCTCGACGCGCACCAGATTGCGCAGGTCGACGAGCTCGCCGCTCTTCGTGCGCACCCAGAGATCGCCGATCGCGTCGAGCGAGTCGCGGTTCTCCTTCTCCATGCGCAGGCGGATGTCGTGTCGCTTCTCGCCGTCGCGGAACGTGGCGACGTCGAGCCCGCCGATCATCGACTGCACGATCTCGGCGACGGTCGCGGCGTCGATCCCGAGCGCCGCGGCCTTCTCGCGGTCGGGCACCACGCGCGCCTCGGGCAGGCCGAGCCGCAGGCTCTTGTCGAGGTCGACCATCCCGCCGCCCGCGCTCAGGCGGTCCATCATCTCGGTCGCATACTGGTCGAGCTCCTCGAGGCTCGCGTTGCCGGCGATCTCCACCTCGAAGTCGCGGCTGCTCGAGCTCATCGGATTCGCGATCGAGATCTCCTGGCCCGGGATCTGCGACAGCGCGTCGCGCGCGGCGCGCATGATCTCCTGCGCGCTGCGCTTGCGCTGCTTCTGCGGGACGAGCCGTGCATTGACCATGCCCTCGTTCGGGCCGCCGAGTCGCATCATGTCGGACCCGATCCGCCCGAACACCGCGGCGGTCTCGGGCTGGGCGAGCAGCCACTGCTGGTTCTGGACCAGCACCGCCTCGGTCGCCTCGAGCGAGGTGCCGGGCGGCGTGCGGAACGAGAGCAGCACGAAGCCCGAGTCCGACTGCGGGAAGAACTCGCCCGGCAGCTGCTTCCCCGCGACGATCGCGACGATGATCGACCCCACCGCGATCGCCGCGGTCTTGCCCCGGTGGGCGAGCGTCCAGTCGAGCAGGTTGCGATAGGCCGTCTCCAGCGCGTGAAACCAGTGCTCGAAGCGCTGGTAGATGCTGTCGGCGCCGCGCGGCTTCGGCGGCGGCATGCGCGCGGCCAGCATCGGCGTGAGCGAGAGCGCGACGAACAGCGAGATCAGCACTGCCACCGAAACCGTGATGCCGAACTCGCGCAGGAACGCGCCCATCCGGCCCGAGCCGAACGCGACGGGAATGAACACCGCCGCCACCGAGAATGTCGCCGCCATCGCCGCGAACGTGATCTCCCGCGTGCCCGAGCGCGCGGCCTCGAGCGCGCTCTGCCCGGCTTCGCGGTGCCGCTCGATGTTCTCGAGCACGATGATCGCGTCGTCGATCACCACGCCGATCGCGAGCGTGAGGCCGAGCAGCGTCATCGTGTTCAGCGTGAAGTCGAACACCCAGATCAGCCCGAAGGTGGCGATCAGCGAGAGCGGGATCGCGGCGGCGACGATCATCGTCGGGCGCCCGCGCCGCATGAACACGAACACGACGAACACCGCGAGCAGACCGCCGAACACCAGCGCGAATATCGTCTCCTCGAACGACTCGCGGATCGTGTGGGAGTTGTCGATGAACCCCTCGCCCTTCGAGATCGAGATCCCGTCCGGCGTGCGCTCGCGCGCCTTGCTCATGCGCCGGTAGAACTCGTCGACGATCGCGACGGTGTTCGCCTTCGACTGCTTGGACAGCCCGAGCGCGATGCCGCGCTTCCCGTTCATGTACGTCGCGTCGCGGACGTCCTCGCTGCCGTCCTCGACGCGCGCGACGTCGCGCAGGCGGATCGGCGCCTCGCGCTGCCACGAGACGATCATGTTCTCGAGCTCCGCCACCGAGCGGAACTCGGCGTCGGTCTTGAGCGCCCACTCGACGGTGCGGCCCTCGACGAAGCCGCCCGGCCGCTCGATGTGCTCGCGGCGCAGCGCGCCGAGCACGTCGCTCACCGCGAGCCCGCGCGCGCGCAGCGCGGACGGGTCGATCCAGATCCGGATGTTGCGCTCGCGCTTGCCGTACAGCGTCACCCCGGCGGCGCCCGGGATGCTCTCGACCAGCGGCTTGATGTGCTGGTCCACGTAATCGGTCGTCACCGTGAGCGGCAGGTCGGTCGAGATCGGCGCGAAGATGATCGGGAACTGCGAGTAGTTCGCCTTGCCCATCGACGGCGGCTCGATGTCATGCGGCAGGCGCCGCATCGTCGTGTTCAGCTTGTCGCGCACGTCCTGTGCGGCGACGTTGATGTCGTGACCGAGCTCGAATTCGAGCACCACCCGCGCGGCGCCCTGGGTGGCCTCGGAGTGGATGTGGCGCACGCCTTCGATCGTCGCGAACGACTCCTCGAGCGGGTCGACGACCTCGTCCTCCATCGCGGTCGGCGCCGCGCCCTCGAGCTCGACCGTCACGCCCACGAACGGGAACTCCATGTCGGGGAAGCGGTCGATCCCGAGGCGCATGAAGCCGAGCACGCCGAACGTGGCGAGCGCGAGCGTCATCATCCAGGTGAGCACCGGCCGCGAGATCGAGAGATCGGAGAGGCTCACAGCTCCGCGCCTTCGGCCTCGTCGCCTTTCTGCGCAGCGACCGCGCGCGGCTCGGCGTCGCGCACCGCCACCACGGCTCCGTCGGCGAGCCCGCCGTGGCCGCGCCGCACGACGCGGTCGCCCGGACGCACGTCGCCGCGCACTTCGATCCGGCCGGCGTCGTGCGCGCCCGTGGTCACCGCGACGCGCTTCACGCGGTTCTCCGCGTCGATCTTGAACAGCACCGCGCCCTCGCTGCGCTGGATCAGCGCCTCCTCGGGCACCATCGCCACGCCGCTGCGCGGGGTGACGCCGAGGCTCACGCGCGCGAACAGGCCCGGGCGCAGGTGGCCCTCGTCGTTCTTGATCTCGGCCTTGATCCGCAGCGTGCGCGTGGCGGGATCGACGGTCGGGGAGATGAACGTCACCACGCCGTGGAACACGCGGTCGGGGAATGCGCCGACCGAGACGTCGATGCCCTGGCCGGGGCGCACGCGCTCGGTGTCGAGCTCGGTGAGGCTGAACACCACCTCGAGCGGGTCGAGCGCGACGAGCTCCACGAGCGGCTTGCCCGGCTGCACGAACTCGCCGAGCTGCACCGAGCGCCGCGCGATCATGCCCGCGAACGGCGCGGTGACGCTCGCGTCGGCGAGCGCGCGCTCGGTCACGCCGAGCGCGGCGCGCTCCGCCTCGACGCGCGACTTCGCGAGCGTGAGCGCGGTCTCGGCCTCCTCGAGCTTCTGGTCCGACGCGACGTTCTGGGTGCGCAGCTTGCGGATCCGTTCGGTCTGCCGGCGCGCGTTCGCCAGATTGGCCTCCGTCTGGGCGAGCTGCGCGCGGCCCGCGGCGAGCTCGAGCCGGCGCCGCTCGGGATCGATCTCGATCACCACCTTGCCCGCCGAGACGTGACCGCCCTCGTCCACCGCGATCCCGGTGATCCGGCCCTCGATCTCGGCCGCGATCGTCGTGTGCAGCCGCGCGTTGAGGTCGCCGCTCGCGCGGATCTCCTCCTGCAGGTCGACCGCCTCCACCAGCGCGGCCGACACCGACGGGATGTGATCGTCCTTCTTCGCGCCATCGCCGCCGCAGCCCACCGCCGACAGCGCGAGCAGCGCGGCGCCGACGCACGAGAGTGCGCGGTTCATCGCCGCCCCCCGTCGGCGCCGGGCTGGGTCATGCCGCGCAGCAGCGTGTCGAGCGCGCGCTCGCCGAGATTGGGCGCCCACGGGTGGTGCGGCTCGATCACGCGCAGGGCGGAGAGTCCGTGCAGGAGCGCCCAGATCATCTGGCCCGCGGTCTCGACGTCGGCGCCCTCGAGCCGGCCCGACTCGGCGAGCGCCACGAGCGGGGGACGCACGCGCGCGGTGAGCCGCTCCATCGCCGGGGTGGTCCGGCTCTCGCCCTTGCTCGAGACGGTCCACATCAGGCGGTCGAACGTGGGGTGCTCGGCGCCGAAGCCGACGAACACCCGCAGCACGGCGCGCAGGTCGGCGAGCGGCTCACCCGTCACGGGCACGCGCTCGATCGCATCGGCGAGGCGCGCCACGCGCTCTTCGAGCAGCGCGTCGACGAGGCCGTCCTTGTCGCCGAAGTAGTGATAGACGGTCGGCGCGGAATAGCCGCAGCGCTTCGAGAGGCTGCGGATCGAGAAGTCGAAGCCACCCGACTCGATCAGCAGCAGCTCGGTCGCGTCGAGGATGGCGCGGCGCGCCTCCTCGCGTTGGCGCGCGCGGCGGTGCTCGATGCCGAGGGGTGTGTCGAGCTGGAGGCTCATCGAGGGGGCTTATCGAACGGTGTTAAAAATTTCTTAACAGCGATCAGTAATTGGACCGCTGTTATAGCAGCGCTTTGAAGAGCTGCAAACTGCGCCCGGGGGTGTGGCGGTGGGATCGGGCTCAAGTATTTGATCTGGTAGATGAATTTTATAGTGGTTTATTTACCACTAACTTAGTAGTCTTCATGCCACTATGGCTTATCTCTACCGGCGAAAGGACGGCCGCACCGAGATCCGCGAGGCACACTCGACCCGGCGCGGCCCGCGCTCGCACACCCTCGTGAGCTTCCGCGGGGCACTCCGGCGCGATCACCTCGACCGCGCCGAGGCGAATGCGCGCCGGCCGTTCGACCGCGCCGCGCTGCTGCGGCGCGCGCGCGAGCTCGGTGTCGCGGTCGTGGACCCGGGCGCCGACACCGCCGCGCGCGAGCTGCTCGCGCACCTGCGCCGCGATGCCTCCCTCGATCCGCGGCTCGCCGCGCTGCTGCGCGAGGCACTCGCCGCGCGGCCCGCCGATCCGCTGCCGCACGATCTCGCGGAAGCGGCAGAATGGATCGGCACGAGCGACCACGAGCGCGGCCGCGCGCTGCGCGACGTGCTCCGGCTCTACGACGTGATCGCGCGCTCGCGCGATCCGGTCCGGGAAGCGCACGCGCCGCGCTTCCCGCGCTTCGCATCGCGGCCGGGGCGCGCGGCGTCGTGACGCTCGCACTCGACGAGAAGGTCGCCGCGCTCGAGCGCACGTTCGATGCGGCGGAGATTCCGCATGCCTTCGGCGGCGCGATCGCGCTCGCCTATTATGCCACGCCGCGCGGCACCCACGACGTCGACATCAATCTGTTCGTGCCCGCGAGCGAGCTCGGCCGCGTGCTCGGCGCACTCGCGCCACTCGGCGTGGGACCGCCGGGCGAAGCCGCGCGCCGCCAGAGCGAGCGCGACGGCCAGCTGCGCGTGCGCTGGGACCGCACTCCGCTCGACCTGTTCTTCTCGTACGACGCGCTACACGACGCCTGCCGCGAGCGGCGCCGACGCGTGGGGTTCGCGGGTGAGCAGATCACGATCCTGAGCGCCGAGGACCTGGCGATCTTCAAGGTGCTGTTCGCGCGCGAGAAGGACTGGCGCGACCTGCGCGAGCTGCTGTTCGCGCAGGGCGAGCGTTTCGACCGCGACTACACGACCGGGTGGCTCGAGCGGATCCTCGCGCCGAGCGACGAGCGGCTCGCGCGGTTCCGCGCGTTATTCGAGTCTTAGGTAGGCAGACGCTTCGCGTTTGCCCACCCTACTTCGGTCCGGGGCGCCACGCCGTGCCCTGACCGCGCTCGCCGCGCTCGGCCTCGTGATCCGCCACCGCCTTCGCGATCCCGCCGATCATCGCGCCGATGAAGCGCTGGCTGTTGGCGTGCGCCCAGTCGAGGCTCTCGCCGCGCGCGCGGTTGGCGCCGTTCACCGCGGGCATCACGTAACGCGCGAACAGCTCATAGCTCTCATCATGCGCCGCTGCTCCGCCACCTCGATCCCGAACATGAACGCGTCGGTCGGGAGCTGGCCCGGGCCGACGCCGAGCATCGCGCGCCCGCGCGTCTGGTGATCGAGCTGCACCATGCGCGCCGCGACCATGAACGGGTTGTGGTACGCGAGCGAGACCACGCCGGTGCCGAGCCGGATCTGGCGCGTGCGCGCGGCCGCCTGCGCGATGAACAGCTCCGGCGAGCCGATGATCTCGAAGCCGCCCGAGTGGTGCTCGCCGATCCACGCCTCGTGGAAGCCGAGCCGGTCCATGTGGTCGATCAGCGCGAAGTCGCGGTGGATCTGCTCGGTCGGGCTCTCGTCGTCGGAGTGGAACGGCGCGATGAACGCGCCGAAGCGCTTGCGGGGCGACGGGGCGGACATCGGCTCTCCTCGACGGGCGCGCGCTACTTCGCGCGTCGACGTCGGTGCCACGCGCAAGCTGCGAGCGCCAGGATACCCGCGCCGGACGAGGCCAGCGACGACGGCTCGGGCAGCATCACGCTGACGTCGTCGAGTGCCCACCAGCCCTGGTCGTTGCGGGAGTCGAACTGGATCGTCGTGGTCGGACCGCTCGCCACGCGGGTGAAGCTGTAGACGGCGTATTCGGCGGCGGCCGGCCCGTGGATCAGATCGTGGCCCTGGGTCTCAGGCTGGTCGGCGAGCGCGAGCACGGGCGATCCGTTCCAGCGCGCCGTGAGCGCGTTCGGCGTCTCGCCGTCGCTCCCGAGGTGGAAGCTGAACGTGTTGATCTCGCCCGGAGTGGTCGCGAACGTCTGCGAGAGCGAGAGGTTCGAACCGATTGCGCCTAGCGCGAGAAATCGCCGGTCTCGAACCCTGGCGAGCAGCGCGCAAGCCGCAGCGAGGATCGGTCGCAGGTGCATCATGCGAACAGGTCCCCGTCGATCTGCTGGCGCGCCGCCTCCGGATCGAGCCGGTTCAGGATCGAGCACCCGACCCGGTGGCCGAGCGCCATGATCGTGAGCGACGGGTTCATCCCCGTCGAGGTGACGAACAGGCTGCCGTCGGCGGCGTAGAGGTTGTCGAAGTCGTGGAACTTGCCATGCGAATCCGTGACCGATTGATCGTTCGCAGGGTCGTCGCCCATCCGGAGACCGCCTAGCAGGTGGCGCGAGCCGGGCACGAGGTTCGCGGTGGGATTCTGGGCATTCCCCTCGAGCTCGGGGGGCAGGAGGCCGCGCGGCGCGTCGCCGCCGAGCGGCGCGGTGAAGGTCGCTCCGGCGACCCTCAGGATGTCGAGCAGCATCGGCGTGTAGTACTGGGCGGCGGCCAGCTCGAACGAATGGTTCGCGTAGGTGACGCGCGCGACCGGAATGCCGTGGATGTCGCGCAGCCCCGGGTCGAGGTCGACGCGGTTGCCGGCCTGCGGCAGATCCTCGCCCTGCATCGTCATTGCGGCGAGGTGGTCGCGCGTCGGGCTCTGGCGCATCAGCTGCTTGTGGGCCGTGCCCGAGATCGGGATGTTCTTGCCCTCGTCGATCAGGTTCTGGCTACCGCCCAGCTCGATCGTGCCGCCGCGCGGCGGGGTGGTCGGGGAGTAGTCGGCCAGCTCCGCGGGGCCGCACAAATCGTCGATCATGTGCGTGATCGGCCTCCCGCGGTGCGGGTGCAGCCGTTCCGGGAAGACGCCGACCACCGTGGTCTGATAGTGGAACATCAGGTGGCGCCCGATGTTGTCGTTCAGCGCGCCGAGACCCGAGTTGAGGCACAGGCGGGCGTCCTCGATCGCCGACGCCGCGAGGATCACGACGCCCTTCGGGCCTACGTCCATCGTCTGCGGGGCCCCGTTCTCGTCGAAGTAGTCGACGCTCTCGATCCGGTTGTAGGGCCCGAGCTTCAGGTGATCGACATAACAGTCCGGGCGCAGCGTCGCGCCGGCCAGCAGCGCGTCGCGCAGCGATGTGACCGCCGGACTCCCCTTCGCATTGATCGGGCAGCCGAAGTTGCCGTCGAAGCCGCAGTCGTTGCAGGCGGCGCGCCCGCGGTAGATCTGTGAGGTGATGCCCATCGGTGCGGGAACCGGGTGGAGTCCGAGCGTCGTGGCGGCGGAGCCGAGCCGCAGCGCGACGTACTGCGGAACGCCCGGCGGCATCGGGAACGGCGTCGACCGCGGCGAGAAGAGCGCGGCCGCGCCAGCGGACATCTGCGCCGCGCCCGGTCCCTGCACTCCGACCACGTACTCGACCGCGGTGTAGAACTTCTCGAGATCGTCGTAGCCGATCGGCCAGTTCTGGACGCTCGATCCCGAGATGTCCGTGCCGGTGGCCGCGGCGATGTCCGCGAGCCGAAAGTCGGCGCGCCGGAACCGCCGCGCCTTCCAGTCGGCGTGGTTGAGCCCGCCGCCGACCGTCTGCGGCAGCGTGTTCACCTCGCCGACGAACTCGCGGTCCACGCTCGTGCTGGTGCGGAAGCTGCGCGGGTCGACCAGCGGGTCGGGGCTGATCCAGCTGCGCGTGCCGAACTTGAGCTCGTCGTTGCTGAAACGCGTCTTGACCTGCGAGACGTCGGGGTGGGTCAGGTTCGTGAAGTAGTTGGTGCCCTTCTCGAAGATCGTGACCTTGAACTTGCCCGACCGCGCGAGCGCGCGCGCGGCCATCGAGCCGCCCGCCCCGCTGCCGATCACGATCGCCCGCTTCGTCGCCATTCCGTTCCTCCCCGCGCCTAACCGATCCGGATGTTCGCGAGCGCGGCCTGGATCGCCGCGAGCAGAGCGGGGTCGAGCGCGAGCGGAACTCCGCCGGGGTCCGCGGTCGACATCGGGTGCGAGGCGATCTCGACGTAATGGCCGGACGCGCTGCCCACCGCGTCGGGCGGACCGTCGGGCACGAACGTCGTGTAGCCCAGCGGCTGCGTGTCGCCCTCGAAGAACGTGTTCGTCCAGCCGATCGGGCGGTTGCTCAGATCGAGGAACCCGGTGGCGCCGCCGGACGGACTGCCCGGATCGATCGTCGGCGGGCGGTTCCCGCCGTACTCGGGATTGGCGTACATCCCCTCGACGGCCACTCCGAACGCCGACATGACGTCCTGGATCAGATCGGGCCGCTCGAGCATCGCGTCCTGCAGCGGCGCGGGCAGATCCGCGAAGCCCGCGTCGCGCAGCGCGGCGATCAGCCGCTGGAACAGCTGCTGATAGCCCTCGGTGTCGCCGTTCGCGTCGCCGGCGCCGGCGACCACGTTGTTGGTGCGGATGATCTGGAGCGCGGCCTCGTTCCCGCTCTCGCCGGCATTCGCGCTGCCGAGGATGTACACGCGCCACGCGAGGCGCTGGGCGGGCGTAAGCGCGACCGGGCTCGCCATGTCGTTGGTCGCGCTGCCGTTGCGGCCGCTGAACGGCCCGCCCGCGTAGATGAACGGGGTTGCGGTCGTGCACAAGAACGAGCCGAGCAGGAAGTCGACGTAGTCGGCGACCTTCGCGCGCTTCGCGCCGTAGGAAACCGCGCCGCTCTCGTCGAGATCCTCGGGGATCAGTCGATCCACGAGCGCTTCGAGCGTGCGGAAGTCCTCCGCGTCGGTGAAGAAGCGCGGGCGCGGCTCGCAGGCGTCAGCCGAGCGCGCTTGGCGCCACGCGAACACCGGCAGCTGGCTCGCGATCGCCGCTGCGGTGCCGGCCTTCAGCAGCTGTCTGCGTGTGATCGCGAACCGCGGCTCGTTCATCTCGGCTTCCTCCCGGTCTCGATGCCGGCCGCTCGCGTCGCGCGGGAACAGACCGCTCGCGGGCGGGAATGGGATCCACCGGGTTCGGCGCGCACCAGATCTACCATGACCGGACCTGCGCCGTCCAGCCGAAACCGCCCGTCGTTGCAATATCGAATCGTTCGACTAACTCACTAATTTGCGTGACGCGGGCGATGGATGAGCGGATACTGCCTGCGGGGAGTATTCGCCATGAGTGACATACGACGCCTCTTCGTCACCGGTGCGAGCACGGGCCTAGGCCAGGGGCTAGCCGACCACTAAGCACGCGCGGGTGATC
>Ga0066710_100005690_pt1 | contig 11435 bp, 10 predicted proteins | sample GraSoiAngelo_159_FD_79666 | JGI IMG/M metagenome (GOLD analysis project Ga0066710, IMG submission 79666) | Grasslands soil microbial communities from the Angelo Coastal Reserve, California, USA - 14_1009_16_40cm | ecosystem: Environmental > Terrestrial > Soil > Grasslands | place: USA... | reverse complement strand
GTAGGGCCTGGGCCCTTGTTTCAGTGCCCATCTCCGGGCTCCCGCTCTCACGGCCCGTACCGGTTATAGGCTTGGTGAGCCGTTACCTCACCAACAACCTGATCGGTTGCGGCCCCATCCTCAAGCAGCCATGAAGAGCATGGCTCCATGGCCCTTTGAACGGAGAACCATTCCAGGACTCTCCATCTATCCGGTATTAGCCTCAGTTTCCCGAAGTTGTCCCGGTCCTGAGGGTAGGTTGGCCACATGTTACTGAGCCGTACGCCACGTCCCTAACGTGGCTAAGGGACGTCTGACTCGCATGGCTTAGTCTCATCCCGATAGCAGTTGGGTCCGCCAGGATCAAGCGGAGTTGGAACGATAGGTTTTCGGACGCCTATCATACAGGAATTGGCTGGAGTTTAGCAGGTGGCTACGAGCCTTCCTTGGACCCAAACGTTTCCAGGGTCGTTGTGACTTCCGTGGTTTCTTTAGGTCCGCATGTGGTTTAGCCCATAGTGGAGGTCAATCTGTCATTCACAGGCGTATCGCCCTAAGCGTCGGATTGACGCCGCCGCCGGGACCATGGGCTTACTATCTCGACCTGCTACGCTACCAAAAAGGGGTACGCGGAGTGCAGTCGATATAAACGTTTAGCCTTCTGCGTCTCGTGATATCCACACTGGAAAATGTTCTGAGACTGGACATGTTTCGTCTGGGAGCGAGGTGGGAGCTTATGTATCTCACGTCTTGAAAGGTCTGTGTGTTACCCCGTTTCTATCGGTGTGGTTTTCTGTCTTGTCGGGACTATCAGGAATCCTTCCGCCTCGGGGCGCAAAGTCAGCCCGGGCTGGACTTGTCGCACCGCGGGTTTCCCGGTGTTTTCCTTCACAGTTCTCAGGCGTGTGAACGTAATCGGATCTCAGATTTGCAAAAACACGTTCATTTTCAGGAGAAATTCTTTCCAGCACCCATGGCGGGTTCGGTGGTTCAGGAAATTTTGGAACCGGGATGTTCAGCTAGATCAGATTGAAGAACTCACTTTCAACCTGGGCCATTTGCTCCGGCTGCGCTTGGGCGTAAGCCTCCAGGGGTTCCTTGTTCAGTGTTAGGAAAGTTTGACCCCATTTGAAAAGAGAGAGAACTTGTCCAGCTTCAGATTCAAAGCCTGTTATGTAAAGTGCGCCCGCAAGTGCCTCAGCTGTACTAAGTTTCGAAAGAACGCCGTAATTGGTCGAATTACCTGCAAGAAGAGCTGGCAGTCTTCTAGGTTCCCCCGGAAACCTTTCATGAAAAATCTCCTCCGACCGATTCCAAGAACAATCAAGCCCTACAAGCCCATGAGTTTCAAGCTGAACGCGGTCTCGTTTCGAGATTCTCACATCTGCCCTCGGATTCAACACTATCGATGATGGAGGGATTCGCCTTATGCTCGAGAGCTGTCTGGCGAGGCCAAACCTCCTGAGCCTAACGGAAGTACATTTCCGAGGATCATCCTGGTGATACTCGTACACCAAGAGTCTTACGGCAAACTTCGCCTCTATTTCCGAATGCTCGGGTAGGGCGGTCCTTCTAGACAGTATTTCATCGCCTTCGGAATATATTCAACCAAACTTGAGGGGGATATTGCGGGTCCATTCTCCGCTATCAGCATATCACCGGCAAGCCCGTTCAGAAACGCCGCGGCCGCTGAGGCTTTGAACGAGTGAATGTTTTGAGCTAAGAAACCGCCCAGTATACCTGTTAGAACGTCACCTGTCCCACCGACAGTCATGTACGGGTTTCCGGTCCTGTTCAGCTTTGTATGTTTCCCATCTGTGGTTATGTCGACATGGCCTTTTAGAATAATTGTCGAGCCTACTTCCACGGCAAGTTGCTCAGCAGATTCAACTCTTGACTCCAGATTGTCACCTATTTTTTCCCCGGCCACAACAGCGAACTCTCCTTGATGAGGAGTCATAACTGCGATTGTTTTCAGCCGCCTCTTTTTCTCCGCGAATATCTTGAGAGCGTCAGCGTCAAGTACTAGCGGTTTGTTCAGCGTTTCTGCTAGAGCGATGATCTTCCATACGAACTCTTTTGTGTCTTCATGGAGTCCGATTCCGGGACCAAGAACCACTGCATCTGCAAGTTTGAGCCAGCGTTCCAGCTCATTCACTTCGCTTGGTTTTAGGTGGTCTCCGTTCAGCCTGATTGTTATAAGGTCGGGGGAGTAGGAGGCTACGATGTTAGCCGTCGGTTCCGGCGAAGCCACATAGACCAGGTCCGTCCCACATTTAGTGGCAGCCAGAGCCGAGAAGGCTGGTGCACCAGTGAAGTTCTCGCTTCCACCGATTATCAGCAATCGTCCGAAGTCGCCTTTGTGCGAGGCCGATGGTCTGGGCCTCCATATTGTAGAAAAATCGCCCGGGCCAGCATAGGTTTCTGCTTCGAGAGGAATTCCGATTGAGAGGACAATCAATTCTCCCGTATGGCCCGGATTTTTGAGGAGACCTAGTTTTTTTCTGTGGAGCGTGATTGTCAGGTCTGCCCTGACTGCTTCTCCATGAGGTTCGCCTGTGTCACTGTCCAGCCCGGATGGTAGGTCCACAGCGATCTTGAATCCTTTGGAAGCGTTAATCATGTTGACAGCTCCTAGGACTGGTTGCCGAAGGTCTCCCTTGACTCCTGTGCCTAGCAGTCCATCGATGATGAGGTCGGACTGGACTGATCTTAGTTGGGAGGAATCTTGGACTTCTTCCAGCACGATAGAGTCTTTCATTTGAAGGATTGAGTTCAACTGTTGTTTGGCCGCGAGATCTGTGACATCTCTGCTCTTGCCGACTAGGGTTACTTTCACGTGAAAGCCTTGAGATGCCAAGTGTCTGGCGGCTGACAGACTGTCTCCGCCGTTCTTTCCGGGTCCTGCAAACACGTCAATTCTCAGGTTTGCCCTGGTCCGAGCACGGCTAGCTACTTCGCGGGCGATACCGCATCCCGCTGCCTCCATAAGCTGAAGATGTGTGACACCTAGATACTCCGAGTTTAGCTCGATGATCTGCCTCTCGTCGCCTGATATCGTCCGGTCCGCTGCGTTCATTCTGTGGATCAGAACGGTGACTGGCTACTAAATCTTGGCAGAGCTTCGGTCAGAAGTGGCCTAAATGGGGGGTGCTGTGCTGATTACTATTCCCTGAGGAGTCATCTCGTAATAGTACCCTCTTGAGGGCACAGCTGTCTTACCAAGTTTTACTAGCCGCAGAGTTCCTCCACGGCTGATACCCTCGGACGTCTTCTTTCGCTCCAACTCCAAAACCACGTCCGCGAAGTTTATCATCGCGTTCTCAATGGACTCGTCGAGCACTTTGGTGTGGAGAGTTGCTACGCCTATTGCTTTCGCGAAGCGAGTGGCGTACTTCAACACCTGTCCGAACTGAAACACTCTCTTTGCCTCCACCATTAGAAAGAAGGGTGTGAGAGAGTCCATGATGACGAACTGTTTCTTGCCGAGGTGTTTCAGGGTGAAACTTCTGCCCTGAGCGACCAGATCGGAAAACTTGAAGGTGCTGTCAACGATCTTTTCGGGCTCTTCCACGGGATAGGCCTCGGCAAGCCTCTCGACGCCCAGTGCGAATATGTCAATGAATGCAAGGCGTCCTTCCTGCTCATATTTTGGTACGTCGATTCCATATGTGGCGACGCCTTCTCGCACGTCTTCTGCGGATTCGTCGATTGCATAGTACAGTACTCGAAAGTCCCGTTCTAGCATGTTGACGGCGAGTTGTCGGACCAGGGAGGATTTGCCGCTTCCGACGGCGCCAATTATGCCTAGGGCCGAAGGTCTTGGAATCCCACCCGCCAGGAGGTCATCTAGGACCTTGATGCCGGTGGGCTCCACGTTCGTCACTTGAAGTTCAACTCCTCGACGATGCGATTTAAGCAGAGTGTACCCTTCTTCTGTGAAAAAGTCAACAGGACAGAGGGCCTTGAAGTTTTCATGTTTTTCATCTTGTTTCTCAGTAAATTCTTATCGACCTGTCAGGTGTAACGAGAAACCGGAACCATTTGGTCTCATGTCCACCCCTGTGACTGTAGATGCGGATGAAACGACGAAGTTCGCCGTCGACTTCTTCGAGCTTCATTTCGATTATGCTGTCGAAAGAGGCTCTAACTTCGTTGTAGAACGAGTCGCTGTGAATTCCTGTTTCAATGGCATAGGCGCCCACATTATCATGCTTCTTCATTCTGGCGAGATGTGATTTCAAGAATCTGACCATCAGCTCCTCGGTATTGTAGGCAAGGAGGGTCGATGGCGAGTCGAAGGCGATGAAGGCCCTGTCTCCCACGGTCTCGGCTGCGCCGGAAAGAACGACGCTTAGCGCTGCCATGTCTGAAGCGTTGTCTATCTGGAACCTTTCGGTTGACCTGTCTCCCAACAACCAGGAGTACATGTCTACATATATGATCGGGTCAGGTTTGCCGGGCTGGGGGATACCGTGAGCCCGGAGCTGGTCCCGGATCAAGGAAAGAGGGCTGTTTGTTATTGCGTATAGACATTTCAGTCCAGCTCTCGCAGCCTCTCTGAGAAGAGATTGGCAGAAGTTTGTTTTCCCTACGCCCGGAGGACCCAGCACCCCAATGTTGAGCCCCGTTGCTATTGGAGTGATAATCATACCCTTGAGAATATCGAATGAGAGTTCTCTCGGAGGAAGGGTGTTGGTCAGCTCTTGTTCCTCCTCCTCTCCCAGTCTCTCTTCTCAATTCTCGAGTCGACTTTGACCTGTGACACGAGAAGAGTCCAGACGAATGCTCCCGTTACAGCTGTTAGCGATTGGAGGGTTGGCGAGGATAGAACTATAGTGAAGGCAAGGAAGGAGATTGCGTAGAAGAAGCCAAAGGTGTGAGCTTTTTCCAACCCTTCAGGCGTCTTAGTTTTCCACATACCATTTACTATCAACGCCAGGATGAGCGCTAGTCCCAGGTCGAGAAGGTAGATTGTACCGAGTTGTCCTGTAGCGACTAGGGTGATGAGGAGAATGTACGGAGTGAAGAGTAGCGCGCCTGTGAAGAGGACTGCCTTCCTAACGTCCGCGAATATGGTGGCTGAGGTTCTGGTACCTGCCTTCTTGTCGCCTGAATAGTCGGGAAGGTTCTTGACGGTTCCGTAGGTGAACATGAAGAACGTTGCTAGCAGGAAGACGGGGTTGAACAGGTTGATTGAACCGTTGACACTACAACCGCTGAGGAAGGCTAGGCCAACTGCTCCCGAGAACGAGACAAGGCTGGCTAGAGGCTTTGCCTTGAACCGGAGGGGTGGTAGGGAGTAAAATAGAGAGTTGAAGATTCCAACTGCAAGTACGAGAACAAATAATGGGCCAAGGTAGATGGAGAGTGCTAGAGCTATTCCGTAGAAAACGACACTGGCAGTGAGTGCTCCGCGCCCTCCTATTCTGTCGACGAGGAAGACTCTGGATGGCTGGTTGACAGCGTCTTCCCTTCGGTCTGCGTAGGCGTTTACAAGATTGGTCGAAGCAGTGACTAGGGAGGCGACGCCTAGGCCCAGCAAGACCGGATAGAGAGAGCCTCCCCCACTGATCGTGTAGCCTAGTATGAAGCTGAGGACCGGGAATGCCCAGGTTCTAGGACGAGCTAGGCGAAAAATGACTATTAGACTATGCGGTATGATTGGAACTGTTCCAAAAGTTGGAAGTTCCGGTGGGGCAAGGGGCTGGTATGGATTCTTGTTTCTTCGATTTGCCACGCTCTCCACCGTGACCATTGTTTATAGGACCTGGGAGGATGCCTGAAGGCTCGATATTGCTTGATGGCTCCTCCTATCGTGCTAAACCGGGCGTAACCATCGCATGTGGCGGCGGGTAACAATAGAATTCAAAACCTAGTGCACAATCCCCAGAGCGATTGGTATTATGCAAAGAGCGGTGCCGGATTCGGCTCAAGGCGTAAAACGAATGCCTCTTGTCGACAGAACACCTACAGGTGTCAGTGGATTGGACGAAATTCTCAGCGGCGGCTTCCCCCGTGGGAGAGTCATCCTGCTGGTCGGAGGACCCGGGACCGGGAAAACGATTCTCACCAGCCAGTTCTTGGTCAACGGAATCAAAATGTACGGGGAGAACGGGGCCTTTGTCAGCCTGGACGAGACAAAGTCCCACTATTACCGCGAAATGGCCCAGATGGGCTGGAAGTTTGAGGAACTTGAGAAGGCAAAACGGTTCGCGTTCATCAACGCGTCTCCCCTGCGCCACATGCCAGGCGAGGTCAAGATAGGCCGTCAGGCGATTGGCAGGAAAGACTTCTCCATACTCAGCCTCATCGAGGGTATCAAGACACACACCGAGTTGATCAACGCCAAGAGGGTCGTGGTCGACCCGGTGACATCACTGATCTTCCAGTACCCAGAGATGACCGAGCGGAGGACCGCAGTCCTAGACCTGGTTGACGCGTTAGTCAAGACCGGTGCTACATGTCTACTGACTACCGAGCTGCGAGCTTTCGGGCCGACAGTGGAGAGAGCCGTTCAACTAGAGGAATATCTTGCGCACGGGGTGATAATCCTCTCTAACGCGAAGGTTGGCAAAACCTACAACCGCGTTCTCCAAGTAGAGAAGATGAGAGAGACACCCATTGACATGCAACCCCGCCCCTACAAGATATCCAGCAACGGGATCGAGGTCTTCCCGAAGGAAACCATCTTCGTAGACTAAGGACCAACAGGGCCCTTTCACCGGGAAAGGGTCACCCATATCTTTCCATGATTCAATGCCCCCGCCGAGGTTATTCTAGGGTGACGGAGTTCTTAGACCGTAGAACTTGCGTGATCTTCTCCAACGGTTCTCGCGCTCAAGTCTTTGGGTTCGGATCATAGTCAAAGTTCCTTTTGGGACTGGCTTAGTCCGTACAAGCATTCAGAATAACTGGGGCATGTTCGTCGGGGGATTAGCTTTCGAGTGGTTATCCCTTGGAAAATGGAAGTCCCTCCCGATCCGGGACCAAGAAGCTGCTGGTCTAGATTCTAAAACCTCCAGTCTTCCAAGCGATTCTTATCCCGGCGTCTTCTCTAATGGAAGAATAGTCCTGCAGAAGCCCTCTGTCGATTAGGCCGCGTAGAAGTGTTCTTGATTTGTCGAAGCTAGCGTACTTTCTTGTTGGCCTCTTGGCCATTGCCCCGAATTGTCGAGAGCGAGTGCAGGTTTAGAGTCTGGTCTTGAAGAACTAAGGATTTCTAGAATGACCGTTGTCCTTGGGCTGGCTGCGGCTTAGGCTGTTAGACGGGACTTAGATCATGAACACGAAGACGATGAAGCATATGATCATTAACAGTATTGCATGCTTGAGCCCATCTTTGAGGTATCCAGTGGCCATCTTGCCACCCACTAGACCGGCGAAGGCGGCTTCGATCATCGCCATGTAGAGGAACACTGCTGTAATCTTGTCAAGTGGTAGGCTGACGAAGTTGAACCCGACCCCTCCTACGGCGCCTCTGCCGAAGTTCGTGTTGGCCAATTGTTTGAAAAAGCTACTGATGAGCAGGTAGACGGTGACGAGGAAGACTGCGAAGCTGATGTACATGACCCCTATGAACGGTCTTAGAGTGGCCCTCCGCTTCCTCTCTAAGTACTGGATGTCCTGAACATGCTTGGCCACGGACTCCATACTCTCCTGTATGTCTCCTCCCGACTTGCTAGCTTCAGCTATCAACATGGCACTTCTTCGGGCGAGCATGGTTCCGGTCCGATCGGAGAAATACTGAAGCGCTTTTTCTAGGGGAACTCGGAAGCTGATCTTTGCCATGAGCTTCTTGATCTCCTTAGTCAGGGGTCCATAGTCGCGTTCAGCCGATATCTCGATCGCCCTTGTCAGGGTCATGCCGCTACGTCCAGCGTCAGCGATGTCCCTGATCAGATGGGGCATGTTGTTGTCTATCGAGTCTCTCCGCTTTGAGTCCTGGAGGTACATTATCGCAGGTGGAATCAGGGAGAGTATTCCCGCGAATAGTGCGAACCGGTCAAGGGTGAATTTGCCTATGCTACCGAAGAAAGCAATCTTGACCTCGGGACCGTTGAGTGAGATTTCGACCAGACCCCAGAAGAAGACTCCTGCAAAGATTAGGCCGCTGAACACCCATACTAGTTTTCTGGTCAGTTTGCCGACTATTAGGAGGAATCCTCCTTCCAGCTTGTCCTTGACATTCCCCTTCCTCGCCTCCGCTCCCAGGCTTGTTTGACCCGGCTGTTGCGGAGGGTTGTCTGATTGTGACATTTCTTGTTTGCTCCTAACCTTTCGGCTGCATCGAATCGAGGATGAAGAGGAACATTACTCCACAGATAGGTATCAGGATGAAGGCGAGGAGGTACATGAAGGAGAAGACGTCGATTCCACCGAGGCTTCCTCCTATAGAGGCCATGATGGAGAGCATGACCACTAGCATCAACGGGAAGGCGATCAGCATCAGGACGTAAGTCTCCGCTATGATTCCCAAGGTGTCGAGGAAGGACTGTACTTGGAGGGCTCTCTTCTGGAAGAAGTGCTCAGTGATTCCCTGGAAGAACTTCTTCATGTCTCCCCCTGTACGGATTACTCCCGCGAACCCTCTTAGGAGGTCCTGGTAGGCGTTGGAGGGAGACCTGTCCACTTCCGCGTTCATCGCGTTGATAACATCGTATCCCAGTAGGTCTATTCGTCCGACAACGTTGGCTATTTCGTCTGAGAGCATGAATTTGGGATCTTTCTCGGCAGTGGATCTAAGAATTCTCTCGGGAGTTACGCCGGCGGATGCGAGTACGGTCATGTAGCTGGATGTGAATGGTAGGAACTGGTCGAGACGCTGTCTCCTACTACCCATTTTCATGAACGGGATCATGTAGAAGACTCCGAGAATCATGGCCCCGGTGATTACAGAAAGGACCATCGCGGCGAGGACTGTAAAGATAATGCCGATTCCGGCGAAGCCGAAACCGATGGAGGGACCTACTCCCACTGATAAGAGCAATAGCCAGACTGCGAAGGAGACCCCGGTTCCTACGATCGCGGCGAAAAGCATCATGCTGATGTAAGCCTTGTGGCCGATCTTCATTCCGGCGAGCGATAGAATCCCCTTTAGAGAGTTGAACCAGGGAATTATCTTGACCAGTCTGTGCCCTAGCAATCCATAGGTGAAGTAGGAGAAGCCTTGCTTCTCCGGGGACAGTTCAACGCCACCTTTCTTGCCCTTTTCTGTTTGTTCGAAGAATCTTCTGAGCCGGGCCCGGTACTCGCCCATGTGCATGACTGCTTTCTCGTATACGAAACTGCTGTAGATTGCTCCGATAGGTGCCATGAACAGGATTTCGAGGAATAGCCACGCTGGCCGTGTAGGAACTAGCGGCAGGAAAATGTCTGAGGCGAGAGCTAGAGGTATTGAGAGAGCTATGCTGATGACCCATTTGAACTTCTTCAGCTTAGGTATGTTGAAGTTGAATAGGATGGCGAAAAAGGACCCGGAGATCAGAAGATACGTGAGCGGGACGAGCTGGGTTATGTCGCCAGTGTTGGGATCGATGTACCAGGCGCATCCGCACAGATAGTTCATTCCACGGAAGAGGATGGTCAGGAGGGATAGGGCGACGGTGGCACCAACCCATGATTTACTAGTTTCGAAAATGGTCCGTTTTGCGAAGTGGAGCCCTAGACATACGAGACCGAATAGCCCGAGCCCTACAACGATTTGGTCGCTCGCGGCGAGAACCTGGCCAAAAGGTCCCAGAATTGGAACTATTGGGTCTAGGAGACTCATGCGTTCCTGCCTCCTGTCGGTTCGACCATTTTCTCCCGTTTAACCCGGTCTAGGAGTTGCTGTGGGTTCAGGTAGTAGGTGCGAATTATCTCGACGACGTCCTTGAAGTCGCGGATGTTGTTTCGAACCATCCATTCGAGGACGAGGCGTCTGTTGTTGAGTTCCTCCATGACCTCTTCGTGTTTGTAGCCGTGTCGTTTCATAATGTTCTCTAGGACATAGCTTCGCCCGTAGAACACGTATGTGTCGCTCTTCGGATTCCACTTGAACACATCGTTAGTCAAGACATCTTTCGTGGTGGGGTCAAGTCCAACAACCTCGGCCACGTCGACCATGCGACGGACGCTCTTCTCGCCCACCTGGACACGGGTCTGGACCCCGATGACGTCTATTGTAGGGATCAGGGGTCTTGGAATGTTCATGGGCTCGCTCTCCAGCCGGTGAATGGCTGCCTCGGCAGAATCCGCGTGAAGGGTTGCGAGGCCTCCGTGTCCGGTGGCTATGGCTTGCATGAGGGTGTACGCTTCTTCTCCTCTAACCTCTCCCACTATGATGTACTCGGGGCGCTGTCTCATCGCGTTCTTGAGCAGGTCGAAGAGTGTGATCTCTGAAACCTCGCCGGTTACTCCGAAGCCCATTCTGACCACTGAGGAGAGCCAGTTTTCGTGGGGGAGCTGAATCTCTGATGTGTCTTCGATGCTGACGATTTTCGCGTTGGGCTTGATGAACATGGCGAGAGTGTTGATGGTAGTGGTCTTGCCCGAGGCTGTTCCCCCGACTATTATGCAGGACGCCTGTTTCTCGATGATGTACCAGTACCATGCCGCTATTTCCGCTGAGAGAGTGTTGTAGATAATTAGGTCCGTGCAGGTGAGCGGCCGCTCCCGGAACTTTCGGATTGTGAAGGTGGAACCGCGTCGCGTGACCTCCTTCTCATAGGTCATCTGGACACGGCTGCCGTCTGGCAATGTGGCGTCGAGAACAGGCTGTGCGATGCTTATGGCGCGGCCTGTCATGTAGGCGAGTTTAAGGGTGAACTTGTCCAGCTCCTCCGCTGTCTGGAAGATCACATTGGTGGGTATCGATTCGTGTTTCCGGTGCCAAATGTAAATCGGTATTCCGAACCCGTTGCATGAAATGTCCTCTATCCGAAGGTCTCGCATCATCAGGTCGATCTTGAGAAAATGGAGAAACTACCGCACGACATAGTACATCAGCCGGTCTAGAGAATCCAGTGGAACCTTGATCTTGTAGTTCTTGATTATCCTCTCAACGAGCTTGCGGATGTAGGCGGCCGCGTTCTCGTGGCTTCCCAGCCTCTTAACATCAACGTCCAGCTCCTCTATGAGAAGCTCTCCAATCTCCTTCAGTTTCTTGGTCTCGTCATCGCTGAGCACGACCTCATCTACCTTGTATTTTATCGATCCGTCTTCTTTGATTATGCGGGCTTTGGCGTAGGGCGGGTTTAGGTCGTACTGTTCAACTATAGGAGTGTCAGTGGCCTTGCGCATGAGGTCGAGCGTCATGCGCTCATATTCCATCAGCATTCCGACGATGTTGTCGATCTTATCGCTCTTCTCGGGCCCGACTTTGACTGTTTTTGACATAATTCTAGATCACCCTGCCAAATGTCTCGGCCATTATTCCCCTGTCAGTGATGGAGAAAGGCAAGAGCAAGGGTCGC
>Ga0066710_100005689_pt1 | contig 11436 bp, 10 predicted proteins | sample GraSoiAngelo_159_FD_79666 | JGI IMG/M metagenome (GOLD analysis project Ga0066710, IMG submission 79666) | Grasslands soil microbial communities from the Angelo Coastal Reserve, California, USA - 14_1009_16_40cm | ecosystem: Environmental > Terrestrial > Soil > Grasslands | place: USA... | reverse complement strand
GCTAGAGCGCGCCGAAGTGGCAGAGCCCGATCCCGAGACTCTCGACCGCCGCGCGCACGGCCGGCGTCCCGAGGCCGACCATCTCCGTCTCGCGCTGTCGCCCGTACCGGCTGTACGCCAGCTCGTCGTCGAACCAGCCGGGATGGGCCATGAACTCCGAGACCCCGAACGGCAGCTTCTTGAGGTGCGCGAGGGTACGCACGAGCGACCAGTAGGGACCGGGACCCGACTCACCGAAGAAGTGATCCGGCGTCCGCAGGCCGGCGCTCCGTGCCCGCGCGCGCGCCGACTCGTTCTGGCTCCTCACCGGGACGCCCAGACTTCGGGCCGCGTCCAGCACCACGTCCGTGACCGGGTCCAGAAGGCCGACGTGATGGTGGGTGTCGAGATGAGTCGGGCTACGCCGCATCAGCGAAGTGAATTTCTCGATCTGCGCCGTCACCTCACGCTCGATGTCCCGACCGGAGGCCCGGGCGGCGGCCTGGCGCGGGTCGCGGACGAAGCGGCCGCTCGCGTCGACGAGCGAGCGCCCTCGCGAGAGCGGCCGGCCGAGCGTCAGGTTCACGTGCAGTCCCACGCCGAGGCCCGACTCGCGGAGGGCGCTGACGGCGTCGGCATCGAGCGCGGCGGTGACGAGGGCCGTCGTGCTGCTGACGATCCCGTGGCGATGCGCCGTGAGGATGCCGGCGCTCACCTGCGGAGTGAGACCGAAGTCGTCGGCGTTGACGATCAGTCGCCGGATCATGCGCCGCTCACGAGGGAACGGTGCCCTGGATCAGGAAGCGCTCGACGGTCGCCGGAACTCCCGCGCCGACCGTGGCCTCGGCATCGAGCGACCGGATGTGCTCGAGCCGCTCGTACCCGATCCGCGGAAACGCGTGGACCTCGCGGGCGACGACCGTCGGCTCGAGCCCGGCGGCCTCGAGCCGCGCGAAGGCGCTCTTGAGGCCGAGAAACGCGAAGAGCGTGAATACCAATCGGCCCCCGGGGTCGAGATGCGCGCGGACGCCGTCGATCACCCGGTCCAGGATCTCCCAGCCGTCGACGCCGCCGTTGTCGGCAGCGGCCGTCGCGGCGCGCCGGGCGCGGCCGGGCGGCGTGGGCATCTGCGGAGGGTTCGTGCACACGAGATCGAATCGCTCGCCGCCGAGGGGAGCCCAGCAGTCACCGAGCCGCGCGTCCACTTCGACGCCGTTGAGCACCGCGTTGGCGCGAATCACCTCGACGGCCTCCGGAACGAGGTCCGTCGCGACCACGTGCGCCCCCTGCTTGGCGGCCAGCACCGCGGCCAGGCCCAGCCCGGCGCCGATCTCGAGCATCCGCTCGCCCGGGCGCACGACCAGGTGCCGGCAGAAGAAGAGCGAGCCGGCCTTGGGCGGCTGGACCTGATCCGGGACGCGGAAGAGACATCCACGCCAGGAGAACGTGAGAACGCCGGCGTCGTTACTTTCCAAGGACTCGGCGGAAGTAGAGCCGCAGCGCTTCCTTCAGCTGGGCCCGCGCGCCGGCCGAGGTTTTCGCGTCTTCGAGCTGCTCGATGTCGAGCTGCAGCGGGACGCCCTCGCGCTTGACGCCGTCGAGCTCGGCCGTGAGCCCGCAGCGCTCGTCCGACTCGGTGAAGACGATCCGCGCCTTCTTGAAGGCGCCGTCGTCCTGGGCGAGCTGCTGCACGGTCTCGACGATGACGCGCTTGATCTCCTCGGCCTCGGCCGCCGGCACGGTCGAGAACGCCGCCGTCAGGGTGACGTCCGCCATGCTAGTGCCCGGCCGCCGCGGCGGGGCGCAGCGGGTCCAGGCCCGCCTCGAGCCCACGCGGGCCCACCCGGATGCCGACCGGCTTGGCGAAGTTCAGCGTCGCGTAGGTCTCTTCCCGCGGCGCGACCTCATGACCGAACCCCCGGAGCGCCGCGAGCACCTTCTCGCCGACCCGCGCATCGACGAGGAGCTCGCGCCCTTCGTCGTGCAGGCGCGGCGCCTCGATCGCCGCCTGCAGGGTGCAGCGAGTGTCGGTCAGGGTCGCGATCACCTGCGGAATCGCCGAGACGATCCGGCGGCCGCCGGGCGCGCCGAGGGTGAGGTGCGGCTTGCCCCTCTTGAAGCCGAGGACCGGCACCATGTTCACCAGCGCTCGCTTTCCGGGGGCGATCGAGTTCGGCCGGCCGGGCCGCGGATCGAACCACATCATACCGTTGTTGAGGAGGATTCCCGTTCCGGGCACGACGACGTGTGATCCGAACAGCGACACCGCGGTATGCGTCAGCGCCACCGCGTTCCGCTGCCGGTCCACCACACCGATGTGCGTCGTGCAATCATCGCCCGCCGCCAGCGCGCCGGACCCGGGCGCCTGCTCGGTGCTCCGGCGTGGGCGCCGGATCTCGGCGGCGACCGCGCGCGCGTATTCCTTCGACGTGAGCCGCTCCACCGGGTTCTTCACGACCGCCGGATCGCCGAGGTACTCGAAGCGGTCGGCGAAGGCGCGCCGGACCGCTGCCGCCCGCGTGTGGAGCCCCCGCGCCGTCCCGCACCCGACCGCGGCCGCCGGGAACTGCTCCAGGATGTTGAGGATCTCGATCGCGGTGACGCCGCCGGTGGACCCGGGCGAGAAGGCGAGCTCGAGCCCGCGGTAGCTGCCGACGAGCGGTGGGCCGACCCTCACCTCGTACGCGGCCAGGTCCTCGCGCGTGATCAGCCCGCCGTGAGCGGCCATCGCGTCGTGGATCGCTCCGGCCAGCGCGCCGCGATAGAACGCCGCGGGGCCCTCGCGCGCGATGAGCTCCAGGCTCCGGGCGAGGTCCGGGTACGTGACCCTATCGCCCTCTTCCATGCCCGTCGGAGGCCGGTGCACCGAGCGGCCGTTTCTCAAGTAGACGCGCGTCGCCTCGTCGAATCGGAGGAGCTCCTCGAGCGACCGCGCCGTGCTCAGAGTCTGGTACCAGTCGGGGACGAAGCCTTCACGCGCGAGCGCGATCGCCGGCTGCAACACGTCGCGGAGCGTCATCGTCCCGAATCGCTCGAGCGCGAGCGAAAGCCCGGCGACCGACCCCGGCACAGCGACAGCGAGGTGGCCGCGGTCGTTCGCGGCGCCCTCGACATTCGGCCAGGCGAAGAGCCCGCGGGAGATTCCCGGCGCGATCTCGAACATCGACTCATGGGCTCGTCCGGGCGCGCAGCCGTTGAAATCGAGCGCCACCGTCTCGCCGCGCCTGGCCACGTGGACGAGCATCGTGCCGGACCCGCCGATCGTGGACATGAACGGCTCGACCACGGTCATGGCGAACGCAGCGGCGACGGCGGCGTCGACCGCGTTGCCACCCGTCTGGAGAATGTCGGCGCCCACGCGGGCGCCGACGGGATGCTCGGCGACGACCATCCCGCGCGGGGCGGGTGGTGTCCGCTTCGTCACGAGCAGCTGCGAGTGGATCACGTCAGGGGACGAGGTATTGCGTGATGTCGACCACCGTCGAATCCTTGAAGTAGAGGCGCCAGCCCGCCGGGTACACCCATGCTTCAGACGCGTCCGTGCCCTTGACGGCGGGCCAGTACGCGCGGGCCAGCTTCTCCATCTCCGCGATGTCCGTGGTGGCCGCCATAGGCCGACCCAGCAGGATCAGCACCTGCTCCTTGCTCTGCCCGACCGACACCTGGCGGACGAAGCGGAAGGTCGACACGTCGAGGGAGTTGGCGACCTCGGGATGCTGGTGCAGGTACTGCGAGATCTTCAGCTCGAGTTGGTTGGTCCAGTGGCGTCGCTCGTCGAAGTTCGGCTCCCGCCCGTTGGCGAGGACGACGCTCATCATCCAGAGGTCCTCGGCCATGGGCCCCTGGGTCGTCCGCTGCTCCTTGATCCGAGCCGACGCGCACGCGGCCAGGGTGACGAGGCCCGCGACGAGGAGAATTCGCCTCACGTCCCGAATCATATCAGGGCCGACTCCAGAACGATGCCTCGATCGATCACGCGGGCGGCCTGGACCAGCAGCCGTCCCAGCTCGGCGCCGACCTCCTCGGCGTCGCCGAGCTGGCGGAGCAGGTCGATGAGCCGGCGCATCGCCCGAATCAGGTCGCCCTCGTGGCCGCCGAAGGACTCCTCCACCACGCCGCTCCAGTCGTCCTCTCCGGACGCCCAGCGGAAGACCGAGGGCATGAAGCCCGGGTGCACCCCCACCGGGACGCTGAGGTGGCGCGCCCGCTGGGCCTCGTGCACGGTGGCGGCGATTCGCGCGAGCTGGTCCAGCTTGCGCTTGAGCTTGGCTCGCTTCTTCAGAAAGAGGCGCGCGACGGCCGGGTCGCCCGACCGCGCCTCCTCGATCAGCGTCGAGCAAATCGCCGCCGCCTCGGGCACGCTGACGCCCTCGAAGATCCCCTGCGTCACGCTCTCGGCGACCAGGAGCTCGTTGTCGTGGCGAAGCCCGGCGATGAGCCGTCCCTTCGGCTCGAGCTTGTGGTCGCGCACCGCGCCGAATTGCTCAAGCGTCTCGACGACCCGCAGGAACTCCTGCCAGTACGCGCCGCGCAGGTGCTCGAGCTGGCGGCGGCGCACGCCGAGCCGGTCGGTGACGGTCTCGAGCTCGCGCCACTCTCGCTCGCATCGCGCGGTGGCGCCCCACGGGCAGCGATGGCACTCGATGGACGCCAGGACGGCCTCCGGTCCCTGCGATCGTTCGCGATCGAGCAGCTCGGCCACCGACAAGCTTTCGAGCTGCTCGGCCAGGTGGCGCAGCCCGCGGCCGTCGTGACCGCGCCGGTCGTGGTCGCGTCCCTCGCGCCCGTCGCGCCGCCAGCGGCCGTCCTCGCGTGTCTCGCGGCCGTCGCGCGGCACGTGCAGCGGCGGCGTCGCCCAGAAGATGCGCTTGATGACGCCGCTCTTCACGCGCACGGTGGCCCCGTGAGGCAAGAGCGCCTCGATGAGCACCCGGTGGCCGCGGATCGAATGGACCCCGAGCACCATCGCGAGCGCCGGCGCGCCACCGCGTCGCACCAGGATGAGCCGCCCGGGCTCGGCCTCGGCGGCGGTCCGCTCGCCGCGCCGAGCGCCGCGGCCCAGCGCCTGGCGCCGCGCCTCCACTTCCTGGCGCGCCCGCCGGTAGCGGCCGATCCGCTGGAAGTCGCCGCAGGGCGCGTCGTAGCCGCGCAACCTGTCGAGCGACGACTGGAGCGCACCGACCTCGGTCTCCATCGAGCGGATCCGCTTGAGATTCTGGTACTGGCCGAACGACGATTCGATGCGGCGGCGCAGGGCCTCCGGGGGAGCTCCGGTCCCCAGCAGGAGCGCCGCCGACCCGTAGCCGAGCTTGAACTGGCTCTCGATCGGCTCCGGCGAGCCGTCGAGGACGCGCAGCATGTCCTCGAGGCCGTCGCGCGCGTCGAGCGCGACCACGCACGTGCCCTCGGGGTCGATCCCGCGACGGCCGGCCCGACCGGCCATCTGGGTCAGCTCGTTGTGGGTCAGCGACCGGAAGCCGCGATCCGTCCGCTTGGTGAGGCCCTGGAGGACGACCGAGCGAGCCGGCATGTGGATGCCGAGCGACATCGTCTCGGTGGCGAACACCACGCGGCAGAGGCCGCGCTCGAACAGGAGCTCGATGAGGCGCTTGAGGCTCGGCAGGATCCCGGCGTGATGGAGCCCGATGCCCAGCCGCAGCGCCTCGAACACGCTCTGGTTCAGCGGCGACTCGCCGACCGTTGGGCTCTCGCGCAGGAGGTCGCCGATCGCGGTGTCCACGAGGTACTGCTGCGGCGCCGTCAGCAAGCTCCGGCCCTCCGTGAGCACGTCCTGCATCGCGCGCTCGCATCCGGCACGGCTGAAGATGAAGTAGATGGCCGGGAGCCATCCGCGCGCCGCCAGCGCGTCGATGAGGACGGTCGGCGGCACCACGCGCCGCGTGTACCACCGCCCCCGGTCGTCCCCACCGCGCGGCTCGTCGCCGATGACCCGCGCGCGGCCGGTGCGGACCGCGGCGAGCTCGTGGATCTCCCCGGCCAGGTCCGCGATCACGTACGCGAGCGGCACCGGTCGGTGCGGATGGAAGATCGGGACGATGGGCCGGTGGACGATCGAGATCCAGTCGGCGATCTCCTTGACGTTGGCGACGGTGGCCGAGAGGGCGACCAGGATCACGTCCTTGGGGGCGCTGACGATGATCTCCTCCCAGACGGTGCCGCGCCCCTCGTCGCCCATATAATGACACTCGTCGAGCACGATGTAGCCGAGCCCGTCCAGTCCGCTGCCGTAAAGCGCGTTCCTCAGAATCTCTGTCGTCATCACAAGGACGGCAGCATGTGGGTTCACCTTCACGTCGCCGGTCAGGATCCCGACGTTGTCAGCGCCGAACGCGCGGGTGAAATCGGCGAACTTCTGATTCGAGAGCGCCTTCAGCGGAGTCGTGTAGGCTAGACGGCGGCCGGCCGCGAGCGCGGCGTGAATCGCGAACTCGGCGACGAGCGTCTTGCCGGCCCCGGTGGGCGCCGACACGATGACCGACTGGCCCGCCTCGATGGCGCGAACGGCCGTGACCTGGAAGTCGTCGAGCGGGAAGGAATAACCAGAGCGGAAACGCTCGAAGAGGTCCATCTCGGTCTCACACTAGCACGGAGGTGCGACGTGATCGTTTTTCACATCGCCGTGACCGCCGCCGACGACTATCTGACCCGTCGCGAGGCGCATCGGCGCGCGCACATCGAGCGGCTCCAGGGGTTGCGCGCCGCCGGCATCCTCGTCGGCGGCGGACCGACTCCGGACGGCAAGGCCGCCGACATCTTTTATCGCCTGCAGCAGCCCGCCCAGATCAAGCACGCGATGGAGGAGGATCCCTACTGGCTCGGCGGCGTGTGGACGCGCTACGAGCCCCGAAGCTTCAGCCAGTTCGTCGAGCCGTGGGAGATGGTGCCGGTCGTGCTCGACGGCACGCGGCGGACGACGCTCGTCGAGGGACCGACCGCCCAGCACGACATGGCCCAGTTCGCGCTGATCGAGATGCGGGGCGCCGGCCGGATTGCCTTCGGCGGGTTCTTCGAGGACGGTGGGACGCTCGCGGTCGCGAAGACCAGCGACGGTGACGAGGCGCTCCGGTGGTTCGCCGAGACCGGCTTCTGGAAGCCCGACGCGCTCACCGCGCGTCCGTGGCTCCACGTCCTTTAGCGACGCCGCTCAGAGTCCGGCGGCACCGCTGGCGTCGTGGAGATGGAGCACGCGGGTGGCGAGCGCCGGACCGCTCACGCGGACGAGGCGGAAGCCGGGCGGTCCCGCCAGGACCTTGTACGTCTGCGACACCTTGGAGACCTGGAAGCAGGTCGACGGCGTGGTGAGCATCGTGAGGCTGCCGCGCTGGACCTCGTAGTCCTGGTGGACGTGACCACAGACGATCCAGCGCACGGCCGGATACCGTTCCAGGATCGCGACCACTTCGTCGCCGTTGCGGAGAGACATCGCGTCCATCCAGGCGAGCCCCAGCGGCCACGGGTGGTGGTGGACGAACACGAGCGTCGGCTGCTCGCGATGAGCCCGCAGGTCGGCCTCCAACCACTCGAGCTGAGGGGCGCTGATCTGACCCCAGGGCTTGCCGGGCACGAGTGAATCGAGGCCCACGAAGTGACAGCCGCCGTGACCGAAGCTCCAGTGCTGGGGCGCGTCGAGGTCCGTCGTGCGACCGCCGATGACGCGGTGAAAGGCCGGCCGGTCGTCGTGGTTGCCGAGCAGGAAGTGCGTCGGGCAGCGGAGTCCGTCCACGATCTCCCGCAGCAGCCGGTACGACGGGATCCACTCGTCGCTGGCGAGCGTCCGGCCGCGATCGAGCAGATCGGGGCTCGTGAGATCGCCGCCGACGATCGCGAACGCCGGCGCGGGCTCGAGCGCGTTGATCGTCTCGATGACCCGGCGCAGCGTGGCGCTCGTGTCGACCGGCCCGCCGTCCCACGCGCCCCCGGCCATGATGTGGGTGTCGGTGAAGTGGACGAACGAGAAGTCGGGGGGCACGGGCGCCTCGATGGCTCTACTCGATCCCGGCCACCGCGAGCACCCGGCGCATCCGCTCGGCGGCGAGGTCGGGGTCGCGCAGGAGGCCGGCCCGGTCCATCAACACGAACTGCTCGGCGAGGTGCGCGATCGAGCGCGCGCCCTCCAGGCCGCCGACCATCCGGAAGTGCGACTGGTGGCCGTTCAGATAGGCCGCGAACACGACCCCGGTCTTGTAGAAGCGCGTCGGCGCGCCGAAGACGTGACGCGAGAGCGGCAGCGTGGGCGCCAGGATCGCCTCGTAGCCGGCGAGGTCGCCGGCGTCGAGCGCCTTCAGCGCCGCCGCCGCGGCGGGCGCGATGACGTCGAAAATCCCGAGCAGCGCGTCGCTGGCCCGCTCGCCGTCGCCGCGAATCGTCGTCGGGTAATCGAAGTCGTCGCCGGTGTACATGCGCACCGCGGGTGGGAACCGTCGGCGCATCGCGATCTCGCGCCGCTGATCGAGGAGCGAGATTTTCACGCCGTCGACCTTCGACGCGTACTCGGCCACGATCGCCAGCAGCGTTTCGGTCGCTCGATCGAGGTCGCGCGAGCCCCAGTACCCGGCGAGCGCCGGATCGAACATCTCGCCGAGCCAGTGGATGATCACGGGCTCGCGCGCCTGGCTCAGGATGCGCCCGTAGACCTTCACGTAGTCGTCCGGGCTCGTGGCGCTGGCGGCGAGCGCGCGGCTCGCCATCAGGATGATCCGCCCGCCGCAGCCCTCGATCCACGCGCACTGCTCCTCGTACGCGGCCTCGACGTCGGCCAGGGTCACGCGCAGTCCGGGCTCGAGGTGGTCGGTGCCGGCGCCCGAGGCCAGCACCGCGCCGTCCAGCCGCTTGGCCTCGGCCACCGAGCGCTTGATCAGCTCCTTGGCCGCGCGCCACTCGAACCCCATGCCGCGCTGGGAGGTGTCCATCGCCTCGGCGACCGCGAGCCCGAGCGACCACAGATAGCGCCGGTAGGCGAGCGTCGCCTCCCAGTCGAGCGCCACCTCGAGCGTGGGACTGACGTCGGCGAGCGGATCGGTGACGACGTGCACCGCGGCGAATGCGACGCGGCTCCGGATCGAGCCGGCCGGCGCCGAGACGGGCGCGCTCCCGCTCAGCGTGTACGGCGTTACCGCTCCGTCAGCGCGCGGCAACCGCAGCGTTCGGCTCATTGCTCGCCCCCCGTCCGCCAGTGTAGCATCCGCCGGCGGATTCGATCCGCGCCGGCCGATTCGATCGGCCGGCCCGGCGGGGCCGATTTGACAGTGGCCGCGGCGCTCTCGTATCGTTAGCGCACTTTTCCGCCGCTCCGAAGGAGGCCCGCATGGCAGCCAAGGCGACCGACAAGAATCGTACGAAGTTCGCCCTCGATGAGAAGGACATTCCGTCGAAGTGGTACAACATCCAGGCCGACTTCAAGACGCCGGCGCCTCCGGTCATCCATCCCGGGACCAAGCAACCGATCGGCCCTCAAGATCTCGCTCCGCTGTTCCCGATGGAGCTCATCAAGCAGGAGGTCAGTCAGGAGCGCTGGGTCGAGATCCCCGAAGAGATCCGTGACGTCTATCGTCTGTGGCGGCCCTCCCCGCTCTACCGCGCCCGCCGGCTCGAGAAGGCGCTCGGGACGCCCGCGCGCATCTACTACAAGTACGAGGGCGTGAGCCCGGCCGGCAGCCACAAGCCGAACACCGCGGTCGCGCAGGCGTACTACAACAAGAAGGAGAAGGTCACCCGGCTCAGCACCGAGACCGGCGCCGGCCAGTGGGGCTCCGCCCTCTCGCTCGCCTGCCAGATGTTCGGGCTGCAGTGCAAGGTCTACATGGTGAAGGTGTCGTACCAGCAGAAGCCGTACCGCCGGATCATGATGGAGACCTGGGGCGCGCAAGTCGTCGCCAGCCCGAGCCCCGACACGCAGTCCGGCAAGAAGATCCTCGAGCAGGATCCCAATTCGCCCGGCTCGCTCGGAATCGCGATCAGCGAGGCGGTCGAGGACGCCGCCACCCGTGATGACACGAAGTATTCGCTCGGCAGCGTGCTCAACCATGTGCTCATGCACCAGACGATCATCGGGCAGGAAGCCAGGAAGCAGCTCGAGAAGGCCGACGCCGCCGCCGACATCGTGATCGGCTGCGCCGGCGGTGGCTCGAACTTCGCGGGGCTCTCGTTCCCGTTCGCAGCCGACAAGCTCACCGGCAAGAACAAGAAGCTCCGGATCATCGCCGTCGAGCCCGCCGCCTGCCCGAGCCTCACCAAGGGCAAGTACGTCTACGACTTTGGTGATACCGTCGGGCTCACCCCGCTCGTCAAGATGCACACGCTCGGCCACACGTTCATCCCGGCCCCGCTGCACGCCGGCGGGCTCCGATACCACGGCATGGCGCCGCTCGTCTGCAAGCTCTACGACGAGGGCGTGATCGAGGCGGCCGCGGTGCCCCAGCTCGCCACGTTCCAGGCGGCGATGCAGTTCGCGCGCTCGGAGGGCGTGATTCCGGCGCCAGAGTCGGCCCACGCGATTCGCGTCGCGATCGACGAGGCGCTGCGCTGCAAGCGCGACGGCAAGCGGCAGACGATTCTCTTCAACCTCTCCGGCCACGGCCACTTCGACCTCGCCGCGTACGAGGCCTACCTCGCCGGCAAGCTCCAGGACTACGAGTACCCGTCCGAGAAGGTCGCGGAGGCGCTCAAGCAGCTCCCGCAAATCAAGTAAGGAGTCACGGCGCCGGGCGTCGATCGGCTGATGACTACCGTCGACGTCCGGCGCCTCCGGCTGGGCGCCTCGTTCGTCCTCCTCGCCTACCTGACCCTTCATCTCAGCAACCACGCCCTCGGCCTCGTCTCGTTGGAGACGATGGAGGCCGGGCAGCGGTGGTTCACCGCGCTCTGGCGGAGCGCGCTCGGGACGCTGGCGCTGTATGGCGCCTTCACCGTTCACGGCGTGCTGGCCCTCTGGCTCCTCTACCGGCGCGGCTCGCTCCGCATGCCCGCGTGGGAGGCGGCGCAATACGGGCTCGGCCTGGCGCTGCCGGCGTTGCTCGCGATCCACGTCGTGGGCACGCGGATCGCATGGTGGCGCCTGGGCGCCGACGATCCCTATGCGCGCGTCGTGCTCGGGCTCTGGGTCGTCGGGCCACCGCGCGGGATCTGGCAGGCGATCACGCTCGTGGTCGCGTGGCTTCACGGCGGCATCGGCCTGCACTACTGGCTTCGCTTCAGGTCGTGGTATCCGCGGGCCGCGCCGTGGCTGCTCTGCGTCGCGCTGCTGCTACCGGTGCTGGCGCTTCTCGGCTTCGTGACGGCCGGCCGTGAGGTCGCGGCGCTGGCGCGCACGCCGGGCTGGGCCGACACGCTGGTGCGCGAGACTCACGCGCCGCGCCCGGCCGAGTCCGCGATGCTCGTGGCCATCCGCCAGACCTTCCTGAACGCGTACCTCGCGGCGCTGGTCGGCGTCCTGGTCGC
>Ga0066710_100005688_pt1 | contig 11437 bp, 8 predicted proteins | sample GraSoiAngelo_159_FD_79666 | JGI IMG/M metagenome (GOLD analysis project Ga0066710, IMG submission 79666) | Grasslands soil microbial communities from the Angelo Coastal Reserve, California, USA - 14_1009_16_40cm | ecosystem: Environmental > Terrestrial > Soil > Grasslands | place: USA... | reverse complement strand
TTAGCCAACGGACGATGATCGCGACCCACAGCGGTGATTCTCGAAACTTGAGGTGCCCGTACCAGGCGAAGGTCATGAAGATGTTGGAGACAGTCAGCAGGACAACGGTTCTCATACATTCGTAAGATTATCACCTACTTCGGCAACAGGCCTGCTTCTCTGGCGCCGGCGAGCGCAAAGAGGATGAGCGCAAACGTCAGAACCAGGTTGGTGAGCTTGCTGTTCTTCTTTACACCCCAAGTGGCCGGGATCTTGAAATTATTCAGATACAGGAGTGTGGCTGCGAGAAAGGGGATGAACAAACTTCCGACGATCGTATAAGCCTTGATGATGAACAATGGCTGACGCGTGAATGCGAATGGAAGCGGCGCAACAGTGATGTAGAGGAGAGCCAGGCGATATGGTTTGCTTCGAACCTCCGTGATGGCCGTCCGCTGGGCTTGCGGAAATTTGCGAATCAGGCCATAGAAATCCGCATACAGGTAAGGAACGCTCTGCCATACTCCTAACAGGGAAGCGAACACGGCCGCCCAAAAGCCCACGGAATATGCATAGAACCCCAGGGGTCCAATGACAGAACCGAGTGTCGTGGCCATTTTGGTGACGGCTTGCGCATCCGTAATTTGGATTCCGGGAACATGAAATGACTGATTAGCGATGCTCATCACAGACATGCCGAACAAGGCCGTGAACACATAAGCGATAGTGATATCCGCCCGGACGTACTTCACCCATTGGGGGCCGAGCATCTTCTCTTCCCGCAGCCAGTAATTGTAGGCGAGCATCGTGATCGATCCCCCGATGCCTCCGAGCACCGACAGGACGGCGGACCCGCCGCCGGAGGGAATCGCCGGCACGAAGAGGCCTCTCAGCGCGGCCAGCGGCTCGTGAAGCGTGAGAATCGCGCACGTGATGATGGCGAAAAACATGATTCCAATCAGGATCTTCATGATTTTCTCAAAGCCTTTGAACCCTCCGATCCACACGGAGGCGAAACCGAGTAGCGAATGAAACACGGCGCCCCAGCCCGGAGGAATTGCTCCGTTTGTGAGGTTGGCTATGCCCAAACCGCACGCATTCGTTAGAGCAGCGCTGACGGAAACGGTCCAAAATACGAGGTAGAAACCGAAGTAGGTGCGGACCCACCAGGGCATCTGCAGGCACCAGCCTTCAATCGCGGTGGTACCGGTGGCAAGCTGCCATCGCGCAATGCCTTCATTGAGAAAGCATTTCAAAAATGCGGCCAATGCGACGGCCCAAAGCAGACTCAGGCCATAACCCGCCCCACCCATCGTCGCCGACACCATATCTCCCGCTCCGATTCCGGCGGCCGCGACAATCAACCCGGGCCCGATCAGTTTGGACAGGCGGAGTTGGGCTGGTTTTGGATCCGTGGTAGTGGACATTGTTTTTGCAAGTCCTTTTCTGAACTGTAGGGGCGGTCTATGACCGCCCGCTATCTTTGCTGAGGATCGTGGGCGGTCCGCGAAGCGCAAGCGCGACAGCGCGCAGCCTAAAACAATAGACCGCCCCTACAGTAACGTTTTGCCAGTAGCTTACATTTTTTTGGGGACACGCATGACACTAGTTTAGGATCGCAGCCGACGCGAGATATTTCGCCGGCGCTCCCGGACGAGGCGCCAACGGAGAAAACGAGTTATGGGCCGATCTAGCGATGACGGATATCGAGCAGGCTTTTCGCTGATAGAGATACTGGTGGTCGTTGCGATAGGCCTGGCAGTCACAGCCACCGCTATTCCGAGTATTACGACCGTGGTTGGGAATGCCAAGCTGCGCGCCAGCATGACCAGCCTTTCCGGGTTGCTGCAGAACTGCCGTATGACGGCAGTCCAACAGAATAAGGCCATGACAACGTATTTCCAGGTACAGCCAACCGGCCTGGTCGGGTACGTCAAACTCGCCGGCGGCAGCACCACGCTTGCCAAGCAAGATCCCCAGGTTGACATGCAAGCCCCGATCAGCAAGCTGATCCCCCCGTTGGCCGCTGGCTCGCCGGCGGAGATCGCCACTGGTGTGTTGGGCTTTACACCGCGAACCGAGACTCCGTCGTTCAATACCCGCGGCCTGCCGTGCCTCTTTGCAGGTGGGGCGTGTGACAATTACGGGTTCATTTATTACTTCAAGGACAGGCGTATCACGAGTCCGGGCGGCTGGGCCGCAATTTCGATTTCACCGGCCGGCAGAATCAAACGATGGTTCTGGAATGGTTCTGCATGGATCGATTAATGCTGGGAAGACTTATGCGGAAGAACATTGCACCTGAAAAGCGCAGAAGCTCACAGGCGGGTATTTCGTTGATCGAAGTGCTTATGGCAAGCGTGATCCTGGTGATCGGCTCGCTAGGCATGATTTTGCTGATTGTAAGCTCCATTGCGACCAACAACCGCAACAAACTGGATAGCACGCAGACCATGCTTGCGAACTCGATTCTCGAACAAATCACATCCACCATCATTGGCGTCGGAACGTCAGCGCTGACCGATTGCGCGGGCAACGCATGGACCATCGATACGGCTCCCGGTGGCGCCACTCTAAACGGCGCTCGCATCGATTTTACGCAGAGCAGTCCGCCGGCAGACTACCACATGAATTACGTCGTCAATACGCCGTGCACCACCAGCGGCGTCCGCCAAGGGACTTACGACGTGCGCTGGCACGTGGAGATTGTGGGGGCGGATTTAACACCCCCGGTCCCGACGAACACCTACATGCTGACCGTCGGCGCAAAAATGCAGAACCACGGAGAGGGGAACATCTTCTTTTCGTTTCCGGTGAACTTCCGTGTCATGGCGGGAAACTAGATGCGTGTAACAAAGATGAGTTTTGAGGAAACAAAAAACCGGCGATGTCTCGTCTCAAGATCGCGGGCGGTCATAGACCGCCCCTACAGTGGGCAACGCGGCTTCTCCCTGATTGAAATCATGATCGTGCTTATCATTCTTTTGATCACTGCCGGCGCCATCTTTCAAGTGATCAATCTGGCGACGGAACGGTCGTCCACGGAACAGACGAAGCTGGACATGTTTCAGGAAGGCCGCGAATTCATGGATCAGATGTCGAGAGACTTGCGCCAGGCCGGCTATCCCAACCCGCGTAATGTTTCGCAGTCCGTCCTGACGCAGGTTCCAACCCGGAATGATCGCCACGCTGCAGCGGGCCTGGTGAAAATCGATAGTGGTGAATTGTGGTTTGAAGGTGATGTCGACGGAACGGGAACCGTATCGGTCATTCGGTATCACCTGGAACCCCTCGGGAATAACTGCCCCTGTCTCCAGCGAAGCCAATTGCTCAAGATCGACGCCGATCCGCTTACTGCCCAGACGACGGCTTCGTATCAAGTCGAAGTGCAGGGAGTTCAGAATACCAACATTTTCACCGCTTACGCCGACACGGCGGTTGTCGGACTGCCGGTCACCACCCTCTCCGGCAGTGGCAACACCATCGCGAGCATTGATACTGTTCAGGCCATCCTTTACTTACGAGCCGCAACTATCGATCCCAAGACCCGCCAGCGCCCGGTAACCACTCTCGTATCCACGGTAAAGCTGAACAACTGCTCGCAGGCTGCGACAGGCGCACCAATGAGCTGCCAGTAATTTTGATACGGAGGGGGGACCGGCCCGCCGGTGGGCCCGACGCTAAATAAGGCGCGGCCAATGCGCTGTTTGAAAGGAAGGATCATGAGGAATTCTTCGAAACTAAAGCGAGACCGGGGAATTGCAATGCTTCTCGTGATGTTTTCGTTGCTGCTCCTGTCGGTCATCGGTCTGGGCATGATGTATTCCACTAACATGGAATCCGCCATCAATGCCAACTACCGCGACAAGCAGGTTGCGCTTTACGCTTCTCTGGGCGGCCTGCAGGAAGCGCGCGATCGCATTCAGCCCGCAACGCACAATATTGCTGCGCCCGACGCCCCACCATCGCTAACGGCGCCCAAGGTGATTTACATCCTCGCGGATTCATCCGTAGTACCGTGGAACACGAGCAACAAATATTTCGATACCGAACTCTGCCAGGAAAGAGTACTAAGCCTAACGGGGACCGCGGGCGTGCCTTGCACGACCATGGTTCCAAGTTCCAATACGTCCTGGAGAACCTGGGTTTTTGACGACGATTCGTTATCCGCTCCGTGGAACCTTGTCCACCCCATAGACGTGAAATGGACCAGGATCACGATGAAGGCGAACAACGCGGGGCCCGTTCCGGTGAATGGTGACCCGGCAAACTCGATGCAGGTGTGCTGGGATGGGACACACCAGGTCACGCTTCCGGCCGGGTACGGTGCGACGTGTGGCCCAAATGGCTCGGTTGCGTCGCTCACTTTTCTGACCCAGGGCACCGGTTACACGCCTGTTCCGGCCATCACCTTTTCGGCCCCGCCTGCCGGAGGAATACAGGCCACAGCAGACCCCCAGTTTCAGATGGTTCCAAATGATCAGGTGGCCAACGTTACGATGACCACTGGAGGCACCAGTTATACAAGCACTCCCGCGGTTGTGTTCACGGGTGGGGGCGGCGCAGGCGCGGCGGCGACTGCGGTGGTGTCCCAATATGGCTCACCTGTTCAAACACTGTCGCTGAGCAGCGCCGGAACGAAGTGCTACTCGGCGACCCCGACAGTCGCATTCACAGGAGGCGGTGGTACCGGTGCGAGCGCTACGGCCGTACTGGAGTCGACGGTTTCGTGCGTTGCAGGTTTAACGGTGAGCGGCTCGTGTGATCACAGCTTAGGCGCAAATTCGACGGTCACGATTGGTCTCAGCGGCGGCGGAGGTTCGGGCTTTAGCGGCACGGCGACTGTAGGTTCCAACGGCAAGAGCATGAACCCCAACCCACAAAGTGTGACGATCATCAACCCTGGCACGGGTTACACCAGCAACCCAACAGCGATCAGCGGCGCTTGCTACGGCGTGTCGCACAGTGTCACGATCATTCCGGTGTTGGGCAAGCACTTGCAATCCTTAACTTTGACCAGCGGTGGTACCGGCTACACGGTTGTACCGGCCGTGACCATCAGTGCCGGACTTGGTTCAGGAGCCACTGCACCCGCTGCCGTCGCCGGCCTTGGAACCATCGATCCCAACCCAGGGCAGGTTATTGCCGTCAATATGACTTCATCCGGCAGCGGTTATACCAGCGCGCCAACGGTCAGCTTCGCGGGTGGCAGCGGCTCTGGTGCAGCCGCTGTTGCTCACTTGGGCGTCACGCGTAACCTTATCGGCTTGACCCTGGCGGCCCCGGGCTACGGAGGCGCGGGTTATCTCTCGGATCCGACCGTGACCATCACGGATGCGACTGGAACCGGTGCTACCGCCAGGGCCCGCATTGGACGGGGCCCCAATTACGGCAAGGTGCACCTGATAACGTCGCTGGCGGAAACTCGTTCCGGAGCGCGATCGATGACTCAAATGGAAGTGTCCGGCCCGGTACTCGGTTTCCACATTACCGCGGCCCTCACCTTGGATGGTCCGAATCCAATTATCGACACGTTGCCGAACTCGTCCAATTTCATCGTCAGTGGTAACGATAACAATAGTTGCTCTGACCCGTACGCGGAGCCCCCTCACCCGGCCATCGGCAGCTTTGACGACCCGAATGCCAGTCCTCCCACACATTCGACCCAGACGATCCTTGATCAAATCCCAGCGGGGCGCACGATGAATTACCCGGGTGAGGGCGGCAGTCCAGCGGTGCGGAACGTGTGGGAAGGTCTTGGAGAAACTATGCGGTCGCCAAGCGGGTTGAAAGCGTACATTGACTCGGCAGAGGGACAGGCAGCCCTTTACGGTTTAAGATACCCGCCCGCAGCGAACTCCATTGGCGACTTCACGGATGCGACTATCAACATGGGCACTGGCGACGCTAATCGCGTTGTCTACGTCGATGGCAATCTGACGTTGAGCGGTAACACCGATGGCTGGGGCATCTTGGTCGTGACGGGGACACTTCGAATGACAGGTAATTTGAAATGGCATGGCCTGGTGCTTGCCATTGGAGACGGCAACGTGGATATCGGCGGTGGTGGTAACGGCCAGGTTGTCGGTGCCATGTTTGTCGCCAAAATTTGGGATAACCACGTCACCAACAGAACGCTGCTGCCGGCCCTGGCAGCGCCTTCCGCCAGCTGGAATGGCGGCGGCAATAACGGCATCCTGTATGATCACTGCTTGGCGGACACTCTTTTATCCAACGTGCCCTTCAATCCTCCGCCGGGCGTGAATCCGTTGAAGGTGCTAAGCTTCCGGATGCTGCCGTATTGAGTCGAAAGACAAACCACAAAGACACAAAGACACAAAGACTTTGTGCCTTTGTGTCCCTCGGCCATGACGCCGGATCGCGGCGATTCCCATAGTGCGTTATGCTAACCGATATGGGCTTCCTCACCGAGGTTTCCGGACCCCCTCTAACGGACACACCTTCCGCCGGATGGATCTTTGAGCGAATTGAAGAATGGGCGGCGCGCTCTCCGGACCGGTTGGCGTTTGCCATCGACCATCAAGATAAAGTCGAAGAATATCGATATGACGAGGTACTCAAGCAGGCCGGCGCGATCGCCGGCGGCTTGTCCGCTCACGGAATAAAACCCGGGGACCGCATCGGGATTTTGATGGAGAACGTGCCGCAGTGGGTCTTTGTTCTCCTCGGTGCGTTGAGAATGGGCGCCGTGACCGTTCCACTAGCCACGATGCTTCCTGAATCCTCCTTACAGCTCATTGGAAAGCATGCCGGCTGCCGGGCCGTTTTTTCGGACGAGACGAATTGGGATAAAGCGGCGCGGGTGGGGCAAACGCTCGGCTGCCCGGTGCTGTCAAGCGCTGAAATTCGAAATTCGAAGATCGAAAATCGAAATTTTCCCGCTCTGTCCGGCAATGATACGGCCATCCTCATCTACACCTCCGGCACAACCGGCGATCCCAAAGGCGTCGAACTCACGTTCAAAAACCTGGTTCATGAAATCCAAAGCGCTGTTGAATTCCTCGAGCTCTCTTCCGGTCACCGTATCCTATCGGTGCTTCCGTTCTCTCACGTTCTTCCGCTGATCGCGAATGCGCTCGGTCCTCTGTGCGCGGGCGCCGGCGTCGTATTCTTGAGTTCGATTTCCCCACAGCGGGTCATCGACGCTTTTCATCGCCACCGCATAACCTTCTTCATATGTGTACCGCAGTTCTTTTACGTGCTGCACAAGCGGATCTTCGCCCAGGTCGCGGCGCAGCCGCTGCCGATGCGAATACTGTTCCGCTCGATGATGGCGGTTTCCCGCCGTCTGAAAAACCCAGCGCTCCGGCGCAAGTTATTTGTGAGAATCCACAACACCATCGGACCCGATCTGAAACTTCTCGCCAGCGGCGGCTCGCGATTCGACGCTCGAATTGCCCAGGACTTGAATGATTTCGGCTATACGATGGTTCAAGCCTATGGTCTAACCGAAACCTCAGCGGCCGCGACAATCACTCCCGTTCGAGCGAATCGTATCGGTACAGTTGGAAAGCCGCTTCGCGGAGTGACGCTCCGCATCGATTCGCCGAATGACGAAGGAATCGGCGAAGTGTGGATTCGTGGTCCTGTCTTGATGAAGGGCTATTACCACGACGACCGGAAAACTTCCGAAGTCATCAAAGACGGATGGCTGCACACGGGCGATCTTGGATTCATCCAGCCGGACGGAAATCTGGTAATTACAGGACGCAGTAAAGATGTCATCGTCCTTCCGAATGGCAAGAACGTGTATCCCGAAGAGATCGAGACGCACTACTCGCAATCATCATTTATCAAAGAGCTGTGCGTCCTTGGTGTGGCGAACGATGGTGGCGGACCAGCCGGTGAAACACTCCATGCGATCGTTGTGCCCGATATGGATGAATTTCGCAGCCGTGGCCAAACGGCCATCACGGAGATGATCCGATTCGAGATCGAGAACCTCTCCAAGCAAATCCCTTCCTACCAGCGTATCCATTCGCTTTCCGTGCGCAACGACCCTTTGCCCCGCACCGTCACGCGCAAGCTTAAACGTTTCGAAATTCAGAACGAAGAAACGGCCCGGCGCAAAACGGCGCCGGAGCCGGGCAGCGGCGAGGATCATCCGCGGTTCCGAACCAAGGTTGGCTCGATTATTCAAGAGCTGGTGCGTGAGACCAAGCCGGAAACCGGTGCGCTGGATCCCGCGATGAATCTGGAGCTGGATTTGGGCTTCGACTCGCTGACACGCGTTGAACTGCTCGGTCTGGCCGAGGCGCGGCTGGGAATACACATCGATGAAGAACAGGCGAGTCGGATCTATACGCTTGGCGAATTGATCGATGCTTTGGAGTCGGCCAGCGCTTCGGATGCCAGCGTTGGCCGCAATTGGAAAGAAATCCTCGATGCCGGCCCCCGCGAGCATTTTCATAAGCATTACATCTTCAACCGAAGAACCATCCTGAATCCGATCGCCATTGCGACGATGCGATTCCTGAAGCTCGCAGCGCGGCTCTTGTTCAGATTGGACTATCACGGAGTGGAGAAGCTGCCTCGGACGCCGCCTTTCATCCTTTGTCCCAATCACGAATCCTTTCTCGACGGACCGCTCCTGGTTTCGATCCTGCCCACGAACGTTCTCTATAAGTTCTTCCTTCTGGGATACACCGATTACTGGCGGGGCCCGGTTTCCCGGCGGATTGCTCAAATTTGTAATATCGTTGCGGTCGATTCAAATGTGAACCTGGTCCGGGCGATGCAAATCGCCGCCGCCGGCTTGAAACATGGACGAGTGCTGTTGATTTTTCCTGAAGGCACTCGCTCTATTGATGGGCGTCTCGCGGATTTCAAAAAGGGAGCCGCCATCCTGGCCTACGAGCTGGGCATTCCCATCGTGCCTGTCGGAATCCGGGGTACCTTCGAGGCATGGCCGCGGGGCGGACGCTTCCGGCTGCATCCAGTACAAATCTATTTTGGGAATCCGATAGACCCCTTGGCTTTCAGTCGAGCTTCCGATCCTTATGCGGCCATCACCGAAAAGCTTCGGAAGGATATCGGTATTTTGGCGGCGGATGCGGTGGCGTTAGGAGACACAATGACATAGCGTGGCCTTTCTTCGTGTCTTTATGTCCCCTAACTGTAACCTTAATAGCTTGTTTTGCGTAAAAGGGCTTAGAATAGATCCATCTGGGAACCACACCCACAACAACACATGGAAAGAAAATACGGCCAGCACGGCTACATGGATGAGGACCGTGATCGCGGAGGGGAAAAACCCCGGCAAAAGCCGAAAGGCGGTCCCCGCGGCTCCAAAGCCAAAGAAGGCCCGCGCGCGATGAAGATGCCGGGCTTTCAGGAAGTCCTGCGTTGCGCGCTTTGCGGCGCCATTGTCCCTCCACCGGTCGAGATCACGTATGAAAGCCATTGCCCCAAGTGCAAAGCGGATCTCCGATCATGTAAGAACTGCCGCCATTTTGACACCGCAGCGAGATTTGAATGTACCGAAGCCATTCCCGAGCGGATCACCAAGAAAAATTTGCGCAACACGTGTAAGTTTTTTACGGCGCGTGTATCCATCGAGCGGGAAACCCGGGATTCGGGCGGGAGCGGCAGGAGTGGCAGTGGCGGCAGTGGCGGTAGCGGAACGAGCGGCGCCACCACGAAGCCCTCCGACGCTCGAAGCGCTTTTGACAATCTTTTCAAAAAATAGGGGCCCTTGCATGTTGCGTCCAGTCATCGCATCACCGGGCGGTCCAAAGCCATGTCCCTGTGCGATACTGGCGCTGAAGGCCGCGGATTGCGCGGATTACGCCGATGGGAAATGCGAGTAATCCGCAGCTGATAAAATGCTATTCTAAAGACTTATGCAAGAAGAAGATCGTCTAAAAATCGCCGTATTTATCGACTTCGACAACATTGAGATCGGAGTCAAAAGCACCTTGAGCCGGCACTTTGATATAGGTGCGGTTCTGGAGGCGATCAAGGAGCGGGGTGAAGTCGTCACCAAAATCGCGTACGGCGATTGGAAGCGTGCCGGCGAGCACAGCCGGAGCATGACGCAGCATGCCATTCAAATGGTGCAGCGAAACCTGACGCCGGGCGGCGACAAGAATGGCGCGGATATTAACCTGGCGCTGGACGCGCTGGAGATGGCCTTCACACGCAACCACATCAACGCGTTTGTCATCGTCGGCGGGGACAGTGACTTTATTGCCCTTGTCGAAAAATTGAAACAGTACGACAAGAAAGTGCTCGTCGTCGGCGGACGTGCTTTCACCAGCAGCATCCTCCAAAAGAACTGCCACGAATTCATTGCCTATGAAAACCTCGTCGGGCAGCCGCAAGTGGGGCCGCGCCGTCAAGCCGAGAAGACGCGCTCTGTCGCCGATACGAATCTTAGCAAGGCTTTCCCGCTGGTCCGCCGTGCGTTAAAAGTCGTCGCGGATCGCGAAGTTTCGCCGCAGCTTGGTTTGCTCAAGAGTACCTTGCTCCAGTTGGATTCCACATTTTCGGAGCGGGACTACGGCGCCAGCACATTCCGCGATTTCATCGAAAAGATGGCTGCGGCCGGCTACGTCAAGCTGAAGCAGGTGGACCGCAGTCTGCTTGTCGAGTTGGCCGCGGATCGGGCGGATCTGCAGGAGGTCGAAAAGCAGGCCGCGCCGGCGGTGCCGGCGGTGCAGGCCGTGCCGGCGAACGGCCATGCCGAACAACCACAGGGGCCGGTTGCTCCCACGCCGGCACAGATGGAAGAAGGTGTTCGCGCAATGCAGGAAGTTTTTCAGAACGCGAAGATCACACCTCATTGGCCGATGTATCTTCGTAACGTCAAGCAGTTCATCAAGAACGCTTCACCATCCTTTGACGAACGCCGCTATGGTTTCCAGAGCTTCCTTGAGGCTGTAAGGTCTGCTCAGCGCGCCGGTTTGTTCCGGCTGGAACGGAACCGTCAGGGGATCCTGAGAGTGTTTCCGGGAAACCAGATGGCGCAGCCGCACCGCGTAGCGCCCCCTTCCGGGGAAGTCGTCGAAGAGACGCCTGTGGTCGAGCAACCGATGACGGTCGACCAACGGCCTTCCGCCGAAGAGTTTCAACCCGGGCCCACGCCGATCATCGAGGTCCAGGCCGAACCGGTTGTGGAAATCCAGCCCGAATCAACCGACTTTTCGCTCGTCTCGCCGCCGCCTTCCGCCGAAGAGAAACCAACCCGTAAGCGCCGGGCCAGCAGTGGTATTAAACGAAAGACGGTCGCGCCGCGGATGAAGACGACTGGCATGAATGTCAAGCGCACGAGGAAGAAAGCGTCGCCGCCGCCCGAACAGGGGTCAAGCTAACCGTGATCCCTGTTTTTTCGACGAATTTTTAGCCGCGGATTGCGCGGATGACGGCTTTGCCCAACGAATCGTCGGACGCGAAGTTCGCAACTGTAGGGGCGGTCTATGACCGCCCGTATTTCGTT
>Ga0066710_100005687_pt1 | contig 11438 bp, 9 predicted proteins | sample GraSoiAngelo_159_FD_79666 | JGI IMG/M metagenome (GOLD analysis project Ga0066710, IMG submission 79666) | Grasslands soil microbial communities from the Angelo Coastal Reserve, California, USA - 14_1009_16_40cm | ecosystem: Environmental > Terrestrial > Soil > Grasslands | place: USA... | reverse complement strand
TCGAGCGAAGAGTGGTTATGGCCGCTATGCAGCGCGTACACCTGAGGGGCGATCATCACGTCGTTGCCGATTTTTACGTTCCGAAGCCGACACTCCTCGTTGATCTGCACATTCCTGCCAATTTCGATGTCCGTAAAGCGACCGAGTAAAACGCGGCCTTCAATTTCAAGGTTCTCTCCACAACGTGCGCCAAGGATTTTCTTCACCAGCAGGGCGCGCAGAGCGCCCGCCCACTTGCCAAACGGAAAGTAGCGACTCGGCAGGTTGTAGGCGACGAGGTAGTAGAAAATCATCCAGCAATACCGCATGCTAACTCCCTACCGACAAGGACTCGCGTTCAACGGCGCCTGCCTCGATCGAGATCCTCTGGGACATGGCGTACAAAAGCGGCATCACCGCCCAGCGAAGGGTATTCTTGTTTCTCCTGATCCCGAGCACGTCGATCTGTGAATAGATGGCGGGCCCGTCGGCAAACCGCCGCAGGATCGAAGACAGAAGTCGGTCTGCGAAGTCGAGGTCTCCCATAAGGAGGGCCAGGTTAAGGGCTTCCGCGTTGTCGTACAGGTCGAAGCGCACCAGGCTCAGTTTGTTGCGGACGGAGAATCGCCGGAACAGGAATGCCCGTTCGTCGAAAAGAGCACGCTTTAGGTAAGCGTATCCCGCCTGAACTACGGAGGTCGAATTCATGAACTCGACACGGCGGCCCGCCTTGAGGAGATTCTTCAGCACGATGCAGGAATGAAAGCAGTCGATAAAAGACCGGCCGTGTGGCGAGTAGAACCAGGAACCGTCAGAGCGTTGCTGCCGGCGAATGTATTGGTAGAGCCTTCTGATCTTGTCCCGCAGGACCACCCTCCGCCGGGCAGGCGCGTAAGGAAGGAACAGGCTGTACGCACAGAGAGTGTAGGAAATCGCATTGATGACCACCCGGTCGCATCGCGGGCCATAGGACGTCGCCAAGACCTCCTCATCTTCCTCCATGACGCACAGGTCGCGGTCGAAAAACTCCAGGATCCCTGGCACGACAGACTCGAAGCGCTCGTCTCCGCATGCTTCCCGGTAGGCGATAAAGGCCTCGAGCGCGTAAGGCGTGACGGTCGAGAAGGGAGTGTTCGCATCGTAGACGATTTCAGCGCTCACGGCGTAGGGAAAGCCGAGCCCCCAGCAAGGGCCGCTGTATCCCCTACAACTGTGCGCAACCAGCCATTCCAGATGCCGGGCCGCAAAGTCCAGAAACCGACTCTCGCCGTTTTGGCGGTACAGTTTGACCAACGATAGCGCGGCCATCGCCCGCACGATCGGATATTCTTGCGTGGCATAAAACCAGCGACGACCGTTGTTGAAGAAGTGGTCAAAGCCGCCGAGGAGAGCCACCGCCAGCAACCCGGCCCGCGGTTTCCGGTTGTACAGGTCTTTGGCTCGAAACCCCAGAGGCGTTTTCCAGATGTCGTACGGGTCCGAGGTGGCCAGGTCTTCCGCTCGGCAGAACCGCTCAATGAGCGCATTCATATACGAACTGGTAGATGTCTTCCAGTCGTGCAGCAACCTGCGTCGGTCTGAAGTGTTCTCTCGCATACCTGCGGTTGAAATGCGCTATGCTCAAGCACAACGCGGGATTCCCGATCAGCTCGCTCAACAGGGACGCGAACACCTCCGGTTCACCGCGTTCAGTGAGGAAACCCATCCTGCCGTTTTGAAAAAAATCGGGCAGACCGCCCACGGCGCGTGCCACCAGAGGCAGCCCCTGGGCCATGGCCTCCAGCACCGAGATCGGCAACCCTTCTGTCCGGGAAGGGAACAGGTAGGCGTCAGCGCTCGCGAATGCCCGCCGCTTGGCCGCGCCCTCAAGGTGGCCGGGAAATTCGACTTTGGTGAGTCCGTGGGATCTGGCGTAGTCCCTGGCGCGCTGGAGCTCGGGCCCGACGCCGGCCATGATCATTTCGACGAAGGGATACTGGCTTTGCAGAATCCGGAAGGTGTCGAGCGCTTCGTAGACTCCCTTTTGCCTTTCCACCCTTGCCAAAAACAGGACACGGAAGCGCTGTTCTTTAGGATGGTCCGGAGATGCCTCCTGATCGTCGACGAGTAATTCTTCCTCGATCGGGGCCCCCTCGACGAAGATTGCTTTGCGGTATCCGAGCAGTCGCAGGCTCTTTGCAAACTCCCTGCCGAGGACGATGAAGGCATCCGCCCGACAATACACCCATCGGAACAGAGGCAGGAACACACCGGCCAGAACGCGTTCGCACTGCTTGTCCCAGCCATGAGTAAAAACCACCACCGTTCGACCAAGCGTCTTGGCGACTAAAAGCAAAACGCCATCGCGAATCAGCGCCTTCGAGCCGAGGGATGGGTTCAGATGCACCATTTCGTACCGCCCGCCGAGCAAAGTGCGGGTGAATCGCCACCAATCCCCGACCAAGCGCACCATGGACCGGCCCAATCGCTCCGCATCGGAGCGCGAACCCACCGTAAAGTAATCGATCTCGCTCCGGAAGTGCGGCTGCACGGTGCGCAAGTACTGTGCCACGCCTCCGCTCCGGTTGAGCGCAGGGGAGGTCATCAGAATCCGCAGCGCTTGTTGCCGGGCTCTTGCCATGCAGTCTTAAAGCTAGAACCGCGTTTCGACGGGCAGTTGATCGCTTGCCGGAGAGCTCACCGCGGGCGCACTCCGCACCCGCTGAACCAGCTTTTTCAGAGGATCGAGAACAGGCCTCCAGACTCCCACGATGTTGCAAACCATCTCGGGGAACCAGATGGCGTCCGCGATACTGAACCTCGGAACGAGGTAAGGATCTGTGTCCGGAACGACAAAGCGGTTCTCGGTGGTCACCGCCAGCGCGTAGCCCGCCGACCGCGCCGCCTGCGTTGCGCGTTCATCGAAAAGGCCGTACGGATAAGACAGGCAATCGACGGCGCCGCCAGTCCACTCCTCCAGCATCCGCATGCTGTCGCGAAGCTCGCGAGCCAATTCTTCTTCCGCGCAGCGCCTGACGTCAGGATGGCTGACCGTGTGCGAGCCAATGGTGACCTCCGGATATTCGCTGATGGTCCGCAGGTCTTGAACCGTGATCGCGTGCCGGCCGCCGCCGGTTTCCTTCACCCACGGGAACTTGCCATCCCCGCCGACGATACCGGAAGGAATGAACAACGTGACCGGGATCTGGTAGCGCCGGACCACTGGCAGGACGTTCTCGAGCAACTCGCTCGAGCCGTCATCGAAGGAGAGCCAGACGGCTCCCGAGGGCAACGAACCCCGCCGGTCGAGGAAAGCGATCAGTTCGCCGACGGAAATGAAGGTGTAGCCGTGCTTGGTGAGCCACCGGACACAGCCGAGAAAGAGCTTTGCCCCGGGTTTGTGGAAATAGAGTGCCGTCACCACCCGCGGGCCGAGTGCCATCTTTCTTGCGCGGCGTACGCGGCCGCAGGCAATCAGAACCGCACCCAGCATCCCGCACGTCAAGTTGCGGATGAGCAAGCCGATGGGGTTCATGTCGAACGGACCTCCACCAGGCGCACGGGCCGCTCAAGGCAGTCGCCGAAGAACTCGGCCAAGCCTCGGATGTGGACCCGATAGTCGAAGTACTGTTCGCAGATTTGCCGGCCGGCAGCGCCGATCCGCGCTGCCCTTTGGGGATCGTTCAAAAGGGCGACCATTTTGTCCGCAAAGTCCGCGTGGTCGCCCGGCCTGGCCAAGCACGCATTAACGCCGTCCACGAGGAAGTCCGCGAGGTCTCCGACCCTACCGACGATCACCGGTTTGCCGGAAGCAAGATACTCTCCGAGCTTGTTCGGCATCCTGGTTCTCGACCGGTCGTCGTCCCACAACGGCAGCAGAAGCGCTGTGGCATCGCGGAGAGACGCAAGCAGAGTGGCTTCGTCTACCCAACCCATCAGGCAAACATCTTCCGACGATAGGCTCCCGTTCTGCGCATTTCTGCTGTGACCTTCAACGACGGATAGGCCGTGTTCGGACGCCCGCTGTTTGATGGCCTGGGCGGCTCGACTCGAGTAGCTCCCGATCAGTGTCAGCCGGCAAGGGTGGGCCTTTTGAACACCAGCGAGGGCCGCCAGCAGAAACATCACGTCTGGCAGCCACCCATCCAGTGTTCCGCACCAGACGAAATTGGGGATGAGATTCTTTGCCGGCCGGGACGGCGGGCGCGTGACCAGGAAGCGGTCAAGATCGACCACTGAAGGCAGCCGATAGATCGCTAAGCGCGGGTTGATTTTGGCGGCCCGTTCGTGCGCCCAACCCTCGATCGCTTTGGAAATGACCAGCAAACCCGTCGAAGCCCTAAACATCCGTTTCCGAAAAAGCCAGCGGGTCAACGCGGAACAGCGTGGTTCGGCGGGCCACCATTCGCACATCTCCTGCACAAGCGGAAAGCGCAGCCACTGGCACAGCGCGCCAACGAACAGGTTCAGCAGACCATGCATGGCATAGAGGTAGACGGCGACGTGCTCCTCGGCCGCACGGGCTCGAACGAGCTTTAGCGTTAGACCCGCTACCGCCCGGACATAAACCAGCAACCGCGCCACGCGGTTCTTCGGCCATGCCAGGCTCGTCGTATACTCGAAGGAAATGCCCTCGTGGACGCCGCGCCTCTCGGTGTTCTCCACGAGCGGGCTCGGACCGCAGTGCAGGATGCGGTAGTTCAGGCCAGCCGCCTGCAGCGCTTTTCCAACAAGCGTGATTCGGGCGGTTCCGCCGAATCCGTACGGATAACCTTCGCTACCGCAGACGCAAAGGACCGTGGCCAGATTTTCTCGACCGCCGGGCATGACAACTTTGGGGGGCCGCCTCATCCGGCTAGCACTCTCACGACCTTAGCCGGCTGCCCGGCGGCCACCACACCCTCCGGAAGCGACCTGCTTACGATGCTGTGAGCGGCCACGACCGTTCGCCGTCCAATCTCAACACCTTTGAATACGGTTACGTGCATTCCCAACCACACGTCTTCCCCGATAATCACCGGGGAAGCGTCTCCCGGCCTGCCGGCGAGGCGGTCTCGGAAGTCGATGGCATGCCAGTCGGTATCGGTGATCGTCACGTTCGCTCCACACATGACCCGATCTCCAATCGAGATTCTAGAGGCACAGCCTATGACCGCGCCGCTAAATCCGCAGTTGTTTCCTATGTCAAGGGTGGCCGCCCGATCGAGCGTGGAAAGCATACAGGGCCGGTTGACGCCAATCAGATTGGACCAGCGACCGGAGCGAAATTCGCATCGGTTCCCAATTCGGATGCGCGATCCCGGCAGCCGACGGAAGAGGGGGATCCCGTAGAACGAGCAACTCGGTCCGATGTTGATGCCCCACCACCAGGCCAGGAATCGCGCCATCTTGGTGTCGACCGAACACCGGCTCGCGTTCAACAGACAGTTGAAAAGGTGGGGAGCGCTATCACGGCTAACGGCGCGGAGCCCCCTGCCGAGGATATATTTCCCAACGATATGTGACATCGTTGTGGACATCTAAACGGTTCCGAGAGCCCGCGTCAACCCGGCAGGCCTAATCCGTCGTCAACAAAATATGAACTGGATCTGCGGCGCAGGTCGCTCCCTAGCGGCGTTGTGCCGTCGGTTGTGGCCGACAGAATCCAAAACGACCCTCGAACTCGCACCCACCCAGGACTAGTTCCGAATCCGTGCAGCTTCTCTCTGCGCTGATTTCCCGGGCTCCCCGGGATACGCACATTCCCACGCAAAGCAAGATCGGGTAATACTCGAGCGTCAGACCTGGATTGGCCGACGAAAACATACGAATGGCCCAAAGCAGCACCACGCCCCCAGCCGTGAGTTGCAACCCGGTGGGCTTGCGCCGGAGCGCGGCGAGCGACGGCGCCATGTGCACGGCAAAATAGGACAGGAGCAGGGGTACTCCGCCGTAGAAAAGCAGGTTGAGGTAGCCGACATCGGTCCCGCCATTCCACTCCCCGCGACCCCACCGCCACGTGGCGAACGAGCCTCTGCCGAACAACAATTCCTGTGGCTTGACGGATCGAAAGAATTCCCTGAGTTGGCCACTGCGGCTGTCCTCGTCCAGTCTTGAGTAAAAACCCTCCGCCGCTCCTTCTACCTTCTCGAACGCGGGCGTCTCTGCCAGGAACACCAGGGAGAACAACAGCAGCCATGCGGTCATCCCCAGCGCGGCGAGCCACGCTGGTGCTTGCCACCGTCCGCGTTGGCGGTCCGCGTAGGCGCATAGAAACAGCAAAGCGAAAAGCATGACGAAGTTGAGCCGCATCTCCGTAAACAGGCTGCCCAGGCCGTACACGGCCGCCGGAGCGAACCGCATGTAGCGAACTCCCGAGCTTCGAGGATACGGCCTCAACGCGGTCCAACTTGCCGGCCAGAACAGCGCATTCACCACGGGCAGCATGCACCGTACGGCCTCCACGCGCGACGTCGTGCCGAGCCCGGCGATTTCGTAGAGCGTCACAGTCGAAAGCACCGCGGCGGTGACAAGGAAGGCTTTGTCGATCACCGGCCAATTGCTCCGCCGCACCGCGACGAAGAGGACCACGGAGATCAGGCACATAAACGGGCCCGTTGCGTCCACCAGCTTCTGCGAGAACAGGTCCTCGAGGGTGTAGCCTTTCACCGCCATCAACCCACCAGCCGCCAGGAACAACACGAAGTGCCCGAGGTAACCATTGGCCATCTCCCGCCGGTTCGTACACGAGAGCGCCAACACCCCCGCCGACACCAGGAGCAGGATCTCGGCGGCGTGCAGGATGTAGTAGAGGGGTCCTTTAACGATCTCCGCATAATAGAAGGGATCTGCTCCGATCTGTGCTTTCGACGCGGTGATGAAGCTCAGCATGGTCCCAAACGAGGCACCTAGTCCCAGCACCGCGAGGATCAGCACCGCCCCCTCGGTCGGTGCGTGCCACGAGGCTCGAACGCTAGGGTACAGGCTGGACGGCATTATCTCGCAACCAAACTCACTGGTACGGCGGCCGTACTCCCGGTGCTGAATTTACGTCGCATGAGCCAACCGAGCCACGGAAGCCCGACGACGACCTGGGCAATCGACACGAGCATGTAGGCCAACGCCAGCCCCCACGCCCCCTTGCCCACCAAGGCATAGGCGCCGATCACCAGCGTTCCGCCTCGTACCAGCGAAAGCAACACGCCGGGACCAGCCGCTTCGAGCGACCACATCGCATGGTTCACCGGCGAGTTGATCGCGAAGAATACCGCGGAGACGCTGATCAGCCGCACTGCGTTCGCGCCGTGCGCGAAAGCGGGACCATACAAACTCATGATGAACGGGGCAGCGATAGCAATCGGAACGGCCACCGCAATGGCTGGTACCGTAGTAACCAGGAAATTCGCCGTGAGACAGCGTTTGTATTTTCCGCGGTCGCCCTCGGCCAGCACGTTCGAGAGCGTGGGCAGGCTGATGTTCGAGGTGGCCGTCGCGAAGAAGAGGATCACGAACTGGCACTGCATGACCGCATTGAAAATGCCGGCCTCCGCATACCCGCTGGTGCGCGCCAGCAGAACGTTGCTCCACCAAATCGCAGGCGTATAGGAAAACGTCGCGAGCAGCACCGGCAGGGTAAAGCGGTACAGGATGCGCAGGTCTTCCCTCTTGAACCGGTAGGTTGCTTTGATCAGCCGGGACTTGCACAGGCGCCAGATGGCGAACCGAAAGTAAATGGTGATGGCCACCCCGGCGGCGGTGTAGCCTAACAACGCACCGTGCAAGCCGAATAGCGCCGCTCCCGCGGTGACCAGAACAAGCAAACCGACCCCTCGGATCGCATTGCCGATGGCAATCGTCCGGAACGCTTCGAGGCCCCCTAGAATTCCGGTTTGTGACGCATTGACGGCCGCGAACAAGAGGATCGCGCTCACAATCACGAGGCCGCCCGCAAGTTGCGGTGCGTTCAGCACCCGCGCACTCAGCCAAGGTGCTGCGCCGAGACAGAAGCCTCCGACGCCCACACCAACCACCAGCGCGGTCGCTGAGCACAGTCCGATGATCCTTCCCGCGCTTTGCTGGTCGGAGTTCCTGTGCTCGGCGATGTAGCGACTCGCCGTCATGCCGAGCCCCGTGCCCGCAAAGGTGAGAAACAAATTCGCAGTCGCCAGAAGAATGCCGAACTCGCCGAACCGCGTCGGCCCGAGCAGCCGCCCGCAAGCGACATTGCTCGCGAGCGTGAACGCGTTCAAGATGCTGGCGCCGGCGATCTCCCAGAATGCTCCGCTGGCAATGCGCCGCCAGAGGCTGGACTCCCCCTGCCACGAACCTCGGACTCCAGCCGGAAGCCACTCGCGCCAGAAACGACCGCCGAGGCGCAACACGCATGCAAACCCGCTCAGACGTCCCCCTTGTCCGCCGTGTTGCCGTAGTATCCGCCGTACCCGTAGCCATAACCGCTGCTCTTCGGGTTCCAGTCATTCAGGATGGTGCCGAGTAGCCAGTTTCCGGCCTCTTGCAAGCGTTGACAGGCGAGCTCGATCGCGCTGCGCGTGGTGAAATCGGTCCGGATCACCAGAATGACGGCGTCCGCTTGGCGTCCGAACATCCGCGCGTCCGGTAGGTTCAGAACCGGCGGGGTATCCACCAGAATCATGTCGTACTTGCCTCCCCGCAGATGCGCGAACAGATCGCCGAGTCTCGGCCCGAACAGCAGGCTCGCATTGGCGCCTCCGCCGGCCGGCAGTACGGCCAGGTTCGGAATCTCGGTCTCGCGGACGATCGGGGCCGCCCGTCCTGCAAGGATTTCGCTTAAGCCCTCGCTATTGTCAATTTTGAAGATGTTGTGCACCTGCGGCTTCCGGGTGTCGCCGTCGACCAACAAGACGCGCCGGTTCGTCTCCGCTATCGCGATGGCCAGATTGCTCACCACCGTGGTTTTTCCTTCGCCCGGATTCGCGCTCGATACCGCGATGACTCGAGGTGCAACGCTATTCTGCTTTGCGTACAGGATGGAAATCAGGGTATCCCGAAACGAGTCGGCAAACGGCGACGCACGACGCTGCCAAATGGCCTGCTCGGCCTCGAGATGGATCGGCAAGGGAGTCCACGAGTCAGCACCGTTGCCGGTATGACCCATTCGCGGGCGCGCGTGGTTACTCAGACGATTGATCGATGGGATCACTCCCAGTTCCGGCAAATGGAGGAAAAGTTCCGACTCGCCGGGTTCTCGAACCCGAGCTCCCCGCTCCCGCACCAAGACCAGCCCAATTCCGAGCAGCACCCCCGAAAAGAGCCCGAAAGCGAGATTCAGGGCCAGTATCGGTTTGTAGGGATTTTTAGGCGGGTGCGCCGGGTCGATCACCTGGATGTTACTCGCCTTCATGGCCGTCAAGATGTCTGCTTCTTTGGACTTCTGAAGCATGGACTCGTATAGGACGCGTGTCGTGTCCACGTCCCGCCGCAGAATGTTGTAGTGAGCGACTTTGTCCGCTTCTTGCGAAACCACCCGTGCCTGGGAGTTATATTTCGCCGCCAGCATGTTTTCCCGGGTTTGGGCTGCCTCGTACTCGTTGCGAATGCGATCAAGTACGTTGGCGCGGAGCGCCTGGGAAGCTGCGGTGACCGCCTTGATCTGGGCTTGGATCTTCGCCACCTTGGGATACTCTGGTGTGAAGGAGGAGCTCAGCTCCGCCAGTTGTCGTTGTAGGCTCGTCAGTTCGGCCCGGTTCTCCTGAAGTGTCCGATCGTCCAGGGTCTCCGGCAGGGAGTCCGGCGGGGCCTTCGAGATGAGCTGATACCACGACTGCTTGGCCACCCGGTCGACCGTAGCTTTTGCCAGTTCCTCCTGGAAATAACGAAGCCGCTGTTCCTCCGCGTTGTCATTCTCGGAGGTGAACGAGAGCCCGGAGGTTTGCGCGTAGCTCAGTAACCGCCCTTGGGATTCTTGTAACTTGGACTTCAACTCCTCGAGCTGTCGGCCGAGCCACTCCCGCGTATACTGATTCGTCTCCCAGCGCTTTTCTAGGCTCCATTCGATGAAGGCACCGGTAATGGCGTTCGCCAGATCGGCGGACAGTCGTGGGTCGAGCGAGTCGACCGTGACCTCGAGCACGCGCGAGTTCGGCTGCGATTGGACCTGCAAGCCCTTAGCGGCCATGGCCAAAGCCCGTTCATGCCCGAGCTGGGAACTTGCCGGCTTCGGCAAGTGCAGTGCCGCGCGCCACCTCCATGCCGCGGACCGTTCTGCGCTCGCGAGCAGTCGCTTTTCGATGTCGTTCTTCGCCAGCGCACGCTCGAGCACGGAGCGGCTCTGCAACACCTTCTTCTGCGTCTGGATGTCATATTCCGGCTGGAACTCGCTTGCGAGCGATGACGTTGGGTTGACCGTGCGGCCGCCGAGGAAATCTTCGTTCACGCTCTGCACTTCTACCGATGTCGTGGCCCGAAAGATCCGGTCTTGTGGCAGCGTCAGGAGCCACGCGAGCAGGGTAGTCAAAGCCATCACCAAAACGAGGAATCTCGCATGCTTTCTCAGAATGCGGCAGTATTCCAAGAGATTGCGCGAGTTCGCGCTGCCGCCGTCTGAGTATTTCGACATCGATTCCCACGGCTGGGCTTCGAAATCGCGCCAGCCAAGGGTTCCTCGGTCGGCCGGGGGCAGAAGTGCGCCTCCGTTCTCCGCGATCATCCACTGTCGCATGCGGCCCACGATTCTTTCGCCTCCTGGTTCCCTCTCTTGCTATTGCGCGCTAGCGGCTAAAAGCGCCAAATCCTAGGCCGGTAGCTGTATGGCTGACGGCTTCCCGGGACCCGAGCGCTGTTCTCGCTCGATCTGCAATGTCACTTGCGTTGCCGCTCTGTTCTCGGGGATATCGAAACTCATGCTTGGGTGGCTTGGCTACGGATCTCTCGAAGACCACGGACTCGGGCGTTCGAGAGCCTCGTTTCGTAAACCGATGGCCTCAGGACCGCCTTTGTTTTCACAGGATTCGGGTCCCGCTTCAGGGTATCCGCCAGACGGCAAATGTTCCTGCTTGAACTGCCGCTTCAATGGCGCGCAGAGTGGCCTTTCTGCCCGTGCTGGTCGGGATGAACAAAATGTCGTCGCCCCGAAGTGCGACATCCGATTTCTTTCCCCGGAGAACATCCTTAAGATCCACGGCCATCTCTTCGCGCTCAGTGGCATTGGGCTCGAGCCGCAAGATCTGGGCGTGCCGTGCATCGGCAGTGGTGTTGAGGCCTTCGGCTAGGGCCAGTGCCTGTAGCACTGATATCGACTGGTGCTCGCCAAGAACGAATCCGCCTGCGCGTTTCACCTCACCGATCACATAGACCATTTCCGCCTTGGGAACCGACACGACGTCATGCGGATAGATCTGAATGTTCTCTTCGGGATCTTCCAGAATTTTTTTCAAATCGACTTCGGCGACGCTGAACTGACCCGAGGCGTCAAGCTGGGCCTTGGGCAACGGGATGCAGCCCCACTCCAATTCCCGGGTGAT
>Ga0066710_100005686_pt1 | contig 11438 bp, 6 predicted proteins | sample GraSoiAngelo_159_FD_79666 | JGI IMG/M metagenome (GOLD analysis project Ga0066710, IMG submission 79666) | Grasslands soil microbial communities from the Angelo Coastal Reserve, California, USA - 14_1009_16_40cm | ecosystem: Environmental > Terrestrial > Soil > Grasslands | place: USA... | reverse complement strand
TCGCACCCGACCGGCTCCTGGCCACGCCGCATCGCACGTGGGGCATCACCGCCGACGAAACCCGCCAGGAACTCTACATGACGATTCAATTCCCGTCGGCCGTGATCGTCTACCCCAAGAAGGCGGCCAACAATGAGGCGCCGCTCCGGCTGCTCGAAGGTGATGCGACCGAACTGGCCGACCCGCACGGCATCGCCCTCGATATGAAGAACGACCTGATGATTATCGCGAACCACGGTAATCGCCGGTTCTATGGCGGTGCGGCGGTCTCGACGCTGACCACGACCTGGGAAGAGTGGATCGGCAGGTCAACAGCGGATTTGAACGGTTTGCCGAGAACGTACCTCCCGGGGCATGGTAAGTTTGAGATGCCATCGATCAATATCTACGCGCGAGGCGCCAGCGGAAACACGCCGCCGCTGCGCGTCATCAAGGGACCCAGGACGCAGTTGAACTGGCCGAGTCACGTTGCGGTCCACGAGGATCGCGGCGAGATATTTGTCGCGAACGACGCGGATGATTCGGTCCTGATCTTTCGGACATCGGATAGCGGGGACGTCGCACCCACACGAGTCATCCAAGGGCCAAAAACGCGCGTGAAGAACCCGACGGGGCTCAGTCTGGACGTCAAGAACGGGGAACTGTGGGTGGCGAACATGGGCAATTTCGCCGCCACCGTATTTCCCATCACCGCCGGCGGCGACGTCGCGCCGTTACGCGTGATTCGCGGAGGACCCGCCAATCAGATCGGATTGATGATTGGCAACCCCGGCGCCGTCGGATACGACAGCAAGCGCCAGCAAATTCTGGTCCCGAACTGAGTGGCCCATCCGCAGATTGCGGCATTTGCCAGGTTGGCAAATGGAGGACAGACGCCGGCGAGAAGAATCTACGGGCAGACCTCGATGCTGAGCCGGACCATGCACGACATCCGGTACAACCCGGTCAACGATGAGATCCTGGTGCCGAATCCCTTCTCGAATGCGATCCTGACGTTCCGGGGCGGAGCGGACGGTCAGGAAGCGCCTGTTCGTATCATTCAAGGACCAAATACCGAGCTAAACGGGCCGGATCGCCTCGACATCGATGTTGTAAACCGGGAGATCTTCGTGCCCGGCAGGGGGAATGTTTTGGTCTTCCCGCTCGACGGCAATGGTGATGTGAAGCCCAAGCGTGTCGTTCGGGGTCCGGATACGCAAATCGATGGCAGCTCCATCGCCGTAGACCCGGTCAACAATCTGTTTGCCGTGACTGGCCGCGACCGGTCCATTCTGGTATTCGATCGCACGGCGAACGGAAACGTCAAGCCGCTTCGCGTGATCAAGGGACCCAACACCCAGATCGATCGGATCAATCAGATGGCGATCTATCCTGCAGGCAAGCTGCTGGTCGTCGCAATGCCGGGTGTTCAGGGTGATATGGAGCCGCCGCGCGTCTTCGTCGGCATGTGGAGTCTCGACGATGACGGAGACGTCACTCCGAAATGGACGATCACCGGAAAGCAGACCGGGCTGAAGAAACCATTTGCCGTCGCGCTGAACCCTGAACACAAGGAAATCTACGTCACGGACATGCGCCTGAACGGCGTCATGACGTTCTTCGTGCCGGAAGTATTTCAACCTGTGACTCAGAGTTCCGCACCAGCGAACCGGCGTTGATCGGAGCGGGCCGGAGCACCATTTTGCCGCTCTCTGCTTGAGCCGCGGTGAACACGCAATCCCAGACGGTCTTTGGGTTTTCGCGTTCCTGATCCGCCACGGCCTGCGCGTGTCCCCCAATGCGCGTTTCACTTGGCCCGGATTGACTGGGCACGGATTTCCATTCGTTCCGCCTCAGCGTTTCGGCCCATCTTGCGTAGTAGCGCCGCAACGCCGTTCAGCGTGTCTGCCACCCTGGGATGTGCAGGCCCCAGGGCTTTTTCATAAATCGCCAGAGCCCGCTTGTAAAGCGACTCGGCCTCCGTGTAGTTCCCCTGATCCCGATAAAACAATGCGAAGTTAATAAGGCCGGCGCCCAGGTTGGGGTGCCCCGGCCCCAGAGTTTTTTCCGTAATCGTAAGAGCACGCTTATAGAGCGGCTCCGCCTCAGCATATTTCCCTTGATTCTGATAGAGCAGCGCCAGGTCAACGAGGCTGGTACTCACGTTGGGATGCTCAGGCCCCAGCGCTTTTTCGTAAATCGCCAGAGCGCGCCTGTAGAGATCCTCGGCTGCGGCGAAATTGTCCTGGTCCTGGTAGAGCTCCGCGAGGCTAATGAGGCTCGTGCCCACATTGGGATGCTCCGGCCCCAGGGCTTTCTCATAGATCGAAAGGACGTTGAAGAGGCGCTCGGCTTCGGCGTAGTTTCTCTGGTCATGATAGAGTCCCGCCAGATTATTCACGCTCGCGCCTACGCTGGGATGCTCAGGTCCCAGCGTTTTCTCCCCGATCGCCAGAGCCCGCTTATAAAGTTTCTCGGCCTCCGCGTAATTCTCCCGGTCACGATACAACGCAGCAAGGTTGTTGAGACTCGCGCCGACGTTGGGATGGTCGGCCCCAAGGCTTTTCTCGTAAATCGCCAGAGCCCGCTTATAAAGCGGCTCGGCCGCATTGGAGTTCCCTTCGGCTCGGTATAATTCCGCGAGGTTATCGAAGCTGATGGCTACGTCGGAGTGCTCGGACCCGAAAGTTTTCTCGCGGATCGCCAGCGCCCGCATATATAGAGCTTCGGCTGCAGCATACTTTTCCTTGACCTGATAGAGTCCCGCCAGGTTATCGAGGTGGGCAGCTAGATCGGGATGCCCGGCACCCCAGGCTTTCTCATAAATTGTCAGGGTCCTTTTATACAGCGGTTCCGCCGCAGTGTAGTTTCCCTGGGCGTAGTAGATGGATGCCAGCGTATTGACGCTGACACCTAGACGGGAGTCTTCCGGCCCGAAATTTTCCGCCTCGCGGATGGCCGCTAGAGCCAGTTGCTCACCATCAACATACCTGCCTTGCAGGAAAGCCTGGCGCGCCGCTTCGTTCTGTGTTTGCCAACGTGTCTCTTCCTTTGTGAGCAACTGGAAGAGAGCATACTCTCCGTCGACTCTCACGATCGGACTGATCTCACCCGGACGTAGTCCTGAAAGAGCGTCTTGAAATTCCTTTCTAAGGTCCGCGAGAACAAACACCCCGAGTAATCCACCTGCATTAGCGGAGGCGTCTACCGAATTTTTCCTGGCGAGATCGTCAAAAGATTCACCTTTCTGAATGCGCGCGCGAAGGTCAGTAGCCTCTGCTTCGGTTTTGACCACAATCATGCGGAGGCCTTGCCCCTCTATCTGAGGCGCCAAAATAAAGGTTAGAGCGATCGCTAGTTTTATAACCAAGTACTTATTTGAATGTGATTGAAATACGACGAATCACACTGTAGCGGCGGTCTATGGCCGCCGGTATTTCGTCGATTCTGGGAAAACCGGCGCTCATAGAGCGCCGCTACAGTAAATTCTCGAGATCAGAAAGCGTACTTCAAGGCGAACTGCATGATTCTTGCGTCCGCCGCAAAGTCAATCTGACCAAACGTGTTGCTGTTTAAGGTTCTGAACCTGTCGGGTATGGTTGTTGCCACTCTGCGGCTGTTCGTGACATTGAACGCCTCAGCTCGAAACTCCACTTTCTGGCTTTCCCGGAACTGGAAGATTCTCGATAGTCCAAGATCGAACTGCCAGGTTCCGGGGGTTTCGACGTTAAAGGGCCGCATATTTCCCATCGCGCCAAAAGCGGGTTGTTCAAACGCGTTGGGATTCAGGTAGTTTAGCGAGTCCCGGTCGAGGTAGGGGTTTTCCAGTATCTGGACCGGCCGCTGGTTGTCGGCCTGTCCCGAATACAAGCGATCGAGACCCGTTCTAATAGTGATGAAGCTACCCGTTGAACGTCTGTAGATTCCCGACAATTGCCAGCCCGTACCCAGCATACGCAGTCTTGAGTTGGCAAACTCCGGCGTTGAAGCAACTACCGTTGCGTTCAAGATATGACGCCGGTCGCTGGGGCAATTGCCGTAGTCGAAATCCCGGTTGTTGGGATCGAGATATCCAGGAGTTCCTCTTCCAGTATCGTTTGCGTTGGGGTCGATACCGATGCAGTGGGACCACGTATAATTCCCACCGATGTTGACCCCGCTAGCAGCTCGGCGTTGAAGCGATAGCAGCAGGCCATGATAATTCTGCGTGCCCGAGTCTTCTCGCGTATGCAAGTTTCCGTAGTACTGTCCCTCTCTCGGATTCTCCAGTATCAATCTCCGGCGGTCGTCCGTATTTGCCGTCGTCGAGCATGTGGTTCGTGTTGTCCGGAGTACATAACCCTGAGTCGTGCAGACACCGTTAACAGGGGAGCCAGGGAAGTAGACGGCCCGATTGATATGCCCTCCTACCCATGTGTGAAACGCGTTGCTCCCTAAATAGCTCGCCGATAGGAGGAAGGCTGCCGGGAGCTGCCTTTGGATGCTCAGGTTCCACGTCTGAGACCTGGGGTTTGACGAATCCAGATTTTCGATGAAGTAATACTGTGAAAGCAGTGGAAACGCCGATAATCGAGCGTACGGGTATGGATTGCCGCCCGGATAGCCCTGCCAGGGGTTCGCAAAGTCCACACTGTTGACCGTTGTAAAGAATCCCCACGGAGGCGCACTGGAGCTGCCGCCCAAAGTGAAGCCGCCACTAAAATCATAGGCCAGCCCATAGGAGGCGCGAACCGACATCCGGCCGTCGCCGTGAACATCCCAGGCCAGTCCGAGACGTGGGGCGAGGAGCGGCCATTTCGTATTAACGGGTCCGGACTTGGGGAAGCCCGGATCGCCGGGGAAGATCAGACCGGCCGGCCCGTTCGGAAAGACGGTGCTCTTCACGCCTCTGCGAAAGCGATCGTCGGAAAAATGAAACATCGCTCCCTCATGCATCTTTCCGTTTTTATTGAACCCTACGGACAACGGCAGAAATGGTTCCCAGCGCAACCCGGCGTTCACCGTCAGCTTCGGCGACAGTTTCCAGACGTCCTGAATATAGGACGCCACATACCACTGCCGGCTGCTCCACTGTATCGGCGTCACCTGGGACAAGGTCGTCAGTCTTCCCGTTAAAAAATCGGCCATTCCCAAACCGGTCGCTGTGCCGTTGAAGTTATAAGCTCCCTGGCCATTAACCGTGCAGCGATAGTAGTTCCTCCAGTTCGCCAGGTTCCCGCCGAAGGTGACCTGATGGTTTCCTTTAACCAGACTGACATCCTCGCCAACCTGGTAGGCCGTCATGACATTGCGGTTGGGGCCCGTTCGCGTGCTGAAGCCGAACCCACCCGTGATGGTTATCACCATGACCTCCGGCACATAGCTGAAGGCGTTGACGCCGATATCGGTAGGACCGAAGAAGCTCGTACCGGGCCGGCTGACGACTGTTCGATTTACGGACACGCGGAAAGAGTTCACAGCGTTGGGGCTCACCAGATACGTACTGCCCAGCGCATAGGACTGGGCCAGGTCGTCATTACCGCCGTCGTTGGTCGACAACGTCAGGAGATTGTTGCTCAATTTGTAGGGGTGGGGCGACTCGAAGCTCGTGATCATGTATCGCCCGAAGACGGAATGCCTGTCGGTCTGATGATAGTCGCCCTTGCCGATAATCTGAAACTCGTTGGGTTTTTGCGGCAGAGAGTAGGTAACCCTGCCGCACTCGTTCTCGGCCTGCGGAAGCTTGGCCGCGATGGCCAGCGAAGGCCTGCTGAATTGCGCCGGATTGATGCGATTTTCGACAAACGGCGCCCCCAGCGCGATCTGCCCCCCCGAGTTGCAGGCACGTGAGGCAAAAGTGGTCCAGTCACCGGCCATCATCGCTGCCGTCGGAACAAAGGCGATATTGTCACTGGCCTCGGAGCGCGTGCGCGTGCCCTGATAGCCGCCAAAGAAAAAGAGCTTGTTCTCCAAAATCGGTCCGCCCAACGTTCCGCCAAACTGGTTGCGCTTGAGCGTGTCACGCTTCTGGGCGAAAAAGTTTCTGGCATTGAACTTGTAGTTGCGCACAAACTCAAACAGGTTGCCATGGAATTCATTGGTGCCCGATTTAGTTACGGCGTTGACCTGGCCGCCTGAGCCCCTGCCGCTGCCACCGGCACCCGCACCGCCGGACTCGACCTTGAATTCCTGCAACGCATCCGGGAACGGGAACGGCATTTGCGTGCCGTCATGCGCATTGTTGTGCACGGCCCCATCCAGCGAATACATCACGCCGAAAGACAGTCCGCCGGCGATGGAGATGAATCGACCTGCAGACGTCCCCCGATTAAAGCCCGGTACCGGCGCTTCAGCCGTCTGGACAGAAGCGCCCGAGAGTGTGATCAGGTCGGTGACGACACGCCCTTGCAGCGGCAGCTCCAGAATCCTCTCGTTCTCCATGACCTGGCCCACAGCCGTACTTCGCGTCTCTACAAGGGCGGCATTGGCCTGCACCTCGACCTGTTCAGTCACCTGACCGATTTGCAGCACCGGGTTGACCACGGGGTTGCTGTTGACCTGCAGCACAATTCCGGTCTGAACAAAGGTTCGAAACCCGGGCAACGCGGCCTCGAACCGATAAGGACCGATCGGCAGGTTCGGCAGAACGTAGGACCCGGTTTCATTCGTGATGGTAGTTCGGATAAGAGCAGTCTCGGTTTGGGTCACGGTCACTTCCACGCCAGGCAGCACAGCCCCGCTCTGATCTCGAACGGTGCCGCTGATCTGTGCCGTCGCTTGCGCCCAGACGCTGCCGCAGCCTATTGCCAATCCCATCAATCCAACGATTAAGGCGCCCCAAATGCGTGTCATAGATCCTCCATCCTCCAACCTCCTTACTTAAGTCGAGTAGCGTACTACCTTGCAGCCTCTTCGGCTGGTTCGTGAGGAATTCCACCGTCATCGGCGTCTTCGTCGGCATGTGGAGTCTCGACGATGACGGAGACGTCGCGCCGAAATGGACGATCACCGGAAAGCAGACCGGGCTGAAGAAACCATTTGCCGTCGCGGCTGATCGTTCGGGCGCACGTGCGAAGATTTTTAGCCGCGGATGGCGCGGTATTACTTCACCGTCTTGTATACGTTGTCGATGAAGCCGCTCTTTTTCAGCTCTGTGACGAAGCTCTCATCGTAGAAATCCGACGGCTTATACTTTTGGATCTCAGCCGGGTAACCGATGGTGAACATATCTTTGAAGCCCTGCACGCAGGGGAACATCTCGCGGGACATCTTCAGCCCTTCTTCGTAGACGGCGTTCGACACCTTGCGGTCCGTCATGCCGTGATATTTCGCCAGCACCCGCAGGGTCTCTTCCCGATTGTTGTAATAGATGGCCATGCCCTCGAAGGTCGCCTTGAGGAAGCGCATCGCGATATCCCGGTTCCTGGGATCCTTGATCCAGTTCCATTCCACCCTTACGCCGTTGCCGGCGATGGGCTGCTTCCAGGTCGAGGTGTCGGCCAGAACCGGGTAGCCTTCCGCTTTGGCCAGCGCCATGTAGCGGTCGTCGGCGACAAAAGCGTCGGCCTTGCCCGCCTTCAGGTCGTCGAACCGCTGCGCTCGCTCCACGACGATGAAGTCCTTGCCCGGCACCCAGCCCATGCGCTTGCCCAGCGCGCGGTAAATGAAGCCCGTCATCGCTCCGTCGTTGGAGATCCCCAGCCGCTTCCCCTTGAGCTCTTCCAGGTTCTTCATGCCCTTCTGTCCGACGATGCTGAAGCGAATCTCACAATCCGTGGTTGCGATCTGCAGCCGCTTCGGGCCGCGGTTGGCCAGAATGGCGCTGACCATCGGCACGCCGCCATCCACGCTGATGTCGGGGCTGTCCATCGGCTTGCCGCCCATCTCGATGGCGTCCGGAAATTCCCCCGGAGGTAGCCATAGCTTCACGTCCAAGCCGTATTTCTTGTAGATGCCCTTGTCGTAGGCAATCAGCACCGGGGTCTTGCTGACGGCCCTGGTGACCAGTTCCACTTTCAAAGGCGTCAGAGTCTGGCGAGCCTGCGCCATTCTCGGAGCGGCTGACAGCGCGACAAGCAAAATCAAGATGGCCGGTAAATGTGTTCGTTTCCGCATGGTCTAACTCCTCCTTCGCAAGTGATTCCCTAATGGGATTGAGAGTGAACACAAAGACACAAAGGCACAAAGGCACAAAGCAAGGCCGCTTTTGAAAGGTACTTAATCGGCCTTGCTTTGTGTCTTTGTGCCTTTGTGTCTTTGTGTTCTGTACGAATGAGTGGCCAAGTTCCTCCTCACGGGTAATCGACAATAAACGCCACGGCCTCAGATACGCCGCCGCCGGGTTTGGGCGATTGCACCGTGATGAGGACTGTCCCAACCTCCGATGTCTGCCGCGGCGTCAGCGAGATGGCCAGTTCTGTCGCACTCACCCACTTGGATTGCGCCTGTGACTGGCCGAAGAAAACCACGGAGTTGGGCACAAATCCCCGCCCCATCACGCGCAGTGTTACTGCTTTCCCCTGCGTTACCACGGCCGGGATGATCGCGCGTAAGTGAGGCGGCGGATTATACAGATGCTTGGATTCAGGTCCGTACAACGGAAACGGAAAAGTGTAATCGCTATGATACGTGATGTCGGCGATCTCGCCGTCGCGGATCACCTGGTCGACCGCTTTCGTGTTCCGAATGTCGTCGAGCGGGTTGGCGCCGAGGATCACCAGGTCGGCCAGCTTATTCGGTTCCACCGTGCCGAGTTGTTTGTCGAGATGCAGAATCTCAGCTCCCCACTTTGTCGAGCTCATCAGCGCTTCCATCGGCGATAGTCCCGCATCAACGACCAACTGCATTTCATGGTGAAGCGCCAGACCCGGAGTGTTCGCGGCGGCGCTGTCCGTGCCCGAATAAATTTTGCCCCCGGCTTTCACAAATCGCCGCAAAAAATCCTGCACATTTCGATAACCCTTCAGAAACTGTTCGCGCTCCGCTGCCGATCTTTTGTCTGCCCAATGATATTGGCCGAGCGTGACGAGCCGTTCGTCGAGCGGCATGTACTGGAGCAGGGGATTGTAAAGCAGGCGCGCGTCTTCCGCTTCAAAGCCGGGCGTGCGGTCGATGATCCCTTTCCACTCAAAGTCGAGCGTGGGATTCAGGTACACATTGTGCTTGACGAGATACTGAATCATTTCGTCAAAGGCCGCAGGCTCCATCCATTGATATAAGAGGCTGTTCTTATGTCCGGCCTCGATGGTCATTGCTTCGACGGCGCTTCGGCCATCGGTCTTTCGGATAGCGGAAATGCCCACGCCGGTCATATGCTCGACGCCGTCAATGCCCCATGTGGCGGAATCGATGACGTTCAGGGAGTGCGAAATGACGGTCATACCGGCGCCGTGCGCTTCGCGCGCAATCGCCGTGAAGAAATCCCCCTTGGTGTCCTCGTTCAGCTTCACACAATCGGTCTTGCCCTTGAGCGCGGCAATGGCCTGTTTCGCATCCGCCGGAGTTTTCATGGTGGCGAGGTTGCGGCCGGCAAGCGCGCCGCCCGAGGCGTCTCCATCCGCCTCGTTTCCGATCGTGATCCCGGAACAGAAATAAAAACGTGGCCCGCGAATCTTTCCCGAGTTCAGGCCTTTCTTGACCGCCGTCTGCCATGCCAGCGGGTTGCCGAGATCGTAGACGGCCGTCACGCCATGCGCTAGAAACATCTCGCCCATGTAGGGGCGGTAGTGGACGTGCGAATCGATCAGCCCGGGGATGACGAACTTGCCCCGCGCGTCCACAACCTGCGTACCCGGCGGCAGGCTCGGCGCGGCTTCGGCTCCGCTCCATATTCTGCGGATGATGTTGCCCTCAATGAGAATGCGGGCATCGGCGATCGGTGGTTTGCCGGTTCCGTCGATCAGCGTTGCGCCCTGAATTAGAAGATTTCCGGCATCCGCGTCAGGCAGGGCCAGCAGCAGCCACGCCATCGCGGGCAAGCACATCGATAAGATTCGTGTTTTCATGTGCGCTTCCTTTCGCAGTGATCCCGTCTGCGATGCGTCTCAACCTCAAATCCGCCGCCAATCGTATCTGAAAAATAGCAGCGCCAGCGCGAATTCTTACCGGTGCATTCTTCCGGCACGATGGAGCGGTACGACCAACGTCTCCCATCGATTTCATTGCGTCGGTTCAGGATTCTCCGACGTTACCCAACCCGTAATCAACCCTAATTGGCGCGTAGGCACGGTCAGCCGATCCTACCAACTGGTCAACCTTGAAAAATAGCTCCGCACACTGCGCGTGACGTACAAAGCGTTCGCAGCGAAGAAGTAGGGCGGCTCCTACCGCCGGGCTTGGAATCGCAGAAGAGATTCCAGGTCCGTCAGTCAGCGTAGCCTTAGCTTCAACACAAGGCTCATGCTGCGCCGGTCCGTCATCGTCGCCGGCGTACCTGGACGATCTTCTTGAGCCCGCCTACCCATGTGTGTCGTTCTACAATGCCTATCGGCAGACACCGTGTAATGGGCTCGCTGGTCTTGGGTGGCGCGCTGCGGGCCTTCGTCAGTTCCGCTATCCCGGGACGATAGCTGTTGGAATGTCCACAAGTTCCTGGGCGCTTCTCATGCGATCCTGCCATCCCATCATTTGGGCGTTGGTCATCGTTCCAGCCTGGATGGCCGCCGCCGGTGTCATGCTGACACGCTTGACGAGCCACTCGAATTCGAGGGCCTGTATTCCGTGCGGAAAGGGATCGCTATCGACGCCGCTGCCGGCGAGTATCTTGAGTCCCTTGGTGGCGGCTGCCATCGAAACTGCCTTCTCAAAAATCTGGAATCGAGGGCGGGCCTCGCCGCTCTTTCCCAATCAAAAGTTGAACTGCAGGACGGCCTTGGCGAAGCGGGCGTTCAGAATGCTCTGAGGCCGTTGCCAGGTGCCATACGCGTTGCTCTGGGTGAGAACTGGAGCGGAATTCAACGCGTTATAGAGATCGAGACTGATGGTCGTGCGGGTTCGCTCGAAATTCAAATTCTTGCTGATCCGCAGGTCGAGCTGATTCATCCGTTCGCCGTACATCGTACCGGGATTCACGATATTGACGGTCATGTTCTGCGAGCTACCCGACAGATTCCGTCCGAGTTTCGGCGCGACGACGGCGTTGGCGGCCACGTAGTTCGCGACAATCTGCGGTCCCGGAACGCTCTGGACCGTAGCCGTCAGCTGCGCGTCCATCCGGCGAAGCGTATACGTGCCGATGAACTTCACCTGCGTGAGGAACTTCGACTGCTGGTGGCAGTTCGACGCCGGCAGCCACACGTTGGCGTTATCCTCGGCCACGTTTTGGGCGCCGAACAGCAGCTCGGGCAAGTCGTCCACGATGCCGCAATTGTCTGTCGTGGTGCGGCCGGTACTCGTGCCGCCTTGGAGAGTCAGACTAGAGCGAGGGCGCGCATTGACGGTGATGTCGACGCCATTCCAGTGCCGGATCTGCTTTCCGAAGT
>Ga0066710_100005683_pt1 | contig 11439 bp, 9 predicted proteins | sample GraSoiAngelo_159_FD_79666 | JGI IMG/M metagenome (GOLD analysis project Ga0066710, IMG submission 79666) | Grasslands soil microbial communities from the Angelo Coastal Reserve, California, USA - 14_1009_16_40cm | ecosystem: Environmental > Terrestrial > Soil > Grasslands | place: USA... | reverse complement strand
GGCGGCCGCAATCGCATCCGCCCAGTAGAAAAACCAGTCGAGGCGGTTGAACGGCCCGTAGAAGGAGAAACTGAACCAGCCGTAGAAGGCGACGCACAGCCAGAAGAAATGAAGCGTCGCCTGATCACGCGGGCGGCGGGGTCGGACCGAGGCGCCGCCGAGCAGCGTGAACACGCCCGCGGCGGCCAGCACGAAGTACATCGGGCTGCCACGCGGGGTCGGCGTCAGCGAGACGTCGAGGGCCTGTCTCGTCCCCAGGCGCAGCAGCGAGTACGCGAGGCGCGTGCCCTCGCCGCTACGGTGCTGGTACTCGACGACGTCAGCCGGCGTCTCGATTGGCGAACCGTTGATCGCAATCAGCACGTCGCCGTGCTGGATGCCGGCCGTCGCGGCAGCGGACCCGCGCGCGATGTCGACGGCGGTCACGCCTTCGGCCCGCGAACCCCACAATACGCCGTCTTCGACTTCGTGCCACCGGGAGTACATCGCGACGTTGGCGATCCCGAGCGCAACGAGGGCGACCGCGACTGTCAGCGCAAAAAACGAGCGCCACCACGTCACCCAGCGGGCTTCGTGGAGAGAACCGGTGAGCGAATTCGACGCGAGGTCGGACATGGAGTCCTGCGAACGCGAGGCGACACCCATCCGGCCCGCCGAGGTAGCAAAGCTCATACCCTGGCGTCTTACCCCTAACTTGCTGAAAAGCTTAGTCTTTCCGTCTCTCGGACCGCCGCGACTGCGCGCGTCGTCCAAGCCGTCGAATCGCTGTCCAAAGCAATGGATCACGTCAGGGGTTAGGGCTTAGGGATTCGCTAATCCCTCTAATCCCTAACCCCTAAGCCCTAATCCCTAGAATTTGAGCGTCAACCCCCCCACGATGCGCTTGGGCGGGCGGACGACCAGCAATTCGTCGTACACCGACTGATCGGGGGCGGCGTCGCGGAAGAAGTTGCGCACGCCGATCAGCATTTCCCACTTTGCCGTGCTGAAGTCCATGAAGGGCAACGACTGGCGCACCTGAACGTCGAAGCGCGAATCGAGCGCGGGACGCATGTCCGCCGGCGATGCGACCGCTGCTGCCGGCGCGCCGGGCCCCCGTGCAATCGTGACGCCCCGTGAAAAACCATTGCTGACGCGGTAGAAGACGATCACGTGCGTCGCAGTTTCAGGAACGTCCGTTTCGATCGCTGCGGCGATATCGTGAACCTGCTCGGGCGCGAGGCGGACGACAGAGGGCGCAAGCAGCACCATGTACGCGGCGGTGTCCGACGGCGCGAAACTCGCGCGCGCGACCGAATACTCGAGCGAGCCATGGATGCGGCCGGCGATCGCCGCGCGAATGCCAGCGCTGACGACAGACGCGGCCACGTCGCCGGCGTTGCCGAGAAAGTAGTGCCCAAGAGTCGCCGGCACACCGCCGGTGTCGAGGCCGAACAACGTCACGAGCTGATCGCTGACGTGTTGCCGGAACGCACGGACCGAGACAGTCGCGCTCGCCAGATCGCGCTCCATCGCGAGCTCCACGTGTTCGGTACGCTCCGCTTGCAGCGGGCGGTTCGCCAGCGATGAGAACGTCCGCTGCGGCGGCAGCCACACCCCGCTGTCGAGCCGCGGCATGAACTCCTCGGCGCCCGGCGCCAGCGCGCGACGCGAAACAGCGCCGGAGATCCGGAAATGCTCGACCGGCTCGACCGTGATCGCCACACGTGGGCTGATCAGCCCGCGGCCCTCGAGGTAGTCGTACCGGGCGTACCGGCCGCCGTAGGTCAACGTGATCGCCGGACTGATCGCGAACGTGTCGAAGCCGTAGATCGCGCCGGCGTTGCGGCTGCCGTCGGTGACCGCTCGCAGCGCGGCGAAGTTGCCGCCGTCATAGCGTTGCGTGCTGTAGGCGAGCCCTATATCGTACCGGTGCCGCGCCGGCGCGCGGGTGGTGTACTCGCCTGAGAGAATCCAAGAGGCGATGTCGCCTTGTGTGAGCGCCGCGCGCATCGTCCAGTCGGCTGATTCGCCGACCGGGGCGCCGATCGACAGATACGCGATACTGCGCGAGAAATTATCCGCAGAGAAAAGCTGCTGCGGTGTTTCGAAGGAACCGGTCGTCAACAGGTTGACCTGGCCGGAGAACGGAGTGCCAGCGAAGAAGTTGCCCGCCAGCCGCGCCGACGATCCGACGGCTCTGCCGAGCAGCGCCGGCCCGGACGCGCCAGGCTCATTCGGCGCCTCGAGGGCCAGGATGTCGTCCGGCACGGTCGCCTCCTTCAGGATCCCGCGACGGAGATGACGCAGCCGCCAGGCGATCTCACCGTGATCGTCGTTGCCTCCGTTAGCCGTCGCGTCCGTGCCCTCCGTACCAATGGGCGACGGCGTTTCGGTTCCACCGCTCAGGCCCGCCTCGAGAAGCGGGGTCGAGGACGCGCCGGCGTCCGCGACGTGCCGAAGAGCAATGGACGAGGACGTACGACTGCTCGGACGCACATCGACGACCTGCCCCCGCGACGCGACGAACCCGGCGAGATGCGCGCGAACCACGTACGGGCCTGGCGACAGCGTGCGCATCTCGAACCGGCCGGCGCGATCGCTCATCGTGACCACGCTGGTCGCACCGAATGCCGAGACCATTGCGCCCACCACCGGCGCGCCGCGTTCGTCGAGGACCGTGCCCTCGATCGCGCCCGGTTCGACCGATGCAACGTGCGTGATCGGCTGCACCTGCAGCGGAGCCTGCGCGGCCACGACCGAGCCAAGACAGAGGAGCACCAGACCGCCGACGGCCGCCGACGAACCGAGTGTGCTTCTCATAACCAATCTTTCCGCGTCAGATGTTGCCTACGATGCGCTGACCGTGAAGTTCACGTCTCGCGTCAACGATTTGTTCGCGATCTTGTCCGTGACCTTGATCTCGAGCCGGTACTGGCCCTCCGGGAACGGTCCCAACGACACAGCCTGTCCGCTCTGAAGCTGATGGCCGGCGGCGAAGTCGAACTGCGGCGGCAGCGTGGACGCATTGAGGTTCTGCGGATTCGTCTTGTTGAAGAACTTCTCACCCGATTTGCACGGCTCACCCGGCTTCGGCTCGTTGCCGGGTGCAATCTGGCAGAAGTTGTACTCGACGGTCACGTCCGGCTTGTTGTCCTTGTCCACCTTCGGGTTGTAAATCAGCATGAAGGTCGACAACTCGGACTTCTTCGCGAACTTCGTGTCCAGGACCGGCACGATCTCCATCTGGCCGAGCGCGTACGGCCGATCGGACTGCTGTTGCGGCGTGAGCGGCGCCGGCAGCGGATCGATCCGTTGCGCGAGGATCACGCTGCTCGTGTTAAGCTCGCCGTTCCAGAAATCGGGGACCGCGACGTTCTGCTTGAGCACCGACATCTTCGGAGTGGGTGCGTTCTTGGGCGCCTTCTCAGGCGTCGGCTCCTTCACCACGACGAACACGTCGTAGGGCCCCGCCGGCACCGTAAAGGATCGCGAGACGAGCATCGGAGTCTGACTTGCCGCGACCTGCACGAAGCTGATGTCCTCGTACGCGTAATCGGGCTTCTTTTTGTCCTTGTCCTTCGTGTCGTCTTTCTTCCCCGTCTCCACGGGGGCGGCCGCCGGCGCGTTCTTCGAGACGACGCGCCAGTAGAGCGCCACGGTTCCACCGGTCACTTTCGACGGATCGACGGAGACAGTAAACGGGACGTACTCCTTGTTGCCCTGCGCCTTGAGCACGTCTTCGCGAACCCACTTCAGGGACAGATCGTTCGGCGCCGCCTGTCCCGCGCTCGCATCGTCGACGATTTTGACGATGTTCTGGATTTCTTTCTTCTGGGCGTCGTCGCGTTTCTTCTCGTCCTTGTTCTGTGCCGCGAGACCGACCGAGCAGGCCAGAACGACAGCGACACCCCATGCCAGCAGTCCACGCCCCTGCTTCATAGAGAGAACTCTCCCACGATAGAGGATGACAGTGTCAAACAGCCCATCATAGGCGTCAGGTCACGACCAAGTCAAACCCTTCTGCAGTCAGCACTTCAGGGCCTGTGCTAGTGTAGGACGGCATGAAGCTCATCGACGTTTCCGTGGGTCTCGATGCGGCACTGCCGACGTATCCGGGGAACACGCCGGTGAGCCTGGAGGCGATGAAACGGCGCGCCCGCGGCGACAGCTCGAACGTGTCGACGCTGCACATGAGCGTCCACGCGGGCACGCATGTCGACGCGCCGCGGCATTTCTTCGACGAAGGCGCGGGCGCCGAGACGCTGCCGCTCGATCTGCTGTGTGGGCGCACGCGGGTCATCGAGGTGACGTCGCGCAGCGCCGTCGCCGTGTCGGATCTGGCGAAAATCGACTTCTCCGAGGACGTGCGCGTCCTCATCAAGACACCCAACTCGCGCCTGTGGGGCGACCCCGCGTTCCACACCGATTACGTCGGCGTCAGCGAGCCGGCGGCCCGCCACCTCGTCGATCGCGGCGTCAAGGTGGTCGGCGTCGATTACCTGTCGGTCGAACCGTTCAACACGCCGGGCGCACCGACGCACCACGTGCTGCTCGGCGCGGGCGCGATCGTCATCGAAGGACTGAACCTGCGCGACGTCGACCCGGGTGTCTACCAGATGTACTGCCTGCCGCTGCGCGTCGCGGGATCCGATGGCGCGCCGGCGCGGGTCGTGCTCCGCCGGAGCTGAACCCATGCCGGCGCTGCTCGACGACAGCCTCGCCATCGTGCTCGCCGGCGGCGCGGGCGAGCGCCTCTATCCGCTGACAAAGGACCGCGCGAAGCCGGCAGTCTACTTCGGCGGACCGTATCGCATCATCGATTTCGCGCTGAGCAACTGCATCAACTCGGGCTTGCGGCGCATTTTTATCGCGACGCAATACAAATCGCTGTCGCTCAACCGTCATATCCGCATGGGCTGGGGCATCGTGTCGGAGGAGCTCGGCGAGTTCATCGAGATTTTGCCGCCGCAAAAGCGCGTTGGGGAACACTGGTACCAAGGGACGGCCGACGCCGTGTACCAGAACCTGTACTCGATTACGCGGGAGAATCCGCAATACCTGATCGTGCTGTCGGGCGACCACGTCTACAAGATGGACTACTCGCGCATGCTCCGATTCCATCAGGAGCATGCCGCAGCGGTCACGCTCGCCACGATCGAAATTCCGATTGCCGATGCGAACCGGTTCGGAATCATCGGCGTGGACGAAACCGAGCGGGTCACCGGATTCGAGGAGAAGCCGGAGACGCCGACGGCGATCCCGGGATCGCCGAGCTTCGCGCTCGCTTCGATGGGCGTTTACATCTTCGACACGGAGATTCTGGTCCGCGCCCTCGAAGCCGACGCGAATCAACCCACGACGCACGATTTCGGGAGGGATATCATCCCGGCGCTGATTCACGCCGCGCCCGTCTACGCCTATCGGTTTTACGACGAGAACAAGAAGGCGGCGAAGTACTGGCGCGACATCGGAACGCTCGACGCCTATTTCGAAGGCAACATGGACCTCTGTCAGGTGAACCCGGAGTTCAACCTGTACGATCCCGAGTGGCCGCTGCGGACCTACCAGCCGCAGGCGCCGCCAGCGAAGTTCGTGTTCGCCGAAGCGGGCGTGCGGTGCGGCCAGGCGCTCGACTCGGTGATCTCGCCCGGCTGCATCGTTTCGGGCAGCAGCATCTTCGGAAGCGTGCTCTGTCCCAACGTGCGCGTGCACAGTTTCTGCCGCATCGAACAGAGCATCCTGATGCCTGGCGTCCGTGTCGGGCGGCACGCGCGCATCCGCCGCGCGATCATCGACCGCGACGTGCTGATCCCACGCGCCGCTCTGATCGGTTACGACGAGGAAGAAGATCGGCGGCGGCACACCGTCACCGACGCCGGAATCGTCGTCGTCACCACCGACGACGAGCCGCTCATCGGTCCGCTGAGCGGCGAAGCGTTGCGGTTCGAAGCAGAGGCGGACCGAAAGGGCGACGCCGCATAGCGGGAGGAGCCGGTGAAGATCACACGCGTCCACGCGCGCGAAATCCTCGATTCGCGCGGCAACCCGACCGTCGAAGTCGACATCACGCTCGACGGCGGCGCAGCGGGCCGTGCGGCGGTGCCGTCGGGCGCGTCGACGGGCGAGCGCGAGGCGTTGGAATTGCGCGACGGCGACAAGGCGCGATACGGCGGCAAAGGCGTACGGAACGCGGTCGCCAACGTCAACGGCGAGATCGCACGCGCGATTCTGAATCGCGATCTGACGCAGCAGGCCCTCGATCGAGCGTTGATCGCGCTCGACGGTACGCCGACGAAGAGCCGTCTGGGCGCCAACGCGATCCTCGGCGTCTCGATGGCCGCGATGCGCGCGGAAGCCGCGGCCGCGGGGCTCCCACTGTATCGCCACATTGCGAGACTGCATACCGACGCACAAACGGGACCTGGTGGTGGTCCGCCTTCGCGCTCCGCGCTCCGGCGTGACAGCCTTCGCACGACGGAGGCTCGCCAAGCCGGAGCGCGCTCGGAAACGACAAGCGCGCGAAGGCTGGACGGTAGGCCGACGCTGCCCGTGCCGATGATGAACATCCTGAACGGCGGCGCCCACGCCGACTCGAGCGTGGATTTTCAGGAGTTCATGGTCATGCCGCTCAACGCGCCGTCGTTTTCAGAGGCGCTCCGGTGGGGCGCGGAGATCTTTCATGCGCTGCGCGGCATCCTGAAGGCGCGCGGCAAATCGACCGGCGTCGGCGACGAAGGCGGCTTCGCGCCGAGCCTGTCGTCGAACCGCGAAGCGGTCGAAGTGGTGCTCGACGCGATCGGTGCGGCAGGTCTGCGCGCCGGCGCCGACGTGTGGATTGCGCTCGACGTGGCGGCGAGTGAGCTGTGGGCCGGACAAGGACGATACACGTTCAAGAAATCCGGAGAGCCCGATTGCACATCCGAACAGATGATCCGCCTGTACGAGGACTGGCTGCGTCAGTATCCGATTGTGTCGATCGAGGACGGGTTGGCGGAAGGTGATTGGGAGGGCTGGAAGCTGATGACGGCCGCGCTCGGTGGCCGCGCGCAGATGGTCGGCGATGACGTGTTCGTGACCAATCCCGACATTCTGAAGAAGGGAATCGCCGACGGCGTGGCAAACGCCGTTCTGGTGAAGCTCAATCAGATCGGCACGGTCACCGAGACCCTGGAAGCCGTCGCGATGGCCGACGACGCCGGTTACGCGACGATCATTTCACACCGCTCGGGTGAAACCGAGGATTCGACGATCGCCGACCTTGCAGTCGGCACCGCGGCGGGCCAGATCAAGACCGGATCCGCCAGCCGGACGGACCGGATCTGCAAATACAATCAGCTGCTGCGGATCGAAGAGGAGCTCGGATCGGCCGCCGTGTTCGCGGGCCGAACAGCCATTCATTCACCAATTCACCAAGTCGCCAATTCACCCAATGCGTAAGCTGGTCTTGTTGCGCCACGGCGAGAGCACCTGGAACCGGGAAAACCGGTTTACCGGCTGGACCGACGTAGACCTGTCCGAACGCGGTCTGGCCGAAGCGGTGGAGGCGGGACGGCTGCTGCGCGAAGGCGGCTACCTCTTCGACCTGGCGTACACCTCCGTGCTGAAGCGCGCGATCCGAACGCTGTGGATTGCGCTCGACGCGCTCGATCTCATGTGGATTCCCGTGGAGAAAAACTGGCGGCTCAACGAACGTCATTACGGCGCGCTTCAGGGCTTGAACAAGGCCGAAACGGCTGCCCGGCACGGCGAGGCGCAAGCCAAGATCTGGCGGCGCAGCTACGATATTCCGCCGCCGCCGCTCACGCCAGACGACGCGCGACATCCGTCGCGCGATCCCCGCTACGCCGCGCTTCCGGCCGGCGATCTGCCACTAACCGAATCGCTCAAGGACAACGTCGCCCGTTTTCTGCCGTACTGGCACGAGACGATCGCGCCGGCAATTCGATCGAGCACGCGCGTGCTGATCGCCGCGCACGGCAACAGCCTTCGAGCACTGGTCAAGTACCTGGACAACATCTCCGAATCGGACATCGTCGAGCTGAACATCCCAACCGGGATCCCGCTGGTGTACGAGCTGGACGACGAGCTGAAACCGCTCTGTCACTATTACCTTGGGGACCCCGAAGCCGCCGCAGCCGCCGCCGCGCGCGTGGCGAATCAGACAAGATCGACGGTACAGTAAAAAGGCCGGCCCGCGTAAGCGAACCGGCCTGCTTGCTTCTGACTTTGTGCTTGTGACTTTCCTTATTCCACCGGTTCCGCTGTTTCGTCCGCCGCGATGCGCAGCGAACGGAGGAAGCGGCGGTCGTTCGCGGTTACTTCGAAGCTTCGCTTCGGCTGCGTCTCGCGCGCGACACGCGCGGGCGCGGCCACTTTCGTGAGCGCTGCCGTCTGCTGGCCCCGGGTGACGAATCCAACTACGGCCTCGAGCGTGACTTTCATCTCGAAGCCGGCCGCGCGGGCTTTCTCGCGGCACGCCTCCACTTGAGCGTTGTCCGCGACCGCGGCGGCAATCGCGTCGGCCAGCTCTCGTGCCAACCGGTTCACGACGTCGTCCATCTGCTTTCCTCCCTCACGCCGCCGGGCCGGGTTCCGGGGCGCCTCCCGATCGATGCCTGCCGACACCAAGACGGTGGACAGGGATCGGGCGCCTGTCGAGTTTGTAGCGTCGGAAAGACCTTGTAGTTGGCTCAGTCTAGCCCGGAGACGCCGTTCTGTCAAGGAGTTACAGCGACACCCCCCTCGGAGTCGCGGTACAATCGGCGCGTGCGCCCCGCACCGACCCCGCGTGATCTCGCCGGATGGGATTGGACCTCAGCCCTGGGTTTTCCGGGCGAATTCCCCTTCACCCGCGGGATCCAGCCGACGATGTACCGGGGGCGACTGTGGTCCATGCGGCAATACGCGGGGTTCGCAGACGCGGAGGAATCGAACCGGCGGTATCGGTACCTGCTTGCTCACGGCGTCAGCGGATTGAGCGTTGCGTTCGATCTGCCGACGCAAATGGGATACGACTCGGACGATCCGCTCGCGGCGGGCGAAGTCGGTCGCGTGGGGGTGGCGATCGATTCGATCGTGGACATGGCGGCGCTGTTCGACGGCATTCCGCTCGAACGGGTGTCCACGTCGATGACGATCAATGCGACCGCGATCGTGCTGCTGTCACTGTACGTCGCCGTGGCGAAGCGACAAGGCGCATCGCCGCGACATCTTGCGGGGACGGTCCAGAACGATATCCTAAAAGAGTACGTCGCGCGCGGCACCTACATCTATCCACCACGTCCCTCGCTGCGCATCGCGACCGACATCTTCGCCTTCTGCGAGCGCGACATGCCGAAATGGAACACGATTTCCATCAGCGGCTATCACATCCGCGAGGCGGGATCGACCGCCGTGCAGGAGGTCGCCTTCACCTTCGCCAACGCGATCGCGTACGTGCAGGCGGCGATTGACACGGGCCTCGACATCAACCGCGTCGGGCAGCGGGTGTCCTTCTTCTTCAACGCGCACAACGATTTCCTGGAGGAGATCGCCAAGTTCCGCGCGGCGCGGCGGCTCTGGGCGCGCATCATGCGGGATCGGTTTCACGCGACGAGCCTGCGGGCGCAGCAACTCCGCTTCCACACGCAGACGGCCGGCAGCACGCTCACGGCGCAGCAGCCGGACAACAATATCGTCCGCGTCGCCATCCAGGCGCTGGCGGCCGTGCTCGGCGGCACGCAGTCGCTGCATTGCAACGGCCGCGACGAAGCGCTGGCGCTGCCAACCGAGGAAGCGGCGCGGATCGCGCTCAGGACGCAACAGATCATCGCCGAGGAAAGCGGCGTCGCGAATAGCGTCGATCCCCTCGCCGGCTCCTATGCGATCGAGACGTTGACGAACGACATCGAAACAGCCGCCGCGGATCTGCTCGCCCGCATCGAACGCGCCGGCGGCACGCTGCGCGCCATAGAAACGGGGCTGATTCAGCGCGAGATTCAGGAGTCGGCCTACCGTGCACAGGTCGCGGTGGACACGGGCGAGACCGTCGTCGTCGGCGTCAACCGGTTCGCCGACGAAGGCAAGCGCTCGATGCCGCTGTTGCAGATCGACCCCGAGATCGAGCGGCGGCAGATCGAGCGCGTCCGCGCAGTGCGCGCGAGCCGCAGCGCCGACGTCTGGCGCGGCGCGATCGAGGCGGTCACGCACGCGGCGCGCGACGGCAGCAATCTCGTGCCTCCGATCATCGCCGCGGTCGAAGCGAACGCGACGGTCGGCGAGATCGCCGACGCGATGCGCGACGTTTTTGGAGAATTCGAAGAGACGGCCACCATTTGACGGTCCCCGGTTCGACAATGGCTGACGACGCACTGCTTCGCGTGGATCACTTGACGACCGTCTTCGACACGCCGAGCAGGCCGATCGCCGCGGTCGATGATGTCAGCTTCGAAATTCGCGCGGGCGAGACGCTGGGGCTCGTGGGCGAATCGGGCAGCGGCAAATCGGTCACTGCGCTGTCGATGATGCGGCTCGTGCAGCCGCCGGGGAGAATCGCCGGCGGATGCATCCTGTTCAAGAATCGCGATCTGCTCACGCTGGACGAGCGGCGGATGCGCGAAATTCGGGGCGCCGAGATCTCGCTCATCTTCCAGGAGCCGATGACGGCGCTCAACCCGGTATTCACGATCGGCGACCAGGTGGCGGAAACCCTGCTCGTGCACGGCAAGGCGACGCGGCGCGACGCATGGCGGCAGGCGATCGAGTGGCTGGATCGCGTGCGCATCCCGAACGCGGCCGCGCGGGTCTCCGACTACCCGCACCAGCTGTCCGGCGGCATGCGCCAGCGCGTGCTGATTGCGATGGCGCTTGCCTGCCGTCCCTCGCTCGTGATTGCCGACGAGCCGACGACGGCCCTCGACGTGACGATTCAAGCGCAGATTCTCGAGCTCCTGCGGGAGATGAAGTCGGCGCTGAACCTGTCGCTCCTGCTCATCACCCACGATCTCGGCGTCGTCGCGGAAACCGCCGACCGTGTGGCGGTCATGTACGCCGGCCGGATCGTCGAGACCGGACCGGTGCGCGCAATCTTTCGCATGCCGCAGCACCCCTACACGCGTGGGCTGCTGGCGTCGATTCCCGGCCGCGCGGCCGGCCAGCGGATGCGCGCGATTGACGGATCGGTGCCGCTCCTCGGCGCGCTGCCGCCCGGCTGCGCGTTCAACCCTCGCTGTCCCGATCGGTTCGAGCCGTGCACGGCCGCGCCGCCGCCCGATTACGCCGCCGGGCCCGAGCAGCTGGCGAAATGTTATCTGCACGATCACAATGCCGCTCGTTGATGTCGCGCATCTGGTCAAGCATTTCGTCCGCGACGGCGGACTGTTCCGCAAGGGCACGCCTGTCGCCGCCGTGGACGACGTGAGCTTCACGATTGAGGAAGGCGAGACGTTCGGCCTCGTCGGGGAATCCGGGAGCGGCAAG
>Ga0066710_100005682_pt1 | contig 11440 bp, 6 predicted proteins | sample GraSoiAngelo_159_FD_79666 | JGI IMG/M metagenome (GOLD analysis project Ga0066710, IMG submission 79666) | Grasslands soil microbial communities from the Angelo Coastal Reserve, California, USA - 14_1009_16_40cm | ecosystem: Environmental > Terrestrial > Soil > Grasslands | place: USA... | reverse complement strand
GGTCCGGCTCCGGCACTGTTTATCGCATCGGTGGAGACGTTTCCGCTCCAAGGGTCTTGCAAAAAGTGGAGCCGGAATACAGCGACGAGGCACGTGCCGCGCTGCTCGCAGGCACGGTGGTGATCTCTGTCGAGATCGGAACCGATGGCCTCGCTCACAATCCCCAGGTTTTGCGGGAACTGGGACTTGGCCTGGATGAAAAAGCATTGGACGCGATCAGCCAGTGGCGCTTCGAGCCAGGCACAAGAGGCGGGCAGCCTGTAAACGTGGCTGCAACCATCGAAATAAATTTTCGCCTTCTATGAAGAGACCACTCGGGCTGGCTTAGTTCGACCTGCTACTTGTCCTGCCCTTTTGCGTACGCGTGGCCTTTCTTCAGCTGCGTACTCGTGGTGGTCCATATCGAATTTACAGACTGGCCCGAGCCGAGTAGAATTGCTGCAACTCCGAGCGTGACAAACGCCAGCAGGAGGGTGTACTCCACCAAGTCCTGCCCGCTTTCACGAACAGCAAACCGGCGCCATAAACGCATGGTCGGATTATAGACGGGATGAGTTGCGAATTGCAAGCTTCTGCCCCGCTCATGCGCCGTGCGGGCGGAGCTGATAGCGCCAAACCTTATTGCGCAAGGCGCGTCGCGGAATTGGATCTCACGATTGAGTTCTGAAAAGCGCTGCTCTATAGTATTCACATAATTATTCACAGAGCCGGAGCACGGAGGTCTGGAGATGTTATCGAGAATAGAGTCGGGCCTCTATCGCCTATCCATCGAGCTCTTGCCTTTTCGCGGGATTGGCCGGAGCTCAAAACGTCACAGCCACCATCAGCGGCATTGTTAAGGACGCAACCGGAGCAGTCGTGCCGAACGCGGCCGTGCGCGCCACGAACATCGGAACGAGTGCGTCTTTTCAGACTACGACCAACGCTGAAGGGCAATACGCCATCCGCACTATCCCGGTCGGGGAGTACAGCGTCGAAGTCGAAGCAGCCGGATTTAAGAAATATGAGTCCAGCGGAATTCGGCTGCAGGTGGACGAAATTGCACGTGTGGATCCGACGCTTACCGTGGGCGGCACCTCGGAAAGTGTAACGGTATCGAGCGAAGTAATCCCCGTTGATACCGACACGGCAACGCTGAAGAACGTGGTTGACGAACGCCGCATCGAAGACCTGCCGCTGAACGGCAGGAACGCCACCCAACTCATGCGGCTGGTGGCGGGCGTGACATCCGACCCGCGAGCGGACGTGACTTCGGGCACCACGTACCCGGGTGTCACACCTGTGTCAGTTAATGGATCGCGGTCAAATGCGACGAACTACATTCTCGACGGCGCCAACAACAACGACCACTACAGTAATGCGCCGAACCCGATGCCCAATCCCGACGCGCTCCAGGAATTCAGCGTTCAGACGAACAACTTCAGCGCGGAGTTTGGGCGCCAATCGGGTGGAATCGTTAACGCGATCACGAAGTCCGGCACCAACGAAGTTCATGGCAGCGCGTTCGAGTATGTCCGGAATCAGGCGCTAAACGCGGCGAACTTTTTTTCGCCGATCGTGAACGGCAACAAACAACAGGACGGATTGAAGCGCAATCAGTTTGGAGCCACGCTGGGCGGGCCTGTCTGGTTACCAAAGATCTACAACGGCCACGACAAGACCTTCTTCTTCTTTTCGTATCAGGGAACGCGCCTGCGGCAGGCACCCATCCAGTCGCAGATCATCGTGCCCTCCGCCGCGATGCGGGAAGGGAATTTTTCCAGCCTGTCAAAGAAACTGAACGATCCGTTTACCAGCGCTCCGTATTCGGGCAATCAGATTCCCGCTTCCGAGATCAGCCCGATCAGCCTGCAGATTCTGCAGCACATTCCGCTGCCCACGATCGGCAATACGACGTTCGCGGCCGCGCCAAACAATTTCGACGAGGACCAGTGGCTCGTTCGCGGAGATCAGCAGATCGGCGATAAGAACCGGCTGACGGCGCGCTGGTTCCGGTCGTTTGGAGAAACTCCTGCCTACCTAGATGAGGCCAATTATCTAGCTCAGAACACCGGCCGCACGTGGCTCAACACCAGCGCCAGCCTGACCGACACACACGTGTTCGGCGCCAGTCTCACGAATCAGGTGTTATTCAGCTTCAATCGCACTGACGGGAACAACGTCCCCATCTACCCGCCGAAAAGCTTTCATGACCTCGGCATAAACATCTACACGGATGACAAACCGCAGTGGTACGTATCCGTGGCCGGGTATTGGGGCACTCTGAACACGGGCGACACGAACCGTTTTTTGCGCGATGAGTATCAGTTCACCGACACGCTTCGGTGGACGAGGAGCGCACATCAGATCACCATAGGCGGCGAGTTTGGGCGCGGCCTCGACGACGTTACGAACAATTTCCGCGCGAATGGACGCTTCACTTTCAATGGGGGTTCGGCGCCGTTCACCACCGACTCGTTTGCCGATTTCCTGATCGGCAAATTCAGCGACCTTACGCAGGGCGCGGGAGAATACCGGAATACACGGTTTAACCGCATGGCGCTGTTCGCCCAGGATTCGTGGAAGATACGTCCGCGTTTCACACTCGACTTCGGCATTCGTTGGGAGCCGTTCTTCCCGTACACGGACGTGAACGGACGAATCGCGGCGTGGCGCCCGGGACAGCAATCCCAGCGCTACGTCAATGCGCCTGTGGGCGTCGTGTTCGCCGGTGATCCGACGGTGCCCACGGGCGGCTTCCCGATCACCTGGCAGAACGCCGCTCCGCGCGCCGGTTTTGCATGGGACGTTTTCGGCAACGGCAAGACTTCCGTGCGCGGCGGTTACGGCATCTTCCTCGATCAGCCCAACACCATCTCCTGGAACAGCCAGGCCGATCAGGCTCCTTTCGGGACGGTGGTGTCATTGAGCGGCAATTCGGCCAACAACATTGTGAATCCCTACGCCGGGACCATCAATCCGTTCCCCTCCCCGCTCAACCCGCCAAAGGACGCGTTCTTCCCCCAATTCAGCACACAATTCGTGGACGCCCACGACATGCGCAATCCGTATATTCAGGCGTGGAACTTCACAATTGAGCGCCAGTTGATCGGCGGATTCGTCGTACGCGGGTCGTATGTGGGATCTAAAGGCACGCGTCTGGTCGTTATTCGTGAGTTGAACCCGGCGGTCTACGCACCCGGCGTCACCACCGCCACCACCAACCAGCGCAGACCGTTTGCTCCGGGCCTGGGTTCCACTTTCATCGTCGAACCGACAGGCAACTCGACATTCCACGCGATGCAACTCACTTTGGAACGCCGGTTCGCGAAAGGCTTCTCTATTTTGGCGAAGTACCAGTACGGCAAGAGCATCGACGACGCTTCAGCCAACAAGGGACAGGGAGTGGATCGCACGAACCCGTTCAACCAGTCATTTGACAAGGGCCGGTCGGACTTCGATCGCACGCACGTGTTCAACTGCTCCAGTCTGTGGGAACTCCCTGTACATTTCGAGAACCGGGCGCTCAATGCGGTTGTCGGCGGCTGGAACCTGAATTCGATCGTAACCCTCATGAGCGGCTATCCCCTCACTGTGACCAGCGGAGTGGATAACGCCCGTTCCGGCGCGCCAAACCAGCGCGCAGACTTGATCGGCGATCCCTATTTGGCTGACCGTTCACGCGGCAAGCAGGTCGCGCAGTGGCTGAACATCGCCGCATTCGCGCAGAACGCGCTTGGAACCTACGGCAACCAGGGCCGGAATAGGTTCGAGGGCCCCGGCTATGCAAACGTCGATCTGGGGCTCGCCAAGAACTTCAAAATCACGGAGCGGTTGATCACGGCGCTTCGCTTCGAGGCGTTCAACGCATTTAACCGGGTCAATCTCAATGTCCCGAACTCCAGCCTGAGCAACGGCGCGAATTTCATGAGAATCACGAGCGCCTACGATCCCCGCATTCTGCAACTGGCCCTACGCATTAACTGGTAGCGGCGCGCGGATCCGGAACCGCCTGCTTAATCATCTACTTAGTAAAAGTTTCTGAGCCCACAGGAAAATTTCCGAAGTTATCCTGCTTAAAGTTGCGTCATATTGTGGTATTGGAGGCGGTTAACACGAAGATAGCGGGCCAGCCTGCCACCGAAGTCGTGATGGCAACCAAGATGCGGAACATAAGGATATGAGAACACTTCGAATCCAGTATCTGGTGCCAATGGCGCTGTTGCTGTTCTTCACCGCCTGTGGAAATCGAAAGCCTGCTGAGCCCACAGCAGAGCAGAAGGCAGTACAACCGGCTGAAGCGCAGCCCGTTGAAACTCCCGCGGCGGCCCAGCCAGCCGCACCTCGAGTCCAAACGGTCTTGATTCCGTCGAGAACCATCGTCGAAGTCCGGCTGGCACAAACGCTGGATACGAAGAGCAATCGGCCAGGCGACCGATTTTACGCAACGCTCATGAATCCGATCGTGGTGAACGGAAAAACGGTGGTTCCCAAGGGAACGCGGTTCTCCGGGCATCTGACCGAAGCCAAGCCCTCGGGAAGATTCAAAGGCCGCGCAGTAATGGGCCTGACGCTAGACTCCTTTGAACTTCACGGGCGAGGCTACGGGATTCACACTTCGCAGGTGGGCCGAGCCACCGGCGGCCACAAGAAACGCAACGCGGTCCTGATCGGTGGCGGATCCGGTTTGGGCGCCGCGATCGGTGCGGTTGCCGGAAAAACCGGAGCGCTAATCGGCGCAGGCGCCGGTGCTGCCGCCGGCGCTACGGGCGCCGCGATCACGGGAAAGAAGAACGTGCTCGTGCCGGCCGAGACTCCCTTCGCGTTCGCCCTGCAGTCGCCGGTCTTGGTTCGAGCTTCTTGAACCCTGTGCGAGGGAACGATTCCCTGACAATGCGAGACGTTCATGCCACGGGCCAAGAACGCATGTCGCGAAAAATTCCAGCATGCGCGTCGACGATGCGGGCTTCGGCCTCGCGGTTTGGCTGCAGGTCCCAGATACCCCGCTCGTGCGTGCCTCCGAGCAGAATACCGTCGCTGCGAGGAAACATGTAGAGATCCGGAGGAAGTGTCGCGTAATCGACCTCGGGTTGCGGAAGCAGGATCGTAAGCTGGCCCTTTATCGGCACCAATTCCGGATCGTTGAACAGCGCCTTGGCCCCCAGGCCGGTGCAGTTCACGATCACCGATTGCGGCAGGGCAAGCACGTCCTCCATGCCGCGCATTTCTTTCACCAGAACAGCGCCGCCGGCGAGCCGGAATTCGCGAAGCATGGACTCGAGGTAGACGGCGGGCTGGACAAACATGGTGTCGACCTGGCGGACATAGGGAAACGGGAATGGATGCTCTTTCGGCGAGAGCTCGCGCAACTCAGGGAGTAGATCGGCGATAGGGCTCTGCTTGCTCAGGAGACCGCCTTCCGCGAACGGTTCGTCAGACATCTGATAGTTGGGCAGCCAGCGTATGCCGTAGTAGTCGCCCACCATGAGCTGGAAACGTCGATACGAGAACCGCGCGGCCTCGACGAACTGTGAGAGAAAGGACGGCGCCGCCTGATCGCGCTGGAATACGTTGACGGGGAACCACTGTGCTCCCGCGATGTTGGAAGTGGTGCCCGGCGGCAGATCCTTCGCGTAAATCGTCACTTCGATGCCGCGCTCCTGGAGCAGACGGGCGGTGGCGAGTCCGACCGCTCCGGCGCCAAGGACCGCCATTCGGGAGGCGCCGGCGGGCAACGCTTGTTCGGCGGCCAAGTGCGCCGTCCCCCAAGAAAGCGTGACGCCCCCGCCGCCGTGACCGTAGTTGTGGACGATGGTTTTTCCACCGGCGGACTCAGTCCTTACGACGAAACCGGAAGGCCGGTACGGCCGCAGACCGACCACAGTGCGAATGACACGGTCACGTGAAACGTTGACTCGAGCGAACCGGCGGCCGGTGAATGCAGGGGCGCGAACTTGAGCCCTGCGCGCTGAACAGGAAGCCAACGGGATCGCGGATGCGAGAGTACTGAGGAAGCGGCGGCGGTGCATCAATCAGGTAAGTCTACCGGAAACCTTGCGGCTAACGTTACCCCAGTTCACGGATCGCGTCGCCGGCGCCTTTCAGATTCGCCAGCCTCATCTCGGAATACTTACGCGACAGCAGGACGCCGTCGGCTCCGCCGCGGAAAGCTGCGAGCACCGCATCCTTCGTCCCTTGCGGCGTCGACTTGGAATGCTGTGCGGAGGTGGGAATATCGATGTCGATGCCAGGCCAGAGCAGAGTTTTCGCGCCCGCGAGTCCGGAGCGCGCTCGTTTCGTTTCCCGAAACACGTAATCGCTCGAGAAGCCTGAGGCCGGGATGCGATCGAGCGGGCCCTCCCGAAAATCCAGTACACGATAGGTGAAATCGAGCAGCTCCTGTGGCGGCACGTCGCCGTACATCGTCCGGCTGACGCTCGCAACATAGCTCGCCATGCGTTCCCCGCCGCAGTTGTGATACATCACCATCTTCAAGAAGTCCGAGTTTTTCGCCAGCTCTTGCAGGTCCTGTTCGGCACGATAGATGGGATTGAACGAGTTGTTGTGCCAGATGTGCCAGCCAACGCCCGCTGCCGGTTTTACCGCTTTGACCGCGTCATAGATCGCACGATAGGTCTCGCGAAGACTGTCGGTACATAGCATCTCCCAGGCGAGCAATTCCGGGTAGCGTAGCATCAGGCGCCAGACCGTGACGTAATAGCCGTCCACGGGCTTCTTGCCGCCGCGCGCATCGCGGATGAACTTCTCGAGCGCAAGGAAGCCTTCCCTGGCGCGGTCCGCCGAAATGCCGCGGTCGCGGGCCTTGCGCTGGCAGAACTCGCAAAAGCACGTCACCCGTCCTGGATTGCTGTTCCCGCCTCCGTGGGACGCGCCCAGGGCGTTCGAAAAAGCGCCCTGCCGCTCCGAGCCCCACCTGATTCCGTCGATGTCGTAGGAACTGGCCCAGTCCTTCGCGATTCCGAGCAGGAAGCCGCGGTAGTCCGGGTTGTTGAAACATAAGGTCGTACGGTTTTGGCCGTGAAGGTCTTTCTCTTGCAGTTTCTGGATATTCGGAATGTCGTCGCGAAAGACGTCCTCGTACCAGCAGATCACCTGCATGCCGCGCTTCTTTGCAGCGGGCACCACAGCTTCCAGCACGTCGAAATCCCCGTGGTCCGGAGCCCGAAAATCCTTGAGCACGGTGTCGCTGTAAAACTGTGGATGAATGCGGGTGAACGTGCCGCCGCGAAAGTTGGTGTCGTATTCCTGCTTGCCATGATCCGGCAGAGGCTGGCCAGGCACCTGCCTTCCCGCAATTCCCCGCCCGTATGTGAACGTCGCAACAAAGAGGGTGTTGATCGACCCCAGCTTCTGGAAGTTATCCAGCACCTGCTCCACGCCTTCATCGACGAACGATACGGCGCCCACCTGGATACCGATCATCCTCTTCGCGGTCTGGCCTCGGCCTGCCTGAGGTGCGAGCGCCTCAGCGGCTACGCTGCCCAGCGAAACTTGGGCGAAATTGCGGCGTGTTAGTTTGTTCATAACGCTTTTCAGAATACCTTAACGCTTGCAAACCGATCGGGAGCTCAAAGAAGCGGCCGAACCGCATTTTTTTCGTGTCATCCAACCCGCTCCGGGTGTATAGTGAGTGCAGTCTGGTCTTTAACTGCTGTAAGCAGCGATGGTCTTGTCCGTTACGAGGTTAACAACCCAATGAGGATACGTATATCCAAATGGACCATGCCGGCGGTGCTGTCTGTATTGTGCGCCGGCTGGCTGCTCGCTTCGCCTACGGGAAGCGTCGCTGGTTTCGTGAAAGATCCTTCCGGAGCCTTGATGCCGGGAGTGAAAATCACGCTTACGAACACGGCAACCAATGCGCAACTCATCGTCAGCACTGATGCTAATGGCGAGTTCCAGTTCCCACAGCTGGCGCCGTCCACTTACTCGCTGGTGGCCGAGGCCAAGGGTTTCAAGAAGACGACGTTCAGTTCGGTGGTGGTCCAGGTGGACCAGATCACGCACCTCGAAATCGCTCTGGCGGTCGGCGAAGTGACAGAATCCGTGCAGGTGGAAGCGGCCGCTCCACTGCTTGAAAACGACAAGAGCACGCTGAGCAGCGTGGTAGACAGCCGGACCATCTCCAACATGCCGCTCAACGCCCGCCAGTATCTGGACCTGGCCCTGATTACCCCGGGCGCGCTGCCGGCGGCAACGGGCACGCAGGGCGGCGGGTTCAACGTGGCTGGAGCCCGTTCGCAGTCCAACATTTTCCTGCTCGACGGCGTAAGCAATATTGATACGCAGATCAACTCAGCGCTCGGTAATTTCCGCATCACCGACGCCGTGCAGGAGTTCGCCGTTCAAACCAGCGTCGCCACGGCTGAGTTCGGACGGGGCACCGGTGGCCAGGTGAGCATCGTCACCAAGAGCGGAACGAACCTGTTTCACGGCTCGGCCTTCGAGTATTTCCGGAACTCGAACCTGGACGCCGCGGATTTCTTTACCAACCGGCTGGGCGGCACAAAGAACCCGCTACACCGGAATCAGTATGGTGCAACCTTTGGCGGGCCGATTTTCAAGGACAAGACCTTCTTCTTCCTCTCCTGGGAAGGCTTCCGCCAAGTGGCCCCCACGGTGAGCACGACGCGCGTGCCGACCGCCGCCGATCGCGCTAGCGTCGTTGATCCAATCTCGAAGGCGCTGTTACAATTCTGGCCGGATCCAAACACATCCCGCCCAGGATCGACGATCAACTTCATCGCCAACGTTGGCGCGACGACTTTCGACAATACGGGTCTGATCAGGATCGACCAAAGCATCGGCCAAAACGATCACCTCACCGGCCGCTGGGCTGAATACGAAGGCACCACGTTTACGCCGGGCGCTCTGCCGTTGCTTGGAGGCAACGCCAACGCGCCGATCAGCCGCTCGGGCGTTCTGACCGAGACTCATACGTTTTCGCCACGCCTGCTGAATGAATTCCGTTTCGGCTTCTCCCGGAACACGACTTTCATAACTGTACAGGACTCCGGTTTCGACGCCTCCAAGATCTTCGTCGACAGCACTGGCCGCCCGCTTTCCGGTGTAGTGGCCGCCAGCCAGAACCTGCTCGACTCGGGCTTGCCCACGATCAATATCAGCGGCGGCTTTGCGCCCTTGGGCAGCACCAGCAATCTGCCGCAAGGCCGTATCACGAACACCTACGAAGTCTACGACAACATGTCGCTGATCGCACCATTCGGGGCGTCCAAGCACTCCTGGCGCTGGGGATACCACGTTCGCCGCGAGGACGCCCGCCGCTTCCTGGATGGTTCCGCCCGCGGTAACTTCAGCTTCTCCAACTTCGCGGATTTTGCGGCAGGCCAGGTCAACACTTCAACCTTCCTTTTCGGCTCAACGCTGTGTTACTGGCGGCGTTACCCGTGGGACATCTATTGGCAGGATCAGTATAAGATCAAGGACAACCTCACGCTGAACTACGGCATCAGGTACGAGTATCCCTCGGCAATCGCCCAGACGCGCCTTCAGGCCACGAACTTCATCCCTGGCGTGGGGCCGGTACTGTTGGGCACGGACAAGCTCCTGAACATTGACCCCGCCAAGCAGGGACCTGCTTCGTTCTTTTATACTCAGGCTCCGTTCACGCTCAGCGACAGTGGCGTGAACTCCGACAAGAACAATTTCGCGCCGGTAATCGGCCTGGCCTACACGCCTCGCTTCGCAGAGTCGCTGTTCGGCCGTAACGACACCGTCATTCGCGCAGGATTCCGCGTAGGCTACGACGAGGTCTTCAACAACATTCCCGCCAATATGGGGCTGAACTCACCCTATAACCTCACTACGTCCCAGACCTCAGGCGTCACGCAGCCCGCCAAATTTTCCTGGGCCACCGGATTCGATCAAAGCGTGCGCTTTATTTCCAACTTCGGAAAACAGGGTCCAGGAACACCTACCAGCGGCGTAATAGGCTTCAGCGCCGAAGATCCGAACATCCGCAGCGCCTATGTCTACCAGTACAACTTCGGTATCCAGCGGAGGATCGGCAACGATTTTTCGATCGAGGCGGACTATCAAGGGTCGAGCGGTCACAAGCTGGGTCTGTTCATCGATCAGAACCAGCCCGCGGTAATCGTCAGCGATCCGTCCAAACGTGGCAATCTGGCGCCTAACCAGCAGATCTTCCCGTATCCCTTCTTCGCCTCGCTCGGTACCGGCAAGGATATCGCCAACTCGAATTACAACGGCATGGTTCTCACCGGCAAGTATCAGGCGCGCCGCGGAATCTTCTTCCAGGGCTCCTACACGTTCGGCAAGTCGCTGGATTACCAATCGGCCTTCTTCGGCTCAACCGGAGAGCGGACTGGTCCGTCCAATGTCAACGACCTGCGCCTGGAGCACGGGCCGTCGTCGTTCGACATTCGCCATCGCGCCGTGTTCGTTTACGTGATCGATTTGCCGGCCGGACCGGGCCATCGCCTTTTCGGCTGGAACAACGGTCTCAACCGGCAAGTGTTTGGGGGCTGGCAGATCTCTGGAATCACCACGCTACAAACCGGCACGCCGTTCACGGTGTTCAACAATTCGTCCGACTTCAGCGGATTCAACCAGTTCAACGACCGGCCGGATGTCGTCGGCTCCGGACCTCTGACTCAAGACAACCGGAACCCGGATGCGGCATTCGACACCAGTTACTTCTCCAAAACTCCGCCGACCGGACGAGTTGGCAGCTCCGGGCGCAACCAGTATTACGGTCCGGGCCTGGCCAATTACAACTTTTCAGCGGCCAAGAGCTTCATGCTGTTTACGGAAAGAGTTCCGCTGCAGTTCAGGGCCGATTTCTTTAATCTGTTCAATCACACCAACTTCGCTAACCCGGTGGCGAGCGAGAGCAACGCCAGCTTCGGGAAGATCACGGCCACTGTAGGCAGCGCTGTGGCTACCGCGGTCGGCACTACTGCGGGGCTGGTGGGCGGTGGCCCGCGCGTAATTCAGCTTTCGATGCGTTTGCAATTTTGAGCATCGGGTTGTGCGCGTTTAATGGAGCGGCGGGGGCTTCACCCTTAACTGCTGGCAGATTTTCGCCGCAAGGCGGTTGTCGATCTCCGCGTGGCGTGGAACCGGAGCTTTGGCCCCATTCGCGGGATTAACGAAGATTGAATGACGGATTCCTCCACGTTGAAGCTGGCACCCATTGTGCGTGAGGTGAGCTAGCAGTTCGTGGCGCTTCACGATTCAGCTGCACCGGCTTCCAAGCTGAGTGGCACCAATTCGATTATGTCCGCATAGGCAGCAGTTGCTTTGGAGTTGGGAGTGGGAACGGGCTTTCCCTCCTCTAATAGCATCTGGGCAACATCCTTGATGGCGCTCGCAATCATCAGCCGTGCATCTGCCAGGTCGATGCCCTGGCTGAGACCGCCAGGAAAGTCTAAGGCCTCCGCAACAACCATGTGGTCCT
>Ga0066710_100005681_pt1 | contig 11441 bp, 13 predicted proteins | sample GraSoiAngelo_159_FD_79666 | JGI IMG/M metagenome (GOLD analysis project Ga0066710, IMG submission 79666) | Grasslands soil microbial communities from the Angelo Coastal Reserve, California, USA - 14_1009_16_40cm | ecosystem: Environmental > Terrestrial > Soil > Grasslands | place: USA... | reverse complement strand
GTGAAATGACCGCGCCAAGCGCGCCGCGTGGTGAAATGACCGCGCCAAGCGCGCCGCGTGGAAGGAATAGCCACCGAGGAGGTGGCCATGCCCTATGCCCGTGGCGTTGTGGAGCGCGCCATGACCGCCGTCTGTTGGATAGAGGACGACCTGCGTAGCGGCAGCTTCGAGATCACTACCGCCTGGTTGTCGGCGAGCACCACGGTCTGCGCGGTGGTCGAATTCGGCGACCGTTTGGTCAGGACGATGGTTCGGGTCGATGCGTGCGACGGTCCCAGCGTAGGAGACGGGGTCGGCGGGCACGGTGACCGCTCCGGGTGCCGGTGTCACCACCGTCGTCCTCGGTGCTGGCGTGGCGGCGACGGCTCGGTCGCGTTGACGACGGCTGAACGCGATTGAAGTCACCGACCGTATCGTCACGTACCCGCCGGGCCGGACGCTATCGAGCGCGACCGGTCGTCAGCCTCGTGGGCTGGCCGTTGACGAGGACGGTCCCGCTGGGAACGCGGATCATCCATCATCCATCCTGGAGAACGATGACGGCCGCGGCCTCGTCGACGCGAGTGACGGTCCCCGTGACGACCGTCTGCGCGGCCGCGGCGCCGGCGAGCGCGAGCACGAGCCCGCCCGCGACGAAAAGTGTGCGTGCAAACATCGCTTCCTCCTCTTGTAGCTCTTGGTGTGGCTCTTGGAGCTCTTGTTGTCGTTCGTCACTGATCAGGGGGCAATCGAGTTGCCAGTGAACCCAACGCGCGTGCCTCACGTTTGTTATGTTCACCACAGCCATCATGGCGTCACGTCGTCGACGTCCACGCCGCCGGCCGACCCGCCGCGCGGCTCCAGTCCTCGCGCGTCTGGGCGCAGGCGAGGCTCGACTCCTCGCGTTGGCGCGTGATCTCGCGGCGCTCACGATCACCGAACCGCCCTCGCGCCTGCTCGACGCCGCCCTCGAGCGGCTCGCTCCGGGCGCCGTCCCGACGACGCCACGCCCTGCTGACAAGACGCGGGCACTGGCCGCGGCCTGGGCCCACGAGCAGGCGCGATTGGCCATGCAGGAGATCCTGGATCGGGAAGCCCGCCGTGGCGCGCTCCGCCGCGACCTTCCGCGGCCGCTACTGGCGTGGCTGCTCATCGCCGCTCGTGACGCCCTCGCCCACGAGCCGCCCGACGCGCTCGACGAGCGAGTGCAGGCGCTGGGACGCTTCCTCCGTGATTGACACCCCCAAGAGCTGGAGACTAGAGTCCGTCGAATGTCGATCGCGCTCGCTCTTCTGCTCGTGCTGACGCCTGCGACCGTGCTCGCTCAAACTCCCGTCGAGCGCGCGCGCGGGCTGATCGCGACCTATCACGAGGACCCGCATCGCATCGACGAGGCGCGCGATCTGCTCGAGGTCGCCATCACGCGGGACCGCCCGAGCGACGCCGTCGCCCTGCTCTCGCGCATCTACTTCCTCGCGGGCGAAGTGCGCGCGACGACCGACGATGAGAAGCTCGCGGCGTTCGGTCGCGGTCGTGACCTCGGCAAGCTGGCGATCGAGCTGGCGCCGCGCAGCGAAGAGGCCCACGTCTGGTACGCGCTCAACCTGGGTCGCTGGGGCCAGATCAAAGGCTTGATGCGGTCCGCCGTCCTCGTGCCGACGATTCGCGAGGAGCTGGATACGATCCTCGCGATCAACCCGCGCTCGGTGCGCGGCCTCGCGCTCGCCGGCAACCTGTTCTTCGAGCTGCCCGGGATGCTCGGCGGCGACCGCAAGAAGGCGGAGGAGTACTTCCGGAAGGGAATCGAGGTCGACCCTCACTTCACCGTCCTGCGGCTCGACCTGGCCAAGCTGCTCATCGCGGAGGGACGCATCGCCGAAGCCCGCCGCGAGCTACAGCAGGTGGTGAACGAGACGGCGCCGACGAACGTGGCCGACTGGACGGCGAGGGACCGACCACGCGCCCGCACGCGACTCGACGAGCTGCGCGACCGGAAGTAGACATCGCCGCGGTGATCCGTCACCTGCGCCGCACCCGGCGCGCGTGGACGCCGACGGCGCTGACCGTGATTGCCGACGAGGGCGGTGATCCCTTCCGCGTCCTGATCGCGTGCATCCTCTCACTGCGCACGCAGGACTCCACCACCGGGCCGGCGTCCCACCGGCTCTTCGCCCTCGCCGACACGCCGAAGCTCATGCTGACGCTCCCGCCGAAGGCCATCGAACGGGCGATCTATCCCGTCGGCTTCTACCGGACCAAAGCCCGCGTGATCCTCGGCATCTGTCGTGATCTGCTCGAGCGGTTCGCAGGCCGCGTGCCCGACGACATCGACGCGCTCCTCACCCTCAACGGCGTGGGAAGGAAGACGGCCAATCTCGTCGTCACCATGGGCTACGGCAAACCCGGCATCTGCGTAGACACGCACGTTCACCGCATCTCCAACCGGCTCGGCTACGTGCGGACGCGCTCGCCCGAGGAGACCGAGATGGCCCTGCGGGCAACGTTGCCCAGGCGGTTCTGGATCGGCTACAACGACCTGCTCGTCGGCTTCGGACAGAACGTGTGCACGCCGATTTCTCCGCACTGCTCGACGTGCCCCGCCCGCGCGCTCTGCCGTCGCGTGGGCGTCACCTCGTCGCGGTGATCACCCTGTTCCTGAGCGCGAGCGCTTCGTCCGTCTGAGTCCACGCAGCCGCTTCAAATTTCGCCGGTCGGCCTCGGGCTCCGGATCCTTCGGCGTCTCCAGGACCTTGGGCACGCGGGCGAAACGAGCGTCCTTCAACACGTGGCGGAAGGCCCCGAGCCCGAGAAAGCCGTCGCCGATGTGCTCGTGACGATCGAGGCCGGAGGCGAAGGGCGCCCGAGCGTCGTTCAGGTGGAAGGCGAGGACGCGCCGGAGATCGACCGCCTTCGCGCACTCCTGGACAGCGACCTCCCATCCCGCCGCGCTTCGAATGTCGTAGCCGGCTGCGAAGAGGTGGCAGGTGTCGATGCAGACGCCGAGCCGTTCCGGCCGAGCCGCGCGCGTGATCAGCTCGCCCAGCTCGCCGAACGTCCGGCCAAGGGTGTGGCCACCGCCGGCCGTGTTCTCGAGCGCGATGCGGATGCGATAGCCGGACGTACGTCGCACCACCTCGTCGAGCGCCTCCGTCACGCGCGCGAAACCAGATTCGAGGCCGTGTCCCATGTGCGACCCGGGATGGATCACCACGCACCGGAGGCCGAGGGCCTCGCCGCGCTCGAGCTCGTCGGTGAAGGCGTTCACCGCCTGCCGCCACGCCGCATCGCCGGCCGCGGCCAGGTTGATCAGATAACTCGCATGAGCGAAGACGGCGTCGATCCGCGTCGCCCGGCGGGCCGCCGCGAATGCGCGGACGTCATCGTCGCTCATCGGCTTGGCCGCCCACTGCCGCTGGTTCTTCAGGAAGATCTGGACGGCGCCGCACTCGAGCTCGGCGCCCCGCTCGAGCGCGCGGTAGAGCCCGCCCGCGATCGACATGTGAGCGCCGAGTTCATCACCAGCACGGAGGGAGGCATCCTGCCCCCCTCCGTGTCCTCCCCCGTTCGCGTTGCGCGCGACAGCGCGGGTCGCGAGGTACCGTTGGCGTTTCTTCATCGATGATTCGTGGAATATCGATGACTCATGGAATCGAATCGTAGGCGGGGGCGATCAGCGCGCTCAGACGCTGGCGGCGATACGTCCAGATCGCCGCGAGCTGGCGCTCGACGATTGCCGCGTGAACCAACCGCCCGAGCGGCCCCAGGGGCAGACGATACGCCACGCGATCCTCCACCCACGTCCCGCCGGCCTCCTCGAGAAACAGATGGCGATGCTCCCACCGGTCGTACGGCCCGCGAACCTGCACGTCGAGGAACCGCGCCGGCGGATCGTATTCGCGGATCATCGTCCGCCAGGCGATCGGCATCCCCAGCCAGCGCAGCCGAGCGTCGAAGACGGCGTAAGGCGCCATTACCGGACGTTCGGTGAGCAGTCGGAACCCGAGCCAGCCCGGCGTGAGAAGGGCGAGATTGGCGGGCTCGGCGAAGAAGGCGAACACCTCGGCGCGCGGCTTCGGCAGCCACACCCGCGACTCGAGGATGTGGTCGGGCATCAGGCGGCAGCTATGATAGGCACGTGCCGGGCCCCAGTCAAACGCGCGCGTACGTCGCGCTGCTGCTCATGGCGATGCTCTGGGGCAGTTATCCGGTCACCGCCAAGCTGGCGCTGCGCGACATGCCGCCGATCACGGTGGCGGCCATTCGCTGCGCGCTGGCGGCGACGTTCCTCGTCGTCCTGCTGCTGCGCGCCGGTGCCGACACGGTCCGCGGGCTCACGCCGGTCATGCTGCGCGACTTCCTCATGCTCGGCGCGCTCGGCATCTGGGGCTCCACGCAAGTGAGCTATCTGGCCATCTACTACACGACCGCATCCAACGTCGTCATTCTCCAGGCCGCCACGCCGGTGATCGTCGGGCTCGGCTCGTGGCTCTACCTCGGCGAGCGGCTGGGGCCTCGTCAGTGGGCGGGTGTGGCGCTCTCCGCCGTCGGCGTTCTCTTCGTCATCACCGACGGTCGCCTCGCCGCGCTGAAGCCGGAAGAGCTGCGCGCGGGTGACTTCATCAACCTCGTGGGGCTCTGCGGGTGGAGCGCCTACACCATCTACGGCAAGCGGGTGCTGACGCGCACCTCGCCCCTGCTGGCAACGACGGGCGCCTACGTCATGGGGACGCTGCTCATCATGGTCACGGCGATCATCACCGCGCCGCTGTTTCCGGCACCGCGCCTCGGGTCGGTCACGGCCTGGACGGTGATCCTCTATCAAGCACTGGCCGGCGCCGTCGCTCACGTGTGGTGGTATCGCGCCGTGAGCGTCGTGGGACCCAGCCGCTCGGCAGTCTTCCTGAACTTCCAGCCCGTCGTCGGCGTGATGCTCGCGACCACGCTGCTGAGAGAGGAGCTGACCGGGTGGGACGTCGCGGGCGGCGCGCTGGTGCTCGCGGGCGTCGCCCTCACCGCTCGCGAGAAACGCGCGAACGGGGGGCCGTGACGCCCCCCGTTCTTCTACGCGAGCTTCTTCACCTCGGCGAGGATCTTGTCGGGCTCGGGCAATTGACCCCTGCTGTAGCGCTCCACGAACCTGACCTTCCCCCGCGTGTCCACGATGAACGTCGCCCGGTTGTTGGCGTTCCAGTCGGGCCAGTAGACGCCGTAGTCCTTGACGGCCGAACGATGGGTGTCGGAGAGAAGAGGATAATGGCTGATGCCGACGGACTTGGCCCAGTTCTCGTGGCTGAAGGGGCTGTCAGTGCTGATACCCAACACCTGGGTATTGGCCGCCTCGAAGTCGCGAATGCGCCTGTCGAAGGCGGGCATGCAGGTGCTTCAGCCCGGCGTCCAGTCCAACGGATAGAAGAGCAAGACGACGTTCTTGCCCGGGTAATCGTGCAGGCTGATTTCTTTCAGCCCGATGGTCTTCAACGTGAAGTCGGGGGCGGTATCGCCCACGTCGAGCGTCTTCGCTTCGCTGGTCACTCTCGATATCCTCCTTTCATGATCTTACGTTCGCGCGGCATCCGCGGCGGGGCGGCACTCACCTTGGCCGCCGGCCTGCGCGCGTGGCTCCACAGCTCGCGGCGCCGCGTCTCGAGCACGGTCTCCCCGTGGCCGATGAATCCGGCCGCGGTCACCACGCGCCCGGTCTCGAAGAGCCGGGCGAACCGTTCCGCCCATCGTCCATCGCGAAGCGCGTGGTGGTCCATGATCACGCGGCAGCCGGTCGCCGCGATCAGTCCGTGCAAGTTCTCGATGCCACGCGCGATGGCGGCTTCGCCCAGCTCGTACTCGATGTAGGACGGCGGGCCCGACAGGTAGACCAGCGTCGGCCGCTGGCGGGTCAGGTACGCCGCCGCCACCGACGAGAGCGGCCCCTGCACGTCGGAGGCGAAGACGAAGCGCTCGCGCTGGGCGTGATCGACGACGGTGAGGGCGAGGACGAAGCCCAGCGTCGTCCCTTCCACGCCGTGCGGCAGAGGCGCCGATACTTCGAGTGTGAAGCCCATCTCCTTCTGCACGGTCCCGTCGGCGCTCGCGACCTTGGCGCACGGCGCGAGCACGGATCCCAGATCGAGCGCGCGCTTGGCCTGAGCCCCCTGGATCATGCGGCGCGCGTCTTTCAGCAAGACGCGCCGACCGGCGTAGGTGACCGGCTCACGGCGGAAGTGATCGTCGTGATAGTGGCTGACGAAGACGATGGCCGCCCGCTTCGCGTACGCGGAGATGCGGTCGTTGGCGCGGCGCAGCTCCTCCCACTCCTCGTCGGCCGGCGGGAGGTTGAAGCGTGACGGCGCCAGCGTGGCGCCGGGGTCGATCAGGATCCCGGTGCCGTCCACTTCCACGTAGGTGGCCATCGAGCGCACGCCCATCGATTCCGCCGCGAGCGGAACGACCTTCATGGTCTCCTACAGCGCCAGCTCGGCCATCGTGCGCACGGCCGTCGGATCGCCGCGCATCATGAGCGTCGTGATGCCTGCGCTCTTCCACTCGGCCACGAGGTCGCGGATGCGCTCGCGCGGGCCGCAGAGCGCGACCTCGTCCACCAGCGCGTCCGGCACGGCGGCCTCCGCCTCGGCCTTCTTGCCGCCGAGGTAGAGATCCTGGATCGTCGTCGCCGCCTCCTCGTAGCCGTAGCGGCGGGCCAGCTCGTTGTAGAAGTTCTTGCCGCGAGCGCCCATGCCTCCCACGTAGAGCGCGACGTGCGACTTGACCCGCGCCCGGCACGCGTTCACGTCGTCGCCCACGACGACGTGAGTCGACGGCATGACGTCGAAGCCCGGCCTGGCGGCGCTGCCGCCGGCGGCGCGGAAGCCCGCGTCCAGCCACTCGCGATACATCTTCATCCTGCGCGGTGAGAAGAACACCGGGATCCAGCCGTCGGCGATCTCCGCCGCCAGCGCCACGTTCTTCGGCCCGATGGCGGCAAGATAGATCGGCAGGTCGGCGCGGCCGTGGAGAATCGATCGCAGTGGCTTGCCGAACCCGGTGGCGTCGGCGCCGGCGTACGGCACCTGGAAATACTCGCCGCGGAACTCCACGGGCTTCTCGCGACGCAGGATCGCCCGCACGATCGCCACGTACTCGCGCGTCTTGGTCAGCGGCTTGCCGAACGGCTGACCGTGCCAGCCCTCGACCACCTGGGGTCCCGAGACGCCCACGCCCATGCGAAAGCGTCCGCCCGAGAGCTGATCGAGCGTCATCGCCGTCATCGCGGCCATGGCGGGCGTACGCGCGGCGATCTGCATGATCGCGGTGCCGACGTGGATGCGCTCGGTGCGCGCTGCGATCCAGGCCGCCGGCGTCACCGCGTCCGAGCCATAGGCCTCGGCCGTCCACACGGAGTCGAAGCCGAGCCGCTCGGCTTCGAGAATTCTTGCGAGATCGAGCTCCAGCCGCGGGCCCGAGTAGGACAGATGGAGCGCCAGCTTCATCGATCGCCTCCGAACAATTTCACCGCTCGCCCTTCTCGGTCATTTCACCGCTCGCCTCGCCGCCCGAGCACGGCTGCGGCTCGCCCTTCTCGGTCATTTCACCGCTCGCCTCGCCCGGGCGCGGCTGCGGCTCGCACAACACCGACTCCTGTCCACCGGTAATGGCGCAGGGGGACCCGGCCGCCTCGCAACGTCACGCCTTCAGCTTGCAGCCGGAGTCGCTGTGTGAGCATCCCGCTCATCCGCGCGCGCCGGCTGATGCCGCCGGCGGCGTTCACCACACGGTGCCAGGGCAAATCCGCCGGGCATTCGCGCATCGCCTGTCCGACCGACCGCGCGCCTCGCGGCCGTCCGAGCTGCTGAGCGATCTGTCCATACGTCGCCACGCGTCCTCGGGGGATCGTTCGCACGAAGCGCCACACGCGGGTGGCGAAGCTTACGCGCGCTGCGTGCGCCTCGATAGCTCCCACAGCCTCGCGTACAAGCCGCCGCCGCGGAGAAGATCGGCGTGACGCCCTTCCTCCTGCACGCGTCCGCGATGCAGGACCAGGATGCGATCGGCCGACTGCACGGTGGACAGCCGGTGCGCGATGGTGATGGTCGTACGCCCCTCCACGAGCCGCGCCAGCGCGCGGCGAATCAACGCTTCGGATTCGGGATCCACACTCGAGGTGGCTTCGTCCAGGACGAGAACGGCCGGATTGTACACGAGCGCTCGCGCGATGGCGAGAAGCTGGCGCTGTCCGTGCGAGAGATTGGCGCCGCGCTCGACCAGTTCCTCGCCGAGACCACGCGGCAGCGTCTCCACGAGCCGCCGACAACTGGCCGCGTCGATGGCGCGATCGAGGTCGGCGCGCGCCACGTGCCCGTCGAGGCCGAGCTGGAGGTTCGTTTCGATGCTGCCGGTGAAGAGCACGGTGTCCTGGAAGATGATCCCCACGTGACGGCGCAGCGCGGCCAGCTCCCACGCGCGCACGTCGACGCCCTCGACCAGGACGCGACCGCGCCCGACGTCGTAGAAGCGGTTCAGCAGCCGCGCGCACGTGGTCTTGCCCTCGCCGGTGGCGCCGACGACGGCCAGGTGCTCACCGCGCCGGACCGCGAAGCGGCAGTCGCTCAGCACCCAGCGCTCGCCCTCGTACGCGAACCAGACGCCATCGAACTCGACGGCGACCGCGCCGGTCCCCGCCGGGCGTGACGCCGCCGCCGGCGGCTCGACCTTGGGGGCGACGTCGAGCAGCTCGAAGATGCGCTCGGCCGAGGCCATCGCCCACTGCATCACCGTGTACTTCGCGCCCAGATCGCGGATGGGCAGGAAGAACCGGTTCGTGTACTGGATGAAGGCGACCAGCGTGCCGAACGTCAGCGCTTCCGCGGCGATCTGCCGCGCGCCGTACCAGAGCAGCAGGGCCAGCGCCGCCGAGCCCAGGGCCTCGACCGACGCATAGAGCGACGCCTCCCAGATCGTGGAGCGGAAGAGCATGCGGCGATACTCCGCGTTCAGCCGGCGGAAGGCGCGGTGCTCGTGGGCCTCGCGCGCGAAGAGCTGGATGACCGACATGCCCTGGATCGATTCCTGGAGAAACGCGTTGAGGCGGGCGAGCCTTCGTCGCACCTCGCGATAGGCATCGCGGGCGCGGATCCTGAACCAGGCGGCCACCGCGGCGAGCACCGGCACCAGGGAGAACGTGACGAGGGCCAGGCGCCAGTCGAGCCACAGCATCGCGCCCACGACGCCGACCAGCGTGACGACGTCGCCGATGACGGCGAACAGCCCGCTGGTGAACGCCTCGTTCACGGCCTCGACGTCGTTGAGCACGCGGGTCATCAGTCGTCCGACGGCGTACTTGTCGAAGAACGCCGCGTCCAGTCGCAGCAGATGGCGAAAGATCACCGCCCGCAGGTCGTGCATGACGCGCTGGCCGGTGAGGTTCATCAGGTACGACTCCACGGTCCGCAGCGCAGCCAGGATGGCGAGGGCGGCCAGGAACAGCGCGGCCACCGTCGTGAGCCCGGCCCAGTCGGCGCGGAGGATGTGGTCATCGATCGCGATCTTGAGCAGGAAGGGCTGCACCAGCTCGAACGCCGCGATGAGCGGAAAGAGCACGGCCGCCCCGGCGATCAGCCGGTGGTGAGGCCGGGCGATCGTCGCCAGGCGCCCGACCAGCCGCCGGTCGAAGGCGCGGCCGAGGATCTCGTCGTGCTCGACCATCTCAGGCACGGGCAATCTGGTCCTCGAGCTGCTGGATGCGCCAGAGCTGGGCGTAGGCGCCGTCGGCACTCAGTAGCTCGTCGTGCGTTCCGATCTCGACCACGCGGCCCTCGACGAGCACGACGATGCGGTCGGCGGCCTGAGCGGCGTGGAGGCGATGGGTCATGAGCAGGACGGTGCGGCCGGCCAGTCGCGACGTGAGTCGGCGGAGGATCTCGTCTTCTTTGGCCGCGTCCACGCTGGCGAAGACGTCGTCGAGCACGATGAGCGCTGGATCGCCGGCGAGCGCCCGCGCGAGGGCCACGCGCTGGCGCTGGCCGCCCGACAGCGTGAGCCCGCGCTCCCCCACCACCGTCTCCCACGCGAGCGGAAATCCCTCGATCTCCTCGGCGACACCGGACGCGACGCCGGCCTCGCGCACGCGCGCGGCATCGACGCCCTCGCGCTCGAGGCTGACGTTGTCGGTGATCGAGCGCGAGAAGAGGAATGCCTCTTGCGGCACGTACCCGATCGTGCTGCGAAGCGCGCCGAGCGGCAGCATCCTGACGTCGCGGCCGTCGACGAAGACGGCGCCCAACGGCGGCTCCCACAAGCGGGCGAGCAACGCGCCCAGCGTCGACTTCCCGCTGCCGGTCGGCCCGACGACGGCCACGCTCTCGCCCGGACGCACGTCGAACGTCACGTCGCGCAGCGCCGGGCCGCGGTCGCCGTAGGCGAAGGTGAGGTTCCGAAAGCTGAGCGCCGGCGCCTCCGAGCGTGGCGTCGCGACTTCGTCGTTCGCCGTCGTCGCGAGCGCCGGCACGGCGTCGACGATTTCCTGAACGCGCGCCATCGAGGTCAGGCCACGGCGAACCAGCGACAGCGTCCAGCCGAGGGCCAGGGTCGGCCACGCGAGGTAGGCAAGGTAGCCATTGAAAGCCACCAGCGCGCCGAGGCTCAACTGCCCCGCGATGACCTGGCGGCCGCCCAACCAGAGCACGATCAGGGCGCCGAGCCCCGTGATCACGCCGGTCAGCGGCACGAACGCTGCCATCGTCCGCGCCAACCGGAGACTGCGCGTCAGGTATTCGCCGTTGGCCGCGTCGAACACACGCGCGGCGTGATCTTCCATGGTGTAGGCGCGCACGACGGCCATGCCGGCGAGGTGCTCCTGCACCGTGGCCGACAGCACGCCGAGCTGATCTTGCGCCGCCTGCGTCTGCTCGTGAATCTTCACGTTGGCGCGCCTGGCGATGACCACCAGGATCGGGTACGGCGCCATCGCCCACAGCGTCAGCCAGGGATCGACGCTCACCATCGCGGTGACCGCACCCACGAAGGCAGCCACCGTGCCGACGAAGCTGACCACGCCGAAGCCGACGAGGCTGCGCACGGCCCCGGCGTCGCTGGTCGCGCGCGTCATCAAGTCGCCGGTCGTGCGGCGCGCGATCTCCGCCGGCCGGAAGCGCTGGAGACTCGCGTAGAGGTCGTTGCGCAGGTCGTGCTCGATCCGTTGGGCCCCGCCCATGATGGCGAAGCGCGATCCGAGCCGCGCGAGGCCGTTGGCGAGGGCGAGCAGCAGGACGAGCCCGACGTAGGGCCCGATCCGCGCGTCGGCGGCGTCGGTCTCGAGCGCCTCGATCGCGCGCTGGACGGTCCGCGGGATAGCGAGGCTCAGTCCCGTGGCAGTGAGCAGGCAGGCGACGCCCACCGCGTAGCGTGCGCGATACCGCAACAGATAACGGACGAGCGCGCGGGCTGCCGGCCCGAGTCCGGCCGAGGCCACG
>Ga0066710_100005680_pt1 | contig 11444 bp, 11 predicted proteins | sample GraSoiAngelo_159_FD_79666 | JGI IMG/M metagenome (GOLD analysis project Ga0066710, IMG submission 79666) | Grasslands soil microbial communities from the Angelo Coastal Reserve, California, USA - 14_1009_16_40cm | ecosystem: Environmental > Terrestrial > Soil > Grasslands | place: USA... | reverse complement strand
GTCCTGCGGCACGTCCTTCTGATCGATCACGCCGCCTTCGCGTCCTTCCACGCGGGGAACTCCGTCGCCATCCGCACCGCGAGCTCGAAGTTGTGGATGCTGATCTCCTCGACGTTCACCCCGAGCGGCACCGGGTTAGGGGAGGCGGCGCTCGCGTCCCGGACCTTCGCCCAGATCCTGCGGGCGACGTCGAACGAGGCCCGCCCGATCTCCCGCCCCCGGTGGGCGAGGAGGGCCTCCTCCGTCTCCGGCGTGATCGTCGCCCCGAGCCACACGAGGAACTCGACGTCCTCGTAGTCCGCGACGGGAGCGAAGCTCAGGAGGACCGTGGCGGGGCGGAGCCCGTCCGCCGCGCACGCCTCCCCGTATTCCCGGAGGACCGTGGAGGTCGGCTCCGGCTCGAACAGGACCTGGGACGTGAAGAAGCGCGCCCCCGCCCGGGTCTTCGAGACGAGCCGCTCCACCTCCCCCGTCCGCTCGGGGATCGTGATGTTCCCGCACACGACGTCCCGCCGACCGCGCGCGGTCGCTCGGAGGATCTCGTTCGCCTCGACGACGTCGGGCCCGGGGTACGCGATGCGGCTCGACGTGCCCCCGACGAGGACGAAGTTCCGGAGGCGGTGGACCTCGATCGCCTCCCGCAGCCAGCCTTGAAGGTCCTCTTTCCCCCGCGCGTGGACGACGACCTTGTTCACGATCGCCTCCACCGGCAGCTCGGCGCTGAGTCGCTGAGCGAACTCCCGCGGGCCGAGGTTCCGGTAGAACGGGAGGCCCGCGTGGTTCTCGTCGAGGACCTCCGGGATGTTCACTGCGTCCAAGTGGGGGACCGCCTTCACCGCGTCCTGGACCTTCCTCACGAGGCCTGCGACCGTCTTCTCCGTCGCCCGCTTGTGGGGCGGGACGACCTCGAGCACAACCGGGAACCCGGCGAGGCGGGCGGCGAACGGGACGGGGTCGGTCGTGGCGCGCACGATGCACGATGTCCTCCATAAACCCTTTTCGGGGCACGGGCACGTTCAAAGTGTGGACCGCCATCGGCCCCGCGATGAGACCTGGAGATCCCCCGCCGCCCCCGCGGGTCGCGTTCACCACCCGGGAGCGCGCGCTCGTCCGACGTCTCCCGACCCCCGCGAAGGTCCAGGGCTGGCTCCGTGGCCTTCCGTACAACTACGAGGAGAGGGGCGAGACCCTCCACACGTTCCGTGTCGTCGCCCGCGACCGGACCGCCCACTGCCTCGAGGCCGCCCTCACCGCGGCGACGATCATGGAGGCGCACGGATATCCGCCGCTGCTCCTCGACATGGAGTCGATCGACGACCTCGACCATGTCGTCTTCCTGTTCCGCGAGGGAGGGCGATGGGGGACGGTGGCGAAGTCCCGTGACCCGGGGCTCTTCGGCCGCCGCCCCGTCTTTCGTTCCCTCCGGGACCTGGTCTGGAGCTACTTCGACGCGTACATCGACCGGACGGGACGGATCAACGGATACGGCGTCCTTGACCTGCGCACTCTGCGGCGGGTGGACTGGCGATTCTCCACGGGCAACGTGTTGGCCGTGGAGCGGGCCCTGATCGACATGCCCCATCGGCGCCTCCGGTCCTCCGACACCCGGTACGAGCGGTGGCACCGGCGCTACCTGGAGTTCGTGCGGAGGTTCCCCGCCGACAAGCCTGTCTACTACGCTCGGAAGGAGACGTGGCTGTGAACTCAGCGGGGTACCTTTATTGCCGGGGTGGCGTAGCGGGAGGGCGCCCATGACCGCGCACGTCCCGAACCACCCGGAGGAATGTCCGAAGTGCGGGAAGCTGACCCGCCACTGGTTCTACGCGGGGAACACGGTGTACGTGGAGTGCGAGCACTGCGGGTACACCGGGACGAAGTCGAAGTACGCGGTCCGCATGTGACGCCGGTCCTCCGGCGAACCCTCAGCCCTCCGTTAGGCAGGTTCATACGGCGTCGTGTGATATCGTAGCACGGGTCCAGGAGGTCGAGGGATGGTGGAAGGGATTTCGAAGTCGCGGGGGCCGATGGGGTTTCGTTCGACGAGCGTGAAGCACGACCAGGTGTGGGAAGACCTGCGTGGATACGTGCCGCCGCTCGTGTACGCGTTCGCGGAGAACCGCGGGAGCGTGCGCGGGTCGCTCAAGAAGATCTTCGGGAAATCGTCGAACGAGTAGAGTCCTGGTCGTTAGAAAAGACGGGCCGCCTCATTTGGCGAGGTTCTCCATCACCTTGGGGAAGGCGGTCGCGAACTTCTCGCACCCCTCCGTGGGGATCGTGAACGAGACCCGGACGAATCGCGATCCGAACCGCTTCGAGAGGTAGCCGCCCGCGCGGACGTGGACGAGGTGGTCGTGAAGGAGCCTCTCCTCCACCGCGTCCGGATTCACCCGGGTCGGGGCGATGTCGATCACGAACATGTTCGCCTTCGACGGGAACACGGGGAGGCTGCACCCCGCCACCTTCTTCACGGTGGCCCGGAGGATCTCCTGGTTCCGGCGGACGATCTCTCGCACCTCCGGGAGCCAGTCCTTCTTGCACTCGAGGGCCGCGAGCGCGGCCCGCTGGGCGAGCACGTTCGTCCCGAGGACGTTCGTGTCGAACCGGCGGACCTCCTTCAGGGCATCCGGCATCGCGAGGAGCGCGCCGACGCGCATCCCCGCGAGCCCCGGGCCCTTCGAGAAGCTGTACGAGGTCAGCGTCTTCTCCGGGTAGAACTCGGACGCGAGCACGTGGTCCGGGTTGAAGTCCCGGTACGTGATGTCGTCAATCAGCCAGAGGTCGTGGTCCCTCGCGACCTCCGCGAGCGCCTTCACCTCGGAGCGGGTGTACCCGCTGCCCAGCGGGTTGTTCGGGTCGATCAGGAGGAGCATCCGCGTCTTCCGCGACACCGCCTCGCTCGCCCAGTCCGCCCGCAGCTTGTAGTCCTTCCGGTAGATGTCGAGCTCGACGGTCTTCGCGCCCGCCATCGCGACCTGGTCGTGGACGGGGAGGAAGCTCGGGTCCGTCGAGATCACCTCGTCCCCGGGACGGAGGAGCGCCCGCGTCGCGATGTACTCGCCCTCGATCCCGCCGTTCGTGATCAGGACATCCTCGTCGTCGACGCCGAGGTCCTCCTTCACCGCCTCCGGCAGCCCGAACAGCCCGCGCTTGAACGGGTAGAGGTTGTACTCCGCCTCCTCGACGCTCCGGAGGATCGCCTCCTTGATCCGGCGGGGCATCGGGATCGTGTTCGTGTTCTGGGACATCCAGACGACGTCGCGGCGGTGCTCGTGGGCGAACTCGAAGTTGTCGATCGAGGCCATGGGATCACGACACCGTGGTGAACTGCATCAGGACGCCGGAGCCCTTCAGCTTCGACTGGACGCGGTCCACGAAGTTGATCACGGTCTCGGGTGTGACGTCGCGGTCCTTCCATCGGTACGCGAAGTCGTGGTTCCCCAGGGTCGTCTCGAATCCCATCTCCTTCAGACGCCGGGTGACCTCGGACGCCTTCTCCCCGTCCGCGGCCACGTACAGAGTCACGTACGTGATCATGCGGGCACCGTCGTCGTCTCGATGGCGGGGGGGACGATGAGGGTTACGGTCGGATTTCGTCCCAGTTTGTCCATCGATTATCGAGCCCGGGAATCCCAAATGAACACTTAAATATCGAAGCTATCATAGGAACGCGGCGTGACCCTCCGAGGCAAGGCCCTCCCGCTTTTCGTCGCGGTCCTTCTCCTTGCCGGGCCCACGCTCGTCCTCGCTTCCACTCTCACGCCGCTGCCCACGGTCCCCGCCTCCACGACGGTCAAACGGGTGCCCCAGCACCTCGTCGACCCGCCGCCGGGATCGTCCGGTGGCGAGCCCGGGATCGAGTCGGGACCCGCGCTGATCAGCCGCCCCCTCGGCACGCGCGCGACCGGGACGGACCCGGTCGTCGTCCTCCCCATCGAGTTCACGGACACCCCGCACAACGGCGCGCACACGCCGGCGTACTTCACCACGATGATGAACGCCCCCTCGGGCCAGAGCGTGAACGCGTTCTACCAGGCGAACTCGTACGGGACCTTCGGGTTCCAGGGGACCGTCTTCCCGAACTGGCTCCAGAGCACCCACCCCATGGCGGACTACGGCGCGGACCGGTCGGGCGGAGGCGTCGACGACGCGAACGGGCCGATCTACCGCCTCGTCACGGAGGCGGTCCGCCTCGCGGACGCCGCGGGAATGGACTTCACCCAGTTCGACGGGAACGGGGACGGCGTCGTGGACCACCTGGTCCTCGTCCACGCCGGCGGGGCCCAGGAGGCGAGCATGAACACGAACCTGATCTGGTCCCACCGGTGGGCGGTGATCGACGCGGACTGGAACACGATCCCCGGCGATCAGCGGCTCGTTGCGGACGGGAAGCAGATCTACGGGTACGTGATGATCAGCGAGGACTCGCCGTTCGGCGTGCTGGCCCACGAGTTCGGCCACGACCTCGGCCTGCCGGACCTGTACGACACGGACGGCTCGAGCCTGGGCATCGGGATCTGGGACGTGATGGGGAGCGGCTCGTGGAACGGGAACCCCCGGGGCACCTCCCCCGCGCACTTCAGCGCGTGGTCGAAGGAGCAGCTCGGGTGGGTCACGCCGATCGAGGTCACCGCGCCCCTCCTGTCTCAGCAGATCCGGGCGGTCGAGAACAACTCCGTCGTGTACCGCCTTACCGCGAAGGTCTCGCCGGGCGGGGACGAATACTTCCTCGTCGAGAACCGGGAACCGATCGGCTTCGACGCGGCCCTCCCCGGGGCCGGAGGCCTCCTGATCTGGCACGTCGACGACAGCGTCCAGGACAATACGAACGAGGCGCACCGGCTCGTCGACCTCGTCGAGGCGGACGAGGCCCAGGGCGAATCCCCGAACGACGCGGGGGACCGGTGGTCCTCGAACCCGGCGGGATGGGGCCCCGACTCGAACCCGAACTCGAACGGGTACGGGAACCTCCGCACGGGCTGGAAGGTCCGGAACATCGGCCCCCCCGGGGCGATCATGGTCGCGGACCTGTCCCGCGAGGTGGACGACGATCTCGCGGTCATGAAGATCATCCACCCGGTCGCGGTGGCTCGAGGCACCCTCGTGAACATCGCGGTCACGCTCCGGAACCAGGGGGCCCGCGCCCAGACGAGCGCGAACGTCTCCCTCTCCGTCTACCTCGACACGGTCGCACCCGCGTCCCTCGTCCCGATCACGAACCCCGTGCAAGCCGTCTCGCTCCCGGGCGCGCAGTTCGGGAACTACACGTGGAGTTTCACCGCGTCCGCCGAGGGGCGCTACATCCTCGACGCGCGCGCGAACCTCGTCGGGGACGAGATCCCCGAGAACAACGAACGGCTCGCCCACGTGAACTCCCGCGCGTTCATCAACGGGTTCGCGGACGACGTGGAGTCCGGGGCGGGCTCCTGGGCCCTGCCGGGCCAGGGAGCGCTCGACGCGTACCAGTGGCGGATCGTGGACGACACCAGCCTGTACGGGAAGTCCCACAGTCCCACCCATTCGTGGCGGTTCGGATACTGGGGCGGACTCCCCAGCGTGATCACGTACCACATCCTCGAGTCCCGAGTGATCAACGTGCCCCCGGGACCGCTGTACTTCGTGTACTACCAGACATACGACCTCTCCCGCACGGAGACCCCTACGACGAACGAGACGGACCACGCGTACGTGGAGGTCTCGGTCGCGAGCGGCCCCTGGCGCCCGGTCGCACACTTCCAAGGGAAGGACCTCCGGTGGGAGGCGATCAGCCTGAACCTGACCTCGTTCCTCCCGCCGACCCCGACGACCCTGCAGGTGCGGTTCAACGTCACCTCCGCGATCATGCCCCAGCCCGGTGGATGGTGGATCGACGACATGATGCTCGTCGCCACGAACTTCAGCCGCGCGGTCGCGGTGATCCCCGTCGTCTCCGACCGGGCAATCGAGCCCGGCGGGGAGGCGGTGTTCTCGTTCAAGGTCGCGAACATCGGGGACTTCGATGACGACTACACGTTCGCGACGGTCCTCCCGGCCGGGTGGACGGCGGTCCTCGTCTCGAACTCCACCTCCGTGCTCCCCGTGGACCAGACGCGGGTGACCCTCGCGTCGGACGCGGAGTCGACCCTCCAGTTCCGCGTGCAGTCCCCGGCGGGGGTCCTGCGCGGGGCGGTCGAGACGATCCCCCTCGCGGTCTCCTCCGCCACGGATCCGACCCTCCGGGCGGACTTCGTCGCGACGGCGCGGATCAGCGACCCGCTCGGCCTCGGCGGGATCCAGAAGTACATCGTCTGGATCGTCGTGCTGGGGATCGCGCTCGTCGTGGTCGTGATCCTCGTCGACCATGCGAAGTCCCGCAAGTTCCGCGGCCACATTCGCTGACCCCGTGCAAAGGTTCATTCCGGCCCCCCCGGATGGCGTGGCGTGTTCGTGGACCACCCGTTGATCCGGAGGGACACGATCGAGGACCGGGAGTACCAACGGAACATCGCCGGGTCCGCCCTGAAGCGTTCGACCCTGGTCGTCCTCCCGACGGGGATGGGGAAGACCGTGATCGCGGCCCGGGTCGTCGCGGAGGTCCTCGGGTCCCGCGGCGGGACGGTCCTGTTCCTCGCGCCCACGAAGCCCCTCGTCGAGCAGCACGCCGCATACCTGAAGGACGTGCTGATCGTCGACGCGGAGCGGATCGCCGTGTTCACGGGAGAGGTCACGCCGCCCGAGGAGCGGGAGCTCCTGTGGCGGGAGTCGAAGATCGTCGCGTCCACCCCGCAAGTGATCCGGAACGACCTGCGCCAGGGCCGGATCGACCTGGAGGGCGTCTCCCTGATCGTGTTCGACGAGGCCCATCGCTCCGTGGGGAACTACGCGTACGTGGACGTCGCGGCGGCGTACAAGGAGAACCCCGCGGGCCTCGTCCTCGGGATGACCGCCTCCCCCGGGAGCGAGGCGGAGACGATCCTCGAGGTGTGCACGAACCTCGGCATCGAGGCGGTGGAGATCCGGACGGAGTACGATCCGGACGTCGTGAAGTACGTCCACGACATCGACGTCGAGCGGCTCGTCGTCGAGAGCACGGAGTCCGCGAAGGAGATCCGGACCGCGCTCCGGAAGGTCCTCGACGATCAGGTCGAGCGGCTGAAGGCGTGCGGGTTCCTTCAGGGGGTCGCCCGCGCGACGACGAGGGACCTCCTCCGGACCGGGGCGGAGATCCGCGCGCGGCTCGACTCCGGGGAGCGGCAGGGGCCCGTGTACTCGGCCGCCACGGCGCAGGCGGTCGCGATGAAGACGAACCACGCGATCGAGCTCGCGGAGACCCAGGGGATGGAGGCCCTACGGTCGTACTTCGATCGCACGGAGGCGGAGGCGAACAGCCGCGCGGACCGCCAGTTCCTGGCCCGGCCCGAGGTCGCGACCGCGAGGCGGCTCGCGGCGGACTCAAACTCGGAGCACCCCAAGGTGAAGAAGGTCCTGTGGGTCGCGCGGGAACAGTTCCTCCGGAAGTCGGACTCCCGTGTGATCGTCTTCACGCACTATCGGGACATGTCCGAGCAGATCGTGCGGGAGCTCGCGACGATCCCGGGGATCCGGCCCGCGAGGTTCGTCGGTCAGGCGACGCGCGGCGCGGACGTGGGCCTCACGCAGCGGGAGCAGGTGGACACGATCGCGCGGTTCAAGGCGGGGGAGGTCAACGTCCTCGTGTGCACATCGGTGGGGGAGGAGGGGCTCGACATCCCCGCCACGGACCTCGTCGTGTTCTACGAACCGATCCCCTCCGAGATCCGGACGATCCAGCGACGCGGACGCACGGGTCGCGGGAGGGCGGGCCGCGTCGTGATGCTCGTCACGAGGGACACGCGGGACGAGGCGTACTTCTATTCCTCCCGCCGGAAGGAGTACCGGATGCACCAGGAGCTCGACCGCCTCCGGCGGGAGCTCCGGCAGATGATCCTCGTCGGCGGGCCCTCGGGGGAGACGTTCGTCGAGGCGCGTCCCGCGGAGCGGCTCCAGCGGATGCGGGAGGCGCCGGATCCCCGCCAGGAACCGGAGGGCGTGCGCCCTCCGCGGAAGGCGGGCCAGTCGAAGCTGCCCGACTCCTGACGGGGCGTCCCGCCTCGGATAGGTTCTTGAGGTCCCCGCAAATCCCGCATCGGGTTCCACGGAGGACCGGCGATGGCCGTCGACACCGGCGACACGGCGTTCATGCTTGTGAGCACCGCCCTCGTGATGCTGATGACCGTAGGCCTCGCGTTCTTCTATGGCGGGCTCGTCCGGAGGAAGAACGTCCTCGCGATCATGATGCAGAGCTTCGTCGCGTTCGGCGTCGTGACCGCGGCGTGGGTCCTCCTCGGGTACACGCTCGCGTTCGGCGCGGACCAGCGGGGGATCCTCGGGGGCCTCGAGTACGCGGGCCTGATGAACGTCGGCGGGGACCCGCACCCGCGGTACGGCACGACGATCCCCGCCCTCGTCTTCATGGCGTTCCAGCTGATGTTCGCGATCATCACGCCCGCCCTGATCACGGGCGCGTTCGCGGACCGCATGCGCTTCTCCCGCTACATCGCCTTCATCGCGATCTGGAGCCTCGTCGTCTACGTGCCCCTCGCCCACTGGATCTGGGGAGGCGGGTTCCTCGCCCAGAACGGCGTGATCGACTTCGCGGGCGGGTACGTCGTCCACATGAGCGCGGGGTTCTCCGCGCTCGCCTCCGTGTTCGTGTTCCGCCCGCGGACGATCCTCTCCGGGGAGAGCGTCGCGCCCCACAACGTGCCCTACGTGGCGCTGGGGGCGGGCCTCCTCTGGTTCGGCTGGTTCGGATTCAACGCCGGGAGCGCCCTCTCCGCGGGCGCCCTCGCCGCGTACGCGTTCGTGAACACGATGCTCGGCGGGGCGTTCGCGCTCCTCACCTGGATGGGCGTGAACTGGTGGAACGACGGGAAGCCGACGGCGACGGGGGCGGTGACCGGGTCGATCGCGGGGCTCGCGGCGGTCACCCCCGCCTCCGGCTTCGTGCCCCCGTGGGCCGCGATCGTCATCGGGATCCTGGCGGGCGCGGGGTGCTACGCGGCGACGAAGTTCCGGGCGCGGAGGAAGTGGGACGACTCCCTCGACGTGTTCGCGTGCCACGGCATCGGAGGGACGATCGGCGTGCTCGCGACGGGCCTCTTCGCGAGCCCGGCCGTGAACCCGGGCGGACCCGCGGGGTTAGTGTTCGGGAATCCCGGCCTGTTCGCGTGGCAGGCGGCCGCCGCCCTGTTCGTGGCGGGGTTCTCCTTCGGGGTCACGTACGTGATCCTCAAGGTGATGACCCGGGCCGGGGGCCTCCAGGTGCCCGTGGCGACGGAGGGGGAAGGCCTCGACCGCGGAGAGCACGGCGAGGCCGCGTACGATTAGAGGCCCCGCCGTCCCGTGCCGATTCTTTTATCCCCGCCCCCCGGATGCATCCTGTCGGGGGTCCGCGCACGGCTCGCTGTCCGGAGTGCGGGTTCGAGCTCGAGCTCGACGAGGACGAGTGCCCGAACTGCGGGGCGATCATCGGGGACTACGAGGCGGACGAGGAGTTCGAGTAGACCGGGTCAGTGCCCGAAGACGCTCCGGCCTGCGTCGTGAAGGAACTCCTTGATCCCTCCCGTCGGCGGCGGGATGTCCCCGCGCACGATCTCCCCGGACGCGGCGTCGAGGACGATGCGGTACTCGCGGTCGCGGTACGTGTATGTCGCGAGCCACACGGGGGCGTGGAGGAACTCGGTGTCCTTCACCGCCGCATCCGTGCGGGCGTCCTCCACGACGTCCACGAGGTCCTTCAGGAGCTCCCGCTGCTGGGCGGCGACGTCATCCCTAGCGATCCGCACCGCCTCCTCTTCGTCGAACTCCGCGTTCAGGAACCGCGAACCCGGGACCATCCCGCCCGTGTCGAAGGGGACCTTGTATGCGAGGGGCAGCTTGTACTCCCGCGTCGGGAAGTCGCTCCCTCTCCTGGCGAGCACCTTCCAGAAGAAGTCCTTCGGCAGGACCCCGGCACGGCGTTCGTTCGTCCCCGTGCGGGTGAGGACGCCCGAGTACGTCGTCTTCGCATCGACCTCGAACACGTAGAACGGGACGTACACGCACTCGAGGGCGGTGACCCGGGAGGCACGCACCAGGTCGGCGGGCTTCATGAACCCGCCGGAGAGCCACGCGCGGATCGCGCCCTCCGCCCCTGCTTGATCGAGTCGGGCGGTCAGCATCCCGTGGCGGAGGAGGAAGGGGTTCTCCGACCGGAGGCGGGAGGTCGTCCCGCAGTACGGACACGTGACGATCACGTCCCCGGGCCCGAGCTTCAACGGCCCGCCGCATTGCGGACACCTCAGGGATTCGACGAGGTCCGGCATTCCCGCGGAAGACTCATGGGGCTGTCGGATATAGGGCTTGCGTGGGAAGTCTCAGCGCCCTGCGGCGCGGGAGCCTGATCACGGTCGTCCTCGTGTTCGGGTTCCTCACGTTCCTCCTCCTCGGCATCGTGGTGATCGTCGACCTCGTGCTCTCCGCCCACGCGTTCCCGTACTCCCTCGCGGTCGTGACGGGCCTCGCCGCCCTCTTCATGGTCCTCCAGTGGGCGATCTCTCCCGTGATCGTGCGATGGGCGATCCGCGGCCGCCGCGAGGTCACGCGGGAGTCGAACCCCTGGCTCTACACGACCGTCGTCGAGCTCGCGACGCAGGCGGGGGTCCCCGTCCCGAGGATCTGGGCGAGCGCGGACGACTCCCCGAACGCCTTCGTCTTCGGCCGGACGCTCGCCTCCGCGGAGCTCGTCGTCACGGAGGGACTCCTGGAGCGGCTGAACGCGGACGAGGTCCGTGCGGTCGTCGGCCACGAGATCGGCCACCTCCGCCACCGGGACGTCCTCGTGATGACGTGGGTGTCCGCGGTCCCGCTCCTCGCGTACATCCTCGCCCGCTTCGGGTTCGAGGCCCTCCGGGGGGCCGGCCGGAGCCGGGGGAAGGGCGCGGGCCAGGCGATCCTGATCGCGATCGCCGTCGCGATCGTGTCGTACCTCGTCTACCTCGTCACCCAGCTCCTCGTCCTCTACCTCTCCCGCACCCGGGAGTACTACGCGGACGCGTACAGCGCGGCCGCGACGAAGGACCCGCATCTCCTCGCCTCCGCGCTCACGAAGATCTCGTACGGGCTCTCCCTCGCCCGCAAGGACTCGGAGCCCTCGGGCCTCCGGGCGTTCTTCATCGGGGACCCCGTGAAGGCGGTCCAGGACTACGCGACCCTCCAGACCCGGATGTACCAGTTCGACCTGGACCGGGACGGGCAGATCGACGCCTACGAGCTCCAGCGGGCGATCGCGATGGAGCGCGCAAGCCATTGGAGTCGCGCGAACGACCTCCTCTCGACGCATCCCGCGACGTACAAGCGGATCCTCATGTTGGAGGAGATGGAGGAAGAGCTCAAGAAGGGCGGCCTTC
>Ga0066710_100005678_pt1 | contig 11446 bp, 9 predicted proteins | sample GraSoiAngelo_159_FD_79666 | JGI IMG/M metagenome (GOLD analysis project Ga0066710, IMG submission 79666) | Grasslands soil microbial communities from the Angelo Coastal Reserve, California, USA - 14_1009_16_40cm | ecosystem: Environmental > Terrestrial > Soil > Grasslands | place: USA... | reverse complement strand
TCTACGACTGGCGAACACGGGGACGGCCGCATCACGTATACGTCTATGGCGGTCTGACTCTCCTGGCCGACCAGTTGCTGACCGTACCCGTCTCAGCGACTCAAACCTGGATGAGCATCGCCAGATTCCTCGAGGGACTCGCGGGCTGAGGCGATAGCCGCGCGCTGCGGCTGGTCTTGCGCGCCTGACGGACTGCGTTCTGCGAGGCGTCGTAAGCGCGAGCGTTCCCCGCCGTGACGCACGCACCAACTGCGCCGTGCCCGCCACACCGTTAATCCCAACAAGATAACGTCGAACTCGATCCCTAGGGCTCCTCCGCCACTCCCGCCGCCGCCACCACGACCACCACCGCTGGAGCTTCCCGCGGTAGTGGCTGTGAAGGTGTCGCTGCCTGTGCCGACCGAAACAGCACAACTCACGCTCTGTCCTGCCCCAGCTGGTGCCGTCATTTCCAGCTGCATAGTTTCGCCGGAGCTCACTTGTGTTTGAGGTGACACGAACCCTGAGCCAGCCACGTTGACTTCGCAGCCTTGTACGGTCACAAGGACCGCAGTGCTGACGCCGCTGATCGTTACAATGTTAGAAAGCACGGTGCTGCCAGGAGCCACGCCAGTTTGCGCGTCAAAATGAAACGGATTCGGCATCAGTTGACCGCCGGCCGTGACGACATTGAAGTAATTCGTTACGCTGTCTATCACCGCTATCGCTGCGCTTAGGCCGCCGGGCGTTGAACTGGATGGGATTCGGAGATGGAACACTTGCCCCGGCTGAAGTACACCATCACCTCCCCAGTTAATATCCAATGCAGCGTTGTAATACTGCCCTGCGCGCATCTGAATCGGGATCGGTACAGTCACGCCTGATACGGTGGCATCGGCTGAATTGACAAGGATTGCCGGCGCCACCCCAGTGATTGTAGGGAACACCATGGGATTCGGCAGGGTCGGGCTGGTCGCGAGGCGCGTTACGTTCCAAGTTGTCGGGATCCCGGCGATCGTGAGCGTCGCGGACACGGTCTGTCCTGGTGAGCCGGAAGTCACCTGAAGTGCAACGTTGTCAAAATTGGACACACTACTCGGTGCCGTCGTGAAGGTCCCTCCGTTAACGCTGTAGCTGCCTTCGGAGACGGCTACACTGACGGGCACGTTGATCCCGGTAACGGTCACGGGATCCGATATGGCGACAGCATTTGGAAGCGGAAAGGATGGGTCGGAGTACATGACGTCGGCGAAACTGAATGGGTGCGGCGTCGAGCTCACAGGGTCGGTGGTTGTTGAGAAGACGCCCGCTACGCCACCAACTGTGAGCGTCGTGTTCGCCTGCGTCGCTGGTTGAGTTGCAGTTGTCTGTTGCACCGTGACGGTCTGGCCGCCGTTGACCGTGCCAGCCTGATTTGTGAAAGGTGCTCCGTCGATGCTGTAGGTTCCGTTCACTATGGAAATTGGCGCCGGCGCAGTAAGTCCCCCGATAATTGCTGGCGCGGATCTCACGGAAATTCCCAACGCTACAGGGTTAAGCGGTGGGAAACTGAACGAGGACGGAGTGGTGTTAGACCCAGTCGCCGTAGTAGTCGTCCAGGTCGTCGACAATCCACCTATAGTCACTGTGGTCGCAACAGTCGCACCCGGTGTGCTCGAGGCGACTTGGCGCAACTGCACTAACTGACCACGAATTGCAGTACCCCCAGCAGCGGTAAAAGGTCCACCATCAAGACTGTATTCGCCGCCTGCGATGCTCACGAGGACGGGAACGGTGATACCGGAAATCCGCAGCGGCTGCGAAACGTCCGTTACCCCGGCCGGCACTGCGAAATGATTGAGGAAAGTCAGCGCATTCGGTGTCGTCTGATTAGAGCTTGCCAGCGTAGGGTCGAGATGCGCGATGTAGTCTGCGAACAGACTGATCTGCTGCGGGTAGTTCGGTATCACCCCCCCTTCTAGCTCTGGCACCGGCGAGTTAGCTTCCCCTGTAATGTAAACATCGCCGTTTGTCGGACTGATTGCTAGGGCGTCGACTGCGGCACCATTGGAACCTGAGTGGTAATAGGTCGACTGCTTCAGCGTCTGCAGCGTGGGATCGAGGCGCGCGACAAACCCTGCTTGCGTCGAGCCGAAATTCGGGTCCGCGCCGCCCCCGATACCAGGAAAGTCCATAGAGCGCGTTATGCCGGCGACGTAGAAATCACCGTTCGGCGAGAACGCCGCCCCCGTCACGATGTCTGCCGCGGAGCCGCCGAGATAAGTCGATGCCACTATCGTGCTTAGGTCGGGCGAAAGGCGCTCGACAAACACGTCCCCAGCGCCAGCGACGGAATGCTGGAACCCAGTAGCAACATACGGGTTGGTGACAGCTTCTATGACGCCAAACATATCTCCGGACACCGGATCCACTCGCAAAACCGGTCCAACCGTTTCGCTGGAGTTGTAACTTTGGATACCGCCGAAGCCGAAATACGTGGATCCCAGTGCCTGAGACAATGCGGCATCGTATCGCACTATGAAACCCGCTTCGGGGGCCGAAGGCGGAGACGGTTGTGCGCCACCTGGGGTCGGCAGCAGGTCAGTCGACTCGGTGAGACCGATCATATAAACGTCGCCCGTCGACTGATTGATGTCGAGTCCCCAGCCTTCCGCCATCACATTGCCTTCCAGCCGTATGCGGCCAAGGGCGGTAGTAAGTTCCTTGTTGAACCGGACGAGCATCGCGCCATTGCTTTCCGCGCGACCGCTGACATAGACATCACCACTAGTTCCATTAATCGCAATCGCCCCCGGCAGCACTTGCCCTCGCACACCGCCGAGGTAGGTGGTCTGAATAATGGTCCGCAGGTCGGCACTCAGCCGAGACACAAATCCGTCTGAACGGGTCGCGTCGATCGCCGGCTCCGCCCCACCTCCGCGCGCCGGCATGTCTGGCGAAGTTGTCTCGCCCGCGACGTAGATGTCGCCCGTCCGGGGATGAATCGCGAGCGCAATCATGCCGCTGCCAGCTGCCCCGCTGACATATGTCGACTGCACGGCGCTCTGGAGCGTGGGGTCAAGGCGACCGACGAACCCAGACATACCAACGATGGCATTAACCTGCGCGCCTCCCTGCAACGCCGGCAATCCGGTTCCACTTTGCAGGTAGCCGGCGATGTACACATCACCGTTCCTCGGATGGACAGCAATACCCCAGCCACCGCTTGAGCCGCTGGCCGAGTAGTATGTTGATTGCAGAATGGGATCGATCACCAGCTCGCGGCTGTGATCATAATTGCCGGGGGCGAGCGAAAGATCGCCAGCAGACGTGAGACGATAACGCACGTCCACGCGTGTGCGCTTTGTGGGTCCGACTTGATATGCCATCGGTGGAAGCAACCGCAGGTGCGCGTCGTCGGCGCTGGCGATTGCCGTTCCGGTGGCATCGATTTTCCACGACCCGACACCGTCCCACCTGAGTTGGATTACCCTAGGATCAGCGCCCGGGGCCACGACATACGTTCGTTCGGTGCCTTGGCGAACCCAGCTCAGCCGGCAGCGAACACCCGGCCAGGCGTCATTCCACTCCAGAGCGTCATAGGCGCGCAGGGTCCGGGCTCTTCCGTCCGCCGCACCAAACTCATTCACATCGCTACGGGCGGCGCCGACCCCGCGGAAGCCGTCCCCGGAAGCACCAACCGCATGCTCGATGACCACCCACTTGCGGCGCAACCCGCGAGACCCTACAACCCGCCCCCGGTCCAGGCTGTGGACCAGGTCGCCACTACGCATTACGAATGTCGTTGTGCCCTTCGATAGCGTATAGAACGCGACCCGTGGGTCTGCCTGTCCATCGTTGGCTAGGAACTGCCGCGGCCCAAATTCAGCATTCTCAAGGCGAAGCTTGGTGACCGACCCAAGACTCGTCAGCGTAAGGCTGGCAAAGTCTTGTCCCGCGTCTCCGGCAACTCCTGCAATGCAAGTGACGACGAGTATTACGCCAGTCCACCGGACACTCGCCGCCCCATACAATGACCCCATCGACTGCCCCCACTGATGAATTTCATTGACCGGCCGCGGCACACAGGTACCTGGTGCGCAGACCCGCTGTTGCTTGGAACCTCCAGCACCTTGCGCGGTGAAATCAACCTGCCGAGAAAGTGATGCCGACGTTGCGAAGCGCGTCTGTTCTTCGGTTTCTCAAGTCGTAGCAGTCGTTCCTCTGATTCTTGACTTATTCGATTCGCTGTTTGTCAGCAATCCTCTTCTTATCATACACACCAGCGGTTACGGTTGCGCGTGGACTACCGAGGAAAAGAGGCGAAACGACCGCGATTACCGACCGACCTATGAATGACCGCAAAGGACAAAATCGGTATGCCAGCCGCCTGTCTCCTAATGGGCCGTGAGCAGCCAGGGCAGACCGCGTATTTCGAGGTGATACCACCGCGAAACTTAGGGCGAGACCTCGAGCCAGAGCGGTTGCCGAGGATCGACCGGCGTGGTCGTGCCAGGACCGTAGCCTGTGATCTGCACGATCACGGTCTCATCCGTGGCCGAGCCGTCCCAATGCGCTGCCCGGGCCGGGTGCACCATGAAGCTGCCGGGCGGCATCGGTACGGCGTGCTTCACGTCGAAAGCGTTGCCGGTGCCGGCATACCATGTTCCCTGAAGCACCGTGACGTAGCGCGCGTTCGGATGCCAATGTGGCCGATCCATTACGTGCGGCGGAAATTTCGCCCTCATGACGTACAGTCCCGGCTTCTCGGGATCGCCCTGAAGCGTAGCCATTTGCGCGCCGTGTCCGCCGGGCACGTCCAGCCAATGCACTTCATCGGGTGTGATCCGGAGAAACTCCGAGTCGCCGGGCGGCGCGGCCGCGCTGCTTCCGACGAGGAGAAGGCAGGTCGCGGTGAGGTGAGGCGTGAGCTTCATCATCAAGACCCTCCGCAAGTTCGCCGGACCACAAGTAGGCCCCGAAAGCTTCTGCCAGCAACGTGAGATATCAGTGAGCAGGACGACGAAGTGCTCGGACGACGTGAACGGAGCGATCCACGTCTTCGCTGTCCCAGTGGCTTGAAAGCCGGGCTCAAGGAAGCCTCGGTCGGAGCTGCGTGCGCCTGCCAGCATCACCTGTGGATGAGTTCAATTGTCGCGCCATGGCCGTGAGCCCGCGACAGCTTCCCGTCACAAGTCAACAGAGGAGCTTCCAGGGCTTCTGCGAGCGCTATGTACGCAGCATCGTACGCAGTGAGCGCGTCGCGCATGGCCCACATGCGCCGCAGTAAGGGCTCGTGGGAATGTCTTTCGATGGCGAGCTCCGTGAGATCGGCGAGTGCCTCCAGGGCCCGAGTCTTCCCCAAGGTTCTGGCACGGACTAGCCGACGCAATACCTGAGTTACTTCAACGTCCAGCAAGTGCGGCGCGTGGATAGACTCGCGTGCATCGAGGACGCGATCAGCGATATCCGTCGCGAGCCGAGTTTGAAGTAGCAGCTCCAGGACGGCAGACGCATCGACCACGATCATCGCGCATCGCGTTCCGCCCGGACGGCGGCCGTGGGATCGACGTGCGCGTCCACCCGTTCGCGGTCCGCAAGTCGGGCTCGCATCTCCTCGGGCGTCGGGCGCTCGGCCAGTTTGCGCACTTCCCGAATCAAGTATTCCGACAATGGCACACCGGCCAGCGCCGCGCGCGCCTTAAGGGTCCGATGCAAGGCGTCCGGAACATGCCGCAGTTGGATCATCTTGGCCATCTGGGCATACTATGTGACATGTCGCTCACATGTCAACATGCTACGCACATGTGATCAACCATGAAGCACGTAGATGAGCCCGCTGGTCTCCCGACCGCACTGCTTGCAGTTGTCGCCGCCCGCGAGTGAGTCCGGCGAGGCTAAGCATGTGACTTTGGTGGGCGGTACTGGGATCGAACCAGTGGCCCCTGCCGTGTGAAAGCAGTGCTCTACCGCTGAGCTAACCGCCCATTTTGAGGGACGGGAAGTCTATAGGCGGCCCGGGGCCAAGGCAAATCATCGCCGCGCCACCGTGAACCGCATCTGGACACGCGGGCGAGGCGCCGCGAGGCGACCCTTGCTAACATGCGCGCCCTTCACAATTGCAGACAGGTCGGCAGGTCCCCATGACAGTCGTCACGCGCTTTGCGCCCAGTCCCACCGGGCTGCTGCACGTCGGCGGCGCGCGCACGGCGCTGTTCTGCTGGCTGTACGCGCGGCGCACGGGCGGCAGGTTCATTCTGCGTATCGAGGACACGGACCGGGAGCGTTCCACCGCGGAAGCGGTGCGGGTGATTCTCGAGGGCATGGCCTGGCTCGGGCTCGACGCGGACGAGGGTCCTTACTATCAAACGCAGCGTTTCGATCGTTACCGCGAGATCATTCGGGGCATGCTGCAGGCGGGCACCGCCTACCACTGCTACTGCACGAAGCAGGAGCTGGATGCGCTGCGCGAGCAGCAGGTGGCGCGCAAGGAGAAGCCGCGCTACACCGGAATCTGCCGCAATCGCAGCGGGCCGCGCCCGGGAATCGATCCGGTGGTGCGCTTTCGCAATCCCGTGGATGGCACGGTGGTGGTGCAGGACCTGGTGCACGGGCCGGTGACGTTCCAGAACGCGGAGCTCGATGACCTGATCATCGCGCGCTCGGACGGCACGCCGACCTACAACTTCTGCGTGGTGGTGGACGACATGGACATGGAAGTCACGCATGTCATCCGCGGCGATGATCACCTGAACAACACGCCGCGGCAGATGAACATGCTGCAGGCGCTCGGCGCAACCCTGCCGCTCTACGCGCACGTGCCCATGATCCTGGGACCGGATGGCACCAAGCTCTCCAAGCGCCACGGCGCGGTGAGCGTGCTGCAGTACGAGGAGGACGGCTACCTGCCGGACGCACTCCTTAATTATCTGGTGCGCCTGGGCTGGTCGCACGGCGACCAGGAGGTGTTCACGCGCGCGGAGATGATCGCAGCGTTCGACATCCATGACGTCAACAAGGCGGCATCGGCCTTCAACCCTGAGAAGCTGTTGTGGCTGAATCAGCAGCACATGGTGCGCGCGGACCCCGCAACCCTTGTGCCGCACCTGCGCGCGCAGCTGCGCCGCCTGGGGTTGGACAGCAGCGATCAGCGCCTGCTCGAGGGCGTGATCCTCGCGCAGCGCGAGCGCGCCAAGACCCTGAAGGAAATGGCACAGAACAGCCGCTTCTTCTTCGTCGACGACCTCGAGGTGGACCCGAAGGCGGCCGCCAAGCATCTCGGCGGCGAGGCGCTGCCCACGGTGGCGAAAGTCCGCGAGCGGCTCGGCGACCTGCCGGAGTGGAACGCCGCGACGATTCACGCCGCGCTCAACGAGCTTGCGACCCAGCTGAACAGCGGGCTCGGCAAGATCGCGCAGCCGGTGCGCGTCGCGACGACCGGCACGGCCGTGTCGCCGCCGATCGATGCGACGCTCGCGTTACTCGGACGCGAGCGCACGCTCGCACGCCTGGACCGCGTGTTGGCAACATCGCCGTCCGGCCACTCTTGACAAGGTACAATCGGCTGCGTAGCGTCCCCCGGCTTCGGGTGGGGCCATAGCTCAGCTGGGAGAGCGCTTGCATGGCATGCAAGAGGTCGGCGGTTCGATCCCGCCTGGCTCCACCAGCGTTCACGCTCTCTCCAGGACCTCATCAGGCCCCGTTGCTGCGCCGGACCGCTGCGCACGCGGCCCGCACCTGCGCGGAACGATGTCCGCCTTCCTGGACGTACGTTGTCCGCCAGACGCGAGCCGTGTAATCTTCCGCGCCCGCCCGGGCGCCTGCGCGCACCGAGCGACCGTTGCGCTCTGGCGGAAGCCCATCTGCGTCCCCATCGTCTAGAGGCCCAGGACATCGCCCTTTCACGGCGGTAACAGGGGTTCGAATCCCCTTGGGGACGCCAATATAATCAGTAGGTTACGTGAGTCCCGGTCGCTTCGCCAGGGTCGACGTCACGTTGGCGTGCGGCGTACTTTCCCTACCAATCGCTTGCACCAGCAGCGTAGCTAGCGATCGCCACCCTTGGTAATTCGCCCCATTCGAGTGGTACCGCCGCTGGAGTATTGTCGCGGCGTCAGACCCAGCCACGCCGCGAACTGACCCCCGTTTCTGAACAGATCGGGCGCGCATAAGGCCGACGCAGGATGCTCCGGGCTTCGAGCGCTTTTCAGCCCTTGCCGGCACGCCGCCGCTTTTCGCCTTTGGCAGGACGGCGACATCGAGGTCGCCGCACCACAAGCCTGGCGATTACCGCGCGCGCGGGCGGCCGCTGGCCATCGCCGACCAACGACAGCCCCGCACCACGGAGCTACGTCTACTGCGCGCGGCCGCCCCCGAGCACGTGCGTCAGCGTAGCTGCCTCTTGACGCGATGTCGCGGGTTCTCTGCAGCGCTCGGTCGATTGATAATTACTCACCCCGGGAGGGGCGATGAACTCCACTCAGCCGCAGGCGAGCGTTCTTGCTGTCGACGACGACACCAGAAGCCTGATGGCGCTGCAGGGACTGGTGAGCGACATGTCACTGAGGTTGGTGACGGCGAAGTCGGGGGGCGAGGCGCTGCGCTGCGTACTGCAGCAGGACTTTGCCGTCATCCTGATGGACGCTCGCATGCCGGGAGTGGACGGCTTCGAGGCTGCGCGGCTGATCCGCGAACGCGAACGCTCACGCCGTACCCCGATCATCTTTCTCACCAGCGCCTACGAAGACGCGCCTTCAGTGACTCGCGGGTATGAGGTGGGTGCCGTGGACTACATCGTGAAGCCGCTCATACCGGAGATCCTGAAGGCCAAGATCTCGGTGTTCGTTGACCTGTACCGCAACAATGCGATGCTGTTACAGCAGATCAAGGAGCGCCTGATCGTCGAGGAGCACCTCAGGGCCTCGCAGCAGAGTCTGCGCGCCCTCGCATCTCACCTTCAGTCGGTGCGCGAGGAGGAGTGGACGCGCATCGCCCGGGAGATCCACGACCAGTTGGCTCAGGCGCTGACCGGACTGAAGATGGATCTCGCCTGGATCACGAGTCGATTGCCGGAGGGCTCCGAGGCGTTGCGCGAGAAGGCGCATTCGATGTCCGGCCTGATCGATACCACCATGGGGTCGGTGCGCGAAATCATGGCCCACCTGCGGCCGGAGGTGTTGGACCAGCTCGGACTCGCGGCAGCGATCGGCTGGCAGGCGGGCGAGTTTCAGCGTCGCAGTGGCATCCGTTGCAACGTGTCGCTTCCCGCGGAAGACTTGCTGCTGGACCGGGATCGCTCCACAGCGGTGTTCCGGATCTTCCAGGAATTGCTGATCAACGTTGCGCGCCACGCCGGCGCCACCCGGATCGACGTGGCGATCCGGTCCGACTCCAACGAGCTTGTGCTCACCGTCGAGGATAATGGCCGCGGCATTGACGCCGAGGTGGCTCGCAGCCCCAAGTCGCTCGGGCTCCTGGGTGTGCGCGAGCGCGTCCTGCCGTTCGGCGGCAGGGTCGATATCACAGGGGTCCGCGGCGAGGGCACCAGGGTCACGGTTGCGCTGCCGAAGATCTGAGCGCCGTGCCGGCCACACGGGCGGCACCGCACGCGGCCGCGGGCGCAACGCGAGTGGAACACTATGCTAAGGAGAGCGGTGATGAGAGTTCTGATCGCAGACGATCACCCCGTCGTTCGCAGGGGGCTGAGGGATATCGTCGCTTCCGAGCACGACATGGTCGTGGTTGGTGAGGCGAAGAGTGGAGATGAGGCACTCGAGATGGCGAGGAGGCTCGAGTGGGATATCGCCGTGTTCGACTACGCGATGCCCGGCTGCAGCGGTGTCGACCTGGTGAGAGAAGTCAAGCGGCAGTACCCCGGGCGCCCGATCCTGGTGCTGAGCATCCTGCCCGAGGAAGTGCACGCGGGGCAGGTACTCAAGGCCGGCGGCGCCGGGTTCATCAACAAGGAAACCGCCAACGAAGACCTGACCAGCGCCATCCGCAAGGTCGTCGCTGGGGGTAAGTATGTAAGCGCCGCCTTTGCGGAAAAGCTTGCTACCGATTTCGCCGAGGGCGGCGAGAAGCCGCCGCACAGCCTGCTCTCCGATCGCGAATACCGGGTGATGTGGCTGATAGCGTCGGGCAAGCATATCAATGAGATCGCCGCGGAGATGTTTCTCAGCCCGAGCACGATCAGCACCTACCGCGCGCGGATCCTCAAGAAGCTCGGGTTGTCGAACAATGCAGCCCTCGTTCGCTATGCGGTCAAGTACCGGCTCATTTAGCCGGAATCGCAGCATGCGCGTGTAAGCCCCGCCCTACACGCATATCTGATTCCAGCGACAGTGGGCCAATCGAGGGCACAGTATGATTATCGCTCATGGACGGTTCGATCCTCATCGTTGAAGACGAACTGGTCACGCAGCGGCTGATTGCCGCAAGCCTGGAACGCGCCGGGTATAAGGTGACCCTCGCCCCGAGCGTGGCGCAAGCGGAGGCGGCGATCCGGGAAGTGGTCCCGGACCTGATCCTGCTCGACTGGATCCTCCCGGGCACGACGGGCGTGTCTTTCCTCAGGCAGCTGCGCAACGAGCGGCGTACCAGGCAAATCCCGATCATCATGCTGACCGGGCGCACGGAGGAACTCGACAAGGTGACCGGGCTGGAGGCCGGTGCCGACGATTACCTCACCAAGCCCTTCTCGCATCGTGAATTGCTCGCTCGCATCAAGGCAGTCGTGCGCCGCCGCGCGCCGTTGCTCGGCGATGAGCCGGTCGAATTCGGCGACCTGAGGCTCGACCCTGCGGCACATCGGGTCAGCACCGGCAGCGGCAAGATCAACCTCTGGGCGACCGAATTCCGGCTGCTGCATTTCCTGATGACCCACCCGGATCGGGTGTACAGCCGCGGACAGCTGCTTGATGAGGTCTGGGGAGATCATGTGTTCGTCGAGGACCGAACGGTCGACGTGCACATTCGCCGTCTTCGGCAGGCGCTGCAGCCGGGCGGCCACCAGAAGCTGATCGAGACGGTGCGCGGCGCCGGCTATTGCTTTCGCGCGAACCCGGATTGACCGCGATCAGTTGCCCTAATTGTGAATGTATTCCAGATAGCTTGAGAGCAGGTCGGCTGCGCGTCGCGTCGGCGTCAGCAGATAGTCAGCGGCGCTGAACGCGATGAGCGCCGAGGCGCACGCGACTTCGACTTGCAGTTGGGCGGCCACTCGGGAAAACGGTGCAGCGCTTGCGCGGAACTCGCCCGAATCGAGCGGCGCGCCCCCGGTCTGCTCGAACAGCTCGACCACAGAGCACAGCCGGCGTCCGGTCGCATCTGTGGCGGCACGGACGGCGCGGAGATATTGAGGCAGGTTCTCCAACGTCAGCTTCCGCGCGCCAATGCCATCTTGGAACAAGACCGTGCCGATCGCCGGTGCAGCGCTCAGCAACTCTCGCCAGAAGACTTCCAGCTGCGCCGGTGTGCCGTGGGCGTT
>Ga0066710_100005677_pt1 | contig 11447 bp, 12 predicted proteins | sample GraSoiAngelo_159_FD_79666 | JGI IMG/M metagenome (GOLD analysis project Ga0066710, IMG submission 79666) | Grasslands soil microbial communities from the Angelo Coastal Reserve, California, USA - 14_1009_16_40cm | ecosystem: Environmental > Terrestrial > Soil > Grasslands | place: USA... | reverse complement strand
GTTGATCAGCGGCGTGGCGGCTCGCCAAAAATGTTCACAAGCGTTTGACTGCCTTCGGCGCAGGCGAACTCCATGATCTCCGTTCCTTCTTCGGCCCGGGAGAAATTACCAGCGACTTCCAGGCCTTCGTGAACAATTTGGGATCATCGACCGTGATTTCGTAGTCGATCGTCTTCGCATCGACAGGCGTAAAACGTTCAATCGTATGCAGGGCGTCGCTGAGATAGGGTATTTCTCGAGAGTATGCCGTTTTGTTGAAATTCGTGGTGTCCACGACCAGCGTGTTCCCCTCCCAATGGCCTATCGAGTCGCCCATAAAAAGACGAATGTTTTTTCCGAGATGTGGCCGCCCGTCCAGATGAATGACCCTCGTGTAGTGGTTGTACTCCGACAAGATCACCATGGACCCTGGACGTTGCAGGATCTGATATGGGTTATAGCTTACAAACAGCCCGGGCAGCGCGCATCGGGAATTCAGTTCAACGTGTTGGAGATCCGCCGCCGGATTCATCTTTGAAAGGAACTCCCGTCTTTTTTCGTCCTCACCCGGCCGCCAGGGAAGGATCTTGTTCGGAGGGTCCACAATACCTAACGCGCGCCGCTGTGCGGGCGGGGCTCCACGGACGGCTCCCTCACCAAAGACCCTCGGGTATGGCCCGAGCCCGTCGGGGCGATTGGAAACGGATAGAGGATTCTTTTCGCCGGGATCTATCGGATTGTCGGGTGCGTTTGCTGCCAGACCTTGGATTCCGTTTCTCGCATAGAACCCTTGTATATCCGGCTGGCCGTCCGCTGTGCGCGGCGGTGTCCACGATTTCGCTGCGTCCGCCGTCCTGGCTGCGCTCGCGGCGGGCGCCTGGGCTTGAGAGGGCACGAATCCCACGAGCGTTACAATAGCGATCACGGCGGTCACGATACTGGCTACCCTGAAGAATCTAGATTTCACCTGACACCTCTTATTTTTTGAAGGGAGCATTTTTGAACCTCTCTTCCTGCAGGTAGAAGACGCATTCGTATTCCAGCAATTTGGCGTTCTTCTCCACACGGCGATAGAGCGGCATGCTTATTTTCCAAGGTCGTGTAAACACCTTGGGATCCTCGATCGTGGCTTCGTAGAAGATGTGATCCGGATCCGTGGAGGTGTATCGTTCAACGACGTGCAACTCATCACTGTGGAAATTGCCGGCCCGGTCGAACCACGTTTGATCGTTGAAATTTCTGACGTCGACCACGAGCGTATTGCCCTCCCAACGGCCTCGCGAGTCCCCCATCCAAGTGCCCGGAAGGCCTTCCGGATGCGGACTTCCGTCCAAGGCGATCGGGCGCAGGGCGTGTGCGTACTCATAAGAGATCGCCACGTAAGTTGGGGTCTGAATGATCTCAAACGGAAAGGGCATATAGGTGGCGCGCGGTACCCCGGGCAAATAACAGTTGGCTTCGGTCGGGTCAGCCGTCATCCGGTTCGCAAAGTTCTCCTGCTTTTTTGCCGCTGCCCACGGCTGGTACGGGATTTCATTGCCCTCGACCACGCCTTGCCCGGGCGGCACCCCCGATTGTCCGGTGTGGTCTTGAATATCCCAAGCGGCCGTGTTCAGTGCCTGCCAAATACCGTTCAAGTCGGGTTTCCCATCCGCCGTCCGCCGCGCCGTGGAAACGGGAGTCCTCGCACCCGGTGTCTGCGATGCCGCAGGGATAACGGCTAGCCAAACGATCCATATGAAACTCGTACCGAACAACAGTCTTTTAAGCCTCACTTTCATCATTCCTCCAGCAAGTGAAGGCCGTGCACGATCCGCAATTCATTGAGGACAGTTGGCCGCGAATGTTACCAGAGGGGTTGTTGGGGGGTCAAGAATCCGCCCCGGCTGTCAGCCCTGACCCATGCGTCAGGGCTGCCCGGCTGTCCCGGCTGTCGTGGGTTAGTTTGCACTGTTGCGGCGGTCTATGACCGCCGGCGATTTCCTAACCTGCTGAACTCATGCAAACACCAGAGCGTCGCATCGCTCCGCCGTATTCACATCGCGTCGGAAATCCATCATTCACATCACCGGAATAGGCAACTATCGGGAAGCGGCGTGGAAAACGTGCGACTCGAGTTGTCAGTACTCTATTGTTTCGGTCGTAATTGTTTCCTGATCGAACGGTCGAGAGCCAGCGCGCAGTTGATATACCGGTCGAGCATTCCGCCGGTGCGAATCTTTTCCGTCGGCGCTCCATCGAACCTGCATTCCGCCTCCTTTGGGCTGCCAATTCAGTTGGCGTGTCTTGCACGACTGTCACGTGTGTACTACACTTCCTGCATGAAGACACTAACTGTTCGTCTTCCCGAACAACTAGTCGCCGAAATCGACGCCGAATCGCGAGAGCGCCAGCTGTCGAAGTCCGATATCGTGCGCGAGCGGTTGCAGGGTGGGAGGAGGGTAGCGCGGCGGCAGCCGTCACCGCTGGACGCCATTAAGGACCTGATCGGTGCAGTAGATGGCCTACCGTCTGACTTGAGTGCTCGAAAGAAGCATTATTTAAAGGCAACGAACTATGGCCGCAAACGTTCTCGTTGATGCCGGTTTTGTCGTAGCTTTGCTCAGCCGCCGAGATTCTCATCATGGCTGGGCCCTTGCTGAGGCGAAACGCCTTCCCCCACCCTGGGGGACGTGTGAGGCAGCCCTATCTGAGGCGTTTCATCTTCTAGGTGGACGCGGCGCGCCTGCGCTCAGCGCTCTCCTTCGCCGCGGTGCTGTAGTTGTGAAGTTCGAGCTTGCTGGAAACCTGGAGGCGGTATTGAGACTGATGGCGAAATATGCCGACGTACCCACCAGCCTCGCAGATGCTTCTCTCATAAGAATGACGGAAACGCTCAACACGGCGACTCTCCTGACAACGGATACCGACTTTCATGTCTATCGCCGGCATGGCCGTCAGGTTATTCCCTGCGTGATGCCTTCAAGATCATTACGACGCTCTGCTTTGTAGTGACACGCCATGTCTGCGTCCTCAGGCAGATCGCCAAGACATACGAAGAACTATAGACGAGCAACTTCAGGGCGTGCACTATGAAAACAACCTTGCGATCTCCACTGGTCTGCAGAACCAATTGAAACGCAGATACTGCGAACACGATTGGTGCGAAACAGGTTGTGTTCGCATAGGCAGTCGCGCTTGAAAAATCGCCCCTGCCAATCGCCCCTGCCGAGGCTTGGTTTTGCCCAAACGGAAACCACGGCCTTCAGCCGTGGCTATATTCTGACGCCGCTCCGCGGCTCCTTTCGTCTCGTCCGAATTCCCCGAGATCAGGATTTCTGAACTTCCGGAAGCCGCGATCGTGCGCGCGACTTCGAGAATCCGAACCACTCGCCGCGCGGACACCTTGTTTTGGTTCGGTCAGGCCTCACAGGTTTTCCTGTCACCTTGCGTTAACTTCCATGGCATTCTAACGGGTTGTAGAAGAGGGCTTTTTAAGGGGAGCAGTGGAAGGAGGCGTAGCAGATGGCCATCCGCATTTTGGAACTGCACCACCATGGGGTGCGGGTTCCGCCGGCGAAAGTGGATGAGGTGAACCGGTTCTACATGGAAGTGTTGGGGCTACGGCCCGATGCAGAACGGCCGGAGATTCCCGCGGTGCCGGGCTCATGGATGTACGTGGGAGAGGAGGGCAAGCCCACTACACAGATTCACATCATGGGCCCGGACGGCACGCCGCCCTGGGCCAAGAGCGCACAACAGGACCCCACCCGCTTTCATGTCGCCCTGGCCGTTCAGGACATCCAAGAGACGCGCGCCGAACTGGACCGCATGGGACTCTCCTACTGGGTGATCGAAGGTCTGGTGGGGCCCGAGTCCGTCCAAGTCTTCTTCGACGACCCCGCAGGTAACCTCATTGAGTTACACCAGATCGGTACGTGCAATTGTGATCGCACGGCGGCCCGGCACCATAGCCAAAATAAGCGATGTACATGATGAACTGGCACCTGAATTCAAAATGCAAAGAAGTCACGGTGAAAAGACTGATCGGCTATCGGCCAGCATGAAACCTTAAACCTGTGCTAAGTTGTGGTGGATGTTGTTTCATTTGGCTATTTTTGTTTTTTGCCTCGCACTGGTCCATCGTGAACTGGCTAGAAGACGCTGGGCCCTCCGTCATTTCCTGTTGTGCTTCGCCTTGGCACTATGTGGTTGTCAGCCCGGTCTGCGTGCCGACACACTGCCGGTGGTTCTGACGGGCCAGCTCGCACCCGGGACCGCGGAGGGCCGGTTTGAGTGGGTCAAGCCGGCTTTTGTGAATGGCTCGGGCGTCATCGTGTTTCACGCTGGGTACGCTGGCGGATATGGACATGAAGGGATCTTCGAACTATCGGAGGGCAGGCTTTCACCGGTCGCTATCGAAGGCCAGCCGGTCCCGGATTTTCCGGGTGTCACATTTGGAAATTTCGGGGAGCCTCAAATCAACAACTCTGGCGATGTGGTCTTCAATGCAACGTTGAACAATGGAGCAACTGGACTTCAGGCCGTCTTCATAAGTTCGGCGGGCGCACTCCGAAAAATCGTTGACACTGAAATGCAGGTACCCGGAGCCGTGGGACAGAGGTTTACCGCCTTGGGTAACGTGCGAGTAAACGATGTGGCGGATATCGCATTCAGCGCGGCTCTCAGTTCTGACGGATCGATCCGATCAGGAATATTCCTCGTCTCTCAGGGCAGTATCCGTGCTGTTGCATTCACTGGCCAGCCGTTGCCGGGAACCAGCCAAATCTACGACGCGCTTACACCATTCTCGCTGAACAATCACCACGACTTCGCCCTCCTTGCCGGCAGCAGAGTCTTTCTGTTATCCGACGGATCGGCCACCGCCGTAGCAAGTCCTGGACAGCCTGTCCCGAATTCGAATCTGATGCTTCACGGCATGACCGAGCCGTCCATCAACGATGCCAAAGAGATTGTGTTTGTGAATCAAAAAGAGGTCTGTTGCAACCGGGGAGGCACCTATCTTTCTCCAAATGGAATTGTTCGATTCCGAGCCGGAGTCCTGGAGAAGATCGCGGCCGAAGGTGATCCCGTTGCCGGATTTGCCGGAGCTGTGTTCGACAAAGGTTTCTTCCACGAGCCCCAGATCGACAACTTCGGTGGCGTGGTCTTCAGTGCCGGAATGACTTTGAATTACCAGCATGCGGACGTAATAGTTACCGCCGAAGGCGGGAAGCTGACCGCAGTTGCTCACGGAGGGGAATTTATTGATGGCATCGGCACGATGGACTTTATGGGGCAGGCCCACTTCAACGAGTCGAAAAACTCGTGACCTTCGTAGCTAACACCAACCTGAATACGTCAGCGCTGGCGGGTATATATGCCACCAATCCGGGGCAATTCAAATTGCTATTCCCGCAGATGGCGGACGGCAGAACCGGAGCCGGAACCTGGCGCACGACGTTCGTTTTCGCGAACCGGTCGACGGCAGCGGCTTCGGCCACAGTTTTCTTCTATGACGACAGCGGCGTCCCGGTGAATGTTGCTATAGGAGGACAAGAGCAGACTCAAGTTCAGGTGAATATTTCCGCGCTTGGTATCGCCCAGTTTCAGACCGTTGGAGAAGGGACGTTGAAAGCGGGTTGGGCAATAGCCGAAGCGGACCAAAGCCTTTCCGGTATCGCACTGTTTGGGTTCTCCGATAATTCGAACAATTTGGTTAGCGAAGTGGGCGCGCCCGCAATAGTCCCCTTACGGTCGATGTCCGTTTTCGTGCAGGCTGGGGCGAGCACTTCTACCGCGATAGCGCTTGCAAATCCAAACTCCTTTACCAATGCTGCTGACGTGACTTTGATATTGAGAGACTCCAGCTCCAACGAGCTGGCAAGAAAGTCGCTGGCCATCCCATCCAAGGGACATCTCGCAAAGTATGTGACGGAACTGTTTCCGGATGTCCGATTGGGAGACTTTGAGGGGAAAATGGAGATCGTCGCCTCTCAACCGTTGGTCGCTCTGGCATTGCGCCAGCGCGAAGCGGTATTCACGTCCCTGCCTGTAATCCCATAAAGAAACCTTCAGGAATTTCCTCGACCTGATTCGCCTGCATGTACGGATTGAGCCGGCTTCCGGACAGACCCGTGCGATGGGCACCCTCCAGCTACCGCTGAGGGATGCAGGCGCTTCCCGAGCGGTGGATTAGCCAAGCCACGTTGAAAGATGACCTTCCTTCGGCCACCGCGAATTCAGCAACGAAATTGCCCAGCGTTGAGAACAGCACGAGACCGCAGATGGCGAGCAGGATCTGCAGGCTGGGTCCGTATTGCTCTTTCACCGAAAGGCCCCCCATACCAATGCCGGCGCCTGCCGGAACAACCCGGATCGTCTGCCTGGGGAGCTCGCGAATGATATCGGGCATCCAGTTGCTTGGATATTCGGCCCCGTACTGTATCCAGTGGCGCAGGATTTCGGTCAGGCGGGGAGCCATTCCGGCGATCGAGGCATCCCGCCGGAGACGGCCGATCACGACCAGCCATGACGAAGTCGACTGATGCAAGAGAGAGCCACCGCCGGCAATCAGCGGCTCCTGCTGCAGGGGGATCCACATGTCCGGCGGATCGGCGCGAACAGTTTCGCCGAAAAATCCCGGCGCCGACACGCCAATCACCGTAAACGGGTGACCTTGCACAACGAGCGTCGAGCCGACGACCGATGGGTCGGCCCCGTAGACTCCCTGCCACGCATGGTGGCTCAGCACGGCGACAGGGGGCGCCGAAGGCCGATCGTCATCTGGCGCGAACACGCGCCCGCTGAACGCGCCGACGCCAAGCGTGGAGAAATACGTTCCGGTGACGTATCCCGCGAACAGAAGCCTGGCAGCGTCAGCTGTGCCTTGCCTCCGGACGCTCAACGGATTGCCGCCCCAGTCGAACGCCGTGATGTCCTCGAACTCCGGTGCTGCGGCCTTCAATCGCCCGTAGAGCGGAAATGGAAAGAATCCCCACCGGCCGTGGCGGCCGACGGCGACGGTGTCGTCGCCGTCCCCGACCCTGTACAGACGCGTAGGGTTCGAGACCGGCAGGTGCCGGAGCATGACCGCATCGATGAGCGTGAAGATCGCGGTCGTCCCGCCAATTCCTAACGCGAGCGTGAGGACGGCCGCGGCCGTGAACACGCGCGACGCCCAGAATTGTCTGGCGGCATTGCGAATCGAGGCAATCAGGAGATTCATTGCTGGTCGTTCGACGAGACAGCGGCTGATATCGTTCGAAGTGGCGACGGAGCCGGGGTGGGGCCACACACCCACCTATTTCTTGCCAACGCCGCCCATCCGTTTAACATAAAAGTGGACACGTCCAAAAACCATACATCAAAATGGAATCTCGTCGTCGCATGAATTCAAGGTCTCACAGCCGGGCGGGAGTTCTGCCGTGTCGTCCAGCGGCTCCCATTCCTCATCCGTTACTTGCCATTCCATCGGTTCCCGGCGTGCGCGCCGGGCCCACCGGCCGGCTACTGGCGGAATTCGATGCGTGGCCGGCCGGTCCGCCCACGCCTGTTCCGTGAATCCTGCGATGTAGGGAAGCCCCCACGGATCCTCTTCAGGCATGACGGCGCTTTCTTGGGCGATCCGGTGTTGCTTCTTCTGGGAGTTTCGCTTTCTTTGACCCTCGACCGTCGCCATGAGCGCTTTCTCGTAAGCCGGATCGATAGCTACACCAAGCATGCCGAGCTCCCGGAGAGCACAAATCGAATCGACGGCGAAATGCTTTCGGTATCCCCGGACAATGTTCTTGCCGGAATAGGACGCCATCCACGCCTTTGCGGCCTGCAGCCGGCCGCTGCGGCGCAGCCGCGTATGACGCGGTGGTAAAGGTTTGTGTTTGCGGTGGCGTGACATTTTCGTGTGTGCACTACTTTTAGTTCTTCAGCCGGACAACTGAGGGCCGCAATGTCATTGGCCTTTCAAATGCCAAGCCCTGCCCGTGGACGGGGTTCCGAGATACAATGACAGTGATGAAACTCAAGGGTCAGGCAACGATCGAGGATTTGCTCCGATGCCCCAAGGATGGGCGGAAGTATGAACTTGTGGACGGAGAGATTCTCGTGAGTCCTGCCGGAGCGCGTCACGCGGAAATCGCGTCTAAGATTTCCCACATTCTCGCGACTTTTTTGGAAAAGTCTCCGCTAGGTAAAGTCTACGGCGATAATCTTGGAATCTCCTTTCCTAATGGTAACCTCCGCTCCCCCGATGTCACGTTTGTTCGTAGCGAGAAGTTGCCGGGCGGCAAATCTCCGGACTCTTTTGGTGAGTTCATTCCCGATCTCGCCGTTGAAGTCCTATCCCCCTCCGATAGTCTCAAAGAAGTGGGCCGGAAGATTGGCGAGTTCCTTGAATGCGGCGTTCCCTTAGTCTGGCTCGTCGACCCTAAACATGAGACCGTCACAGTCTATCGGTCGCTTTCCGACACGGAGCAATATTCTGCTCAAGACATCATCACCGCCGAACCCGCTTTACCTGGCTTCTCTTGTCCTGTCTCTCAATTCTTTGATTGAGCGTAGGATCCAAACTACTTTTTAAAATCGGCGGTCCAGTTCAGCACGTTTCTCAAGCGGCCGAACGTCTCTGCCGCTCAGCCGCCGCGATTTTCAGCGGTCGGCTGCAGCGGCGGGTTGGGCAGCGTTCTTCAGGAGCGGCCGACCCCGTACGTAGGTCGGCAACTCCTTATTAGAAGACTATCCCGTACTCGGATTTCAGCCGCTTCTCTGCCAGGAGCGTTGCGTCACGCGACGGCGCATCGATGCTGTTCTCCTGTTCCAGCATGACGCGGGTAATGCCGCCAAAGTGCCAAACCGACCGCTCCGCGACGGACCATGGAATCGCGCCAAAAGTTTTCCCGGATTTGTATCGAAGGAATTGGTAAACGTCGGCGCCGGTGTCACTAAACACGTAGCACGGCGTTTGGTGATCATAAACTGAGCGTACGGGATCCAGGAATGAAAGGCGGGAATTTCGAAACAAACCAAGCTTGAAGCGCTGCCACAGAATGAAAGACAACCGGTGAGAAAACGACAGGTCATTGAAGATGAAACGGTCGATAAACGAGATTCCACGTTCCAAAGCCTGCTTAACGGGTTCGGTCCGAAACATAACGAACGGCATCCAGCCCCTCTCCAAATACCAGGCAATACCGGTTGCAATTGGTTGGTCCGGCCGTCCAGGATGAGTCTTGAACCAGCTGCCTGAATGAACGCATCCGGCCCCAAAGGTATCGGGAGAAGCCATTAGCGCTTTCATATCGTCGACCATGCTGGGCCCGTTGAAGACCAAATCGGAATCCACCAGTAGCATCCGCTCGGCCGTTGAATGCGTAAAGAGCAAGTCGAGCACCCGGCCATGAGGCAGCCTCTCCGCCGCGACAAGATCAAACTCGTACTTCTGCAGGAGATCCTGGAAGTGTTCGTAGCTGCCGTCGGTAGATTCACAGTCAACGACAAGCACCGGCATGCGTGCATACTTCAGCGCTCCCATCAAAGCCAGGGTTGTAAAAACCTTCGTCGATACATTGATAATGACGCATCGTTCAATTGCGGGTTCCAGTTCACGGATCGAAGTCCGCACCATGGGCTTTCACTGTGTGCCGCGCGCGCGGCAGGCAAATTCTTTCACCGCGGCCACGGTTTTCTCGATCACGACAACGAAGGGATAGAAGTGAACGGAGGAAACGGCAGCCTGAAAATCAACGGTTTGGGACGTGAGTGGGAATTCAGGATTCTTATTTGTTTGTGCAGTGGCCGTATTGATGTTGTCCGCAAGTGCGTGCGCATAGGCGGCGAACCTATTACTAACGCCGTGAACGTCTTCGCAGAGGTAGACCCCGCCCGGACGGATGTAAGGCAACATCTCTTCGAGAGTGACCATCTGTTGCTCCGGCGTGTGCCCCCCATCGTCGATGAGAATATCCACCGGAGGAGCCTGTTCGCGGAAGCTCTTCCAGAATTGACGATCTTCCTGATTGCCGATGAAAATTGCCGTACGGCCGTCTTCATATGCCTTGCAACGGGGATCAATATCCACTCCGGTTACCCGGCATTTTGGACCAAAATAGTGGTGCCACATCTCGAGACTGCCGCCGCCGAGTACTCCAATTTCCACAACGTGAACATCGCGGCCGGCAAACTTGCTGAAGTGCCGCTCATAGATATCAAAATAATGTACCCACTTGAAGATGACGCGCCCTTCCTTGTGGGAATCAAAGTAGCTCCAGAGCGGGTTGGCCCTCGTGCTTGCGTTCAGCGGACTCGCGGCCGGTTCGCCATGCTGTACTGGGATCCATCGGCGGCAGAATTCAACCGCCCGAATATACTCCGGCAGCTTTGAAAAGAGTTCGTAGCTCCAGTAGCGGCGTCGTGAAACCGCCCGCAAGGCTCGAATGACATTTGTGACCGTAGCCTTGAAACGCGATGGATAAATCACCGCTAGGGAACCTGATTCGTCCGGAAATCTCTTCTTAGCGAGTCGTGGGGCGGCGACTGGCTCAAAACACTCCACACGCTTATTCCGATGTTACGGCCGCAGTTAACATCGCCGTTACCTTTTTTGTCAACGGCATTCCGAGAACCGCGGATTAACGCGGATAACTCCGTGTAAACCGCGGCTATTCTTGATTTGAGATGCGGCTGGGATTACAGTTCCTGTGCATAGGAGATCTCCATTGCACGTGGGGCGGTTTCACTGTATCACAGGCGTCGTGTTGGGTTTTCTGTTGATGGCGCAGCCGGCCGGTTCTCAACTCGTTCAAATTCGTCACTGGTCGGGACAAGGCGTTGCTCCTACATACGAAGGCTACGACGTCAACGCGAATGGTTCTTTCAACATGTGGTTCGGATACATGAATCGGAATTACGAGGAAGAACTCGACATTCCGGTCGGACCTGACAACAGCTTCGAGCCCGGAGTCGATCGCGGCCAACCGGCTCATTTCATGGTGAGGCGGCACAAGGACGTTTTCAGGGTCGTCGTACCGAAGGATTTCGGCGATCAGAAGCTGGTGTGGACCCTCAGAGCGCATGGCCAAACCGCACAGGTTGCCGGGACGGTCAATCCTGTTTGGATGATTGACCGCCTTCGCACGACTCGAGGCGGAAACAGTGAGAAAGTCGATTCAAACACGCCACCGGTGGCGACCATTGAGCCCCAGGAAGAAACGATCCTCTATCCCAATCCGGGTTCCGCGAGGCTGATTGTATCTGCGACCGACGACGGACTACCGAAACGGGCCGGGAAAACGATCGGCATGACGGTCATCTGGACCAAGTACCGGGGACCAGGAACGGTGACGTTCGATACCGCCAAGGCTCAACTCGTGGACGGCAAGGCTGTCACAGCAGCAACGTTCAGTGAGCCCGGCGAATACGTGCTCCAGGCCGTCGTGGATGACGGCTCGGGGGAAGCAGCCGGGAATTTCGGTTATCACTGTTGTTGGACTAAC
>Ga0066710_100005676_pt1 | contig 11447 bp, 9 predicted proteins | sample GraSoiAngelo_159_FD_79666 | JGI IMG/M metagenome (GOLD analysis project Ga0066710, IMG submission 79666) | Grasslands soil microbial communities from the Angelo Coastal Reserve, California, USA - 14_1009_16_40cm | ecosystem: Environmental > Terrestrial > Soil > Grasslands | place: USA... | reverse complement strand
CTCGAAAAGATACTCAAGCTAATCCAGGAAACGTAGCCAGGGTCAGAGAGGGGCAGACCCCGATTGGCTCGATCGGTCCCTAACGGCCGCGGCTCGGCATGGAGATCATACGCTGAAGTAACGCCTGATGTATTCGCCAAGCCCGCTATCCCCATTTCGTCCCTGGCAGGCCAGTTGGATTTAGGTCGGCTGAGGCTCCTGCGTCAAGTACTCGTACAGTCTTTGCAACTCTTCTGAGGAATAGTAGTCAATTTCGATTCTCCCGCTCTTCCCTTTGGCAATAATCCGAACTCGGGTTCCCAGGGCCCTCTCCAGTTTTTCTATGGCCGCCTTTACGTTCGGGTCAACTTGTCTTTGGGCCTCTTTCTTGGGGCTCCCATTTTTTTGAAGCGCGATGGTTCTTTCAACTTGCCGAACAGACCAACCATCCCGTACGGCTCGCTCCGCCAAGACTCGCTGTTCGGCGGCATTCTCCAGGGAAAGCAAGGCCCGGGCGTGACCCATGGAAAGCTGGTCGTCCAGTACCAGTTGCTGGATCTCTTTGGGCAGTTTGAGCAGACGGATGAAGTTGGTGATGGTGGAGCGTTCTTTGCCGGTGCGCTGCGCCACCTGATCCTGAGTCAGACTAAACTCATGACCTAGCCGCTGATAAGCCTTCGCCTCTTCGATCGGATTGAGGTTTTCGCGTTGAATGTTTTCGATGAGGGACGTCTCGAGCAACTCCTCATCGGCGACTTGCTTCACCATCACCGGCACTTTTAGCAAACCTAAACGCTGGGCGGCTCGCCAGCGCCTTTCGCCGGCGATAATCTGATAGCGATCCCCGTTCTGGCGGGCAATGATGGGCTGAACCAGTCCATGCGTTTTGATAGATTGCGCCAGTTCTTCCAGTTTGGCTTCAGAAAAAGTCTGACGGGGCTGAAAGCGGTTGGGTTCAAGCAAGTCAATGTCAAGTTCGCACAGCTCACTTTCCGTCGTGCCTTCGCGATCCCTCAAGAGGGCGCTCAGGCCCTTACCCAGTGCTTTTCGGCTCATGCTTGTCATGGTTGATGACCTCCTTGGCCAGTTGCAAATAACTTTCTGCTCCGCGTGACTTGATATCATACAAAATGATGGGCTTCCCATGGCTGGGGGCCTCGGCCAACCGGATGTTTCTGGGAATAACCGTCTTAAAGACCTGGGAGCCAAAAAAATCGCGCAAATCCTGCGCCACCTGGTTACTGAGATTGGTGCGGTCATCAAACATCGTCAGCAGAATACCCTCGACGGCTAAATGAGGGTTGAGGTGGCGACGGATTCGAATCAAGGTATCGAGTAGCTCGGAGACCCCTTCCAGAGCGAAGTACTCACATTGGATGGGAATAAGAATCGAGTGGGCGGCTACTAAGGCGTTAATGGTCAATATATCCAAAGAGGGAGGGCAGTCGAGCAAAACGAAGCTGTAAGCCTGCGGCAAGGCTTCCAGGGCCTCTTTCAGGTGATACTCCCGCTTCTCGCTTGCCACCAACTCGACGGTGGCCCCGACCATGTTTTTGTCCGCCGGGACGACATCGAGGCCTTCCAGTTCGGTCCTCTGAATGAGCTTCTCCAAGGAGTCTTGGTCGGTGAAAAGGTGATAGAGACTGCGACGACGCGGGTCTTTACGGAATCCCAGGCCGCTGGTGGCATTGGCTTGAGGGTCGCAATCAATCAGCAGCGTTCTCATCTCAGCTGCCGCCAGAGACGCCGCTAAATTGATGGCGGTGGTCGTCTTCCCTACCCCGCCCTTCTGGTTCGCAATGGCGATGATCCGGTGCAAGAAAGCTCCTCAGGAAGTTTACTCTTTCTAACAGATCGCACGGAAAATTTCAAATTCTAAATGGCAAGGAGCCTTTGCCCGAGGGGACCCTGAAGGGACGAGCTGTGAAAATTAATCCCTTCACTGTAAGACGGTAATGGCGCGTCCCAGGTTCCACGTGAAACAATCTCGCCAATTCAGGAGGAGAAGTTTCACGTGGAACATTGTCCTGCCAGAGCACACATCCTTCGGCCCATCAATAACGCTTTCTCCCGAGTCCAGGGGATGGGTACAGGTTCGCTCCAATCGATCTCGGGCAATCGGACCACTATTGGCTCGACCTGGTGCGAGGTCAAGAAGAGAACGATGCGGCCGTGCTCTGACAGGAAGGGCAGGCCCAACCGGGTCAGCCGTTCGATTTCGCCCAGGGCCCGCAGGGTTACTACGGCCGGGCGGACGGGAAAGTCCTCAGGCCGACAGTCTTCCAGGGTCTTATTTAGAATAGTGACCTGGCGCAACCCGAGTTCGCTTCGGATCGCGGACAGAAAGGCCGCTCTCTTCTTCCGAGGTTCCAGGAGATAGACCGTTAGCTCGGGTCGATAAAGCTTCAGCGCCAGGCCCGGAAAGCCTGCGCCGGAACCGACGTCCAGCACCGGCGTGTCCCCGGCCGTCAGCTGGCGGGCCGCCCAAAAGGATTCGGCAAAATGTGTCTGCAGGATTTCTGAGACAGTCCTTAGGCCGGTCAGGTTGATCTTGAGGTTCCATTTCTGCAGCATTTCAACGTAATGGATGACTGCTTGGACTAAGAGAGGGGATGTTTCTAACCCGCAGGACCGCATCGTTTGTTCTACTAGGGGCGCAGGCAGTGTGGATTCGAAACCCATGGGCGGATTTAAGCCGTCTTGGCTCTTTTCTGGGATTCGACTTCCAGATAAATATGGATAATCGAAAGGGCCGCTGGCGTGACCCCGGGAATTCGGCCGGCTTGACCCAGCGTGGAGGGGCGAATGCGGGAGAGCTTTTCAACTATTTCGCGGGAGAGCCCCGGAATGTTCTGATATTCGAATTGGGCCGGGATGGTCCTGGATTCGGCCTTCTTCATCTTTTCGATCTCGGAAACTTGCTGGCGCAAGTAACCTTCATATTTGATGGCGGTCTCGACACTCTTGATCTCTTCCCGACTGAGGCTTTGACGCAACGCCAGCGGCACGGATTCCAAAAAATCTTCAATCCGAACTTCCGTTCGTTTCAACGCTTGGGCGGCCGCCAGCTTGCCGGATTCCACAGGAACCTTGATCCTCTGCAAATGATCTTTCAACGCGGCCAATCGTTCCTGCTTGGCGCCGTATTGGCAAAAGTGTTCCCCGGAAATCAAACCGATCTGATGGCCAATCGGAGTAAGTCTTTCATCGGCATTGTCAATTCGCAAGTGCAAGCGAAACTCCGCCCGCGAGGTGAACATGCGATAGGGTTCGTGGGCCCCCTTGGTGATAAGATCATCGATTAGAATTCCGATGTATGCCTGGTTGCGCCCCAGGATCAGAGATTCCTGGCCTTTCACTTTCAAAGCCGCATTGATCCCGGCAACCAGTCCCTGACAGGCGGCTTCCTCGTAACCGGTCGTCCCGTTGATTTGACCTGCGTGGAAGAGTCCGCGGACTCTTTTGGTCTCCAGGGTCGGATAGAGCTCGGTGGGCTCCACATAGTCGTATTCGATGGCATAGCCCGGACGAATGACCTCTGCCCTCTGCAGGCCCTCGATAGAACGAACCAAAGCCAGTTGAACATCCACCGGCATGCTGGTGGAAAGGCCGTTGACATAAATCTCATTCGTGTTCAACCCTTCTGGCTCCAAGAACAGCTGATGGCGGGGCTTATCAGGGAACTTGATCACCTTGTCCTCAAAGGAAGGGCAGTAGCGAGGGCCAATCCCTTGAATCTGTCCGCTGTAGAGCGGAGAGCGAGCCATGTTATCTCGAATGATTTTATGAACCTTTTCGTCTGTATAGGTAATGAAACAGGAGACTTGGGGCTGAAGAATCTCCTTTGTGCGAAAGGAGAAGGGGGTGGGTTGATCATCACCCTTCTGTTCTTCCAGGCGACTAAAATCGATGGTTCGCCCATCCAATCGGGGTGGTGTCCCGGTTTTCAGTCGACCCCAGGTGAAGCCAATGGCCTTGATAGACTCGGCCAGCGGGATGGAGGGCGATTCTCCACTCCGACCGGCGGGGTAACGATTCTCGCCGACATGAATAAGCCCATTGAGAAACGTTCCAGTGGTCATGATGACTGCCTCGGCTCTCACCTTACGTCCGTCCCGCAACCCAATGCCGAGCACTCGGCCATTTTCCCTTAAAATGGCGACTACCTCCGCCTGCTTGATTCTCAGTCCAGCTTGCCGCTCCAGAACGCGCCGCATTTCCACACGGTAGGCCTGCTTGTCAGCCTGGGCGCGGGGCGACCAGACCGCCGGGCCTCGGCTGCTGTTGAGGAGACGAAATTGTATGCCGGTTCGGTCGATGACTTCCCCCATAACTCCCCCCAAGGCATCGATTTCACGAACCAAGTGCCCTTTAGCAATCCCTCCAATGGCCGGATTACAGGACATCTGGGCAATCAGATCCAGGTTCATGGTGTAGAGGGCAGCCCTCAGGCCCATCCTGGCAGAAGCCACGGCGGCTTCGCAACCAGCATGCCCCCCGCCGATCACTACCGCATCGTACTCTTCGTCATAACTAGTACAAGGGACTGTCACGTTCGCATTCACTGAAAGCTATTTTCCAATACAGAAAGTGGAGAAAATGTTCTCCAAGATGTCCTCCACCGTTGTTTCTCCCGTTAAGGCATTCAGCGCCTTTAATGCCCCATACAAATCCAGCAAAAGAATTTCGTGCGGCATCTGCTCCTGCAGCGATTCCTTTACCCTGGAGGTCGCTTGCCATGCTTCCCCGATGAGTCTCTCGTGCCGAATATTCGTCACCAAGGCCCCTTCCCTTTCCAAAGCCTTCTCTTGACTGAATTCCCTGAACAGGGTGTCTTTGAGAAGTTCAACACCTTGGCCAGTCTTGGCCGAGACCGCACAAATCGCTTTGGCCGTACCGGTGATACCATCCAGGATGATTCGCTGGGGTAAGTCAACTTTATTAATTACCAGGTAGTACTCCCGATCTCTAAGTTGAGATAGCAGATGATGATCTTCCACCGCTAACTCTTCAGAACCATCCAACAGGAGCAGGATACGATCTGCGTCAGCGAGCGCCTCGTAGGATTTGTCAATGCCTCTGCGCTCCACCTTGTCGCTGACATCTCGGATCCCAGCGGTATCTACCAGACGGACCGCAATGCCCTGAATCTCCGTCGACTCGGTTATGAGATCGCGCGTGGTTCCCGGAACCTCGGTGACGATGGCCCGCTCTTCCCGCAGAACGGCATTAAACAGGCTGGATTTCCCTACATTGGGCCGGCCAATAATGGCAAGCGTAAGACCAGCAGTTACAATTTTACCGTAAGAAAAACTAGAATAAAGGTAATTAAGCTCCTGATTGACCGGCGACAGGCGTCCTTCAATTTCCTCCCAAGCCATCACCGGAACATCATCTTCGGCAAAATCAATTCCGGCCTCCAAGAGGGAAATCAGTTGAATCAGCTGATTCTTGACGGGCTTGAGTCGACGAGAGAGGGAGCCGGCTGCCTGTTGATGAGCCACCTTGGCCTGAAAAACCGTTTTCGCTTCAATCAGATCACGAACGGCCTCGGCCTGAACCAAATCAATTCGTCCCTGCAAAAAAGCGCGAAATGTGAATTCTCCAGGAGTGGCCAATCGAGCGCCTGATTGAAGGAGGAGGCGCATCACCTCCTTTAAAATTACCGGGCTTCCATGGCAGCTGATCTCGACAACATCTTCTCCGGTGTAAGAGCGGGGCGACTTGAAATAAGTCACCATGGCTTGATCAAGCTTTTGCCCAGTCTTGGGTTCAAATAGGCTTCCCAGGATGGGAACCCGATCCTCTAGGTCCTCTTTTCGGGATAGAATCGATGCGGTAATCCGGAGAGAGGCCTTTCCGCTGACACGGATCACCCCAATGCCGCTCTTGCCCAGCGGCGTGGCGATTGCCGCGATCGTTTCGTCAAGGAGCGATGCCATCCAGTTTGGGGTATATGACTACCCTTCGATTTTCACCAAACCCTTCGCTCTCAGTTCGAATCTGGCTGTCCTCAGCCACCGACAGGTGCACAATCCGTCTCTCCTCAGCCGGCATCGGGTTTAACTTGTAGGGCTTGCCTAACTGCTTCACCTTTTCCGCTGCAGCGAGGGCCATCAGACGGAGTTCTTCCGTGCGAATCCCCCGGTATCCATTACAATCGAAGATGATTTTCCTTCCCTGTCTCTCAAACATTTTGTTGGATAAATATTCCAAGGAATGAAGGAGTTCCGCATTCCGTGCCAATATAACCGAGTCATCGTGCCCCATCAAATTCACCTGGATCTCTTCTTCTTTCTGGTCTATTTCAAAAGACAGATTGAGACGGGTAAACTCGACGAAACCCTTCAAAAATTCTTCTAATGTCATGCCTGATTGACGCCTGGCTTAAGGTTTAAGGAAATGATTTCTGGCTCACTTTTTTCTTTCCGTGTTTTACCGACGGATTGGCCAGGGAGGGCCGATATTTGTTCATCAAATATTGTTGAACAACCCCAACCGAATTGCTCGTCAGCCAATAGAGAACCAATCCGCTCGAGGTAAATGCTAACATAAAACCAAAGACCAATGGCATCGCCAGCATCATTTTGGCCTGAACAGGATCTGCAGAAGGCGTCGGCGTCATTTTCTGCATGATAATCATAGAAATCGTCATGAGAATGGGCAACACAAATGTTTTGTCGGCTGCCGAGAGGTCCTTTATCCAAAAAACAAACGGGGCGTGACGCAGCTCTATCGAAACGGAAAGTAAGTTATAGAACGCAACGAAAAACGGCATTTGAAGCAGGAGGGGCAAGCACCCTCCTAGTGGGTTTACCCCGTGTTGCTTGTAGAGAGCCATGACCTCGGAGTTCATCTGCTGTTTCTTGGGATCGGTAGCCTTCAGCTTCTTATATTTTTCCTGTATCAGCTTCATCTGCGGCTGCAGCTTCTGCATCTTCTGAGCCGACACGATGGACTTATAACGCAACGGGAAGAGGGCCAAATTGATTAGAATGGTAAGCAGAATGATGGCCAGACCGTAATTGTTGCAATATCTGTAAATGCCTTTGAGCACAAAGAACAAGGGCTTACAAACCACGGCAAACCAACCGTAATCGATCAACTCGGTCAGATCATGGCCCGCCTGCTGAAGAACTTCCGTATCTTTCGGTCCCACGAAGAGCTTGAATTGCCCTTGGTCAGGAGCATTGCCGAAAACGCCGGCTTTCAATAGTTCTTCCTTCTTTGCATTTTCTGGCACGTATTCATCGCGCGAGATCTGGATACGAGTGATCGGTCCACCTGCAGCGGGTAGGAAGACGGCTGCGAAATACTGGTCCTCCAGCGCCACAAAACCAAAAGAATCGGAAATCTCTTGCTCTGCTTGGACATCATTGGCCTTGAGGCGAGTGATTTTACTCTCGCTACGATAGAGGGCTCGGCGAACCGCCATTCTTTCGTCCACTGTTGAATCTCCAAAGCCTGATCTCCAGAGCAAATAGAAATGACTGGGCCTTGCATTTAACCAAACTGCGCAATTAATATCTACAGTGTAGGAACCCTGATGAAAGGTAAGAGTCTTTTTGACGTGCAAGTTCCGCTCCGAAAACTCAAAGCTTACACTCTGGGAACGTGCCGCCGAAAAAGCAAGGTCCAGCCGAGGGGGCGAGGCGCTGAAAAAGAGCGCTTTTCTCAAAGTCTGCGCGGCCTCTTCTTCTTTATCAATCTTCAGGCCTAGTGGGTAGCCAAACATGTCCGCTTTCCTTTGATTAATCAAGTCGAGAGGCTTGCCGTCGCTGTCGGTATACCTCTTAAGGACCCAGCTTCTAACTACCGCCTCCCGGTTAGAAAGTGTCAGCTTATAGAGATCAGTTTCCACTTCTATCAATCTGTCTATGTCCGCTGATTTGGGCTCGGCCACTGCTTCAGTAGCAGGCTCTTGACTTGGCGAAGTCACCGTCTTTCCGGGTTCAATGGATTTCTTGGCGGGGACGCCTTGGGATGAAGACGGGACATGGGGGGATCTGGCTGGCTCCCACAGAGGTCGAGACAACATAATGACCAGAAAGGAGAGAGCAAAGGCTATGAGTAGGCGTCTTTCCATACGTTAGATTCCACGAACTGAGCTACACCAGCGGGTCGTGTCCTCCTGCGTGAAAAGGGTGGCACTTTATCAGGCGCCTGAGTGTAAGAATCGTCCCGCGTAAGACGCCATATTTACAAATTGCTTCATACGAATACTGGGAGCAGGTTGGCGAAAACCTACAGGCGGGAGGCAAAAACGGGGAAAGAAATCGCTTGTAGACGTTAATTGAGATCAGGATGGCTTTCTTCAAAAATTCCAATTTCTTTCGCAGAGTTCAGCGAACTCAACAACATTTGTAATTCATTTTCCAGACATCTTGAATTGTCAATCACAACTCCCAGTCTGGGATCAATGACGATATCAAGCCCACTTTTGATGGCCCCTTTGTTCCTTCGTATTGCTTCACGCATCCAGCGCTTCAATCGATTCCTCTTAACCGCATTCCCCATTCGGCGTCCTACCGATACTCCAAAACGAGCCGACCTTAAGCCATTCGGGAAACAAAAGATTCGTAAGTACCGGCCAACCTTTTTGCTTCCATGCTTATAAACCCGACTATAGTCCGCTGATTTTAAAAGGCGTGAACACTTGGGAAAGCCATTGTCCAAGGAGTTAGTCTCAGGGAATAAGCCGCTTACGACCTTTGGCACGTCGACGTTTTAATACCAGTCTACCTGCTCTGGTGCTCATCCGCATGCGGAACCCATGGATTTTAGCACGCTTGCGCTTGTTTGGACGAAATGTAGGCTGCATGAGTCAAAAGGCTCCGATTCTCTTTTGGTCGTTAAAAAGTGTTAGAAAGAATGCTTGGTAATCTCCTTAAGATTGTGGCACCAAAAGAGAACCTATTCTTATACCACATAGATTTTTTGACTGTCAATTTATTTGAATAGTCTCATCCGCTGTGCTATATTTCGAACCTATCTTTTTGAGACAGACGTATCAAGAAAGAAAATATTATTTTTGATTTTTACCCAAAAGGCTTCTGAAAAAGCACTGCAGGCCCACCCTCACTGAACATTTCTCCTCCTTGGTGGAGATCTTAACAATATCGTATGGATGCCTGGCAGCAGATTCTAAAGTTTGTCGAAAGCAAAATAAATAGGCAAAATTTCATCACATGGTTCAAGCCAACTCAGTTCCAAAGCCTGGACGAGAACAATAATTTATTCGTCAAGGTTCCCAACCAGGTTTTTGAAGACTGGTTGAGTCGGCACTACTCCAACTTGCTTCACGAAGCCATCGAACATGCCAACCTGGGTAGTATCAAAATCTGTTTTCATGTAGAAGGAAACTCACAACCCAAAAAAGAGGTTCCCCAGTCAGCCACACCCTATCAGACTACCCTTAATTTCGATTCTGTCGAATTTCTTCTCAACCCAAAATATACATTTGATCGCTTTGTTGTCGCCTCCTGCAATCAATTTGCTCACGCAGCCGCATTAGCTGTAGCGGAATCTCCTTCCAAAGCCTACAACCCGTTGTTTATTTACGGTGGGGTCGGCCTGGGAAAAACTCATTTGATGCAAGCCGTCGGACACAAGATTAAGGAAAGAGACAGGCGTGTTCAGCTCAGCTATGTATCCTCAGAAAAGTTTACCAATGAAGTTATAAATGCAATTCGCTACGACAAGACCTTGGCGCTTCGTGAAAAGTATCGGAGCGTCGACGTGCTTTTAATTGACGATATTCAGTTTATTTCTGGGAAAGAAGCCACTCAGGAGGAGTTCTTTCACACCTTTAATGCTCTTTATGATGCTCAAAAACAAATAGTTCTGTCCAGTGATTCCCTTCCCAAAGAAATTCCCTCAATTGAAGAACGATTACAATCACGTTTTGAATCAGGTCTCATTGCTGACATTCAACCTCCTGATCTTGAGACAAAGGTGGCTATTCTGAAGAAAAAAGCAGAAAGTGAAAACTTCGAAATTCCCGACAATGTCGCTTTCTATGTCGCCAGTAAAATAAAGTCGAATATTCGCGAACTGGAGGGGTCGCTGGTTAGGCTTATGGCGTTTAGTTCTTTGCAGGGAGAGAAAGTTTCTTTAGGAATGGCTCAAGAAGTACTGAAACATATCCTCAAATCTCAGGAAAAACATATCAGTATTGAGCAGATTCAGCGGACTGTGGCTGAATACTTTAACCTAAAAGTTTCCGAACTGAAATCCAAGAACAACGCCAAGATTATTGCGCAGCCTCGCCAATTGGGAATGTATCTGTGCCGGCAGCTAACTGGCGCGTCTTTACCAGAAATAGGAAGGGAATTTGGAGGGAAACATCACACCACTGTACTTCATTCAATCAAGAAGGTGGAGCAGGCGAGGAAGTCTAATAAGGATTTCAACAGCCTTATCAACATGTTTTTGGATTCATTTCAATAGAGAGGAGCAGCTTTTTCCACCGAACGTGGGCTTAACGACTGTGGATCCGGTGTGGATAAATCGATCTGCTGAATTATTCACTTTTTATGGGCGCTAAATTCAAAATTTAGTTTATTTTATTCACAAGCTGATCCATTGGTAAAAATTAACTTATTCGGTTTTTAACTTTTCAGTGCCTATTACTCCTACTACTAAATTTTAAGTCTAGTTTTTTCTGAATAGGATTAGTTAATTATGGAATTTATAGTTAAGAAATTTGAAATTTTGAGAGAAATAAGTTTGACCCAAGGTGTTGTGGAGAAGAAAACAACGATTCCTATTTTGGCCAATCTCCTAATGGATGCCAGGGGGGAAAACGTTCATTTGGCAGCTACCGACTTGGAACTTGGGATCAAAACTAACTGTCGGGCGAAGGTCAAGAAGGAAGGGTGTATCACGACTCCGGCCAAAAGCTTTCTCGATATTATCCGTTCCCTACCCGATGCGGACATTAAGATAAAAAGACTGGAGAATGACTGGGTTCAGATCACCTGTGGTTCAGCCTCTTTTAAGATTGTCGGTTTGCCTAGTGATAATTTTCCTGCTCTGCCAGAACTAAAAGAAAACTTGGTAGATATTCCTGCTCTAGTACTGCTGAATCTAATTAACAAAACTATCTTTGCTATCGCTAGCGAAGAATCACGTTATACCCTAAACGGAGCTTTGCTATTGGTCAAACCGTTGAGCGTTACGATGGTTTCAACTGATGGGCATCGTTTGGCACATATCGAAAAACAAGCCAATTTCGAGAATCTTAATAGCGAAGTACGAGTTTTGATTCCCAAGAAGGCGTTGGCGGAATTACAAAGGCTACTGGCAGAAGCTGAAGAAGGGGATCTGATCAGTTTTGGAAAGGATGCTACCCATCTCTTTTTCCGTCTTAAGAATCGGTTGATGATTTCGCGAATGCTGACCGGGCAGTTCCCGAACTATGATGCCGTCCTCCCTAAAGAGAATAGTAAGACCATAATTCTCAACCG
>Ga0066710_100005675_pt1 | contig 11447 bp, 7 predicted proteins | sample GraSoiAngelo_159_FD_79666 | JGI IMG/M metagenome (GOLD analysis project Ga0066710, IMG submission 79666) | Grasslands soil microbial communities from the Angelo Coastal Reserve, California, USA - 14_1009_16_40cm | ecosystem: Environmental > Terrestrial > Soil > Grasslands | place: USA... | reverse complement strand
CGCCACCCCGAGCCGTATAATCGGGCTTGGGGAAAGATCCTTTCCGCGAGGATTCGCAATGGGTGCTGTCCATTTCTATCCCGAGTCCATGAGGAGAAGAGCTTCCATGAGAATTGCCGCCGTTTCATCCCTTGCTGTTGGTTTTTATGTCGCCCTGCTGAACGTCGAGTCCCGGCCGCTGAGCGCGGATGTGGTCCACCTGAAAAACGGCTCGCGGATCGAGGGAAAGGCCATCGACAACCGCCAAAAGGGCGGCAACGTGATCCTGGAGATTGGAGACCAGGGCCGATTGATCCTCCAGCCTTCAGAAGTGGAAAAAATAGAGCCCTCGGTGGTCGCTGCCGCCCCCCCAGGAAAAGAACCTGCGGGAAAAGACTACGTCTCCGTGAAAGCCGGAAAAGGCGCGGACTACTACGGCGAAAAAACGACGTACAGCGGATACCTGTCGCCAGAGAGCAACGACAAGACGATTGTCCTCGAGATGCCGGGCGTGGGCAAAGTCCGGATTCCACGCGCCGGTGTCGAGGTCTCCAAGGTGGGAGCCCCCGGGGCCAAGCCTGCCGCCGAAGCTGGACGGATGATCAAGACCACGCACACCATCCTGCTTGCCAACGGAAGCAAGCTTTCCGGGAATCTCGTCCCGACGTCCGCATCGGAGCCCGTGAAGCTTCAAATCGGGAGCATGGGCGTCATCACCATTCCACGTGACAAGATCGCGCCGAACGGCATAGAGGCCGTCGAGGGGACCCTGCGGTTGCCGGAAGAGCCCCCTCCGGCCAAGGAGACGGCGCCCCCGCCAAAGCCAGAGCTGACCCCGGAGGCGCGCGAGCAACTCAAGCGCGAGCTGAAGGCCGAGCTTCTTCGGGAGCTCCTGGACCAAATCATCGGCGAGAGAATCGGGGCGGCGGCCGGAAGGGAAAGGGCACGGGGCCTGGCTTTCGAGGGCGCTCAGGAGCAGCTTTCCAACGAGGAAATCCTCGCCATCCAGGACGAGGTGCGCGAGTTGAGCCGCGAGCGGACCCGAAACCGCGTCCGGGCGGAAAACCACTTGAAGACGATTGGAGCCGCGGCGTTTCCTTATCTTGCCTCGGTGGCCCACCACCCCTTTGAGCTGACTCGCCGCGCCGTCCAGCGCATTGTGAGGGACGTTGGCGATGTCCGCGGGGCTCCTCTCGCGATTGATGCCTTGAATGACCCGGACCCGTTCGTGAGGGACCTTGCTTACGAGGCTCTCCAGAAAATCCTTCCCTCGACCATCCACTACAGCTCGAACGCGAGCGAGAAGGACCGCTTGCGCGCGCAAGCCGAGTACGAGGTTGCGTGGGAAGACACCCTCCGCGCCCAGGCACGGGAAGCACTCTTGAGGGAGTTGGCGGGGCGGTAAGGCACCGTAAGGAAATAACCTGTAGAATTCTTAGCCTTTCTCAATAACTTGCGGGCCTTCCGGCCCAGGCACAATCGCTTGAGCGCCGATCCTAAGGCGGCCGACGGGCACAGACGTGGACGTCGACGGCATGCGACGGGCTAGGTGTGCCCAAGATGTCTCTTCGCGCCTGCCCCCGTCCGTGGTGGAGAAGTCGAGCCCGCCGGAGACAGGGCGACCGACAGGAAAACCGCATGACGAGACATGGTGCCTCTCCGCTTTTCTCCCTACAATGGCCCCATGAGCCTCTTTTCCCTGGTCTTCTCCGCCCTTCCTCTTCTCCTCCCGGCCCAGGACCCTGAGCCGCCCCGCGCTGGGAATCTGCTCCAAGGCGAGCCGCAGGTGCTCGACAATGGCCAGACGGCTTCCCAAATCACGGCCATGGGAGACGTTCATGGAGACTTCAAGACCTTCCGTGCCCTCCTCCGGTCGGTGGGCTTGATCGACTCCCAGGACCTTTGGTGCGGAGGAACGCGGCACCTGGTTCAAACGGGAGACCTGCTCGACCGGGGCGGGGAGTCGCGACAAGTCCTTGAGCTTCTCATGCGCCTCGAGGGAGAAGCGATGGCCGCGGGAGGCCAGGTCGTCGTTCTCTTGGGGAACCATGAGGTCATGAACATGACGGGGGACTTCGCCTACACGAGCCGCGATGAGTATCTTGCCTTTCAAAATGATGAAGTGACCCATGACCGGGCTCAACGGCGGGAGGAAATCCTCCGGCTAGTGAGGGAAGGTAGCCGCCTCCTTCTCTCGAGCTATTTTGAACAGCTCTCGAGGGTGCTCGACGAAGCAACCTTTGATCAGTTCTTCCCACCTGGCTACTTCGCTCATCAAGATGCCTTCTCGCCAGAGGGAAGATATGGCAAGTGGCTCCTTGAGCGACCCGCGCTCTACCGGGAGAACAGGACTCTCTTCCTTCACGGCGGCCTGAGCCCCCGCTACGGAAGCTGGCCCATCAGCAGGATGAACATGGTCATCAAGGCGGCTCTCCGGAAATACCTCGACGGAATTTCTGCGCTCGAGAAGCTTCGGGTTTTCCATCGAGCGCTGGGAGCCACCGAGCTTTGGCTCTTCGTCCAGGCAGAGAGGAAGGCAGGGGAGCACGATCCTCGCTTGGAGAGCGCCCTCCAAAAGATCGAGGAGGCGTGGGACAGCCCTCTCTTCGATGCGGAGGGGCCGCTCTGGTACCGCGGCCTTGCGCTGGAGAGCGAGTGGAGGCTCGAGCGCTTCGTGAGAAGGACCCTTTTGACCCACGGTCTGGACCGCATGGTGATCGGGCACACTCAGCCCAAGGGGCTGGCCATCGAGGCGCGCTTTCAAGGAAAAGTGATCCTCATCGACACCGGAATGAACCAAGCCGTCTACGGCGGCCGCCCCAGCGCGGTCTACGTGTCGCCGGATGGGGGAATTCGGGTTTGGGAGGCAGAGTCCAGAAAATAGCTACTTCTTCCCTCCCCCCTCGAGAAGCTTTTGCCACTCCTCCTCGTCGCTTGGCTTGAACGGGAAGTCCGGCTCGAACTTCTTCAGCTCCTTGGTCGCCAGCTTGAGGAGCTGCTCGTTCTCCCAGTCGCCACTTAGCTCCCCAATGACGGTGATGGAGTCGTAAACGACCACCTCGCCATTGGTGAAAAACGTCACGGATCCAGCGTAAGGCTCGGCGCGCTTGGTGATGTCCACACCCTTCAAGTCCTTGAGGGTGATGATCGGGCGAGTGTTGACGGTCCAGGTGAAGGACCCTGGCGCCAAGGCGATCCGGAAGTCCTGGCTTCCCTTTATCTTTGATTGAACATTTTGAGCCCAAAAGCACTCCTCCTCGGGCGCGGTGTGGAGCGGCTTTCCCCGATAGCCCCCAAGGAGGGCGTTGGCGGGCATCTGCACGATGACCCCGCTGCCGCGCTGGAGGAGCTGCTCGTGCTCTTCAAGACGGCGGTCGAGGACAGGACCACGATAACCGATCGCGAAGACCAGGTAGTCGAGAGGCGGGCCGAAGGGCTTGGAAGCTGCCTCGGGATCTTCCTCGACTGGCTTCTTGGGCCGTGATTTGGGGGTGACCCTATCATTATCATGGGTCCAAAAAGCGACGTTGATGTTGGGCTTATCGGGGTTGTAACCGAGAAGCGCCTTCCCCGCGACGGAGAGCCGGCTTTTAAATACATCCCCTTTGCAAAGGCGGAACTCGCCCATGAGCTTGGCGGTCTTGCTGTCGATCTCCATCAAGCTTGAGTCCCTGACCGACACGAAGTCTTTCTTTTGATCCTCCGAGGCGAAGTCATAAACGAGCTCGAGGGTCCTGTCGCTCTTGAAGGACTTGACCTTTCCGTGAAACAGGCTTTGGGGCGCAGCAGCCCTGAGCACCTCTGCTTTGGCACGCCGGAACGTGTTCGACAGCTCCTCCCGAACTTTGGAGTACCCCTTGAGCTTGCGGGAGCCAACGATCGAGCGCCCAACTTCCAGGGCCAACTGCTCCCAGCGCTGGCTGAGATTGGCTTGGCCGCCCTCATTCTTCGTGGGATCGGCAAGATGCTTCAGCTTGCTTGCCGCTCTTCGCACGGCCCCGGCGAGGTAAATTTCCTCTTCTTGGGCCAGCCTTTCCTTGTAGTTCTCTTGCTTTTCAGCCGAGAGGCGCGCATCGAGCAGGAGCTCTTTGGCGCGTCCCGGACCGTTTCGGTGGAGAAGGAGCAGACCGGCGCTCTCGATCAGGTCCGGGGCAAGCTCGGCCTTTCCGCCGGGGCCTTTGGCCAGAATGAGGAGCAAGTGATTCGCGGTGAGAGAAAGAACGTCCTGGGTTTCTCGCGGGCCATTTCCTTTCTGTAAGGCCAGGGTGCCGACCTGGAGCTCCTTCAAACGATACATGCCTGCGGAGGCGCCCGGATCCGGCTCGAAGGCAAGGGAGAGCTCTTCAGCGCTGCCGATGGCCTCGTTCACGCCTGCCTTCAGCTTTTCCCACGCCTGGCGGCAGCGCCGCATCTCCTCGATCAGGAGAGCCCGGCGCTTTGCGAAGGGAGGGCTCTTCGGCTGGGGCATCGCTGCAAGAAGAGACGATGCCCGCTCGAAATCCAGGGTGTTCACCGCCTCCAATACCTGATCCATGTTGTCGTCGAATGCCTTGGACGCCTCAACGTAGACTTTTTCATCCCGGTTCAACCCCTGGATCTTTTCGGCCACACTGGCTTGAATCTTCTCGGGAAGCATCGGCTCCAGTTCCTTGAGGAGCGAAACAGCACGAGCAAAGTCTCCTCGCTCCGCGGCCCGGCCCCCGTCTGCTTCCGCCTTTTTCAAGGCCTCGAGGGCGGTATCTTCCACCCTCTTGATCTCGGCGTTGATTTCCGTCAGGTTCTCCGGATAGGACTTGGCCAGCTCGTCGAGCTCCTTGACCGCCCCGTGGTAATCCCCGCGTTTCAAAAGCTCGGCCCCTTTCCCGGCAAGGTGCTTGGAAAGGGCAGAGGCGCCCATATCCTTCAAATCATCACGTATTCTCTTGATTTGAAGGTCGGCAAAGTTCGTCTCAGGGTGCTTTCTCTTGAACTCTTCGAGGGCGGCTAGAGTCGTGAGGCGATCGGTTCCTCTCCTCCAACGCTCCATGATGGTCTCGACTTCCTTGAAGAGGGCAACTTCACGCGGGTTATTGACTTTTGGAGGTCCATCACCGTCGCCGCCCGGGGGAGAGGAGGTGGACTTGGGCCCGTTTCTTCGATCATCCACGCGCTCGGGGGCCTCCGAGTCCACCTCACGGCTGGGCTTCTTCTGATCGTCTCGGAGATCGTCCCGGGGGTCGTCTCGAGGATCACTGGGCCCGCCAGAATCGGCGACGCGAGGGCTTTTGTCCACTTTAGGAGCTTGCGGCGTCCAGAAAACGGCCCAGCTCACGGAGCAAATTATCATGAAGGCCGACAAGCTCAAGGTGATCTTCCCTTCGGTGGACTCAAGGTAAGATGACAAGCTAACGGCCTGTTCGGACTCTTTTCTTTTCTTGCGGACGAAGTGTCCAGCCTCGTGCATATGCCCTGCACCGCCTTCTTCCAGCTTGCCCGAGCTGCGAGCGAGCTTCAAGCACTCCTCGAGGGCTGGAACGAGCTCCGCGCAGCTCGAAAGGCGGTCGGCGGGATCCCTGGCCATCATTTTTGCCACGAGCTCCGAGACCGCAGATGGAATTGCTGGCAAGAGCATTTCCAACGGCTCGGCATCGCTGGTGGTCTTCGCCTTGATGATCTCCGCCTTGGTCTTCCCATCAAACGGCGCCTTTCCCGCGATCATCCTGTAGAGCGTGCACCCCAGCGCGTAGATGTCGGCGCGGTGGTCCACCGGTTGATGGAGGGCTTGCTCGGGGGCCATGTACCGCGGGGAGCCGATTCCCCGGCTCTTCTCGTCCGCCTTGCCCCCGTAAAGGTCCGCTGCAATGCCCAAATCAGCGACCTTCACTTTTCCTTCCCCCGAGAAGAGAAGGTTGTCCGGCTTGATATCGCGGTGAACGATTCCGTGCTCTTCGGCCCAAACCAGTGCCAGCGCGGTGTCGCGTCCGATCTCAATCGCCTGATGAAGGGGCAGGTGCCCTTTCTTCTCGAGAAGCTCTTGAAGAGTTCCACCGGGAAGGAACTCCATCGAAAAAAAGAAGCTCTGGCCTTCCTGCAGGGCATCGTAGACTTGCACGACGTTGGGATGGTTGAGCTTTGCCGCCGCTCGCGCCTCTTTCAGGAATTCCTGAACAAACGCGTCGTCCTTCGTGAGGTCAGCGGACAAGACCTTGAGCGCCACTTGGCGATCGAGGGAAAGCTGAGTGGCCCTGTAAACGGTTCCCATGCCCCCGCGCCCTAGACGTTCTTCAATGCGGTAGCCGCCAAGGGTCGTCCCCACGAGCGGATCATCTTCGGCGCCTTCGAAGGACAGGGTGACGTCTGCCAGCCTGAGGGACTCGCCAGGCTCAAGGATCTTCTTCCGAATGCTCTTGTCGTTGACATGGACCACCGCGTCCGGATCTTGCACTACCAGCGCAACCCTTCCCTGGGCGCACTTGAGAAAGCAATGAACAGCCTTCGCTTTGGCGCCGTCGAGGTGGATCTGGCAGGACTTCGCAGCGCCCACTTTCAAGACCCCTTCCGAAGGAAGATCGAAGGTTTTTCCCCTTCCTGGCCCGGAAGAGATAACGATACGGTATGCGTTGACCCCCATTCGTGCGATGCTCCAGCTTCAAAATAGAGGGATTGATTGTAAGCGGCCCCATCGCCTCCGGACACGGTTTTTTGAGAAATAGTCATCACCACCGGCAGAGCGCAGAGCCGGTGGCTTGAGGAAGGCCCCTTCTAAAAGGGCCATTAGGCCCGCGACGTATCGGTCGTAGTCGTGGACGTGGACGTAATCGTAGACGTAGACGTAATCTCGCACGTCCGCCGGCCGACGAGGAAGACGTCAACGTCCACGAGCACGTCAACGTCGACGGGGATGAACGCAGGAAACGGCAGAGCCTTTTCGATTCACACCGCCCAGAGGCGGTGGCTTACTGTTCAACTGAGTAAGATGGCCGCCCGCCCGGGCGCGTAAATAGGAATGAAACGCGAATCCCGTGGACTTATAGTACTTCTGTTCCTGGATGTCCGTTTCTTCCTTCTGCCTCGAGGTGCCTCATGACCACCCTCATCAAGCTTTTCTCCCTGCCGCTTGCGCTCGCGCTTCTCCGCGCCTCGGCCGCCGAGGATGGAGGAAAGGTCGAAGTCGGGAAGCCTGCCCCCGACTTCTCCTTGAAGGATCAGGACGGCAAGGAGTCCAAGCTCTCGTCGTTTCGGGGGAAAAAGAACGTCTTGATCGCCTTCTATCCCAAAGATTTCACCGGAGGCTGAACCGCGGAGCTGAAAGGCTTCCGTGAGGAGCATGACACCTACGTAAAGCGCGATGTGCAAATCCTCGGCATTTCGGTCGACCCCGTCGACTCCCACAAGAAGTTTTGCGATTCCCTGAAGCTCCCCTTTCCCCTCCTCGCGGACGACGGGGGAAAGGTCTCGAAGCTCTACGGGATACTCATCACCACCCAGAAGGGCGACCTGCTCTCTGGCCGGTCGGTCTTTCTTGTGGACAAGGAGGGGGTCCTACGCTACGCCGACTTGAAATACGAGCTGAAGCCAGCGGACCACGAGGAGCTTCTCAAGGCGCTTCAAGATCTCAAAGGCAACGACGGCGAACGAAAAAGTGGCACGGAGGGCTCGAAGAAGGCCGACGCCAAAGCATCGCCTCCAAAAATTGAAGGCTTGAAATTCGGCCAAATCACCGTGGATGGAAAGGAGTACACGGCTGATCTGGTCCTGGATGGCGGCAAGGTCCGCGAGCGAGACAAGCGCCCGTCGCGGGGAGAGCGCGAAAAGTATGGGCACACTCCCCTCACCCCTCGCGAGGAAATCCCCTGGGACTGCAAGATCTTGATCCTTGGAACCGGCATGGATGGGAGCCTCCCGGTCACCGATGAGCTGAAGGATGAGGCCAAGCGCCGGGGCGTGAAGCTTTTCCTCCTCAAGACTCCCGAGGCCGTGGAGTACCTTCTCAAGAACTACGCCGGGAGCGTGAACGCGATCCTTCACATCACGTGCTAGCGATTCCCTATCGGCTGCGCTTTCTTCTCAGGGGCACGGAAGAGGAAACAGCCCCTGAGCGCTCACAGGGCGTTTTGCGCGATGTAGGTCAAGATTCCCCGGATCGAAACAAAACCGACGGGCTCACCCTCGCGTACAATGGGGATATGCCGGTATCCACCGACGGCCATGTGATTGAGCGCGTTGGCAATGGTGTCACCTTCGGTCAAGGTTTGCGGTTGCGGCGTCATCACCTCGTGAAGCTCAACCTCTTTCAGCGGGCGCTCGCATCCAGCAAGCCGGCGAAGGAGATCCCGCTCGGTGAAGATGCCCGCTAGCTTCCCCGAGGAGTCCAGGACCAACACGCTTCCAAAGCGCTGCTTTCTCATGAGATCGACGGCGCTGGCCACGGTATCCCTCAAGCCCAGGGTGATTGGCCGCGGGGCGTTGAGCTGCGAGAGCGGGTCTTCAAGGATCAATTCGTGGAGCCGGCCCCGTTTTGGCTCAGGCAAGGGCAGCCCGGTCAAGTCTTCCTGACATTCGTCGCAAGTGTCTTGACCGGGGAGGTTTTCGTGTCCGCAAGCTGGGCATTCCATTTCCTGTCACCTCAACTAACGTCACCTCAAGTTACGCTTCTTCAAGTTACGCTTCTTCAAGTTACGCTTCTTCAAGTTACGCTTCTTCAAGTTACCGTCCACGTATCGCCAGCGCGCAACAGGGCATCCAGGTTGCCCGCGCCAGGCTTGGAAGATGCTTCCAGCACTTGTTCTTCGAGCAAGCCTTCATACGTCGGCCGCTCCACGGAACGGAACACTCCCACCGGCACGGGGAAGTCCGGCTCCCCGAGGTGGGCCAGCAAGTACCCCAAGGTGGCCGACTCTTCTTTTTCGTTGTGCACGAGGAGCTCGGACTCCTTTACACCATTGCCGAGCTGGACAACCTCCGGCTTGAAGCCGTTGAGACGAATTCCCTTGTCCCGAGCCTTGCCAAAAACGAGGGGCTTTCCATGCTCGATGGTGATCATCTTTTCTTCGCGCACCGCCTTTTCCGCAAAGGACTCGAAGGCGCCATCGTTAAAGATGTTGCAGTTTTGAAAGATTTCGACGAACGCCGACCCCTTGTGCTCCGCAACTCGTTCCAGCGTCGCTTGGAGGTGCTTCGTGTCAATGTCGAGGGTTCGCGCCACGAGCGTAGCCTCGGCCGCCAAAGCGATGCAAATGGGGTTGATGGGATGCTCGATGGTGCCCATCGGGCTTGACTTTGTCTTCTTCCCCAGCTCGCTGGTGGGTGAGTACTGCCCTTTGGTCAAGCCGTAAATCCGGTTGTTGAAGAGCAAGATCTTGAGGTCAACGTTCCTGCGAAGGGCGTGGATCAAGTGATTTCCGCCGATGGAAAGGCCATCCCCGTCCCCCGTCACGACCCAGACATGGAGGTCGGGACGAACCGCTTTCAGGCCGGTCGCGAAGGTCGGGGCCCTGCCATGAATCCCGTGAAAGCCATAGGTGTTCATGTAGTAAGGGAACCGGCTGGAGCATCCAATGCCCGATATGAAGACGACCTTCTCGCGCGGGATCTTCAGCTTCGCGCAAATGTTGGGCATGGCCTTTTGCATTTGGGCCAAGATCGAGTAGTCGCCGCAGCCAGGGCACCATCGGACGATCTGGTCACTGGTGAAATCCGCCTTGTTGTAGACCGGAAGCTGGGGCAAGACGGCCGTCTGACCATTCCCCGGATTCCGGTTGCTGGTGTTTTCATTGCTCACGGTTCTTACAAAACCTCCTCAATCTTTTTTTCAATTTCTTTGATCTTGAAAGGCTGGCCTTGGATCTTGTTGAGGCCAATGGCATCCACCAAGTAGCGCCCGCGCAAGAGCAGCCGAAGCTGCCCCAGGTTCATTTCGGGGACAAGCACCTTCTCAAAGCGGGACAAGACTTGCCCCAGATTTGCCGGAAAGGGGTTCAGGTAGCGGAGGTGGGCCGCGGAGACCTTTCCGCCACGCCGGCGCACCCTGCCGACGGCCTGGTCGATCGCCCCGTACGTGCTTCCCCAGCCAAGGACAAGGAGGTCCCCGCCCTCGGCGTCCCCCATGACCTCAAGCGGCGGTATGTCGCTCGAGATCCTTGCCACTTTTTCGGCTCGAAGCTTCACCATCGCTTCGTGGTTCACGGGATCGTAGCTGACATTTCCGGTGATGTTCTCCTTCTCCAGGCCGCCGATTCGATGCTCAAGCCCCGGAGTGCCAGGAATGGCCCAAGGGCGCGCCAGGGTCTGCGGATCGCGGGCATAAGGCTGAAACGTCGCGGGGTCCGTGTGGAACTTCACCGGGATTCGGGGCAGCTCGTCGACCTTGGGGATGGGCCACGGCTCGGCGCCGTTGGCCAAATAGCCATCCGAGAGGTAAATCACGGGGGTCATGTGCTGAATGGCGAGGCGGAAAGCTTCAATTGCCATGCGGAAGCAGTCGCCTGGAGTGGAGGGAGCCACGATGCAAACCGGGCACTCGCCGTTTCTCCCGAACATGACTTGCAGCAAGTCCGCTTGCTCGGTCTTCGTGGGCAGTCCGGTGGAGGGACCGCCTCGCTGGACATCCACCACGACGATGGGTAGCTCGAGCATGACCGCCAGGCCAATGGCTTCCGATTTGAGGGCAATTCCTGGCCCGCTGGTCCCCGTGAGACCCAGCGCCCCTCCAAAGGCCGCGCCAATGACCGAGCCAATGGCGGCGATCTCGTCCTCGGCCTGGAAAGTCTTGACCCCAAACCCCTTGTGCCGCGAAAGCTCGTGGAGAATATCGCTTGCGGGCGTGATGGGGTAGCTCCCGTAAAAGAGCGGGCGGCTGGAGAGCTTGGAAGCCGCAATGAAGCCCAAGGCTGTGGCCTCGTTGCCAGTGATCATCCGATAGTGGCCCTTGGGCAGGGCCGCCTTGGAAACTCGGATTTGGTTCGGGACGATCTCGATCGTGTCCGCGTAGTTGTAGCCGGCCTGGAGCGCAAGCCGGTTGGCCTCGGCGATTTCGGGTTTCTTCCCGAATTTCTGCTGGATCACGCGGATCGTCGGCTCGAGGGGCCGGTCGTAAACCCAAAACATGAGGCCCAGCGCAAACATGTTCTTGCACCGGGCCGCTTCCTTTTGGCCCAGCCCGGTCGGCTTCACCGCCTGGAGGGTCAATTCGCTGATGGAAACGGGAATGACCTGAAATCCGGCAAGCGATCCATCCTCCCGCGGGTCTTTGGCGTACTCCGCCTTCTTCAAGTTGTTCGCGCCAAAGGAATCGGTGTTGAGGATGATCAAGCCGCCCGGCACGAGGTCCTGCAGGTTCACCTTGAGGGCCGCGGGATTCATTGCAACCAGGACATCCGGAGCATCCCCGGGAGTCTTGATCTCCATGGAGCTGAAGTTGAGCTGAAATCCGCTGACCCCGAGAAGCGTTCCAGCTGGCGCTCGAATCTCGGCCGGGCAGGCAGCGATGG
>Ga0066710_100005674_pt1 | contig 11448 bp, 10 predicted proteins | sample GraSoiAngelo_159_FD_79666 | JGI IMG/M metagenome (GOLD analysis project Ga0066710, IMG submission 79666) | Grasslands soil microbial communities from the Angelo Coastal Reserve, California, USA - 14_1009_16_40cm | ecosystem: Environmental > Terrestrial > Soil > Grasslands | place: USA... | reverse complement strand
GGCGCCATTCCCGCCATGGTGTTTCTGGGCATCGTGATGATGCCTTTCTACTATATTTCAAAAACTCATTCCGTCCCCGGTTATCTGCAACTGCGTTACGGTTCGGCGGCGAGCGCGCTCAGCGCTGTCACCTTCGCGATCATGACCATCCTCATGTCCGGCGTAAACATGTATGCCATGGCTGTTGTGATGAAGGTGGTCCTCGGTTGGAACATCAATTTCAGTATTTGGGTGTCATCGCTGACGGTCGGCATTTACGTGGCGGCCGGAGGGCTGTTTTCCGCTATCTTCAACGAAGTGCTGCAATTTTTCCTGATTTGGTTCGGCGCGCTCCTCATTCCCATCCTCGGTTTGATCGAAACGGGTGGATGGAAGGGCATGGTCGCGCGCATACAACAGAATTTCCCAGGCCAGGATTACACTCACGCCTGGAGCACGCTTGGCCGCTTTCAGGATAATCCAATGGGCATGCACTGGACCGGCATTGTGTTCGGCCTCGGTGCGGTGCAGGCGATGGGCTATTGGACCACGGACTTTCTCGTGGTGCAGCGCGTGCTTTCAGCGAAGGACATTCGCTCGGCCAAAATGGCGCCGATCATCGGGTCCTTTTTCAAGATGGCTGTACCCTTGATTGTGATTCTCCCTGGATTGCTCGGGCTCGCCGTACTGCCGATGCACCTGGTTCCGGCGAGCAGCTTGCAGCCCGGACAATACAGTTACAACGAGGTGCTCCCGCTCATGCTCGCCCGCTACTGTGGGCCTGGCTTGTTGGGGCTCGGCATTACCGCGTTGGTTGCAGGATTCATGGCGGGAATGGCGGGCAACGTGAGCGCTTTTGCCACAGTATGGACGTACGACATCTATCGTCCATTTCTGCGCAAGACCGCCCCGGATCAGCATTACGTTTCCATGGGACGCTGGTGCACGTTGATCGGCCTGTTTGTCAGCATCGGAACCGCCTATCTGGCGATGGGCTTTGCCAGCATCATGGATTACGTGCAGGCGCTGTTCGGATTCTTCATCGCGCCGCTGTTCGGTACCGTATTGCTCGGAATGCTTTGGAAGCGCGTAAGCCGCGCCGCTGGGTTCTGGGGCCTGCTGGCGGGAACGCTTTCCTCGGTCACCATGTTTACATTGATGAAATTGGATCATCGTTGGGTGCGCGTATTCGCCTTGTCTCCGAATGCTCAGGGACTCGCTCAAGACATGTACCAGGCGTTGTGGTCCTGCGTCACTTGTGTGGTGGTCACCGTGCTCGTGACGCTGGTGACCAAGCCGCGGCCTGATGAGGAACTGAAAGGCCTTGTTTATGCCCTGACAGAAGTCGCGCGTGAAGAGCACACCAGTTTTCTGCACCGGCCGATGTTTTGGGGAGTTGCAGCCCTCGCGGTCCTTGTAGTGCTTCAAATCATTTTCTGGTGAGGCGAGATGACCGAAAAACATCACATCATTCAGGTATGGTTCTTTGTAGGAGTGCTCTTGCTAGTGTACGGGTTTCTGATTTTTGCCAGCGGGCTGGCGGAATGGTCGCATCCTCCGAGCACGGTATTAGCGGAGCTGCACGCACCCGTATGGTGGGGAGGCCTGTTGTTTATTCTGGGCCTGACTTATTGCATCAAGTTCTCCCCCGCTCGGAAGTCATGAGGATTCCGGCTTTTCCGGGGCGAACTGAGGCGATCAATCGGAGAAGTAAATGGCTGTTGTTGCCGGCGTTGATTTTGGAACATTGAGCGTCCGCGTTTCCATCGTGGACAGCGAGCGCGGCCTGCTCGCTTCCGCCATCGCGGAATATCCCCTCCACCGCAAACGCGAAGATCCCGAATACGCCACCCAATCGCATGAAGATCACCTGCGCGCCCTGGCGGCTGCGACGCGCGAGGTGGTGCGAACGTCAGAGGTGCCCCCTGATCAGATTCTCGCCATTGCTCTCGACACCACCGGTTCCTCCGTCATTCCCGTCGGCAAAAATCTCCAGCCGCTCGACGACTATTACTTGTGGTGTGATCACCGGGCCAAGGCCGAAGCCGCGGAAATCACCGCGGCCGCGCACCGCGAAAAACTCCCGGCGATCGACTGGTGCGGCGGCGTCTACTCTTCCGAGTGGGGCTTCTCGAAACTTCTCCACTGGCTTCGCCATAATCCCGCGAAGCGCTCTGCATTCGTTTCGGCTTTCGAACACTGCGATATGGTCGCCGCAACTCTCTGCGGCATCACCGATGCAAAGCGGGTGAAGCGCAGCGTCTGTGCCCTGGGCCACAAGTGGCTGTGGAACGCATCGCTCGGCGGCCTGCCTCCGGAAAATTTCCTCGTCAAAGTGGATCCGCTATTTGCGGGTTTACGCGAAAAGATGGACGGTGAATACGCGGCTTCCGATCAGCTCGCTGGCCGGCTCTCGCCCCATTGGGCGCAACAACTCGGTTTGAAGGCCGGTATCCCCATTCCTGTCGGCGCTTTCGACGCGCATTGGGATGCCATCGGCGCCGGCTGCCGCAGCGAAGACATTGTCAACGTCGTTGGCACGTCCACGTGCATCATCGGAATCACTCCTTCTGTGCGTTTGGTTCCCGGCGTATGTGGCGTGGTCCAGGGCAGTGTGCACCCGCAGCGCACCGGCATCGAAGCCGGCCTCTCCGCCGTCGGCGATATTTTTCAGGCCATTGCCGCGCGCGCCGAAACCGATGTGCCAACTCTCTGCCGTGGACTGGAAAACTATCACGCCGGACAGACCGGCCTGCTTCGCGTCACTTGGGACAATGGCGATCGCACCGTGCTTGTAAATCCAAATCTTCGCGGCATTACCTTCGGCTGGAATCTGCAGACCACCGCGCAGGACGAATTATTCGCCGCCATCGAAGGCACCGCGTTGCATACCCGGGTCATCCTGGATCGCATGGAGGAGCACGGCGTCATCGTCCGGCGTGTCATCAATTCCGGCGGCATTCCTCAGAAAAACGATGTTCTGAATCAAGTCTATGCGAATGTGCTAGGCAGGCCCGTGCTCGTGCCCGCGGGCAAGGTGGTCAGCCTCGGTTCCGGCATTTTTGCTTTTCTCGCTGCCGGCGTCTTCAAGACCGTCGAGGAGGCGCAAGACAAGCTTTGTCCTCAGTATAAAGTGTTTCAACCCCAAATTTCCGCAAAGGGCGTTTACGACAAGCTCTACTCGTTCTACAGCAAGATCTATTTTGCCTTCGGCCGGCCGCAAATCACTGAGTTTGGAAGTCTGCTCCCCGGCTTGATTCAATTGTCGGAGACGGCGCATGCTGGTGCAGCCCGCTAAACCATCGGTGCCTGGACTAATTCTTCTTTCCGGCTTCGCGCTGGAGACTTGGCGTTTCTTGGACAGCGGAGGCAATGGATGACCAAGCTACGTTTCCTGGTCTCGCTAATCACGGAGGACAACGACTATCAGATGGAACAGGCGGCAGCCGCGAAAGCCGCGGCTGGGGAACTCGGCGTCGAGGCTCAGATCGTCTACGCCAACAACGATCCAATTACGCAAAGCACCCAGATACTCAAGGCCATCCAGACGGAACCCTCCCTTTGGCCAAGCGGTATCCTTGTTGAGCCCGTCGGAGCCACCTCTTTTCCTCAAGTCGCCACAACCGCCGCCAGCGCCGGCATCGGCTGGGCCATCCTCAGCCGGGAAACTGACTACGCTGGCGAGCTTCGCAAGACGGCTAGCTCTCCGGTTTTTTCCGTCAGCGCGGATCAGGTGGAAGTTGGCCGCATTCAGGGCCGTCAGGTCGCCGCTCTTCTTCCCCGGGGCGGCTCCGTGCTCCTCATTCAGGGGCCATCGGTGAGTTCGGTCTCCCGCGATCGTCACACTGGACTTCAGGAATTGCTCGCGCCCAACGTGCATGTTACCAGCCTGCGGGGCCGGTGGACTGAGGAAAGCGCCCATCATAGCGTCTGCTCGTGGCTCCGTATGATCGCCGCCCAGAGGTTGCGCATTGATCTAATCGTCGCCCAGAATGATGTCATGGGGGTGGGGGCGCGGAAAGCTATCGAGGAGACCATTGTCGATGGGGACCGTGATCACTGGCTCGGCATTCCCATTACCGGGTGCGATGGCGTGCCAAGAACGGGCCAGACGTGGGTCCGCACCGGGCAATTGGCCGCAACCGTAGTGGTGCCGCCCAGCACTGGAGAAGCCATGACGTTAATGACCAAAGCACTGCGTTCTGGGACCTCCGTTCCTGAACATTTCTTCATCACTCCCACGCCATTCCCCGCGATCGAAAAACTTGCTCCACGGAGGGTCGGCGGATGAATAGGCGGATGAATAATTCTGCGAGCGAAAGAGTGCGTCCCCGAGTAAAATTACTGGGGCTTCGCGTGTCGCAATTGAAAAGCCTTATGGTTGGGGGACTGGAATGAAGCGATGGATGAGGTTAACAATCTTCACGGGAGCGTTGCTTATGACCACTCTGGGGGCGATTGGCGCAACACCGCAGCCCGGTTCCACAACTAAGAAGGCCTTCGGGAAAACGCCGGAAGGCCAGCCGGTCGATCTTTATGTGCTGACGAATAGAGGCGGCGCGGAAGCGGCCATCACTAATTATGGCGGGGCCGTCGTCTCCCTCAAAGTACCGGACCGCAACGGCAAGCTGGCGGATGTGGTGCTCGGTTACGATACGGCCGATGGCTACGTGAATGACAAAAGCTACTTTGGCGCGATCGTTGGCCGCTACGGAAACCGCATCGGGCATGCGCAATTCGTGCTTGACGGCAAGACCTACACACTCGCTAAGAACAACGGCGAGAACAGTTTGCACGGCGGCATCAAAGGCTTCAACAAAGCCGTGTGGACCGCCAAAGTTCTTTCCGCCAAAGACGGCCAGTCGCTGGAGCTTTCCTACCTCAGCAAGGACGGCGAGGAAGGTTTCCCCGGAGATTTGCAAGTCAGCGTGATCTACACCCTCACGGATGCAAACGCGCTAAAAATCGTCTATTCCGCCACCACCGACAAGAAAACCGTAGTCAATCTCACGAACCACTCTTATTTCAATCTCGCCGGCCAGGGTTCCGGCGATATTCTCGGCCACCTGCTCACCATTCAAGCCGACCAATTCACTCCCGTCGATTCCGGCTTGATTCCCACCGGAGAACTCCGTGACGTCGCGGGCACGCCGTTCGATTTTCGCAAGTCAACGGCCATTGGCACGCGCATCGATCAGGAGGATGAGCAGTTGAAACTCGGCGGCGGATACGATCACAACTTTGTCCTGCAGCGCACCGCTGACACCGGGGAATCCTTGGCCGCGCGCGTTGTCGAGCCCACCACCGGCCGTGTCCTGGAAGTCTGGACCACCGAGCCCGGCGTGCAGTTTTACACCGGCAATTTTCTCGACGGCAAATCTACTGGCAAGGGCGGCGTGGCCTATCCGCGCCGCTCTGCCTTCTGCCTGGAAACGCAGCACTATCCCGATTCTGCGAACCAGCCGAAGTTCCCGTCGGTGGTCTTGAAACCCGGCGAACGCTACCACACCATCACTACTTACAGGTTTTCCGCGGAAAGGTGACGTCCGGCGTCTGGCTGTCAGTGTTTGACGTGAGAGTTTAAGGCTGGCTATGAACGAGCGGTGTCGCAGCCTTCGAGGCCTTGCCTAGCTCTGAAAAGAGCAGTAAGGTGCGCGATGTAGATGTAAACGTTTACGGTATCTATCCCAGGTCCCGAAGCGGAGCCATGACCCCATCTTCCAACACTCCCATGTCACTCGGTGTCATCGTCGGAAACCGCGGTTTTTTCCCCGATCACCTGGCTCGTTCCGGCCGGCGGGACATGATCGCTGCTCTCGCCGCCAAGGGCATTCGGCCGATTGCGCTTGACGAGAACGAGTCCAAATTTGGCGCGGTGGAAACCCGCCCGGAAGCAGCTCGGTGCGCCGAGCTTTTCAAGAAGCACCGCGAACAGCTTGATGGAATCGTGGTGACGTTGCCGAACTTCGGCGACGAGCGCGCCATTGCCGAAACCCTCAGGATGGCCAACCTTGCTGTCCCCATCCTGATGCAGGCGACGCCGGATACGCCCTCGCGCATGTCCATCCGCGACCGCCGGGACAGTTTTTGCGGGAAGATGTCCGCCTGCAACAACCTTGCGCAGTACGGAATCCCATATTCGCTGACGACGCTGCACACGGAAGCCCCGGATTCGGAGATCTTTCGAAAGGACCTGGACTGGTTTCTCGCCGTCTGCCGCGTGGCGAAAGGTCTCAAGAAATTGCGGATTGGCGCCATCGGCGCGCGCCCGGCGGCGTTTAACACGGTGCGCTATAGCGAAAAAATTCTCGAGTCCGCAGGAATCTCTGTGGAGACGCTGGACCTCTCGGAAGTTCTGGGGAGGATTGGCCGGTTGAAGGACGACGACGGCAAAGTTGTTGATCGCCTCAAAGCCATTCGCCGGTACGTCTCGACGAACAGCATTCCGGACGCCGCACTCCTCAAAATGGCCAAGCTCGGCGCGGTCATCGACACCTGGATGCGCGATAGCGAGGTGAACATCAGCGCCATTCAATGCTGGACCTCGCTCGAAGAATATTTCGGCGTCGTCCCCTGCACGGTCATGAGCATGATGAGCGACCAGGGCCTTTCCAGCGCGTGCGAAGTGGATGTCGCGGGCGTGATCGGAATGCACGCATTGCAACTGGCTTCACAAACGCCCAGCGCTTTGCTGGATTGGAACAACAACTATGCCGATGATCCAGACAAAGCCGTGTGCTTCCACTGCAGCAACCTGCCGAAACATTTTTTCCAAGACTTCCGCATGGACTTCCAGGAAATCATCGCCGGAACCGTCGGCAAAGAGAATACCTTCGGCACCGTCGTGGGACGCGTGAAAAGCGGCCCGATGAGCTTCGCCCGGTTTTCCACCAATGACCGCGAAGGCAAAATCTCCGGCTACGTCGGCGAAGGCGCTTTCACCGAAGATTCCCTTGAAACCTTTGGTGGCGCGGGCGTCGTTCGAATCCCCGAACTGCAAAAGTTGCTGCGCTTCATTTGCGAGCGAGGTTTCGAACATCACGTCGCCGCCAATTTCTCGACGGTATCCTCTGCCGTCCATGAAGCGGCAACGCGCTATCTCGGCTGGGACATTTACTGGCACAAACCCTGATTGGCAGGAGTTTTCCGCTTGGCCTACCTGCTGGCCGGACGGAAGCAAGGCGCGAAAGCCGCACCCACTTCCCGCTAGGCGGGTTTTTCGCGGCGCTGCTGAACGGCCTCCTTTGCAAGGATCGCCAATAGATGAGGCTGGCGGCGGGGACATTTCTAGTTGACAATTCAATGTTATGAGCGGATTTGCCGGATTGCGAGTACTAGCGCTCGAAAGCCGCCGCGCTACAGAACTTGCCAAATTGATTTCTACCTATGGTGGCGAGCCTATCGTTGCCCCAGCGATGCGCGAAGTCCCGTTGGAAGCCAACAGGGAAGCACTGTCTTTTGCGGCTGCTCTTCTGGCTGGCGAATTCGACATGGTCATCTTCTTGACCGGCGTCGGCGCGCGGGCAATTCTTAGTGTCGTCGAGACTGCGCACAAACGCGACGATTACATCGCATCTCTCCAACGTGTGAAAGTGGTTGCGCGCGGGCCGAAACCGGTCGCCGCCCTGCGCGAAATCGGCATAACTCCTGCCATCACTGCTCCAGAACCCAGCACTTGGCACGAACTGCTGCGCGCGCTGGATGATGCGGGCAAGGCCTCGCAAGAACTCGGTTTGCAAGGTGCGCGAGTTGCCGTTCAGGAATATGGCGTTTCCAACCCTGAATTGTTGGCTGGGTTGAGGGAACGAGGGGCGCAAGTCAGACGAGTGCCGGTCTACCAATGGGCGCTACCGCACGATTTGTCTCCCCTCCGGGCCGCCATAACAGCGATTGCCGAAGGAGCCGTCGATGTCGTGCTCTTTACAACTGCGGTTCAGGCGGTCCATCTCTTCCAAGTTGCTGCGGAGACAAAGCTTGAAGAACCAGTGAGGAAAGGTCTGAGGCGGGCGATTGTGGCTTCCATCGGGCCCACTACTTCAGAAGAATTGGAGCGGCGGGGAATCCGGGCCGACCTCGAGCCTTCGCATCCGAAGATGGGTTTTCTGGTGAAGGAGACTTCTGAGCGAGCCGGGGAACTTCTTCGCCGGAAGAAGCAAGGCATTACTTCTGCCGGTTGAGGCAAACTAGTTTTGAAGAGATTTGTGCGGACCGGTCAGTGGGAGTTTGCCCCCGCGGCCGCTCCTATGGTCGATCCCGCACCAGTAATCACTTCGCAATCGACTCCAGCCTGGGCGAGAGCTTCTGTCTCTGCATCGCCCTGCGAAGATGGAAGAAGGTCGATCGCTCTAAGCCGCACAACCTGGTGTCCTTCCCGCGCTGCCGAGACGAGCAGGGAGTGAATCTTTTCCTGGAGACTGCCCGGTTGCACGCCGAGTTTGTGGACGCTGCGCACCTGCGCCGAGGCGGGGACTAAATCAAGGATTTCCTGCGAGACCAGGTCGTCGTGCAAAACGACCTCGGCTACTCGAAGTACCTGCACCGCTTTGACGGTCAGGAGATCGGGATCCCCTGGGCGGGCTCCCACAACATAAACTTTTCCCTTCATGGCCGCACCTACACTGGACGGAATCCGCCGCCGACATAAGCCATCGGCTCTACTAGCGGAGGCAGTTCGAACAAGCCGCCAGCCGCACCAGAACATTAGCATTACGGCCGACCGATGAAGGTGCGGAAGAATGAATCCTGTGAATCGATATTTCTGATAGCAGTGATGGGGAATGGCCCCACTTGCGGGAAAATATGGAAAACTCAACCGGAGCGCTTCGATTGGCGGTGACTTCGGCGGAAAGCTTCGAAGGCTTCCTCGCTGGCGTCCTCGTGCAGCAGGCGTTTCCGTTCCTCAGCATCCAGCTTGGCGGATTGGAGCTGATTGCGAACTTCACCTAACTGCGCGAGCCATTCTTCGTATTCCAGTCCGAACTGTTCCTCGAGTTGCTTTCTGAGGCGCTGAGCGAGGGCCGGGCTTTGTCCCGCGGTCGAAATGGCGATCTGCAGCGCTCCACGCTGTACGACGGCGGGATAGTAGAAATCGCAAAGAGGGGGAACATCGACGACATTGCAGAGTACGCCGCGCTGCGTCGCCACTTTGAATATGCGCTCGTGAAGTTCCGTAGACGATGTGGCCGCCACAACCAAAAACATTCCTTTAAGGTCATCCGCGTGGAAGGGGCGCTGATGCCATTCGATGGTGTTCGCTTGGGCCCAGGAGCGCACTTGCGGGGTCGCTTCGGGCGCCACCACGCGCACGCGACCACCTGCTTCCAGAAGGCTGGCGATTTTGGACTCAGCGATGGTTCCCGCCCCGACCACCAGGCACGGCCGCGCCGAAAGCTTAAGGAACATAGGGAAGAGCTTTGCAGGTCTCATTCTTTCACTAGAGCGCGCCACCGCTGAAGTCTAAAGTAAATCTGACGTGTTATTGTACCCGCGATCAAACCGTGAGCGCGGGGAATTCGGTCTTACGAGAGGCGATCTGGAGTCAACAGCGCGGTCATTTCGAGGACCCGTTGATAGTAGTCGCGCTGGGTGAGTTGCGAGGCCGCGGCATCGTCGATGATGAAAGTCACGTCGGGATGGAGTTGAAGGGCGGAGGCGGAGACTGCCGAGGTGATCGGGCCTTCGATGGACTTTGCGACGGCAGCGGACTTGGCCTCGCCGGTGGCGAGCAAAAGAATTTTTCGCGCCTCCAAGATCGTGCCGATGCCCATGGTGATGGCGCAGCGCGGGCTCTCCTCGCCAGGCGCGAAGAATTTGGAGTTGTCGTCCATCGTCTCTCGGCTCAAAACCTTTAGGCGCGTGCGGGAGCCGATGCTGGAAGTCGGCTCGTTGAAGCCGATGTGGCCGTTGCGGCCGATGCCCAGAAGCTGAAGTTCGATTCCTCCGACCTTTCGGATTGCCGCTTCGTAGGATGCGCAGTACTGATCGTAATTGCCGCGGACGGTTCCGTCGGGAATGTGGATGTTGCCGGGATTTACGTTGACATGCGCGAACAAGTTCTCCCGCATGAAATGATGAAAGCTCCGAGGGTGTGCAGCGGGGAGTCCGAGATATTCATCAAGATTAAAGGTGCTCACGCGAGAGAAATCAAGAGAGCCCTGCTTGTGAAGACCAACGAGATGTTTGTAAACGCCGACCATGGTGCCGCCGGTTGCCAATCCGAGCGCCAATGCGGGTTTCTTGCGCACCGCACTGGCGATGAGCTGTGCCGCCTGGCGGCCGATTTCTTCTTCGTCGGGTCTCAGGATAACCAGCATGCTGGGTCCTCTCTGAACTCCGCTTTTCCATCTCTTGAAATAACTATGAGCCAGCGAAAGAGATTCGTCCGCTTTACCGGAACCTGCGAATGACGAGATTGTGCCGGTCCGAACGATAGAAGCCCAGCACATACATGATCGTCAGGCCTTTGGTGGAATAGATGACCTGGCGAATGCGCAGCAGTGGCTCGCGGCGTGGGATGGAGAGGATCTCGGCGATTCTCGGGTCGGCTGCGGTAGCGTCAATCTCTTCGTCGGCATAGCCGAGTTCGATCTTGTAGTTGCGTTCGAGGATTCCGAAAAGAGATTCCCGGCCGATGGGAGCGTCCAAAAGCCCTGAGAACTCATCAGCGCTGAGGTAGCACGTTTCCAGCGCAAAGGGCTCGCCTGCGGCATGACGCAAGCGCTCGAGTTTGATGATGCTGCTCGTGGGGGGAAGCGAGAGTCGCGCGGCGGCTTCGTTTTCGTTGTCCAGCACTTTCGCGAAGAGCACCTTGGAGCTGGCGGTGAGGCTGCGGCTGGACATCTGCTCGGTATAGCTCATCAATTTATTAAAGTGAATTTTTGGGGCGGCGACAAAAGTTCCGATGCCCCGGCGGCGCTCGACGATTCCTTCGCGTTCGAGAGAGGCCAGGGCGTGGCGGGCGGTCATCAGGCTGACTTGATGGATCTTGGCAAGGTCGCGTTCGGACGCCACGGAGTCGCCGGGACGCAAGTGTCCGGCATCGATGCGCTTGCGGATGGCGCTCTGAATCCTTTGGTAGGCTGGCAAGCCGTTGCGATTCTTGACTGGCATTCTCTTCCTCGAACTGGCCCGGGACCGCCTGGCGGGCACTGGAATGGAACCTGGTTCGTGGCAGGAGCGATATCAAGTTCCACGCTTGCGCCAAGTCCCGAAGCGGCGGGCGTTCGTGCCAGGACCCAGGGTGTTATAGAGCGGCGTGTAGCGCTGCTATAGTCCGCTCGTCTGCGTACCTATATAAAGCACAATTTAGTGCTTGACAATAGAAAAATGGTGCTATATAGCTACCAACATTCGGCCATATAGCTGGTCAGGGGTGCTGGTTACCAAGCAAATTCAGTCGGGGGAGAGGGCGTCGGAGAATCGACCGCCCCGAATCGGAGGAATTAAGATGAGAAAGATCCAGTCCTTGGG
>Ga0066710_100005673_pt1 | contig 11448 bp, 15 predicted proteins | sample GraSoiAngelo_159_FD_79666 | JGI IMG/M metagenome (GOLD analysis project Ga0066710, IMG submission 79666) | Grasslands soil microbial communities from the Angelo Coastal Reserve, California, USA - 14_1009_16_40cm | ecosystem: Environmental > Terrestrial > Soil > Grasslands | place: USA... | reverse complement strand
TGAAGTGGTTGAACCAGAAGTCGACCATGACCTCCTGGAGCTGCCGCTCGCTCGTCACGGCGCGGACCATCTTGGCCGCCTGGAGCTCCGCCGTGATCCGGGCCGGCCGCTTGTCCATCGGGTAGCGCTCCTGCATCTCCTGACGCGACATCTCCCCGCTCGCCAGCTTCGCGCGGAGCTGCGGATCGGGACGGGGGTAGGCACGCAGGAGCTCGGACGAGGACATGCGCAGCGTCGCGAGCTCGGCGAGCGCTGCCTCGGTCGCGGAGTCCTCGATCTTCTCGGGGTGGAGCTGGCGCTCGAGCCAAAGGTCCAGACCGAGCGCGCGCACGCGCTCGACGTCGCCGGGACGTGGGCCGTAGGTAAGCCGGCTCAGCGCGTGGAGGACCTCACGGTCGCCGGCGGCGCGCAGGTCCGACGACGCCGGGGCGGCCGACGAGGCTGGAGCGGGCGCCGACGCATCGCCAGGGGCGGTGACGCGCGGCGCGGGTGCGCTGCACCCGACGAGGACCGCCGCGGCCAGGATCGAGGCCCGCCACCTCATCGGAGGGCCCCCGGGGGCGTGGTGCCCTGCGGTGGGGGCTGGACGCTGCGATGCTGCTGTCGTTGCTCGCGCAGCCGCTCCCGCTCATCGGGAGGCATCTGGCGCCACCGCTCGCGGATTCGCTCGCGCTCCTCGGGGCTCATCTGACGCCAGCGATCCTGGTTGCGGAGCACACGGTCGCGCTCCTCGGGCGAGAGCGCCTCCCACTGCTGGTACCGCTGAATGATGCGATCGCGGCGCTCCGGCGGCAGCTGCTGGAACCGCTCATATTCTTTCTGGAGGGTCTTGCGCCGCTCATCGGGCAGCTCGTTCCAGCGCTGGAAGTCCTGCAGGACTCGCGAGCGCTCCTCGGGCGACAGCTTGTGGAAGCGCTGATAATTCTCGCGCGCGGCTTCCCGCTCCTCCGGCGTCATGGACTTCCAGCGGCGGTAGTTTTCGAGCGCGCGCGCCCGCTGCTCCGGCGTGAGCTTCTGCCAGCGCTCGAGGTTCCGCTCGGCGAGGGCCCGCTCCTCGGGCGTGAGCTTCTCGAGCCCCGGGACCGGAGCCTTCTGTCCCCACGCGACCCCGAACGCGCCGAGCAGGAGCAGCGGGCTCAGCAGGAGCGATCGCCGCGCCACGCTCCCGCTCATCGCTCCTTCGCCTCCTTGGGCGCGGCGCCCGTCCGCGGCTCCAGCGTGGAGAGACGCTCGAGCAGGCGCATCCGTTCGAGGATCGGCAGGTGCGTCAAGAGGCCGGAGTCGCGGGCCAGGTCGACGTCCTTGAGGAGGTCCAGGTCGACCAGCATCTGCGCGTCGGGTTGCTGAGCCGCGTCGTCCGCGGCGCCGCCCGGACGCGCCACGAGAAGCCCCGCTCCCAGCAGCCCGAGCACCAGCCACGCGGGCGCGCGGCGTGGGCGGTGCGGAGCGCCATCAGCCCTGACGCCCCGCGGCGAGCCCATCGAGGTCGCTCATGAGGTCGAGATCTTCCTCGAGGAGATCGAGGCGCTCGACCACCTGGTACTGCTCCAGGAGCCCGAGGTTGCGGGCGATGGCAGCCTCCTCGAACGTGACCGGGTCCCCGGCCGTCGGGACCTGGCGCCCGCCCCACACCGCGATGAAGAGCAGGACGCCGGCCATGCTCGTCGCCAGGGCCAGCGGCAGGGGTCGCCACCACCACGCGCGTCGCTCACGGCGCGCGTCCAGCTTTTGGTGCAGCTCCGCGCGATAACGCGCCCAGTTCACCGCCGGCGGCGCGGCGACGGAGCGCGAGAGCTCGCCGAGCAGCTCACGGAGCTGGTCGGTGTCCTGCCGGCAGTCCGGGCACTCGTCGAGGTGGCGCGCGACACGCTCGCGCTCGGCGGGCGGGAGCTCGCCGCGCAGATAGGGAACGAGGTCGGTCTCGGGATGCTTCCTCACGTCAGCGCTTCTCCTTCATCGTCTTCCTGAGCGCGCTCAGCGCACGGTGCAGGTGAACACGCACGGTCGCCTCCGAGCACTTGAGCACCTCGGCGATCTCGTATGTCGCCATCTCCTCCTGAACCTGGAGCACGACCGCCGCCCGCTGCCTTGGCGCCAGCCGGTCGACGGCTGCCCAGAGGTCCTTCATTGTCCGGTCCCGGCCCAGCTTGTCCACCGGGTCAGTGACGGGAGCCGGCTGTCGCTCGAGGAACGACTCCCCCTGGTCGTCTCCCTCGTCGCCTCCCCACGGCCTCCACCACCGGCGCTTCCGCTTCTGATCCAGACACAGGTTGACCACGATCCGGTAGAACCAGGTCGAGAATTTCGCGCGCCCGCCGAAGCTGCCGGCGCTTTCGTAGAGCCGGATGAAGGCCTCTTGCGACAGGTCACGGGCGTCCTCCGGGTTGCGCAAGATGGACCAGGCCAGGCGATAGGCTCGCCCCTGGTAGCGCTCGACGAGAAGTTCGAACGCCGCCTCGTCGCGCTTGGCCGCTCGCTGGCAGAGGGCCTCGTCGGATGGCTCCACTCGCCTGGGTCCCCTCGTCCATCACCTTGTCACTCCCTACTCCCCGGCTGCAAGGTCCCGCGCACGCTCAGGCCAGCGATCCTGGTAGGTTCGACGCCTCCGGGGAGGGCGGTGTTTACAGATCGGAGCGGAGAAAGGCTTTCGGGGAACGGCATTTGCGGAAGGTGCCGCGCTGGACGCCGTCGGCCGTCAGATCGCCAGAAGGGTACCCGTGATGTAGCCGGACGTCGGGCGCGCGAGGATGGCGATCGCGTCGGCGACGGCGTCGACCGGGACCCAGCCCTTGCGGTCGCTGCTCGGCATCGCCGTACGGTTCGCCGGCGTGTCCATCGTGCTCGGCAGCACGGCGTTCACCGTGACGCCCTGCTCCCGGGTCTCCTGGGCAAGCGCCTGCGTGAGCGCGATCGCGCCGGCCTTGGCGACGGCATACGCAATGAAGCCGCCGGCGGGCGGCACGACCGCCCGCGACGCGACCACGACGATGCGCCCGTACCGCACCCGGACCATGTGCGGCAGCACCGCCTTTGCGGCGCTGAACGCGCTCGTCAGGTTCAGGTCCAGCATCCGGGTCCACGTCTCGCGGTCGGTCTCGAGCAGGGAGCCCCCGGCGAAGCCGCCGACGCCGGCCACGAGGACGTCGATCCGGCCGCGGGCCTGGTTCACGTTCCGGGCGAAGGCGACCATCGACTCGAGATCGATCACGTCGACCGGCTCCGTGACGAGGCGCGGTCGGTCGGTGGCGGCGACCCGCTCGTGGAGCCGGTCGCGCTCCGCCTCGACGGCGTACGGCACCGCGACGACGGCGCCGTCGGTCAACAGACGCAGTGTCACCGCCTGGCCGAGGGCGCCGGTGCCGCCGGTGACGAGGGCGACCTGCCCGGCGAGGGGGAGGGTCACTCTGCGGACCCCTGCATGATCGATGAGCGCTGGATGTCGTCGTAGCGGACCTTGGCCACGTCGAACTCCTCGAGGCTCTCGCGGAGCCTCTTGAAGGTCTGCTCGAACGACGGGAGCGTCTTGCGCGCGCGGGTGAGCGGCGTGGTGCGCGCCAGCACGTAGTTCTTCACGTACGGATGGTTGATCCCGCGCTTCTTGATCTTCGCCACGACGACGCCGAGCGCCGCATCGGCCGCGCGGACCAGGTCGGTGCGCTCGACCCGCGCCGGCAACCCCTTGGCGAGCGACTGCTTCAGGAACTTGTCGACGCGCCGGAGGATCGGCGCGAATGCGCCGCCGGCGAACCGCTTGTTCTCCTCGTACAGGAGCCCGAGCGTGATGAAGTGCGCGGACTCGAACTGGAACGTCCACTTCTCCTCGCTGGTATCCCCCTCCTCCTCGGCGAGCGCCCGGTACATGCGGATGACCTCGAGCGACTTCTCCTTGAGGTTGTGTGCCTTCTCGACGTTGAGCGGGAGGACCTCGAAGACCATCTCGGGCTCCACGACCAGGATCGCCGGGACGAAATCGGCCTTCAGCTTGTCGAGGACGGCGCGCCGGTGGTTGCCGTTGGGGGTCCAGTAGACGCCCGGCCGCGGCGAGATGATGACGATCGGATCGACGAATCGGTCGAGCCGCTTGATCGACTCGGTGAGTCGCTTGACGTGGGTCGGCGAGAGATCCCGCTGGTACGGGCTCGCCTCGCACTTGGCGCGGGGCAGCAGGCAGAAGATCTGCCAGTGCTCGCCGATCGGTTCCTGGTAGAGCGCGAGGATCCGACCGCCGTCCCGCTCGACCTGCGCCGCGAGCTCCCGCGTCTCGCGGGAGGGCTCTTTCTCAGCCATTGGTCCTCCTCAGGAGCACCATCCATTCCTGGCCTTGCCGCGCCCGCACCGACAGCGGCTCGTACGCGCGCTCGACGCGAAAGTGCGGCCCGAAGAGGCGGCGCACCTCGCCCGCGGAGACCGGGAAGGGGGGCCCGGCGGCCCGGCGCCGCATAGGGAAGAAGCACGCGAGCAGCCACCCGCCGGGCTTGATGATCGCCGCCATCGTCCGGACGTACTCGATGCGGCGTCGCGGATCGATGGCGCAGAAGCATTGGTACTCCCAGACGCCGTCGAATGCACGGCCGAAATCGCGCCCGAGGGTGAAGATGTCCTGCTGGACGAATTCGGCGGCGACGCCCTCGACCTTCGCGAGCGACCGCGCTTGGGCCACCGCCGTGGGCGAGAAGTCGAAGCCGCACGCGGCATAGCCGCGGCCGGCCAGGTACCGGACGTCGTGGCCGCGGCCGCAGCCCGGGACCGCGACGCGCCCCCGCGGCGGCGGCGTGCGCTCGACGAAGTCGACGAGAGGCGGCGCGGGCTGGCGGAGCTCCCACCCGTCGCCGCCGCGCGCGTAGAGGTCGGTCCAGAACTCGGACGCGCTCACGTCGGCCATGTGACGCCCGCGAAGTCCTCCACGACGCGTTCGACGCCGGCCGCACGGAGCTCGGTCTCGCTGTGGGCGGTGGTCACGCCGATGACCCGCATGCCGGCCCGTCGCGCCGCCTGCACACCCGCCACCGAGTCCTCGAACACGAGGCAGTCCAGCGGCTCGATCCCGATGGCGCGAGCCGCCAGCAGGTACACCTCGGGATCCGGCTTGCCCCGGCGCACGTCGTCCGCGCTGACCACCGCCGCGAATCGATCGAGCAGTCCAAGCCGGCCCAGCAGACGGTCGGTGTCGAAGCGCGTGGCCGAGGTGGCGACGGCGCACGGCACACTCTGGCTCGCGAGCTCGTCGATGAAGCGGGCGACGCCGCGGACCGCCGGCAGCCCGTGACGCGCGAGCCGGCGATAGTGCTCGAGCTTGCGATCGGCGAGGCGGCGCGCCTCGGGCGCGTCCATCGCTCGGCCCAGGAGCAGCGGGACCGCCTCGGTGCTGGGCCGGCCGATGGTCAACCGCCAGAACTCCGGCGGCGCCGGTGCCACGCCCAGCTCGTCCAGCAGGGCCCGCCACGCGCCGCGATGATGCGCGTTGGAGTCCACCAGCACGCCGTCCATGTCGAAGATGACGGCGCGCGTCCCCAAGCTAGCGCAGGCGATAGAGGGGGGCCAGCGCGCGGAAGGTCTCCAGCGCGGCCGCGCGGTACTGCGCTTCCGTCCAGCGCGCCGCCTCCTCGGCCGGCACGGCGCGGCCCACGATCAGCTGACCGTCGCGCGTCCGCATCAGCTCGTCGGCGAACTCGGCGAGCGTCTCCGGCGTGAGGTCGGCGAGGGGCGCCGCCGGCTCCTCGTCGTGCTCGTTCTTGAACCAGGCGAGGTGCTTCACGCGGCGGAGGACGGGCGCGAGCTTCGGCGCGTTCTTTCGCCACGCGGTCGCCCACCGTCGTTTCTCGGAATGCTCGGGGCCGACCTCGAACAGGAAGCGCACGTGGCCGCGCGAGACGGCCACCTTGAAGTGGCAGTGCTTCTTGTAGCCGCGCGCGTCGGGTCCGAAAGCGACCCAGGTGTCGCTGGGCGGGTTCACGGTGCGCCGCGCATGCTTGGCGACGTGCGCGAAGACGTCGCCGGCGACCGAGCGGCTGATCGAGGGAGCCAGGCTTCCGCCGAGCGCGTCGAGCTTCGGGCGGACCCGAGCGCGAATCTCGTCCATGCGCGGCTTGAATCCCTTCACGTCGAACACCCTGAAGTCAGCTGCGACGAACGCTGGAGACGGCATCGGTGTTCTCCCCGGGCTCAGAGGTCGGCGGATCCGTCGAGACTGGAGTCGCTCGGGTTCATCGCGAAGCCGAGGGGATAATCGACCGTCGGCGCGCGAACGTCAACCGGTTTTGCGTACGGCTCCTCCTTGACGCGCTCTACCGAGCGCCGGCGGAACGGCAGGGAGTTACTATAGGGGCTCGAATGGCCACTGTAAACGAGACGCGCGGAGTCGATGAGGGCCAAGCAGTGCTCCGGGCCGCGGGTTGATCCGAGTCCTCCAGCTTCTCACCGCCACCACACTCGGCGGCGGTCCGCGGCAGGTCTATCACCTCGTTCGGCGTCTTCCCCGCGACGAGTTCACCGTCTGCGTCGGCGGCCCCGAGAACCGTCGGTATCGCGAGCAGCTCGCGGTGATGGGCGTCGAGCTCGCCCCGCTTGACGTCGATCGACTCGGCCGCTTCTGGCGGACGGTCTTCCGTACGCTTCGGTTGATCCGCGAGTCGCGCGCCGAGGTCGTCCACACGCACGGCAAGGGCGCGGGCTTCTACGGCCGTGTCGCGGCGCTCGTTGCTGGCGTGCCCGTCGTCCACACCTTTCACGGCATCCACTACGAGAGCTACCCCCGCGCCGGACGGTGCCTCTACCTCGCGCTCGAGCGGTGTCTGGCGCATCTCACGCACACGGTGATCAACGTTTCAGCCAGCCAGGACACCGAGGCGCTCGCGCTCGGCGTGAGCCGACCCGGCCGAAGCGCGGTCGTGGTGAACGGGATCGACGCCGAGGAGCTGGACACCCTCTCTCCGTGGGGTCGGAGCTCGTTGTTGACGTTCGAGCGCGAGGACGTGACGGTGCTCGGCTGCGTGGCGCGCTTCGATCCCGTCAAGCGTCACGAGGTGCTCCTGCGCGCGCTGAGTCGAATCGTTCCGCGGCATCCGCGCGTGCGACTGCTGCTGGTTGGCGGCGGGCCGGAAGAAGACCGCATCAAGCGCCTCGCGGTGGCGCTCTCGATTCCTCCTGGAAGCATCGTGTTTCCGGGCGCACTCGACTGGCGGACGAACCCTTACACCGCGATGGACATCTACGTGACCGCGTCGGCCAAGGAGGGACTGCCGCTGGCGCCGCTGGAGGCGATGGCGTCGAGGCTGCCGGTGATCGCGAGCGACGTTCCCGGCCACCGCGAGGTCGTCGCCCACGGCGAGACCGGACTGCTGGTGGCCCCCGAGGACGACAAGGCGTTGGCCGAGGCGATCGAGTCCTTGCTGGACGATGGCGAGCGGCGCGCACGGATGGGACGCGCCGGCCGCGAGCGGGTGCTGCGCGACTTCGCGATCGGCCCGATGGTCGAGAAGACGGCGGCGATCTATCGCGCGGCGGTCGTCACGCCGGGGCGTCGGCGCTGAAGCGGCGCAGGCAGTAGAGCAGGTCGCCGAGACAACCGGTGCAGAGCTTGCCCGTTCGCTCCTTGTTCGCCAGCGGCCACCGGCCGTCCCGACACGCCTCGCGCAGCTCGCCGACGGTCAGGTTGGTGCAGTAGCACAGGAGCATCGAATCCACGACCTCGGGGACCGGCGCCTTCGCCTCGATGCGCCACCCTACCGTGCGCGTTTCCAGAGTGTCAAGCCGCCGGCGGGACGCTGGGGCGCCGCGAGCGCGATGATACAATCGCCGCGTGAAGGCCGTGGTTCTCGTGACGGGCGGCGCCGGCTTCATCGGCTCGCACCTCGTAGAACGGCTCCTGGCCGACGGCGACCGCGTGCGAGTCCTCGACAACTTCTCGAGCGGCACGCGCCGAAACCTCGCCTTCGCCGCGCCCCTGCGCCGCCGGCTCACGATCCTCCGGGGGGACGTCCGCAACCTGTCAACGGTGATCCGCGCGGCCCGCGGTGTCAGCGTGATCTTTCACCAGGCGGCGATGCGCTCGGTGCCGCGCTCGGTGAAAGATCCGCTGGGCGCGAACGCGAACAACGTGAACGGCACGCTCAACGTGCTCGAGGCGGCGCGGCGCTGCCGGGTTCCCAGGGTGGTCTACGCCTCGTCGTCGGCGGTCTACGGCGACCGACCGGACCTGCCCAAGCGTGAGGACCAGCCGCCGGCGCCGATCTCACCCTACGCCGCTTCCAAGGCGGCCGGCGAGCAATACGCCGCGGTGTGGACGCGGCTCTACGGCGTGGAGACGGTCGGGCTGCGCTACTTCAACGTGTTTGGGCCGCGGCAGGACCCGAAGTCCGAGTATGCCGCGGTGATCCCCCGCTTCATCCTGTGGGGGCTCGGCGGCCGTCCGCTCGAGGTCCACGGCGACGGCAATCAATCCCGAGACTTCACCTACGTCGACAACGTCGTCGAGGCCAATCTCCTGGCGGCCAGGGCACGCGACGCGGCCGGCGAGGCGTTCAACGTCGGATGCGGCAGCCGGGTGAGCCTGCTCGAGATCGTCGCGCGGCTCGAGGCGATCCTGGGACGGAGGCTGGAGCGCAGACACACTCCGCCGCGCTCCGGCGACGTGCCGCACACGCTCGCCGACATCTCGAAGGCAAAGCGGCTGCTCGGCTACGAGCCGCTGGTGGATTTCGACGAGGGGTTCCGGCGGACGATCGCGTACTTCCGGTCGTCGCTCGAGAGCTAGGAGGGTTTCCCAATGCGCCACGTCGTGGGGCTGCTGCTCGTCGTGCTCGCCGCGAGCTCCGTCGCGTTTCCCGCGGCGGCGCGGGCGCAGAACCTCGTGGTGCAAGTCGCGACCGAGCCGCCGGGGCTGGACCTGACCGCGACGCCGGCGTCTGCGACGGCGGCGGTGGTTTTCTACAACGTGCAGGAAGCCCTGGTGAAGGTGGACCGGCACGGCAAGATCGTGCCGTGGCTGGCGGAGCGCTGGCACACCGCGGACAACAAGAACTACACGTTCTTCCTCAAGCGCGGCGTGCGCTTCCACAACGGCCGCGAGCTGAAGGCCACCGACGTGAAGTTCGTCATCGATCGGGCCATGAATCCCGAGACGAAGCATCCCTATCCCGGCTACTACGAGGCGATCGGCGACATCATCGTGAAGGACGACTACACGATCACCTTCACGCTCAAGAGCACGACCGCCAATTTCCTGCTCAACATGGCGCGCCAGGGCTCCGTCATGTACCCGCGCGAGGGTGTCGAGACGCTGAAGAGCGAGCCGATCGGCACCGGGCCGTACAAGGTCGCCGAGTGGGTGCGGGGCGACCGCATCGTGCTGGTGAAGAATCCGGAGTATCACGTCAAGGGGCTCCCCAAGCTGGACCGGGTGACGTACCGCTTCATCCCCGACCCGAACGCCGCGCTGGCCGCGCTCAAGGCGGGCGACATCGACGCGGCGATGTTCGGCATCGGCCCCGAGCACGTGCCGGATCTCCAGAAGGACGGGCGGTTCCAGGTCATCATCGGCGAGACGACCAACGACGTGATCATGTCGATGAACAACTCGCGCAAGCCGTACACCGACGTCCGGGTGCGACGGGCCATCACCCACGGGATCAACAAGCCCGAGGTGGTGAAGGGCGCGATGTTCGGTCTCGGGCGCGTGCTCGGCACCAACGTCGATCCGCTCAACCCGTACTTCGTTGACATGTCCGGCGCGATGCCCCACGACGCCGCGAAGGCCAAGAAGCTGCTCGCCGAGGCCGGTTACCCGAACGGGTTCGAGACCGTGCTGAAGGTCGCGCCCCAGTACTACTACACCGTGCGGACCGGCGAGGTGATCGCCGACCAGCTCGGGAAGATCGGCGTGAAGGTCAAGATCGAGCAGATCGAGTGGGGCCAGTGGTTGTCGCGCGTGTGGAAGGACGCCGAGTACGACCTGACCATCATCGGCCACGCCGAGGCGTGGGACATCGCCAACTACGCGAAGCCCACCTACTACTTCCGCTACGACAGCGCCGAGTTCCAGAAGCTCTTCAAGGAGTCGGAGGTGACGGTCGACGACAAGGCGCGCCGCGAGCTCTACGTGCGGATGCAGAAGAAGCTCGTCGAGGATGCACCGGTGGTGTGGCTCTACATCCACCCGCGGCTGGCCGTCACCAAGAAGGGGTTGCAGGGGCTCTGGAAGGATCTGCCGCTGCCGGCGTTCGATCTCTCCGAGGTCGCGTGGGCGAAATAGCCCCGATCCGATCTTAGAACGTGCGGGGGTACATTGCGAGGCGGGCCGCGGCCTTCGTGGTGACCCTTCTCGTCGTCTCGCTGCTGGTGTTCGTGGTCGTCCGCGTGCTTCCCGGCGACCCCGCGCTGGTGATCATCGGGCCCGACGGGAGCCCCGAAGCGGCGGCGCGGCTGCGCGAGGCGATGGGGCTGAACCGTCCGATTCCCGTCCAGTACGCCGAGTGGCTCGGCGGCGCGCTACGCGGCGATCTCGGAAAGTCGTTGCAGTACGACGTACCGGTGGGGCGGCTCATCGTGAGCCGGCTGCCGGTGACGCTGCCGCTCGCGCTCATGGCGGCCACCCTCATGGTGGTCACGGCGCTTCCGCTCGGTCTCTTCGCCGCCCGGCATCACCGTCGCGTCGGCGACTACCTGGCGATGGTCGTGTCGCAGATCGGCATCGCCGTCCCGGGATTCTGGGCCGGCTTGCTCCTGATCTTATTGTTCTCCGTGCACCTGGGCTGGGTGCAGTCGGGCGGGTTCGCCGGCTGGTCGACCGGGCTCTGGCCCGGCATCCGATCGCTCCTGCTCCCGGCGGTGGCGCTCGGGCTCTTCCAGGCGGCGGTGCTCGTGCGCGCCACCCGCTCGTCGGTGCTGGACGTCCTGCGCGAGGACTACGTGCGCACCGCGCGCGCCAAGGGGGTGAGCGAGCTCTCGGCGCTCGGCAAGCACACGCTTCGCAATGCGCTGATCCCGATCGTGACAGTGGCCGGCCTGCAGCTCGGCCAGCTCGCGGCGGGCGCCATCATTCTAGAATCCGTGTTCGCGCTGCCGGGCCTGGGACGCCTGGCGCTCGGCGCCATCACCGCGCGTGACCTGCCGGTCGTCCAGGGCGTGACGCTCTTCGTCGCGTCGTCGATCGTGTTCATCAACTTCGCGGTGGATCTGCTCTATGTGGTCCTGGATCCCCGGATTCGCTATGACTGAGTTTCTTGTGAAGCCCGGCGAGGCCTCGGAGACGGCCGGCGTTGTCGAGGAGCGCGCCGGCTTCGCCGGGGCGCTTCCGAGCGTCGGGGGGTTTGGGGGGCCCGGCGAGGTCCCGGAGACGGCCGGCGTTGTCGAGGAGCGCGCCGGCTTCGCCGGGGCGCTTCCGAGCGTCGGGGGGTTTGGGGGGCCCGGCGAGGCCCCGGAGACGGCCGGCGTTGTCGAGGAGCGCGCCGG
>Ga0066710_100005672_pt1 | contig 11448 bp, 12 predicted proteins | sample GraSoiAngelo_159_FD_79666 | JGI IMG/M metagenome (GOLD analysis project Ga0066710, IMG submission 79666) | Grasslands soil microbial communities from the Angelo Coastal Reserve, California, USA - 14_1009_16_40cm | ecosystem: Environmental > Terrestrial > Soil > Grasslands | place: USA... | reverse complement strand
GAAGCCGCCGCCGTTGGTGCCGAGCTGCTTGATGGCGATCTGCGAGGCGACGGGACCGACGGGGATGACCTGCTCGGTCAGCGTGGCCTTCGACGGCTGCACCACCGTGGCCTTCGCGGGAGGACCGAACGTCTGCACGACCCCCTGGGAGACGAGGACGAGCGCGAAGGCGAAGGAGAGCGGCAGCAGGATGTAGACGGTCGTGCGCGTGAGATCGACCCAGAAGTTGCCGATGGTGGCGGCCGAGCGTCGCGCGAACGCACGGATGAGCGCCACCAGGACCGCCATGCCCGTCGCCGCCGACAGGAAGTTCTGCACGGTCAGCGCGGCCATCTGCGTGAGATAGCTCATCGTGCTCTCGCCGCCGTACCCCTGCCAGTTCGTGTTGGTGGCGAAGCTCACCGCGGTGTTGAACGAGGAATCCGGCGAGACCGCACCGAGCCCCTGCGGGTTGAGCGGCAGCACGCCCTGCAGGCGTTGCAGCGCGTAGACGACCAGCACGCCGGCCGCGTTGAAGAGCAGCATCGTCGCGGCGTACGTCTTCCAGCCCATCTCCTCCGTGGTCCGCACCCCGGCCAGGCGGTAGATCAGCCGCTCGAACCCGCCGAACACCCGCTCGAGCCAGAACGGCCGGCCCGCGTAGACGGCGGCCATGAAGGCGCCCAGCGGCTTGACGAGCGCGAGCAGCACGACCAGGTACAGCGCGATCTGGAAGATCCCGCTGGTCGTCACGAGAAGAGCTCCGGCTTCAGCAGCGCCAGCACCAGGTACACCAGCAGCCCCACCGACACGACACCGCCGACGATATAGATGAGCGGCATGACAGCCTCCTACACCCGCTCGCAGAGCTTCACGAATGCCCACGTCAGCCCGAAGAATCCCACCGCCACTCCCACGTAGAGCACGTCAGCCATCCAGCTCATCGCCAACCTCCACGCCCACCGTAACGGCGGCACTCGTCAAGAAACCCTCAAAGTCGGCCGCTCACGCATCAAAACCGTGTCAAACCCGCGCGATCGCCCTTGACGCCGCGTTGATCCGGGACGTTTCGCCTTTTACGACGCCTTGACCACCCCCGGCGTTTCGATGGACTCGACGGAGGTCGTCGAGATGCATGGCGAGCGGAGCGAGACAAAGCCGGCGTGGTGGCTGCTGTACACGATCGTCCTGCAGCTGCTCGCCCTCGTCGGGCTGATCGAATCGTTCGTGCCGGCGGGGCCCTGGCGGACGATGCTCGAGTGCGCGGTGCTCCTGCTGACGGTCACCCTGATGATGATCTGGCAGCGCCACAACCGGGTGGCGCTCGACCTGGCGCGCGGGAGACGGCTCTAAGGCTGCGCCGCGCGCCTCGGGTGAGCGCTACACTAGGGGTCGTGACAGACGAGCGGCCCGATCCCGAGGCGCTCCTCGCGCGCGTGAAAGAAGAAGAAGCGCGCGCGCGGCGCGGCAAGCTGAAGGTCTTCTTCGGCGCGGCGGCCGGTGTCGGCAAGACCTACGCGATGCTGGAGGCGGCGCGCGAGCAGCACGACGACGGCGTCGACGTCGTCATCGGCTACGTCGAGCTGCACGGCCGCGCCGAGACCGAGGCGCTGCTCGAGAAGCTGGAGCTCCTGCCCCGGCGGAGCGTCGAGTATCGCGGGACGACGATACAGGAGCTCGATCTCGACGCCGCGCTCGCCCGCCGTCCCACGCTGATCCTGGTCGACGAGCTGGCGCACACCAACACGCCCGGCTGCCGGCACGCCAAGCGGTGGCAGGACGTGGTGGAGCTGCTGGAGGCGGGCATCGACGTATACACGACGGTGAACGTCCAGCACGTCGAGAGCCTCAACGACGTGGTGGCGAAGATCACCGGCGTCGTCATGCGCGAGACGGTGCCGGACTCGGTCTTCGAACGGGCCGACGAGGTCGAGCTGATCGACCTGCCGCCCGATGATCTCCTGCAGCGCTTCCGCGAGGGCAAGGTCTACGTGCCCGGGCAGGCGCAGGAGGCGGTCGCCAACTTCTTCCGCAAGGGCAATCTCATCGCGCTGCGCGAGCTGGCGCTGCGGCGCACTGCCGAGCGCGTGGACGCCCAGATGCGCGTCTACCGGCGCGAGCACGCGATCGATCGCGTGTGGCCCACCGCCGAGCGCGTGCTCGTCTGCGTGGGGGCCACGCCGTACTCGACGCGGCTCGTGCGCGCCGCCAAGCGCATGGCCGATCAGCTCGGCGCCGAGTGGATCGCCGCCACCGTGGAGACGCCGGCGCACCTGCGCATGCCGCCCGAGGCCCGCGACGCCGTCGTGCAGACCCTCCGCCTGGCCGAGCAGCTCGGCGCCCAGACGATCACGCTCACTGGCGCCACCATGAGCGAGGCGCTCCTGGCCTACGCGCGCGATCGGAACGTCACCAAGATCGTGGTCGGCAAGCCGACCCGCACCCGCTGGCAGCGCTTCGTCTTCGGCTCCATCGTCGATGCGCTCGTCCAGGGCAGCGGCGACATCGACATCTACGTGATCAGCGGCGGTCGCGAGGACGGCACGCCGGTGGCGCCGGTTCGCCGGCGGGTGCTCCCCACCGACTGGCCGGCCTACGGCCGGGCCGCGGGCGTCGTGGCGATCGCCACCGGCGTGTCGTGGCTGCTGGCCCCGGTGTCCGAGCTGTCGAACATCGTCATGGTCTACCTGCTCGGGATCGTGATCGTGGCCATGCGGACGGGCCGCGGCCCCTCCTTGCTGGCCGCCGTGCTGAGCGTGGCCGCCTTCGACTTCTTCTTCGTGCCGCCCTACTTCACGTTCGCCGTCACCGACGCGCGCTACCTCTTCACGTTTCTCGTCATGCTCATCGTCGGCCTCGTCATCAGCGGGCTCACGGTGCGCACGCGGACGCAGGCCGACGCCGCCGAGCACCGCGAGCAGCGCACGGCGGCGCTGTACGCGATGAGCCGCGAGCTGGCCGGCACGCGCGGCGTCGACGACCTGGTCGGGATCGCGATCCGGCACATCGCCGAAGTGTTCCGCACCCAGGTGGTCGTCCTGGTGCCGGGCGGCGGCGGGGCGCTGACGCCGGCCGGTGGAGGTCAGTTCGACCTCGACGGCAACGAGCTAGCGGTCGGGCGCTGGGTGTACGAGCACCGCCAGCCGGCCGGGCTGGGCACCAACACCCTGCCGGGGTCGTCAGCCCTCTACGTGCCGCTGATCGGCTCCACGGGCGCCGTGGGCGTCCTCGGCGTGCGCCCGTCGGATCCGCACGCGATGGACGTGCCCGAGCGGCTCCATCAGCTCGAGACGTTCGCGGCGCAGACGGCGCTGGCGCTGGAGCGCGCGCGTCTCGCCACGGAAGCGCAGGACGCCGAGGTGCGGATCGAGACGGAGCGGCTCCGGAACTCCCTGCTCAGCTCCGTCTCTCACGACCTCAGGACGCCCCTGGCCGCGATCACGGGCGCCGTCACGACGATCCTCGAGGGGAGCGGCCGGCTCGAGGCGGCCACGCGCCAGGAGCTGCTCGAGTCCGTGCGCGACGAGGCGGAGCGCCTGAATCGGCTGGTGCAGAACCTGCTCGAGATGACGCGCCTGGAGTCGGGGGCGCTGCAGCTTCGGCGCGAGCTGCATCCCATCGAAGAGGTCATCGGCGCGGCACTCGGCCGCTTCGCCAAGTCGCTCGGCACCCGGCGCGTGACGACCCGCGTGCCGCGCGACCTGCCGCTGGTGGCGATCGACGACGTGCTCGTCGAGCAGGTGCTGGTCAACCTGCTCGACAACACGCTGAAGTACACGCCGCCGACGAGCCCCATCGAGATCATCGCCACCGCCACCGACCGCAACCTGACGGTCGAGATCGCGGATCACGGGCCGGGGCTGCCGCCGGGCGAGGAAGACAAGGTCTTCGACAAGTTCTACCGCGCGCACGCGATCGGCGGCCGCGGTGCGGGTCTCGGCCTGGCCATCTGCCGCGGTATCGTGCGCGCGCACGGCGGCCGCATCTGGGCGCAGAACCTCCCGGGTGGCGGCGTCGCCTTCCTCTTCACCCTGCCGCTCGGCGACCCGGCCGCCGCCGCGGTGCCCACTGATGCCTGAGCCCGCCGTCGTCCTCATCGAGGACGAGCCACAGATCCGGCGCTTCCTGCGCGCGACCCTGAGCGGCCAGGGCTACCGGCTCTTCGAGGCCGGGAGCGGCGCCGACGCGCTGGTGGAGGTCGCCTCGCGCCAGCCCGACGTCGTCATCCTCGACCTCGGATTGCCGGACATGGACGGCCTGGAGGTCATTCGGCGGGTGCGCGAGTGGACGGCGGTGCCGATCATCGTGCTGTCGGCGCGCGGACAAGAGCGCGACAAGGTGACGGCGCTCGACGCCGGCGCCGACGACTACGTCAGCAAGCCGTTCGGGGCCGGCGAGCTGCTGGCGCGCATCCGGGTCGCGCTGCGCCACACCGCCGGTGCCTCGCACGAGGGCGAGGAGCCGGCGTTCAAGGTCGGCGAGCTGCAGGTGGACCTCTTGCGGCGGCACGTTGCCGTCGGCGGGGCGGAGGTGAAGCTCACGCCGATCGAGTACAAGCTGCTGGCCACCCTCGTCCGTCACGCGGGCAAGGTGCTGACGCACCGGCAGCTCCTGCGCGAGGTATGGGGGCCGAGCCACGACGACCAGGCCCACTACGTGCGCGTCTACATGGGTCACCTGCGCCAGAAGCTCGAGGCCGAGGCGGCGCGGCCGCGCTACCTGCTCACCGAGCCCGGCGTCGGCTACCGGCTGGCCGCCGAATGATCAGGCGGCAGCGTCGAAGCCGGGCGCCGGCGGACCGGGCGGCCTCCCGACATCCTCCGGCACGATGATGGCCCCGGCGGGCACGGCGTCCACGAACGTGCCGATGTCGGGACTGGAGTACGTGCCGAACGCGTCGATGAGGGTGCCGCGCGCGCCGTCACGACTCTCGATCGCGTACACGATCGACATGTCGTCGGGATCCGAGACCCCCTCGTACCGCGCGAACTCGCGGATGACCACATCGCGGGGCGCGAACGTGTGGCCCGTGTCGGCGCTCCGCAGCACGGCGTTCCGCACGAGGAAATGATCGGTGAATCCTTCCCGCTCCATGCGGGCGATCACGGCGCTCTCGCTCTTCATCGTGGCCCCTCCTCGAGCGACATGCCAGAGAGCAAGCGCCACGCCAGTGGCTCGGCTTGCGATGCGCCCGTGGCCCGGCTAGGCTGGCGGTCGTTCTCCACACGACCCGGCTCGAGACGACAGGAGAAGGCGATGAAAGCGATCCGCGTGCACAAGTTCGGCGGCCCCGAAGTCCTCCAGCTCGACGACGTCGCCGATCCCAAGGCCGGCCCCGGCCAGGTGCTGGTGGAGATCAAGGCGGCCGGCGTCAATCCGGTGGACACCTACGTGCGCTCCGGCAACTACGCGATTCTGCCGCAGCTTCCCTACGTCCCCGGCGCCGACGGCGCCGGCGTCGTCAAGGCGGTCGGCGACGGCGTGACGCGCCTGCGCCCCGGCGAGCGCGTGTGGGTCGCGCGGCAGGCGGGCTACGCCTCGCTCGTCGCGGCGGAGGCCGCGATGGTGCACCCGCTGCCGGCCGCGCTGTCGTTCGGCCAGGGCGCCGCCGTGGGCGTGCCGTACGGCACCGCGTATCGCGGCCTGCATCACAAGGGGCATGGCCAGCCGGGCGAGACGCTGCTCGTGCACGGCGCCTCCGGTGGTGTCGGCATCGCCGCCGTGCAGCTCGGTGTCGCGCACGGCATGACGGTGATCGGCACGGGCGGCACCGAGCGTGGCCGCAAGCTCGTGGCCGAGCAGGGCGCCCATCACGTGCTCGACCACACCTCGGCCGATTACACCAAGCGCCTGATGGAGATCACGGGCAACCGCGGCGCCGACGTGATCCTCGAGATGCTGGCCAACGTCAACCTCCAGAAGGACATCGACCTCGTGGCGCGCTTCGGGCGCATCGTGGTCATCGGCAACCGCGGCACGATCGAGATCAACCCACGCGGCACCATGGGCAAGGACGCGAGCATCCACGGCCTGTCGCTCTGGAACGCCACGCCGGCCGAGGTGGCCTCGATCATGGCCGCGCTCAGCGCCGGGCTCGCCAACGGCACGCTGAAGCCGGTGGTCGGCCGCGAATTCCCGCTGGCCCAGGCCGCCGCCGCCCACCAGGCCGTCCTCGAGCCCGGCGCCTACGGCAAGATCGTCCTACTACCGTAAACCGTTCCAGAGGAGCGCCACGGCTACGCCGAGGCGTTCCGAACGTTGGGGGGGGTTGGGGGCCATGTCGCGGCCCCCAATAAAACAGATGGGACAGTTCGGGATCGGGCAAGGGATCAAGCGCTTCGAGGACGTGCGCCTCGTGCGGGGCGAGGGCCGCTTCCACGACGATGTCAATCTCCCCGGGCAGGCGCACGCCGTGATCGTGCGCTCGATCCACGCCCACGCGCGCCTCACGCGCATCGACACGAAGGCCGCCTCGAAGCTGCCCGGCGTGCTGGCGATCTTCACTGGCGCCGACCTGGGCGATGCGCTCGGCACCATGACGATGACGCTCAAGCGCAAGCGCCCGGACGGCTCGCCGATGTTCGCGCCGCCGCACCAGACGCTGGCCCGCGAGCGCGTGCGCTACGTGGGCGATCCGATCGCCATGGTCGTGGCCGAGACGCTCGCCCAGGCCGAGGACGCCGCCGCACGGGTCGAGGTCGATTACGCTCCGCTGCCCGCGGTGACCTCCACGGCCGCCGCGGCCAGCGGCGGGCCCGCGGTGTGGGACGCCTGCCCGGACAACGTCTCCAACCTGCACGAGGCCGGCGACAAGGCCGCGACCGACGCGGCCTTCGCGCGCGCCGCGTGGGTGGTGCGCCGGCGCTACGTGATCACGCGCGTGCACGCGCAGTACCTGGAGCCGCGCGGCGCGCTGGGCGCCTGGGATCCCGGCGAGGGCCGCTACACGCTCTACGCCGACGTGCAGTATCCGCACCGCGTGCGCAACGCGCTGGCCACCAACATCTTCAAGGTGCCCGAGCACACGATCCGCGTGATCGTGGGCGACGTCGGCGGCGCCTTCGGCACCAAGGGCTGGCAATACCCCGAGCACCGGCTGGTGCTGTGGGCGGCGCGCAAGCTCGGCCGCCCGGTGAAATGGTCGTGCGAGCGCCGCGAGGCCATTCCTGCCGACGAGCACGCGCGCGACAACGTCACCGACGCCGAGCTGGCGCTGGACGCGGACGGCCACTTCCTGGCCCTGCGCGTGAAGACGCTGGCCAACGTGGGCGCGTACGTCTCCTCCGACCGCAACCTGCTCGCCACGTTCAGCAACATCGTCACGCTGGTGGGCGTCTACGCGTTCCCCGCCGCCCACGTGCAGGTGCTGAGTGTGCTCAGCAACACGAACTCGACGGCGCCCTATCGCGGCGCCGGGCGGCCGGAGGCGACGTACGTCGTGGAGCGGCTCATCGACGACGCCGCCCGCGAGCTGGCCACCGATCCCGTCGAGCTGCGGCGGCGCAACGTCATTCCGTCCTCCGCGATGCCGTACAGGACGGCGCTCGGCATGACGTACGACTGCGGGGAGTTCCGCGCCAACATGGAGGCCGCGCTCAAGCTGGCCGACGTCGCCGGCTTCCCGCTGCGGCGGGACGCGGCACACCGGCGGGGCAAGCTGCGCGGGCTGGCCGTGGTGAACGCCATCGAGCGCGCCGCCGGCGCCCAGCCGGAGTTCGCGGAGATCCGCTTCGCGCCCAGCGGCACCGCCACCGTGCTGATGGGCAGCAAGAACCAGGGCCAGGGCCACGAGACGACGTTCAAGCAGATCCTGCACGAGTGCCTCGGCCTCGATCCCCACGAGGTGCGCTACATCGACGGGGACACCGACCGCGTGGCGTTCGGCATGGGCACGATGGGCTCGCGCTCGACCGTGATCGGCGGCAGCGCGCTGTGGATGGCCGCCGACAAGATCGTCGCCAAGGGCCGGAAGATCGCGGCCAAGCTGCTGGAGGCGGCCGAGGACGATCTGAAGTTCGCCGACGGCAAGTTCACCGTGGCGGGCACCGACCGCGCGGTCGGGCTGAAGGAGGTCGCGCGCGCCGCCTTCCAGCCCGCGCAGCTGCCCAAGGGGCTCGAGCCCGGGCTCTACGAGACGGGCACGTTCGTGCCGGCGACCGACACGTGGCCCAACGGCTGCCACGTGTGCGAGGCCGAGGTTGATCCCGACACGGGCGCCGTCACGCTGGTCGGCTACACGATCGTCGACGACGTCGGCACCGTCATCAACCCGGTGACGCTCAAGGGCCAGATCCACGGCGGCGTGGCGCAGGGCGTGGGCCAGGCGCTCATGGAGCAGGTCGTCTACGACGACGAGTCCGGCCAGCTCCTCACCGCGTCGTTCATGGACTACGCGATGCCGCGCGCCGACACGCTGCCCGACATGCACATCGAGAGCGCGCCGGTGCCGACCCGGCTCAATCCGCTCGGCGCCAAGGGCGCCGGCGAGGCCGGCACCGTCGGCGCGCTGCCGGCGACCATGAACGCGGTGCTCGACGCGCTGGCCCCGCTCGGCGTGCGCGACCTCGACATGCCCGCCTCGCCCGAGCGCGTCTGGCGCGCCATCGAGGACACCCGCTGCCGCTGACAAGGAGATCCATCCGTGCGACCGACGCTCGACGAGGCTGGACTGAAGCTCCTGTTCCTGGAGGCGCGCACGCAGAACGGCTGGCTGCCGACGCCGGTGAGCGACGACCAGCTTCGGCGGATCTACGAGATCGCGAAAACGGGCCCGACCAGCACCAATTCCCTGCCCGCGCGCTTCGTCTTCCTGCGCACGCCGGAGGCCAAGGCGCGCCTGCTCCCGGCGCTGAGCCCGGGGAACGTGGACAAGACCAGGCAGGCGCCGGTCACCGTGATCATCGGCTACGACACGCGCTTCTTCGAGTGGCTGCCGAAGAAGACGTTCACGCACCGTCCCGAGATGGCCGACAACTACGCCAAGAACCCCGCGTTCGCCGAGATCACGGCGTTCCGCAACGGCACGCTGCAGGGCGCCTACTTCATGCTGGCCGCGCGCGCGGTGGGCCTCGACGTGGGCGGCATGTCCGGTTTCGACAACGCGAAGGTGGACACCGAGTTCTTCCCCAACGGCCGCGTGAAGTCGAACTTCCTGTGCAACGTGGGCCACGGCGATCCGTCGAAGGTGATGCAGAAGCTGCCGCGCCTGGACTTCGACGAGGCCTGCACGCTCCTCTGAGCGTCAGGCGGCCTTCAGCGTGGATCCGGCGCGGGCGGCGAGCTCCTTCACGACCGTGCAGAGCAGGTCGAGGCGGAGCGGCTTGGTGAGGTAGGCGTTGAAGCCGGCGTCCTGGGCGGCCGACGCCGCGTACTGGGCATCGTAGGCGGTGACGGCCAGGGACGGCGTGCTGGCGCCGCGCTCCGGAGGCAGCGCGCGGATGCGCTTCATGAACTGCATGCCGTCGAGGCCCGGCATCGAGAGATCGCAGATGAACACCTTCGGCACGAACTCCGACAGGTGCTCGAGGGCCACCTCGGCCGACTCGTAGGTCGTCACCACCGCCCCGCAGTGACGCAGCACCTCGTCGACCATGAGCCGGGTGTCGTCGTTGTCCTCGATCAGCATGATGTGGATGCCCTTCAGGTCGGGCCAGCCGTCGCTGGACTCCAGAGGGATCTCACGGCCGTCCTCCAGGCCGGGCTCGCGCGTCGGAGAGTCCATGTCGCTCACCTTGGATACAAGTGGCGGGCCAGCGATCGCCCTGCCCCAAATCCGGCGGTTAGCGACGGCCGCGCGGCCGCCCGCCGCGCCGATTCATCGAAGGCGGTAAACATTTACCATCCTGTCCGGAGACGTCGCTAGCGGGAGAGGACGAAGTCGAAGCGGGCGGTGGCGACGTCGGCGGCGTCGGCGAGGGCCACCAGCAGCGCGGGATCGAAGATCCCGTCCCGCGCGTTGCCGGCCTCGCCCGGGAAGTAGAGCTGGGTGGTCAACGGCGGCCGGTTGGGCGCCTGCGCCTTCACGTGGATGTGCCGCGCGCGACCCGGATAGACGCCGGGCAGGATGGTCTCCAGTCGGTAGCGACCCTCGGCATCGGTGAACTGGTGGCCGCGCAGCCGATAGCCGGCGTTGTCGTAGCGGCCGCCGGCGTCCGCGTGCCAGAAGTCGAGCAGAGCGCGCGGTACCGGCTTGCAGTCGGTGCCGCGCACCACCCCCGTCACCACGAGGCGCCGGCCGCGCATCTCGGGCTCCAGCAGCGACAGCCGCTCGGGCGAGCTCGGCTTGAAGTACGGCCCCTCGGTCTGCGCCGGCGTCGCCGCGTCCGCGCCGCAGGCGGGCGTCGGCGTGAGCGGGGTCTGCGCGAGCGCGCGGGAGCCGAGCGCGCCGGCCGCCGTGGCGCCGGCCACCACGCCCAGGAACTCGCGGCGTGACGGAGGCATCGGCTGCCGCCTAGACTCGCGCCGGCGCGCCGAAGCTCGGGTAGTCCGTGCTGTCGGTCAGCGCGGCCTCGGTGTCGGGCGGGATGCGCTCGGCGTAGTTCTGGGCGCCCTCGATGTCGTGCTCCCAGATCTCGCGCGGCAGCTCGTAGAGGATCTCGATGCCGTGGCCGTTGGGATCGGCGATGTACACGCTGTGGGTCATGCCGTGGTCGATGCGCAGGTGGAACGTCACGCCGCGCTCCTTGAGGAACGCGATCTGCTTCAGCCAGCTCTCGCGATCCGGGTAGCAGATGGCCACGTGATTCAGGCCGATGCCGCCGGGGGTCATGCTCCAGTCGCGGGTGGGCAGCGAGGCGCCGTCGGGAATCTGCGCCAGGGCGAGATCGTGGTGGCTCACCTCCCCCGTCTCGCGCACGCCACTGTAGAAGCGCATCTTCATCGTGCGCCCGGGCTTGGGCTTCAGCTCGGCCACGCAGCGAAAGCCGATGACCTCCGTCCAGAAGCGGTGCGACTCGTCCAGGTCGCGGACGTTGAGCACGAGGTGATTGACGCCGCGGGGAGTCTGCGCGCTGGCCATGGGGCCCTCCTGTATGAAGGGAGTATAAGCCCGCCCGGGCTTCAGCGCGTGTTGCGCAGACGCGGATCCCAGGCGTCGCGGAGCGTGTCGCCGAAGAGGTTGAAGCCCAGCACGGCCAGGCTGATGGCCAGCCCCGGGAAGATGGCCAGCCACGGCGCCTGCTCCATGAAGGCGCGCCCGGTGCTGCTGAGCATCAGCCCCCACGAGGGCGTGGGCGGCTGGGTGCCGACGCCCAGGAACGAGAGCGTGGCCTCGATGAGGATCGCGTTGCCCAGCCAGATGGAGGCGATGATCAGGATGGGCGCCGTCACGTTGGGCAGGATGTGGCTCAGGATGATGCGCGGGTGCCGGCAGCCGATGGCCTGGGCGGCTTCCACGTAGCGGTTCTGCTTGGCCGACATCACGGCGCCCCGCACGATGCGCGAGTTGCCGGGGATGATGACGATGGCGAT
>Ga0066710_100005671_pt1 | contig 11449 bp, 8 predicted proteins | sample GraSoiAngelo_159_FD_79666 | JGI IMG/M metagenome (GOLD analysis project Ga0066710, IMG submission 79666) | Grasslands soil microbial communities from the Angelo Coastal Reserve, California, USA - 14_1009_16_40cm | ecosystem: Environmental > Terrestrial > Soil > Grasslands | place: USA... | reverse complement strand
GGAGGCGAGCAGACCGCGCGTGTACGGATGCTGCGGATGCCGAAAGATTGCGCGCACGGGACCGGTTTCGACGATCCGGCCCGCATACATGACGGCGACGCGGTCGGCGATTTCAGCGACAACGCCGAGGTCGTGCGTAATCAGCAGCAGCGCCAGGTTGAACTGCGACTTCATGTCGCGGAGCAGATCCAGGATCTGCGCCTGTATCGTCACGTCCAGCGCCGTCGTCGGCTCGTCCGCGATGACGAGCGACGGACGGCACGCGAGCGCGATGGCAATCATTACGCGCTGACGCTGGCCGCCGGAGAGCTGGTGGGGATAGTCGGCCGTTCGCGATTCGGGATTCGGCATCCGAACCGCCCGCAGAAGTTCGATAACAGCCGCTCTCGCCTCGCGGCGCGATGCGCGGCCATGCACGATCAGCGCTTCAGCCACCTGATCGCCGACCGAGAACACCGGATTGAGCGCGGTCATCGGCTCCTGAAAGATGAGCGAGATGCCGGCGCCCCGTACTTCTCGCATCCGGCGTTCGTCGAGCGTCAGGAGATCCTGTCCCTTGAAGACGATGCGGCCGCCGGCGATGCGGCCGGGCGGCTGAACCAGGCGCATGATGGAGAGCGCGGTCACCGACTTGCCGCTGCCCGATTCGCCGACGAGTCCGAGCGTTTCGCCCGGCTGAATTTCGAAGGTTACATCGTTGACGGCGGGTAACGCGCCACCGGGCAGGTCGAAGACCGTCGTGAGGCGCTCGACGCGCAGCAGCGGCTCCATCAAACAGTCGCCGTCTCCGCGTATTCGCCGAAGACGACCCGCATCGCGTCGGCGATTTCGCCGACCGTGGCGCGCGTCTCGACGGCGGCGATGATCGCCGGAACCAGATTCGACCCGTCGCGCGCCGCATCGGCGATACCGGCGAGGGCCGAACGGTGAGCATCGACGCTTCGGCCGGCGCGGACGGCGCGGACGCGCTCGACTTGACGCCGCTCGACGTCGGGATCGATGCGCAGCGTTTCAATCGCCGCACCGTTGCCGTCGGCGAATCGATTCACGCCGACGACAATCGCTGTTCCCGAATCGACGGCGAGCTGCGCTTTGTACGCGGACTCTTGGATCTCTCGCTGAATCAGTCCCGTCTCGATGGCCGTCAACGTGCCGCCTGCCCGATCGACGCGCGCCAGAATCGCATCGGCGCCAGTTTCGATGTCGTTCGTCAGTTTTTCGATTGCGTACGAGCCGGCGACCGGATCGACCGTGTTGGCGACGCCACTCTCGCAGGCGATGATCTGCTGCGTCCGGAGCGCGATGCGCGCCGACTCCTCGGTCGGCAGCGCCAACGCTTCGTCGCGGCCGTTGCAGTGCAGCGACTGCGTGCCGCCGAGCACCGCCGCCAGCGCCTGCAACGCGACGCGCACGATGTTGTTGTCCGGCTGCTGCGCCGTGAGCGTGCTGCCGGCCGTCTGCGTATGGAAGCGAAGCTGCTGCGCCCGCGGATTGGTCGCATGAAAACGGTCATTCATGATCCGCGCCCACAGCCGCCGGGCCGCGCGGAACTTCGCGATTTCCTCGAAAAAATCGTTGTGGGCGTTGAAGAAGAACGAGAGCCGCTGGCCGAACTGATTGACGTCGAGCCCCGCGTCGATCGCCGCCTGCACGTACGCGATGGCGTGTGCGAAGGTGAACGCCACTTCCTGTACGGCGGTCGAACCGGCCTCGCGGATGTGATAACCGCTGATCGAGATCGTGTTCCAGTTCGGCAACTCGCGTTCGCAGAACGCGAAAATGTCGGTCACGATCCGAAGCGACGGACGCGGCGGATAGATGTACGTGCCGCGCGCGACGTACTCCTTCAGGATGTCGTTCTGGACCGTGCCCGAAAGAGCCGTCAGCCCGACGCCCTGTCGCTTGGCGACGGCGACGTACAGCGCAAGAAGGATGATGGCGGTCGCGTTGATTGTCATCGACGTGGAGATGCGGTCGAGCGGAATCCGATCGAACAGCGCCGCCATGTCCTCGATCGAGTCGATCGCGACGCCGACGCGTCCCACTTCACCGGCGGCGAGCGGATGATCGGAGTCGTATCCCATCTGCGTCGGCAGATCGAATGCGACGCTCAGGCCGGTGACGCCATTCGCGAGCAGGTACCGATATCGCTCGTTCGATTCCTCGGCGGAGGCAAAGCCGGCGTACTGCCGCATCGACCAGAGCCGCCCGCGGTACATCGTCGGCTGGATCCCGCGCGTAAACGGGTACCCGCCGGGCTCTCCGAGGGCGGTCGCGGGATCCCAAGCGACAAGATCTGCGGGCGTGCGTGCGTCGTTCGGCACCAAGGTGGATTGTAGCCGACCTCACGGATCAGGTGCCCGTAACTGCTTGACAGAAAGGCGTCTTCGCCGTAGACTCACCTTACCTACAATTTCAATCCGACCATATGACATCAGGCGCCCGGTCCCTGTTCACCGCCTTGGTGTAGGTAGGTCTCGATCGGGGAAGCGCCTCCGGAACCCAGCCCTGGAGGCGTAGGGAGGACTCAGATGGAAGATGTCGTCAACCGATTCGCAAGAGAGCTGGCCGACGCGATTGCCGCCGCGGTCGCCGAGAATCCGCAGGTGGAGGCGTGTCGTGAAAAGGCCCGGGCCGCTGGATTCGAGATGAAAGTCACCCTCGAAGCCGTTGTGGGGTTCGTGAACCGCTCGCAGACGTCGGCCCTTGCGAAGGTGCCGGCGCCGGCAAAGACGGCGCAGCTGCAGCCCAAACGCACGTTCGAGGTGACTGCGAACGACCGACGATTCCTCCGCTCTCTGCGGATTGCCGCAGACGAGACGGCGGAACCGGTCGAATAAGAAAGTCAGAAGTCGGAAGTTCAAAGTACAAACCAGGGCCGGCGCGCTGAGGCGCGCCGGCCCTTTCTTCTTCTGGCCCTTCTGACTGTCTTCGTGCTTCTTGCTTCGTACTTCTTACTTTTTGGAGGCCTGGGCAGCGACGCGCGCCGCCGCCGCTGCTGCTGCTGCTGGATCGCCCAGGTAGTAATGCCCCGTCGGCTTGAGCGCGTCATCGAGCTCGTAGACCAGCGGGATGCCTGTGGGGATGTTCAACCCGACGATCGTCTGCTCGTCGATGTCGTCCAGGTATTTCACCAGCGCGCGCAGGCTGTTGCCATGCGCGGCGATGAGGACGCGCTGTCCGGATCGGATGGATGGAGCGATTGTGTCGTGCCAGTACGGGAGAAAGCGCGCGACCGTGTCTTTCAGCGATTCTGTAAGTGGCAGCTCTGATGGCTTCAGGCTCGCATAACGCGGGTCGCGCGACGGGTGACGCGGGTCGTCGGGCGTAAGTGGGGGAGGAGGAATGTCGTAGCTGCGCCGCCAGATCTTCGTCTGCGCTTCGCCATGCATTGCCGCCGTTTCGGCCTTGTTCAACCCTTGCAGCGCTCCGTAATGCCGTTCGTTGAGCCGCCAGTTCTTTTCCTCGGGAATCCACATGGCGTCGAGCTCGTCGAGCGTGATCCAGAGCGTGCGGACCGCGCGCTTGAGCACGGACGTGTACGCGATGTCGAACCCGTAGTGGCCGTCGCGGAGCAGGCGCCCGGCCTCGCGCGCTTCTTCGCGACCTTTCTCCGACAAATCGACGTCGGTCCACCCAGTGAATCGATTCTCTTTGTTCCAGATGCTCTCGCCGTGGCGCAGCAGAACGACTTTATGCATCTCGGCACATGAAGAGTCTTACGTGTGGGCAGACTGAACGCGCGAACGGCCGGCATAGACCGCCGCCATTCCAAGCTCTTGCTCGATGCGCAGAAGCTGGTTGTACTTGCACACGCGATCGGTGCGGCTTGCCGAACCGGTCTTGATCTGACCGGCGCCGGTGCCGACGGCGAGATCGGCGATGGTCGTATCCTCGGTCTCGCCCGAGCGATGCGAGATGATCGTTCCGTACTTCGCCTCGCTGGCCATGCGCACGGCGTCGAGCGTTTCGCTGACCGTCCCGATTTGATTCAGCTTCACCAGGAGCGCGTTGCCGACGCGATCGGCAATCCCCTTGCGGAGGATCTCCGGGTTCGTGACGAACACATCGTCGCCAACGAGCTGGACTCTCGAGCCGAGCGTGCTCGTCAAGTGTTTCCAGCCCTCCCAATCGCCTTCAGCGAGACCGTCTTCGATCGACACGATCGGATACTGACGGATCCAATCGTCGTACAAGCGAATCATCTCGTCGGACGTACGGTCCGGTTCGCCCGACTTCTGGAACGTATATTTGCCGGAACCCTTCCACAGCTCGCTCGACGCGACGTCGAGCGCGATCCAGACGTCGGCGCCGGCTTTCAACCCAGTCTTACCGATTGCTTCCAGCACCACCTCGACGGCTTCGCGGTTCGACTTCAGGTTCGGGGCGAAGCCGCCCTCGTCGCCGACGCCGGTGGATTGGCCGCGTGCTTTCAGGATGCCTCGGAGCGCGTGAAAAATTTCGGCGCCCCAGCGGAGCGCCTCACCGAACGACGGCGCGTTGAGCGGCATCACCATGAATTCCTGAAAGTCGACGCTCGAGTCGGCATGCGCGCCGCCGTTCAGGATGTTCATCATCGGCGCGGGAAGCGTGTAGACGCTGTTCCCGTGGAGACCGCCGAGATGCGTATATAACGGTTGTCGCCTCGCTGCCGCCTCGGCGCGGGCGGCGGCCATCGAGACACCGAGCAGCGCGTTGGCCCCCAGCCGGCTCTTGGCCGGCGTGCCGTCGAGCGCGATCATCGCGCCGTCGAGCGACCGCTGATCGAGCTCGCGGTTGACCACCGCCTTCGCGATCTCGCCGTTGACGTTTCCGACGGCAGTCCGCACACCTTTGCCGCCGTAGCGCGAGCGGTCGCCGTCGCGCAGCTCGAGCGCCTCGCGTTCGCCGGTCGACGCGCCGGACGGCACGGCCGCGCGGCCGAACGAGCCGTCGGCGAGCGTCACGTCGACTTCGATGGTCGGGTTGCCCCGCGAGTCGAGAATCTCCCGCGCGTTCACCGTCGTGATCTTCACGTCAGGCTTCTTCCTTCCGCCTTCGACTTCGAACGTTGTCCTTCGAACTTCCAGCTTCCCGACTTCGTGCTGCTACCCTCCGCCGCCGCGACGATCCGCTTCCGCCTCGAACTTCAACGCGTCTTCGGTCAGCGGTCCGATGAGCGGCTCGTCGTCGGTGGTGACGACGACGATACCCGAATCGGTGACGGTGTGGCGTTTGCGATCTTCGTCGAGGTCGTAGCCGATGAGCGCTCCGCGGGGAATCAGCACGTCGCGGTCGATGATCGCGCGGCGGATGCGCGCGTGGCGGCCGACGCGGACGCCCGGCATCAGAATGCACTGCTCGATGCGGCAGAAGCTGTGGACGCGGACGTTCGGGCACAGCACGCTGCCGTAGATGCTGCTTCCCGACACGATGCAGCCGGGTGAAATCACCGAATCGAGCGCCTCTCCGCATCGCACGCCGACTTCGGCGAACACGAACTTCGCCGGCGGGGCCTGCGGCTGATACGTACGCAGCGGCCACTCGGGATCGTAGAGGTTGAACTCGGGGTTCACCTGACACAGATCCATGTTCGCGTCGAAGTAGGCATCGAGCGTGCCGATGTCCCTCCAGTACTTCGCCGCCTTCTTGTTCTCGTCGTAGAAGCGGTACGAATACACCGGCACCTGATGAATGAGGGCGGGGATGATGTCCTTGCCGAAGTCGTGGTTCGTCGGTTGATTCGCGTCGGCCTCGAGCGCGCGCACGAGCACGTCAGTGTCGAAGACGTACACGCCCATCGATGCGAGCGTGAAGTCGGGCGATCCCGGAATCGGACTGCCTTGCTTCGGCTTCTCCTCGAACCCGGTCACGCGCTCCGTCTCGTCCACGGCGACGATGCCGAAGCGACTCGACTCGGACTGCGCCACTTCGATTGCGGCGAGCGTCACCGCGGCGCCGCGCTCCTGATGGAACCGCAGCATCCGCGAATAGTCCATTTTGTAGACGTGATCGCCGGCGAGCACGATCAAGTACCGCGGACTCTCGCGCGTGATCGAATACAGGTTCTGATAAACCGCATCCGCCGTTCCTTGATACCAGTGCTCGCTCACGCGCTTCTGCGGCGGCAGAATCTCGATGAATTCTCCGAGCTCCTCCGAGATGATGCCCCACCCCATGCGGATGTGGCGGTTGAGCGAGAGCGACTTGTACTGCGTGGCGATGAACACGCGGCGCAGACCGGAGTTGATGCAGTTGCTGAGGACGAAATCGATGATGCGGTACGGTCCGCCGAAGTACACGGCCGGCTTGGCGCGTTCCTTCGTCAGCGGGTACAGGCGCTCGCCGACGCCGCCTGCGAGCACGATGACGAGGCAGTCGTCGAGCAACGCCGACATGCCGCGCTCAGCTCCGGCGAAGGACGACGCGCGCTGGCGCTCCGTCGGATCCGACGACGCGCAGCGGCAGGCAGTACATGTCGTACACGCCCGGCTCCACGTCGCGGAGGTTCAGGCCTTCGATCACGATCGCACCGGCGCCGAGGAGCACGTGATGCGCCGGCGCGCCAGGCGACTTGAATACCTCGACCGACAGGTAATCGATGCCGACGACTTTCACGCCGTGGTCCACGAGGTGCCTGGCGCCCGACTCGGTGACGCCGACGTACTCGGCATGAAATGCGGGATCGGTCCAGAGGCGCGAATTGTGCGTCTTGAACAGGACGCGCACGTCCTCCGACAGATCGAGCGCGGCGAGATCGTCGGCGGCGATTCTGCGCGAGGTGATTTCGACGACGCGCGCGCGGCCACAGAGCATTTCGAGCGGCAGCGCCTCGACACCGGTACCGGGGTCGAAGAAATGGCGCGGCGCGTCGACGTGGGTGCCCGCGTGCGCGCTCATGTGAATCGTCGACACATTCGAGCTGTCTCCGCGCGCGATTCGCTTGATGGGCTCGAGGGTGAACGGGGTGTTGCTCGGATACGTCGGGAGCGTGGCGTCGAGAGGCACCGAGACGTCGATGAGCTTCATGGAAGCGAGCGACGGAAACCGGGATGATAGCACAGCGTCTGATTGACTTAACCTGACTCGGACGCATAAGATAGGCTGTTCGACGAGGGCCTTCATATCAGGAATATTTGTGGAGAGATGGGCTGTATGAAGCATCGGCGTGCACTGTTCGCGCTCATCGCCATGATCTCGCTCGCCTCGTCGTCTGGGCTCGCTCAGAACGACAAGAAGATGAGCGATCAGCAGAAGAAAGAGATTCAGAACATCGTCAAAATCGTCGACGATCTGGCGGCTGGGCAGAACGCGCCGAACGATCTCTCGCTCGCGTGGGTCCGCGAAGACTTTCTCAAGGCGCAGGGCAACAAACAGTACGTGCCGTTCACCGTGGCACTCGATCCGTCGAAGCTGAGCGGAGGCAACGTCGCGTTCTACTGGCGCGTCGTCGCCAAGAGCGCCGCGCCCGAATCCGCCGCCACGTCGGAACAGAAAAAAGACGACAAGAAAGACAAAGACAAGGACAAGGACAAGAAGAAGGACTACGCGTACGAGGACATCACGTTCGTGCCCGTGACCGCGGGCCAGACGCCGCTGCGCGTCGCGCGATCGTTCACGGTGCCGGCCGGCGCCTACGACGTCTACCTCGTGGCGAAGGAACCGACGCCGGAGAAGCCGCCGAAGAACGCGCCGCCGCCGAAGACGTCGGCCATCAAACAGACCGTGACGGTTCCCGATTTCTGGAACGGTGAGCTCGCGACGAGCACCGTGATCGTGGCGCAGCGGATCGATCCGCTGCCCGCGCCGTTGACGCCGCAGCAGCAGGCCGATCGGCCCTACGCGCTCGGGACCATGGAAATCGCCCCGGTTTACGATCTGAAGTTCAAGAAGATGTCCGAGTTGTCGACCTTCATGTTGATTTACAACCCGAAGACCGACAGCGCGAACAAGCCCGACGTCGTCGTCGAGTACAACTTTTATCAGAAGCCCGCAGGCCAGCCGGAGAAGTTCTTCAACAAGACCAATCCGCAGAACCTGAACGCGCAAACCTTGCCGCCGCAGTTCGATCTCGCGGCCGGCCATCAGCTGCAGAGCGGGCAGGCCGTGCCGCTCGCGTCGTTCCCTGAGGGCGATTATCGGCTCGAGATCAAGGTCACCGACAAGATCGCCAACAAGACGCTGACTCGGGACGTCAACTTTTCGGTCAACCCGTCGTAAGCGCGCTGCCCGCGCACGGCGGCAGACGGAGTACGAATGCGAAGCACGGCCAGAGCGATGACGTTCGCGTCCGCCACGCTGGCGCTTCTGTGTACGGCCTCGCTCGCGCGCGCGCAAAGCGTGCTGCAGATTCAACCGATCACGCACGTCGCCTCGCTCGCGACCGGATCCATTCAGGGAATGGTTCAGGACGAGAAAGGCCTTCCCGTCGCGGGCGCTATCGTGTCGGCGCTTGGCGCCACGACGGCCGTCGCGCTCACCGATCGGACGGGCCGATTCGAGCTGCGCACCCTGTCGCCGGGGCCGTACCTCGTGCGCGCACACTTGACGGGGTTCGTCGCTCCGCGCGGTCAAATCGTCGAAGTGCGCCCGAGCGCGCGATCGTCTTCGTCGATTTCCATGCGACGAGCGGCCGTGACCGTCGGCACTTCGTCGGCGCCAATCCTGGCGGCGGGCCTCGGAGCGACGGCGAGCGGTTCGGATGGCGATGCGCCGCCGCCTGATGCGGCAGCCGCGAGCGGCCCCGGGTCGAACGCCACCGACGACCACAGTGAGACGGCGTGGCGTCTGCGCCACGCGCGGCGCAGCATCCTGAAGGACGCAACGATTCCCGAAGAATTGCTCGCCGACGATGCGCCGCCGACGCAGACCGGGTTCGGACCGTCGAACCTGTTCGGCCGCGCGGTCGGATCGCCCGCGCGTCTCGCGACCAACTTGTTCGGCGGCACGCCTTTCTCCGGTCAGGTCAATCTGCTGACGCTCGGCTCGTTCGACACGCCGCAGCAATTGTTCTCGCCCGACAACTTCTCTCGCAGCGTCGCGTATCTCGCGCTCGGCGCGCCGGTCGGGGAACACGCGGACTGGACCGTGCGGGCGGCGCTGACGCAGGGCGACATCGCATCGTGGATCGTCGCCGGCGAATACACCACGCGGGCGCCGGCGCGTCATCGATACGATCTCGGCTGGTCCTACAGCATGCAGCGATACGACGGCGGCAACATCGCGGCGCTGCGAAGCGTCACCGATGGGAGCCGCAACGCCGGAGTCCTGTACGGCTTCGATACGTATTCGATCACGCCGATGCTCGCGGTCACGTATGGCGGGCGCTACGCGCGATACGACTATCTCGACGATCGAGGTCTGTTGAGCCCGCGCGTATCGTTGACCGTCTCGCCGGCGGAGCACTTCCGCATCAGCACGATGCTGTCGCGGCGCGCTGTCGCGCCGGGCGCCGAGGAATTCAACCCGCGCATCGAAAGCGGCGTCTGGCTGCCGCCGCAGCGGACGTTCTCGTCACTCGTCGCCTCGCATCCGCTCGAGGCGGAGTACACGAACCACGTCGAAGTCGAGGCCGAACGCGACGTCGCGACCGCCACGGTGTCGATTCGCGCCTTCCATCAGCATGTCGCCGACCAGCTCGCGACGTTGTTCGGCATCGACGTCCCCGGCGCGCCGGCTGCGCATCTCGGTCATTACTTCATCACCAACGCCGGCGACGTCGACGCGTCCGGGTTGAGCGCCGGCGTACGGGCCGCGATTGCGAGCCGTGTACACGGCTCGGTGGAGTACACCGTCACGCGCGCGCGGTGGACATCCGGCGGCGACGCCGTCTACGCGATGCTGCTGGCGCCGTCGGCGGTCAACGCGGAGACGAATCGGATTCACAACGTCGCGACGTCGGTGGAAACCGAAGTGCCCGAGACCGCCACGCACGTGTTGTTCCTGTACCGGGTGAGCAACGCGTTCGCGGGCTCCGAGCGGCAGTCGCTCGACGCGCGGTTCGACATGCAGGTGCGCCAGTCGCTGCCGTTCCTGGATTTCAGCAGCGCGAAGTGGGAGATGCTCGTCGCCGTGCGGAACTTCTTCCGAGACGCTGCACCCGACCAGTCGATGTACGACGAGCTGCTCGTGGTTCGTCCGCCGAAACGCATCGTCGGCGGTCTCTCCGTGAAGTTCTAGCCAGCCGCTACCGATTCGATCCATAATCTTGAAGGCCGTCTCCACATCGTTGGAGACGGCCTTCTTCTTCTCGCCGGCGACATCATTCAACTGACGGCAGATCAATGAGTTAGTTCGTGGCTACCGATCAGCGACCAGGGTATGGGCTTTGCTACCCCGACGGGCGGCCTAGTCTACCCGCGCTCACCGAGTGGCCAATGCCTGAACCCACGCTGAACACGGCGACACGCGAGAGCCCTTGGACGACGTGGGGTCGCTCGCTCCTTGCTGTCGCCGTGATCGTCGGGCTGACCGCGCTCGGCATCGCGAACGTCGCGATGTATTCGCGGTGGCACGAGGTCGAGGACGGCGTGCTGTGGGCGGCGCGCAGCGAGGGTGTGACCGCCATCGAGATCGCGCCGGCGTCCTCGGCAGCGAGGGCCGGCGTTCAGTACGGCGACGTGCTGCTCGCCGTCAACGGCTCCCCGGTGCAGACGCCGGCCGACGTCGTCGAGTACCAACATCAGGCGCACGAGGGAACGCGTCTCAGCTACACGCTGCTGCGTCTCGGCACGCGTCAGGCGCTCGAGATTTCGCTGACGCCTGCTCCTCGCGCCGCGTCGATGTACTTCGTGCTGGCGGCGGTCGGACTGTTCACGCTGTTCGTCGGCGCGTTGGTGCGACTGCGGCGGCCGCGCGATCAGGCGACGCTCCACTTCTTCTGGGTGTGCGTCGCGTTCTTCGGCGTCTTCACCTTCACGGTCAACGGTCCGTTCGACCGTCTCGACTGGATCTTCTACTGGGCGGATGCGATCGCGTTCGCGCTGCTGCCGCCGCTGCTGCTTCATTTCACGCTTGCGTTCCCTGAGCGGGAGCGTGTCGGCCGGACCTGGGGCGTGCTGATTCCGTTGATGTACGTGCCCGGATGTCTGATGGCCGCTGCGCGCATCGTGGCCGTCACGCACGCGTCGTCGAACGGCCCGCTCTTTTCGCGCACGATCGATCGGCTCGATCGGATCGAACAGCTGTACCTGTTCGTGTGCGCCACGGCGGCCGTCGCCGTGCTGTTCCGCGCGTTCCGCGAGATCACGTCGGTCACCGCGCGCCGCCAGCTGCGCTGGATCGCGTGGGGAACGGCGCTGGGCGCCGGTCCGTTCGCGTTCGGCTATGCGCTGCCGTGGGCGCTCGGCGCGGATCCGCCGATGGCGCTGCAACTGACGGCGATCCCGCTCGGACTCGTGCCGCTCACGTTTGCGTCGGCGATCGTTCGCTATCGACTGCGCGATGTGGAGGTCATCGTCAAGCGTGGCCT
>Ga0066710_100005670_pt1 | contig 11450 bp, 8 predicted proteins | sample GraSoiAngelo_159_FD_79666 | JGI IMG/M metagenome (GOLD analysis project Ga0066710, IMG submission 79666) | Grasslands soil microbial communities from the Angelo Coastal Reserve, California, USA - 14_1009_16_40cm | ecosystem: Environmental > Terrestrial > Soil > Grasslands | place: USA... | reverse complement strand
CTCGGCCAATTGCCGAGCATCGTCGCCCGTCGCGCCGCTGATCATCACGATCGGCGTCGGCGTTTCGCGCATGATGTGTCGCGCCGCCTCCAGGCCACTCATCACCGGCATTCCCTCGTCCAGGGTGATCACGTCGGGTCGCAGGCGTGCCACCGCGCGCAATGCCTCGGCGCCGTTGCTCGCCGAGCCAGCCAGCTCGAAGCTGGGGTCGCTCGCAAGCAGGCTTGCCAGCATCTGTCGCTGAACCGCCGAGTCGTCGACGATCAGCACCCGCAATCGGGGGGACGCCGCCACTACAAGAGCCTTCCGACGGTCTGGAGCAGGTCGTTCTGATCGAAACGCCCCTTGACGATGTAGGCGTCCGCGCCTGCCGAAGCGCCACGCTCGACGTGGTCAGGCGAGTCGAGAGACGTGACCAGAACAACCGGCAGGTGCCGCCAGCGTTCGTCCTGTCGAACGGCCGCGGTGAGCTCGAACCCGTTCATCCGTGGCATCTCGACGTCGGAGACGATGGCATTCACCGCGGTCTGGTCGAGGATCTCCAGGGCGTGGGCGCCATCGGTGGCAACCACAACCGTGTAACCCGCTGCTTCGAGGATGGTGCGCTCGAGCGTGCGCGTCATGACCGAGTCATCGACCACCAGCACACGGTGTTTCGGCTTTTCAGCTTGGGCGACCAACGGTTCAGCCGCCGCGAGACGGGGCGCCCTGTCCAGGTTGCCCGCGGCCGATTTGAAGACATCGGACGGGTTGAGAATCACCACGACGTGACCCGTGCCCAGTACGGCCGCGCCGCCGACGTGCCGAACGCGGGTGAGCGGCGCGCTCAGCGGCTTCACGACCAGCTCCGTTTCGTCGACAAGCCGATCGGCCAGGACCGCGACGGCGCGGTTGCCCTGGGGCAGCACGAAGAACGGCCGCCAGACGTCTGGCGCATGCGTCACCCCGGCGCGTGATGTGCTCAGCACGGTTGACAACTCGACCACTGGCACGGCTCGCCCGTCGATCTGGACCGCCAGGCGGCCCTCCAGCTGGTGCAAGTCGCTGGCCCGAACGCGGCCCGTGCGTTCGATGTTCGACGACGGCACCGCGTACGTCTGTCCGCAGTCTTCGACGAGCAGCACGCGCGTCGTTGCCAGGGTCAGCGGCACCGTGATGGTGAACACCGTGCCCCTCCCGCGGGTGGTCCGAACGTCGATGTCACCGCCCAGCTTGTTGACCTGCTCGCGCACGACGTCCAGTCCGACGCCGCGCCCCGAGACCTCTGATACCGTCCCGCGAGTAGAGAAGCCTGGGTGAAAGATCAGCTCGATCAGCGCGGGCGTGTCCAGTGCGTTGGCGCGCTCTGCTGACAGCAGGCCGCGGCGCACCGCGGTAGCGCGGATGCCCTCGACGTCGAGGCCACAGCCATCGTCCTCCACCACGATCTGCACCCGGTCGCCGCGCTGCACGGCCGACAGCTTCAGCGTGCCGTGAGGCGGCTTGCCAGCCTGGGCTCGCTCCGCTGGCGGCTCGATCGCGTGATCTACCGTGTTGCGCACCATGTGCATGAGCGGGTCGCGCAGCTCGTCGAGGATGCGACGGTCGATCTCGGTCTCGGTTCCAGAGACTTCCAGGCGCGCTTCCTAGCCCATCTGCCGGGACAGGTCGCGCACCAACCGCTCGAGCGGCGAGAAGACTGTACCGGCGGGCAGCAGGCGAATCGCCATGACTTGCTGCCCGATGGCATTGGCGACCGTGGCTAGATGCGCGGTGTTCTGAGACAGGTCGCCCACCAGCTCGCGCGTGCGCTGCAGAATCGAGACGACCTCCTGATCGGCATGTTCAGCGGCCCGAAGCAGACCTTCGGCGTCGCGGCCAGGAGTGTGCGCGTGCGCACGGCGGAGTCGAGCGCGTGCTGAGCGGGTCCGCGTCATGTCGCGTTGCCATCGCTCGAGCTGGCGTTGCAGGCCGCGTAGCTCCTCGAGGCGTTGCGCGATGCGAAGCTGAGTCACCGCCAGCTCACCGCTCTCGGTCAGCAGCGTGTCGAGTTTTGCGAGCGAGACCCTGACGCTGCCTTGATCGCGCGGAACACCTGTCTCGGCATCTGGCGCTGGCTTCGGCGTAGCCTGAGCGGTTGGCTCATGCTGCACCGGACCGGCTGGCTCATGCTGTGCCTGGAGCTCGCGGAGCCTTGCCAGCGCCTCGCTCAGCACGTCCACGCACGCCCGAGCGGATTCAGCATCGCCGCCGGCGGCCAGAAGCGCGCCTTCCGCCGTGTGCGCCACCTGCTCGACCGGGCCAACGCCGGCCGCCTGGGCGGCGCCCTTCAGACTGTGGAGCTCGCGGCCCAACGCCTTGAGCGTGGCCGCATCGCCAGTCTGCTGGAGCGCGCCGATCAGCGCGCTCAGCCGCTCGGTTCGGTCAGCCAGCTCGAGGCCGAACAGCCTTTCGAGCCGTTCGAGCCGCGCCGTCATGTCGGGCACGATCTCGCCTTGATGTGCCTGGCTCAGGCCGCGGACGCCAGCGGCTTGGCCGACTCGAGCGAGATGACCTTGCCTGGCACGCCGTCGGCCGGGAGCGGCGACTTCGCCACGCGGTAGCCAGAAAGCAGCGCTGCCAGGCGCCTTGCCAGGACCGTCAGGTCTTCAGCCGCCTGCTGGGTGCTGGAGGTGGCCTTCAGATTCTGGTTCGTTACGCGGCTGATGTCGCTCATGGCCGCGACGATCTGCTCCATGCCGATCGAGTGCTGGCGCACGGCCGCGGTGATCTGCTGTGCCGAGGTCGACGCGTCCTGAATCACCGCTGCCAGACCCGTGATGGTCTCGCCAGCGCGGTCGATCAGCTTGGCGCCGGCATCGACACCCTTGGTGCCTTGCTCGGTGGCCATGACTGCCGCGTTGGTCGCGCGCTGGATATCGGACAGGATGGCGCGCACCTGGGCGGTGGCTGCCTTGGACTGTTCGGCGAGCACCCGAATCTCCTGGGCGACGACCGCGAAACCGCGACCGTGCTCACCTGCGCGCGTGGCCTCGATGGCCGCGTTCAGGGCGAGCATGTTCGACTGATCCGCCAGATCGCCCACGGTGGCGATGATTTCGCCGATCTGCTGGCTCTGCTCGGACAGCGCCAGGATCTGGTCGGCGATGGACTCGACCTTTTCACGAATGTTGGCCATGCCACCCATCGCGTCCTGGACGGCGGACACACCCTCAGCGGCGATGCGATCAGCCTCGCGTGAAGTGGCCGCGACCGATTCGGCGAGCTGTGTCGCTTGTTGGGCGGAGGCTTTGACCTCTTCGACCGTCGCGCTGGTCTCGGCGATCGCCGCGGACTGCGCCGTCGCACCGGCTGATTGCTGAGCGACCGCGGCGAGAATCGCCTCGCCTGCCCCGGAGAGGCTGTCGGTGCCGCTTTCGACTTCACTCGTCAACTGTCGAAGGCGGACGAGCATGGTGGCGAACGCGTCGGCCATCTCGCCAAGCTCATCTTGCGACTTGACGTCGATGGTCTGGTCGAGATCACCCGCGGCCAGCCCGCGCGCGGCCTTTGCCACCTGTTGGACGGCCGAGGCGATCGGTCGCGTGAGCAGCGCTGCCAGGAGGGCGGCCATCACCACGCCGGCGATCGCCGCCAGCACCGCGGCGCGCAGGAAGTCGCGCGCGGAGGCATCGAATGTCTGCGACGGGAGCGCGGCGACATACACCCAGTCAGTCTGGTCAAGGGGTACGGCAATCACGTGGTAGTCGCGCTGATCGAGGTGCCAGTCGAGCGTCATGCGCGTCTGGGTGAAGATCGCGGGCGCCAGCGCGGTGAGGTTGAGCGCATCTGGGGCCGATTTGCCACCCCAGCGCTGATCTTCCATCAGGCTCTTGGCCACGTCTGGCGCGAGCGGCACGATCGGCCGCAGCAGCCAGTTGGGGTCCTGACCACTGGCGATCACCAGGCCCTGATCGTCCATCAGCAGACCGGTGGCGCCGGCGCCAACACGTTCGCGTGCCTTTTCGACCATCTTCTGCATCGCCGCGACGCTCGAGCGGCCTTGCATCACGCCGATGACCGAGCCATTGGAGCCGTAGATCGGGGCGGATCGGAAGAGCGACGTCGCCCCGTCGGTCAGCGCGATAGCCACACCGCTGATGAACGTGCGACCTTGCATCGATGCCTGAAAGTAGTCGCGCTGCTTCAGGTTCTTGCCCACGTTGGGCGGCAGCGTGCTCATGACGATCGTGCCGCCGCTGTCCAGAATGGAGATGCTGAGCACGTCGTCGCCCGCGGCGCGCATGACGTTCATGGCGTCCTGCGCTGCCTGCGCATCGGCGGGATCAGCGGCCGAGCCGCCTTCCAGGGCGCGGCGCACGGCGGGGAGCGCGGCGAGCGACTGCACATCCGACAGGCGCTTCGCGTTCCAGTTATCGACCTGATCGGCGACCAGGAGGCCATCCGACCACAGCGCAGCCTCGGCCTGTTGCTTGAGTCCCGCGGACGCCTGGGTGTAGCCAAGGGCAGTGAGGCCAACTGCGATCGACGCGGCGATCGCGACGCACAGGCCCACGATCTTGGCGGCCACAGGCCAGGTTCGGACGCGGAGCAGTCTCACGCGGGTCCGCCGTTTTTGGTTTTCTTCGGTCGCTTGCCGAGCCACGGTGGCTTCTCCCTGTTGTGTCCCTGTTGGGCGGTGACGCGGATGTGTGACGCCCGCCAACTCTCGCAAAGCATCGGCCGGGGTTGGCGTGTTCTAAAGAAAGGACTCGGGCGAACCCAGAGCCAGCGCACGCCGCACGACGTTTGTGTCGTGTTTGTTGCGGTTAAAGGAATCGCCTGGGCCGACCGATACTTGCCCCTGTAATGGCGACAGTTCTGACCTACCGCCCACGGTACGCAGCGCGTTTGGGCAACTCAGCTCCATACGTAGCTCGACCGTACGCGGGGCGCGTCAGCCGCGCGCGTGGCGCGGGCGCCATCCGCGCCAGGCGGCGCAACATCCTTCACGACTTCAACGCGCCAGCGGCATGGGCGGCGCTGACCACGTTCCTGTGGTACGCGGTCGGCATGGTGCCGGTGCAAATCGCCGTGATCGGCCAATTCGGTCTGGATCGGGCCCAGATCTCCAGCTGGATGTTCATCATCTGGGCGACGGGCGCAGTCTCGTCAATGGTGTTGTCGGTGGCGTATCGGCAGCCGCTCGCGACAACTTCGAGCCTTTCGGCGCTGATCTTCCTCGGCACGCTTTCGGGGCGCTTCGGCTTCGACGACATCGCTGGCGCCAACCTGATGGCCGGCCTGCTGGTGATCGTGCTCGCCGTCGCCGGCTTCGGGCGACGGCTACTGGTCTGGCTGCCGATGCCGCTCGCCATGGCCATGCTGGCAGGCAGCATCATGGCTGACGCGATGAACGTCGTCGCCACAAGCGTCGCCGACGCGAGCATTGCAGGCGTGACGGTGGCCGGCTACGTGGTCGGACGCATGTTGCGCAACCCGCGTGTTCCGCCGATCGGTCTGGCGCTGATCTCGGGCGCGGCGGCTGTTGCCGTCATGCACTCGGCCAACCCTGAGCCCGTCGAGTGGATGCTGCCGAGCCTGGCTGTCCCGACAATGCACTTCTCAGTCGCCAGCTTCCTCGCCATCAGCCTGCCGCTGATCGTCCTTTCGATCGGGCTCGGCAACGTTCAGGGACTGGGCTACCTGGCGGAACAGGGCTACCGCGTTCCGGCCGACCGGGTCACGCTGGTGCTTGGCATCAACAGCGTGGTAAACGCCGTGTTCGGCGGCCACACGGCGCAGGCTTCGCGCAACGGCATTCCGATCATGGCCAGCCCCGAAGCCGGCCCGATGCACGGACGGTACTGGGCCTCGCTGCTGGTGGCCGTGGCCATGCTGGCGATTGCCCTGGCGGCGGCGCCGGTTACATCACTCCTGGCCATCTTGCCGCATAGCTACGTGATCACGCTGGCTGGGCTGGCGATCCTGCCGTCGTTCCAGGACGCCATGGAGCGCGCGTTCGGCGGCGCCCTGCGCTTTGGCTCACTGGTCTCGTTTCTGGTTGCGGCGACCCCATTCTCCATGCTTGGCATAACTTCGGCGTTCTGGGCGCTGGTGCTCGGCCTGGCGGCCGCCCTGGTGACCGATCGCACCCAACTGCTGATGCACTGGCGCGGCGAACGCGCAGGCGCTGCGCGACGTGAGGCGCGATTGCCCGTTGTGATCCGCCCGGCCGCGGCCGCTCGCGTGGCGGGCGATCTGCGGATTCCGATCAGCGCCACGATCCGCAATCTCAGCCCGAACGGTCTGCTGGTTCACGCTGAAGAGCAGCTGCTGCCTGGCGCGCAGCTCGAGTTCCTCTTCCGCACCCCAGGTGGCGCCGAGCTGAGCATGCGAGCCGACGTACGGCACGTCCAGCATCTGCAGATCGAGAGCCCCGAGATCTGGGAGGCGGGCTGCGAGTTCCGCGAGTCGGACGCCCAGAGCCGCGAGCAGCTGGTGCGCTTCGTCCTGAACCATCAGGACCATCAGCGGTCAACGAAGCTCGCCAAGGCAGGCTAGCCGCCTCGTCCGCTCGGGACGCCCCTACGCTGCGACAGTCCACCCCGTGGAGCAAAGCGGAGCGTGGATCTACCTCGCGGGCGAAGCGTAGCTTGGGCAAAACAACCATTCATTTTGACATCCGCCCGCGAAGTGCGGCTTGCGCGTTTGCGGCCCTGCCCGCAAGCCAAATGGGCGGCCCGACGTACTTGGCGTGACGATGCGCGCTGGCGACTCTCGGAAATCGCGGCTAGCTACTCGTCGGAGACGTTGAAGCGGCCGCTCTTGAGCAGCGCTTCGATGTCCAGCAGCACGGTGTCTTGCGGCCCGATGCCGCGGGTGAACTCCCGACCGCTCAATGACGGCTGCAGCCGATCCAGCTTCAGCCGCTCGACGCCGACCACCTCATCGACCACCAGGCCGCACCGCAAACCCGGCAGCCCAACCAGCAACACTGGCCACGTCTGACCCAGCCGAGAGCCGGACCCGACGCTGAGCATCGTCGCCAGGTCGAGCACCGTGACGATCTCACCCCGCACACTGACGATGCCGACCACGAACTCGGGTGTGCACGGCACGGGCGTGATCCCACTGGCCCACTGCACCGAACGAAGATGACGCGTTTCAACCGCGTACCGCTCGCCGCCGAGTCGGCAGGCGAGTATCTCGACCTCATCACCCGCGTCTGGCGAGATGGGCAGCTTCGCGAGCTGCTCGGCGCGGCGCCTGAGCACCGCCTCCGTTGCCGAATCCCGCCGCGGTTCGTTCATTCGACCGCCAGCGCCTCGAGGTGTGTCTGCACGGCCTGACGCAGCGTCTCAACCGGCACCGCGTCGCTATCAGGCACGAGTGCATCACCCGGTAGGGTCGCAAGCAACCGTCTGGCTTGCACCAGCGCCGCGTGCGCCCGCGATTGGTCGCCGATCTCGAGGTAGGCGCGTGCCAGCGCGAACTGCGCGACGGCGCTGCGGGGGTCGCGGAATGTGGCGCGCCGCAACCAGTCCACGGCCTCCGACATGTTTCGGGCCTCCAGAGCGAGCAGACCTGCTTCGAGCTCCTGACGGCCATCGCTGGCCGGAATCACCATGGACGGCGGCCGCGGCTCCGCCTTCACCGTGCGCTTTGGCGGGCTCGGGCGAGGAGCCTGTGCTACCGCGGGTTGAACGCGACGCCACACTACGGCGTCGGCCACGTCGACACGCTCGAGGCCCTGACGATCGGCGGGTAGCGGGTCAGACGGCCCGAGCATCAGCCAGCCGCCAGGTGCGAGCGCTGCCACCAGTGCGCGATACAAGCGCTGGGTGGCGTCGTCGTCGAAATAGATCGTCACGTTGCGGCACACCACCAGGTCCAGCTCGGCTGCCGGCGGCACGATTCGTTCCGCGCCCAGGTTCATCCACGTAAAGCGTGCCATACGCCGAATCGGCTCGATGAGTCGCCAGCCTGAATCGCTGACGATCGGTTCGAAATACTGGTCGCGCCGCGGGTCTGGAGTGGCGCGGAACGACCACGCGGCGTAGCGGGCGTCCCGAGCGTGTCGCAACGACTCGCGATTCACGTCAGTGCCCACGAGCTGAACGTCCCAGCCGGAGATGGCCAGCGTTTCCCGAAGCAGGATGGCCAGGGTGTAGGTCTCTTCGCCCGTCGAGCAGCCGGCTGACCACACGCGAAGGCGTCGCTCGCTCCAACGCTGCTTGACAAGATCGGGCAGGATCGTCTCACGTAAGGCGGCGATCTGGGCCGGGTCGCGGAAGAAGTACGTCTCGCCGACCGTGAGATATTCGACCAGCCGGTACAACCAGCGGGGCGGCGTGCCCGCGACACAGCTCGCGAGCAGGTCGCCAGGGCTGGCGTACCCGCTCTCTGGCAAGATGGCGTTCACCGCGTCGTCGAGACGGGAGGCGCCGTACTCCGAGCCGCGGATGCCGAATTCGTGGTCGACCAGCTCCAGGAGCTGGGACCGTTCGTGAGGGGTGAGCGCGAGCGCGCTCGAGGTCATGGCCGTGAGCCGCGTGGTTCGAGCGCCGTGGCAGCCAGCACGGGCACGATGGACTCGCCGAGTCGCAGCACGCGTGTGATCGTCGGGCTGGTGTGCTGGAACGGCACCTCGCTCAGCGCTTCCGATGTCACGTCGACGACCTCTTCGACTTCGTCCACCCACAGCAGAAAGCGCGTGTACGAGCGCAGCAATACCAGGCGTTGCTCGGCAGCCAGCACGGGCCTGGCCAGGCCGAGCCGTTGATGCGGATCCATCACTGGCAGGATCTCGCCATGAAGGTTGAGCACACCCAGCAGTCCCTCGCCGCTGTCCGGCAGTTGCAAGACCGCCGCCATCGGCAGCACGCGTTCGACGATCGCCAGAGGCAATCCGTACTGCCGCTCGCCAAGGCGAACCAGCAAAACGGCCGTGTGGGTGGGGCTGTCGATCGTCATTGCGCGCGCTCTCTCTATGTATCGGCCGGTTTGGGCCTCGGCCTTAGCTCGAACCGCCTCTCCCTTTGGGAGAGGCCGCGCGCAGCGCGGGTGAGGGGTGCGTACGAGGACGAACGCTTCCGCTCGTCGGCACCCCTCACCCCAGCCCTCTCCCAGAGGGAGAGGGGGATGTCACAATACCCTTACGCCTCACCCCAACGTAGTCCTCCCGCTGATCACCAGCCTGGTCGCGTTCGCGTTCTGCGGCGTGCTGCTCGGCCGCTTCGTCGAGCGCCGCAGGGTGTACTACCTGGTCTGGACGCTCGGCTTGCTGTGGTACGCGCTGGCCACGGCCTCAGAGGCGGCGGGTGGCGCGCTGGGCTGGAACCCGGGCCTGTATCGCCTCTGGTACCTGACCGGCGCGATCGGCGTGGCGGCCTACCTGGGCGCCGGCACCGTCTACCTGCATCGCGACCCGAGCTTCGGCTCGCTGACCGTGGTGTGTGTCCTCGGCGCGAGCGTGCCAGGGCTGGTCGCCAACCACCTGGACGTCGGCTTCGCCGGGCTCGCCACGGCGATCGTGCTCACCGCGGTCCTCAGCTGGCGCCCGCGCTGGTTTGCCCACGCGGTGTTCGTCGCGCTTGTCGCGGCCAGCCTGGTGGCCACCGTGAGGGTCCTGAATGCAGGCGTCGATCCCGGCTTGCTGCCAGCGAGCCCCGATCAGGTGGTGAGCGGCCAGGCGCTCGACGCTGACACCCGCGCGCTCACGCCGCCATTCAACATCAGCGGCGCATTGGTGCTGATCCTGGGCGCCGTGATCAGTGCGCTGCGCTTCTGGCGCACCGGCACGCTGCCCAGCGGTGTCTCGTCCAACGTCCTGATCGCCGTTGGCGCCTTTGTGCCGAGCGTCGCCAGCGGCCTGACGCGCTTCGGCATCACCTCGCTGTTCTTCCTCGGTGAGCTTCTCGGCCTGGCCTGCATTCTGGCGGGCTTTCTGCTCAGCGGCTCGTCCACCGCGCGACCCAATCCGGGTCCATCCGCTTCAACCGGCCCTTCTTGAGGTCCTCCCGCCCGAGCCAGCCGACGTCGCCGTCGCTCTCGAAAGCGATCGCGAAGCGTCCCGTAAGGCTTCTCGCCCCAGACGCGGCCGAGGGTTCCGCTTCTCGTAATCGGCTGACACGCATGGCGGGCTAATGTGAAGAACATGACCCCCGCCGAGATGAAGTCCCACGTCCGCCAGACGATCGACGCTCACGCCTCCGAGCTCGAGACGCTCGCACGCCAGATCTTTGCCCAGCCTGAGCTCGGATTCAAGGAGCATCGCACCGCCAGCCTGGTGCACGATTGGTTCGAGCGACTCGGCCTGCAGCACACCGACGGCATCGCGGTAACGGGCACGAGAGCCAACATCGCGGGTGGCTCGCCCGGGCCGACGGTGGCCATCCTGGGTGAGCTGGACTCGCTGCTGTGCTGGGAGCACCCAGAGCGCGATCCGCGGACCGGCGCGGTACATGCCTGCGGACACAACGCCCAGGTGGCGACGATGCTCGGCGCGGGTCTGGCACTGCGTGAGGTGGCTGGCGAGCTGGCGGGACGAATCGCGCTGATGGCGGTGCCCGCCGAGGAGTACGTCGAGCTGGAAGAGCGGCTCAAGTTCCGCGAGCAGGGGCAGCTCGAATTCCTGGGCGGCAAGGCTGAGATGGTGCGTCTGGGCGCGTTCGATGACGTGGACATCGCGATGATGGTCCATGCCACGTCGCGACCCGAGGATGGCGACATCGCCGTGGGCGGCACGAACAACGGCATGGTCGCCAAGTTCGTTCGATTCCTCGGCCGCACCAGCCACGCTGGTGGGGCGCCGGATCAGGGCATCAACGCACTGTCGGCCGCGCGCGTGGCTCTGGCGGGCATCGACGCAATTCGCGAGACGTTCAAGGACGAGGACCACGTTCGGGTGCACCCGATCATCACCCGCGGTGGCGACGTGGTCAACGCGATTCCCGCCGACGTGAGGCTCGAGTTGTTCTGCCGCGGAGCGAGTGTCGAAGCCATGGAGCTGGCGCATCGCAAGGTGGATCGCGCGCTCAAAGCCGGCGCGCTGGCGCTGGGCGGCGCGGTCGAGATCACGACCTTGCCCGGGTATCTGCCGCTGTTCCACGATCCCAACCTGGTGGCCATGTTCCGTGGAAACGCGGTTTCGATCGTCGGGGCCGACAACGTCCACGAGAAGGGCCACGGTGGCGGCTCGACCGACATGGGCGACATCAGCCACCTGCTGCCAACCGTCCACCCGTACGCCGGCGGCGCCAGCGGCGCCGGGCACGGTGCCGACTATCACCTCGACGACTACACGAAGGCGGTCCTCAACCCCGCCAAAGCCATCGCCATGACAGTGATCGACCTGCTCTCAGACTCCGCCAGTGCAGCCCGTCGCATCCAGGCCGAGTTCACGCCACGCATGACCCGACCCGACTATCTCGCCTACCTCCGCCGTCTGACCACCCGAACCCTCTACCGCGCCGAAGACCTCGAGTAGT
>Ga0066710_100005669_pt1 | contig 11451 bp, 10 predicted proteins | sample GraSoiAngelo_159_FD_79666 | JGI IMG/M metagenome (GOLD analysis project Ga0066710, IMG submission 79666) | Grasslands soil microbial communities from the Angelo Coastal Reserve, California, USA - 14_1009_16_40cm | ecosystem: Environmental > Terrestrial > Soil > Grasslands | place: USA... | reverse complement strand
TGCGCTCTACTCCTTCGACGATCATCCCAAGCCCGCGCTCGCGATCGTACAGCGCCACGTCGCTCGGGCTGTCCATGTGTGCCACCACCAGCGACGGCGTGGTCAGATCGGTGAGCCCGCGCTGCACCATCCCCACCAGGTAGCGCAGCACGCGCCGCTCGACGTCGAGGATGTCGTCGCGTCGCTCGCGCAGATAGTCGTCCTCGACGCGGCCGAGGTGGGCCGCCACCGCGGTCATGTAGTCGCGGAACACCACCCCCGCGTTGCGCCGCTCGCGGTCGATGGTCTCGACCACGGCGCGCCGCAGCTCGGGGTCGTCCAGGATCAGCAGATGGGCGTCGTAGATCGCCGCCTCGCGTTCGCCCAGCTCGGCGGCGATGCCGTTGCGAATCTGCCTCAGATCGCGCCGCGACGAATCGAGCGCCTTCTCGAAGAAGGCGATCTCCGCCTGCACCCGATCCGCGGGGATCGGGAACTCCTTGATCGCCAGCTCCTCGCTCACCAGCACGTAGGCGGGCCCGACCCCGATGCCGGGTGAAGCCGGAATCCCGGTCAGCCGCACCGGGCCGCGCTCGCGCTTGCCGGTTCCGGGTGTGCCGACTGCACTCATGGCTCGCCTCCGAACTTTCCGTCCACCAGCTCGCGCAACGCCGCCACCGCCTGCAGCTCGTCCTCGCCCTCGGCGCGGACCGAGATCAGGCTTCCCTCCTCGGCCGCCAGCATCATCACGCCCATGATGCTCTTGCCGTTGACCTCCAGGTCGTCCCGCCGCACGAAGACGTTGGCGCGATAGCGCGCCGCGGTCTTCACGAACAACGCGCACGCCCGCGCATGGAGCCCCAGCTGGTTGCGGATCACGAGCTGCGTTTCGGTCAAGCTTCCTCCCGGTCTTCGCGTCATCCTCTCACCGCAACCACGCCGCCACCACGCACAACGCGCCGAGCCCCAGCGCCCACTGAGTCGGCGAGGGGCGCGCGCGCAGGGCCGCCACCATGCCGAGCAGCAGCCCGGCCGCGAGCAGCGCCTGGAACGCCAAGCCCCGCGGCTCGCCACCCGGGGCGAGCAGGGCCGCGACCAGCACCCCCACCAACGCCGCGCCGAGCACGCACAGGCGGGCGACCAGCGTGTCGAGCCGCTCGCGCAACCCTTCGCCCAGTCCGGCCGGGCCGCGCCGGTAGCCCCATGCCACGCCGCGCCAACGAATCACCAGGTGGAACAGGTTGTAGCAGACCAGCAAGGCCACCGCCCCGCGCCATGAGCCGCCGAGCGCGATCAGCACGCCGAGGCAGGCGGCGAACGGTCGCAACGTCGACCAGAACAGCCGATCGCCGAGTGCCGCGAGCGCCGAGCCAAGCACCGCCTTGATGCGCTGCACGGCGCCCACGTCCGGGCCGGCCCCGCTCGCGCATTCCTCTTCGATCCCGGCGACCGCGCCCAGAGCCAGCGAGGCCATGGTGGGCTGCGTGTTGAAGTACGCGGTGTGCTCGGCCAGCCGCTGCCCCTTGACCGCGGCATCCGGATAGAGGCGATCCAGCACCGGCTTGAAGCACCAGGCCCACCCGAGCCCCTGCTGGCGCTCGTAGTTCCAGGTCGCCTGGAGCAGGAACGTGCGCCACGCCACGCGCCGCAAGTCGGCAGCGGTCACGCGCTCCATCTCAGGATGCCCCCACCATCAGCACCAGCCAGGCCCCGATCAGCGCGGCCCCGAACGCGGCGCCGCGCAGCGGACGACGTTGGACGAACGCGTTGAGCACCTGGGCCAGCCCGAGCCCGAGCCACAGCGGCTGAGCCAGCCACCACGCCTTGGCGAGACGCAGCGACTCGCGCTCGCACGGAACGGCCAGGCTCCAGCTCCCAGCCATCAGGAAAGCGGCCGTGTACGCTACACCGACGCCGAACGCCAGGCCAACCGCCGCGCGGTGCGCCGCCCCCAGTGCCTCTTCGCGGCCCTCGCGGATCTCCGATTCGCACCAGCGGCTCAAGCCCTCGTTCAGCCGCCGCTGCCAGCGCAGCAGGGGCACGCTTCCGATCGCGGCCACCAGGCCCACGCCCACCCCCAGCAGCTCGCTCGCCTCGTGGGTCACCAGGAAGGAGCGCCGCTGAGCGAGCGCCAGCGCGACGCCGATTCCGATCACGCTTCCGGTCGCGTAGTCTTCCGGCGTGCGCGCGCCGACCGGGAGCGTGCACGCCGCCAAGATCTGGAGCACGATCCCCACCTCGAGCGCGGTCCTCCAGTCCCCCCACAGCGCACCCAGCACGGTGGCGACCACGAGCGGCTGCGAAATCATGGTCTGGCCGACCGGCGTGGCGTCGAGCGCCACGACGCCGCCGAGCAGGGCGGTCGCGAGCGGGGCGAGCGTCATCGGGGAGCGCCCGCGGCGCCTGGCACGACGCCGAAGACGACCCGCCAGGCGGCGTTGGGCTCGAGCGTGACGTCGAAGCGATAGCGCAGCTCCAGGCCCTGGAAGATCCGCTCCGCCCCCGCTTCGGAGAGCGAGATGGTCTCGATCGGGGCGCGCGTCACGAACGCTTCCCGATCCGCCGCGACCTCGAGCGCACGGTCCGCCCAGGCATCGACGAACACACAGCGGCGCACGCGCTCGTGGCACGCCCGGGCGCCGAAATGGGGCGGTGTCCCCCGCTGCCCATCGATCTCGACGTAGCGATCCGCGGCTTCGGGCACGTGAAGCCCCAGGTTCAGCTCGACCGTGAGCTGGCCCTGGCGCGGCCTGGCCGAGGACAGCGTGTACTCCACCTCGAGCCCGGCCCCGGCCGCGGCGCGGTAGCGCTTGCGCAACGCGGGAGCCGAGCCTTCTGCCGCGGCCCACACCACCTGTCGCGGGTCGTCGGCGCCAGCGAGCAGGTCGAACGCCCAGTCGTGATCGTGACCGTCCTCGTTCCACTGGTCGAGGAACGAGTCGCGCCCCCGCGCGTCGTAATCCAGCGCCTCGGCCGCGAGCCCGGGCTGTTTGGCCCGAATCGCCGCGTGGATCGTCTCCTGCTCGCCACCGCCCACGACGGCCTCCGCGAGACGCTCGTGGTAGGCCTCGGGGCGGCGCGCCAGCGTGTCGCCGTAGCCCCACAGGCGCTCGCGATCGTCGAACCCCCACAGGCGGCCGCCCCGCGCCGAGATCCACGCCGCCCAGGTCGCGGTCTCGAGCAGCGCGTCGGGAACGCCATCGAGATCGAGATCGCCGCGCTCCAGCCGCGGCTCGCGCCCCGCCACGCTCGCCTCGGCGGCAATCAGCTCGCGGTACAACGCCGAGCGCAGGTGCGGCAGGTAGAGCCCGCCGAACACGCCGTGCCAGTAGGCACAGTTGCACTGCGCGCGCCACAGGCGTGTCCGAGCCTCGCGCCACGCGGGATCGTCCTCGGCCGGCTTCTGCCACAGCCGGTGCGAGACTCTCAGCGTGCGCTTGTGGAGCCGGTTGGCTTCCGGGTAGCGCGCCTGGAAGTTCCTCCACTGCCCGCCGCGCAGCAGGTCGTGGGCGGCCTCCCCGAATGCCGGAGCGAGGATCTCCGCCGCCCGCTGGTAGCGCGCGCGCGCGCGCGGCGGCAGGGCCCACTCCTCCATCTCGTGATAGGAGGCGGTCGGCAGGTAGGCGAGTCCGCGCGGCCGATGGTGGGCCAGAGCCTCGGCGGGGGTGCGTAGCTCGATCCAGGGGTGGGCGGCGAGCGCCTCGGCGAAGCGCTCGAGCCAGCGCTCGTCGTAGCAGCGGCGGTGCGTGCCGGGCCAGACTCCGAACTTCTCGCCGTCGTCGCCGAGCACCGCGATCCGATCCGCGCCCCCGTGCGCCACGCGGCCCAAGAGATCGATGGCGGCCTCGGGCTCGCCGAACGGAATCGTGTAGCGCAGCTCGCGATGAATCGGGAACACCGCGATGGCGCGCCCTTGATCCTCGGTGAGGAAGTAGCCCCACAGGTCGTCGCGCTCGAAGCCGGCCGCCACGAAGTGCGCGTCGTCGACCGCCGTGTACTCGGCCCCCGCGGCATGCAGCGTCGACGCCAGCCCCGGCTCCCACACCCGCTCGGCGAGCCACAGTCCCCGCGGCCTGCGGCCCAGCTCGAGCTCGAGCCAGTCGGCCATGGCGCGGATCTGGCCGCGCCGATCGGGCTCGGGGATCGCCGGCAAGATGGGCTCGAAGAACGCGCCGCCCCACAGCTCGACCTGCCCGCGCTCGACCAGAGCCCGCAGACGCGCCAGGTACCCGGCATCGTGCGTGGCCATCCATTGCAGCAGCGGCCCGCTGGTGTGAAGCGCGAGCCGGATCGCTGGGTAGCGCTCGAGGAAGGCGAGGAAGGGCGCGTAGGCATCGCGGTGCGCTTGCTCGAGCACCTGGTCGAAGTTGCCCACCGGCTGATGGTCGTGAACGACCAGCACCAGGCTTATGGGGTGCATCACGGTGCGGTCGTCAGGCGAGCAGGCGCGTCACGGGGTCGCCGTCTCGGGGTCGAGCGCGGCCAGCGGCTGGGGTCGCGAAGACGGCACGTCCTGCACCTCGAGCGAAACGCCGCGCTCCCGCAGGCGACGGGCGAGCGCGCGGTCCGCGGCGTCGAGATAGATGTACTCGTTGACCTTGGTCTTGCCGGGCGCGTAGTGGAGGCCGCCCAGGTTGAGCGCGCGGATCGTGGCTCCGGCCTCGACCACCCGGAGCGCGGTTTGGAGGTCGCGCAAGAGCAAGAATGCGCCCCCTTTTGCGTCGCGCTCGGCGGCGTAGCCCGCCGCCGCCTCGTCCACCGTCACCACCTTGACCTCGATTCCCGGGGCCGCGCCCTTGAGCAGGTCCCGCTCCCACGGGCTCGCCGCGTCGTCGACCACCCAGATCCGCCGTGGATGCAGTCGCGCCCCCCAGGCCAACACCACCTGGCCGTGCACGAGACGATCGTCGACGCGCTCGAGCACCCAGCTCATGCCAGCTGGCCGTCGTGGAGTCGGATGCTGTCCTTGCCCTTCTGCAACAGGCGCTCGGCCAGCGCGCGGGGCGGCAATTCGTCGCGGTTGTGGAGGTAGTCGATCAGCGTCGGCAGATTGAGCCCGGTCACCACGATCACGTCGCCGTGGCCGCGGGCCGCCGCCACGCCACAGACGTGACAGGAACCGCCCCAGAAGTCGGTGAGCACCAGACCGCCGTCGGTCCATCCCTCGACCTTGCGGGCGATCTCCCGCTCCAGCCCCTCGCGCGACAAACCCTCGTTCGACAGCACCTCGACCCCCTCGACCACGCCGTACACGCGCGCGGCCGCCCGCAGCAGCGCCGTCGCCAGATCGGCGTGCATCACGACCAGGGCCGGCACGCGATGCTTCATTCGGTGTCCTCGCGCACCCAGGCGCGCGCGGCGCTCTTGCGCTTCATCAGCTCGATCAGGTGCTGGTTCAGCCGCTCGGCGGGCGAGTAGCCGCCGGTCACCTTGACCAGATAGTTGAGGGAGATCACCTCGGCGATCACCGTGATGTTCTTGCCGGGCGTGATCGGCACCTGGACGAGCGGGATCTCGACCCCGAGATAGGCGGTCTTGCGCTCGTCGAGACCGACGCGCTCGTAGTCCTCCTCGGCCGACCACTCGCGCAGGTTGACCTCCACCTCGACTCGTTTCTGCAACCGAATCGCACGGATGCCGAAGATCGCCTGCACGTCGATGATGCCGAGCCCGCGGATCTCCATGTGGTGGCGTAGCAGCTGGTTTCCGGTGCCGATCAGCACGTCGCCGTGCCGCTTGGTGATCGTGACCACGTCGTCGGCCACCAGCCGATGCCCGCGCTCGACCAGATCGAGCGCAGTCTCCGACTTGCCGATCGCGCTTCGCCCGGTAAACAGCAGGCCACAGCCGTACACGTCGACCAGCGAGCCATGCACCGTAACCTCCGGCGCGAAGCGATGATCCAGGTACGAGGTGAGCGAATGGATGAAGGGGGTGGTGCTCTGCGGCGTGCGCAGCACCGGAACCTGCGAGCGGTTGGCGCAGGCCACCAGGTACGGCGGCACCTCCAGGGCCTTGCACACCACGATCAGGGGCATCTCGAACTTGAACAGCCGGTCGATCGCCGCCCGCACCTCCTCGGGATCGAGCGTCGCCAAGTAGGTGAGCTCGGTCTGGGCGATGATCTGGATGCGCTCCGGCAGGAAGTTCTCGACGAACCCCATGAGGGCCATGCCGGGCCGATGGATGTCGCTGACGATGATCTCGCGACGCGAGGCGAGCGATTCGGTGAGGGGCTCGAGCTGAAGCTCTTGGCGCTGGTCTTCGAACAGCCGGGCAACGCTCAGGGCTTGCACGCCGGTTCAGTCCTCCGTCATGTCCGAAGCCTCGTCCTCGAGCCCCGGCTCGTAGGTCTCGGCCGCGCGCGGCACCCCATCGGCAGTACGCGTGCGGTCGCCCTTGTGGCGCCCGTCACGCTTGTCCTTGAGACGTCGGATCTGGTGTTCGAGGCGGTCGGCGGCCAGATCGATCGCGGTGCGCGGGTGATCGGACTGCTCGCGGCTCACGACTTCGCGGCCGTCGAGCCGCAGCGTGATCTCGGCCGTGTGCCGGTACTTCTCGGCGGTGACCACCAGATGTGCTTCGTGAATGTCGCGCGGGGCGATGCGGGACACCTTCTCGAGACGCTGCTGGGCGAATCCCCGCACTTCGTCGTCGAGCTCGCAGTGGCGAGCAGTGGTGGTGACGATCATGGATGGATCCCTCTGTTGGGTGTCGAGGGCCCGCGGCCTGCTCCCGGGCGCGCGATGTGCGCCCGAAGCGCGTAGCAGGGCCAGGTTCGGGGCCGGCCTTCGGATGGCGTTCATGCCACGCGGCGGCGGAAGCGGGCCGGCAGGATGCTGAGCTGCTCGCGGTACTTGGCAACCGTTCGGCGTGCGATGCGGAGCCCCTTTTCGTGCAACAGCTCGGCGATGCGCTGATCGGACAACGGCTCTTTCCTGTCCTCCTCCTCGATGAGAGTCTTGATGATGTCCTTGGCGGTGCGGGCCGAGACGTCTTCCCCGTCTTCGGTTTCCAGCCCGCTTGAGAAGAAGAACTTCAGCTCGAAGACGCCACGCGGCGTCTGCACGTACTTGCCACTACACACGCGGCTCACCGTGGACTCGTGCATGTCGATCTGCCGAGCCACCTGTTGCAGGGTGAGCGGGCGCAGGAACGCGATCCCCTTGTCGAAGAACTCCCGCTGCTCGCGGATGATGCAGTTCATTACCTTGATCATGGTGCGGCGGCGCTGCTCGATGGTCTGAATGAGCCAGCGCGCCGAGTTGAGCTTGCCCTGAATGTACTCTCGCGTCTTGTTGTCGCCGGAGTTCTTGGCGTCGGTCTTCTTCTTCTCGCGCAGCACGCTCTCGTAGGCCGACGAGATCCTGAGCCGCGGCACGTTGCGATCGTTGAGCAGCACCACGTACTCGTCGTCCACGCGCTCGACGATCAGATCCGGCACCACGTACTTGGGATCCTCGCTCGACACCTGGAGCCCCGGCTTGGGATTGAGCGTCGCCACGGTGTCGGCGGCTCCCTGGACCTCCTCGACCGAGCACCTGAGCTGGCGCGCGATCTCGGGGAAGCGCCGATTCACCAGGTTGTCGAACTGGTCGTGGATCAACCGCCACGGCAGCGTGTCCCTTTCGTTACGCGCCTCGAGCTGGATGAGCAGGCATTCGCGCAGATCGCGCGCCCCTACCCCCACCGGTTCGAGCGCCTGGATCACGCGCAGCACGCGCTCGCACTCCTCGACCGGGCGTCCGGTCGTCGCCTCTACCACATCGAGCGGCGTCGCCAGCCAGCCCCGGTCGTCCAACGAGCCGACCAGGAACTCGGCCAGCTCCATGTACCCGGCCGGCAGGTCGAGGAAGTGGAGCTGCTCGAGCAGGCTTTCGGCGAGCGTGGTGCGCGTCACCGGGACCTTCTCCAGGAAGTCGGCGCTGGTCTCGCTCTGCGGCACGTAAGCCCGGTCGAACGCCCCGTCCTGCATGTACTCGGCCCAGTCGATCGGGTCCTCCTCGACGGGCTCCTCGGGCTCTTGGTTGGCCACCTCCTCGGGGGACTCCTCCTGAGCCAGGTCCTCGTTCTCGGTCACCTCGTCGACCTCTTCGAGCAGCGGGTTCTGCATGATCTCCTGCTTCAGGATCGCCTGCAGCTCGAGGGTCGGCACCTGGAGCAGCTTGAGCGCCTGCTGCAGGCGCTGCGTCATGATCAGCGCCGGCCTCTGCGACAGGCTGAGCGAGTGTCTCATCTCCATGACGAACCCCGTTTCATAGGCTGAAGCGCTCGCCCAGATAGATCTGGCGTGCCCGTGGATCGCTGGCCAGCTCCTCGGCCGAGCCTTGGAGCAGGATGCGACCCTCGTACATGATATACGCGCGGTCCGTGATGCGCAGCGTCTCGCGCACGTTGTGATCCGTGATCAATACCCCCAGGCCGCGTTCGCGCAGCCGTGCCACGATGTCCTGGATCTCCGCCACCGCGATCGGATCGATGCCCACGAACGGCTCGTCGAGCAGCATGAACGAGGGCTGGCGCACCAGCGCCCGCGTGATCTCGACCCGCCTGCGCTCGCCGCCCGACAGCTTGTGCGCCTGGCGATCGGCCAGATGAGTCAAGTTCAGCTCCTCGAGCAGCCGGGCGAGTCGCTCCGCGCGCTCTGCCCGGTTTAGATGCAAGGTTTCGAGCACCGCCAGAATGTTCTCGCGCACCGTGAGCCGCCGAAAGATGCTCGGCTCCTGCGCCAGGTAGCCGAGGCCACGGCGCGCGCGGCGAAACATCGGCTCGTGGGTGATGTCCTGCCCGTCCAGGAAGATGCGCCCCATCGTCGGCCGCAGCAGCCCAACGATCATGTAGAATGAGGTGGTCTTGCCGGCGCCGTTCGGGCCCAACAGCCCCACGACCTCGCCTCGCCCCACCTGGATGTTTACGTCGCTCACCACGCGCCATTTGCCGTAATACCGTACCAGGCCATCCGCCGCCAACGCTCCGTTCGCGGCCACCGGCTGGCTCAACGCGTTCTCTGGTTGGACTTGAGGGTTCCTCCGGACTGCGTGCGAACCACCGCTTGCACCTGATGCTTGAACTCGTAGTGCTTGAGATCGGGATCGCTCTCGAAGCCGTAGCCCGTGAGCACATCGGACCGCCGCTCCACGCGCACGAAACCGTCCGACACGATCCGCTGCGTCTGGTTCAGAAACCGCAGCTCCTCGGTGGACATCCGGGTGCCCTCGGTGGTCTGCAGCACCACGTTGCCCCGGGCGATCATGTCGTGGCGCACCTGGTTCATCTCGCCCTCGCGCGCCGTCAGCGTCGACGTCTGCTTGCCCGCCTCGTCGTAGAAGTCGACCCGCACGCCGTGGGCCACGATCGCGTCCCGGGCGTTGTAGATGGCGGCGTTGCGCGCGTACATCTTCCATTCGAGTCGCCCCTCGTCGGTCTCGGTGACCGAGAAATCGCTGACTTCCTGGTCCGGCAGCTCACCCGTGTCGCCGGCGGGGCTGTCACGCTGGATGCGATCGCACGCTCCAACCAGGGTCAGGACGACCGCCAGATAGGCGCCAAGCGACCGCGCGCGTCGACCAGCTCGAAGTGGGGGCATCGGTCTCATTGGGGGAGCGTGCGGGGCCCCCGGTTCATGGGATCCGCCGCTCTCCTGAGTCACGCTAACAAACGCCCCGACCTGCCGCAAGCACGGCATGTGCCAAATCGATCCGCTTGGGTTATCGGGCCGTCCGAGCATGGACTTGACCGCGGATCGACGGCGGCACTCGACCGCGCGACGGCCGCGGCCCGGCGTTCATCGCCCACCCGAGACCTCCTTCGGGGCGCGGTTGCGCCACGCGCGCGCCGCGGCGGTATCGCCCGCGGCCTCGAGACACACCGCCACGTTGTGCGCGTAGTCCGGATGATCCGGGGCCTCGCGCGCCAGCTTGCGGTATTCGTCGGCAGCGCGCTCCCAATCATCACCGAGCGCGAGCACGTCGGCGAGTCGAGCGTGGTCCTGCTCCCAGCGTGGGTCGATCGCGCGCGCTCGCCGCACGTCCTCGGGGCCGCGGACCACCTCGATCCAGCTGGCGAGGCTGTCGTAGCGAAAGAAGTAATCGGGTCCGGCCGGCTCGTCGCGACCACGTTCGCGGTAGTCGGACCAATAGCGGCCCTCGATGGTCGGATCGTGGTACCAGACGCGCAGGGCGGGCGCGTCTCCATGGCCGGTCAGGAACACGACGCCGCGCGGCGCGGCGGTGAAGTAGAGCCGCGCATGAGGCGGCAGGCTCGGGAGGTGATCGCGCAGGAAGCGCTCGGTATGCTGCATGAAGCTCTTGCCGAAGCGTTGCAGGCGCTCGTTCCCCCACTCGCGCGCCGGGGTGTCGGCGCGCGCGCCGCGCAGCAGCGCGATCCCGAAGATCAGGGCGGTGGCGAGCGACCGGCGCCGCGCCAGGAAGCGAGCGAGCGCCAACCACACGCCGAGCGATCCGAACAGGGTGTAGTAGGCCTGCCAGGAGAGCCCGGGCCAGAAGAGCGGCACCCATCCGAACAGCGCCCAGGCGATGCCCAGAACGACCACGCGCCCGGGCGACGGAACGGACGGTGCGCCGTCACCCTGCGGCGGGGTCGAGGCGCGCGCCGAAAGCGCCGCCAGTGAGCCGAGCACCAGAGCGCTGGGAACGGCGGCGCCCAGAGCATGCCGCCAGCCCGAGAGCGGGGCCGGGCGCAAGTCCAGATTGACGAGCGAGAGCAGCGTGCGCGTGAGGGCCGTGAGCGGAGCGGCGGGGGCCGGAGGAAGAGGCGCCACGAGATTGCCCCACAGCCTTCCTCCCAGCAGCGGATGGAGGAGTGCCCAGACCGCCACGAGCGACGCGAGCGGTGCCACCGCGCGCGCCGCTTGCGCGCGGGTTCGCCGGTCGATCGCGAGCGACCACGCCCACGCGATCCCGGGAACGATCGCCGCGCTCTCCTTGCAGAGCAGCGCCGCGCCGAGCGCGAGCGTGGCGAGCAAGATGCGCGCGCGCGCGAACGCGTGGAGCGAGAGCAAGGCGAGGACCATCATCCACAGTTCTTGAGCGCCCGGCCCCCACTCGATCGGAACACCCCACGCCGCGAGTGCCGCGGCCCCGGCGGTCGCCAGCGCCGCCGGCCCCTCGCCCACCAGGCGCCGCGCGAGCGCCGCATAGAGGCCCAGCGTCGAGAGCCAGAGGGCGAAGCAAGCCGCGTGAAACGGCAACGGATCGAGCGGGAAGAGCCGCAGGATCGCCCAGAAGTGGAGCTCGCGACCCAGCGGCCGGTACCACCCGTAGGCGAGCGCGCGCGGGCGGAACAGGTCGAACCAGGGGGCGCCACGCACCTTGTCGATCAGGATGTAGTCGTCGCTGAAGAACGGGGCGGTGAGCGCCGCGCCGTGGGCGAGGGCCAAGAAGAGCGCGAGCGTCGCGACCAGAGCGAGGAGCGGGAATCCGTTCCTCGCAGCCGGCGGCGGGACGAAGCTCT
>Ga0066710_100005668_pt1 | contig 11451 bp, 9 predicted proteins | sample GraSoiAngelo_159_FD_79666 | JGI IMG/M metagenome (GOLD analysis project Ga0066710, IMG submission 79666) | Grasslands soil microbial communities from the Angelo Coastal Reserve, California, USA - 14_1009_16_40cm | ecosystem: Environmental > Terrestrial > Soil > Grasslands | place: USA... | reverse complement strand
GGTCGCGTCCGCCGCGCTCGCGGCGCTCCGCGGGGCCGCGGCGCGGGAGACAGGCGCCCTCGATCCCGCGAAGCACGCGTTCTGCTGGGTGACCGAGTTTCCGCTCTTCGGCCGGGACGACCAGACGAACGCGTGGTTTCCCATGAACCACCCGTTCACCTCGCCGCGCGGGGAAGACCTGGACTTCCTCGAGTCGGAGCCGGGTCGAGTCCGCGCCCGCGCATACGACGTCGTCATGGACGGCGAAGAGCTGGGCTCCGGCTCGATCCGGATTCACCGTGCCGACGTCCAGGAGCGGGTCTTCCGGGCTCTCGGGATCTCCGAAGCCGAAGGCCGCGAGCGTTTCGGATTCCTGCTCGATGCCCTCAAGTACGGCGCGCCGCCCCACGGCGGCATCGCCCTCGGCCTCGACCGGATCTGCATGATCGCCGCGGGCGCGGGCTCGTTGCGCGACGTCATCGCGTTTCCGAAGACCACCTCGGGCACGTGCCTCATGACCGGTTCGCCCTCGTCGGTCCAGCCTTCGCAGCTGGAGGAGCTCGCGATCTCGCCGGTTCGCCGATCCGACTCGTGACCGTCGAGCGGGTCGCGCTCCGGGTCGGCGAGGACGAAAGCGTGATCTGGCTCGGCCGCGGGCTGCTGGAACAGGCAGCGGATCGGCTCGTCTCTCCCTCCGGTCGGTTCCTTCTCGTCTCCTCCCGGTCAGCGCGTCCGGCCACGGACCGGCTGCGGCCGGTCCTCGCGTCTTCGCTGATTCTCGACGTGGAGATCGAAGACTCGGAGCAGGAGAAGACGCTCGACGCGGTCTCGGAGATCGCGGACCGCGCTCTCGAGAAGGGCGTGCGACGTGACGACGCGTTCGTCGCGGTCGGCGGCGGCGTCGTGACCGACCTGGTCGGGTTCGCCGCGGCGATCCTCCTTCGCGGGGTGGCGTGGAATGCGGTCCCGACCACCGTCGCGGGAATGGCCGACGCGGCGATCGGAGGCAAGACCGGAGTCGATCATCGCCTCGGAAAGAACCTGCTCGGCGCGTTCCACTTCCCCCGCTCGATCGTGGTCGACCCTTCGGCGGCGGCGACGCTCTCCGATCGCGACTATCGGAGCGGGCTCGTCGAGGCGTTCAAGGGGGTCTGGATCCGGAACGCGAAGGCATCCGCCCGCGCCGAGACGCTCCTGCCCGCGATCCGGAGCCGCGACGAAGAAGCGCTGCTCGAGCTCGTCTCCGACGCCGTCCGGATCAAGGCGGACATCGTGTCTTCGGATCCGAAGGAGAGCGGAGAGCGGCGTCTGCTCAACTTCGGTCACACCCTGGGCCACGCGTTCGAAGCGGCGGGGGGCTACCGCGAGCTCCGCCACGGCGAAGCCGTCGCGTGGGGCATCTCGGCCGCGCTGACGATTTCGCGGGATCGAGCCGGGCTCTCGGAAGACGAGGCGGCGCGGGTCCGCGAAGTCCTGGCCCGGCTCGGCCCGTTTCCGGAGCCAGTCCGCTCGGCCGAGGTCCTGCGTCCTCTTCTCTCCCGGGACAAGAAGAGGTCGGCGAGCGGGCTCGCCGGAGTCCTTCTCGAGGAGATCGGCCGCGCCCGCGTGGAGGAAAACGTTCCCGAGGCGGAGTGGCTCGCCGCGGCGGCGCATGCGCGCCTGCCGCCGGCTCTGCAGACCCGGTCGAATCCGACCTAAGTCGGACAGCCGCGGCTATAATGGGCCGCAGACTTGAAACCGAAGCTCGGCAGGCGGCGGCTCCGCCTCTTCGTTCTCCTCTCGGGCGCGCTCATCCTCGCGTCGCTCGTGCCGCTCCTCGTATCGGACGCGGCGCTCATCCGGCGCAACCGCCGGGCCCTCGAAGTCCTCGAGGAGAAATATCTGACGCGCTCCTCGTCGGCGCTCGCCGATCGCATCGCGGCGTATCACGCGTCCGCGCGCGAGGAGTTGAACAACGCCGCCAACTCGGTCCGCCTGTCGCGCGAGCTCACCGGCGAGAACCCGTTCACGTCCAAGAACGGCCCGGAGATCCTGCGGACGGCGCTCAAAGGCGAGACCCCGCTTCTGGCGCTGCGCGGCGTGAACCACAAGGGAATCGGAAGCTTTGCGGGTCCGGCCACTCTTCCCATGGCGGTGGAGTTCGAGTTCCGGCGGGCTTTCGAGTCCGCGCGGGACGGCGCGTTCTACTCGGGCGACCCGTTCGACGCTCCGCCGATCGGGGCCGTCTCGGTCCTCGCGGAGCCGGTCTCCGACGAGGACGGATTGATCGGCGTCGTGGAGGCGCTCGTGTCCTGGCAGCCGATCCGGCGCGAGTTCAACGACGAAGCGCGGCGCGACGTTCGCGCGACGCTGGTCGATCGGAACGGTCGGGTTCTTTTCCCGCTCACCCGAAGCGGGCCGGGACGGTCGTCCTCGTCCCTCGTCGCGGATTTCGAGCGCTTTCCGGGAAGGGTGACACGGTCGGAAACGCAGCCCGGAAGGAGCGTGCTCGCCTCGATCGCGCCGGTGGGACGCCCGGAGTGGGGAGTGCTCCTGGAACGCGATCTCGATGCGGCGTTCGCTTCGGTCGACGGGATGATCAAGGACACGTTGATCTGGAGCGCGGCGGCGCTCGCGGGCGCGCTCCTGCTCGGACTCTTGTCGGCGCGGCGCCTTTCGCGGCCGATCACCCAGCTCGCGCGGTCGACTCGGGCCGTCAGCGAAGGCCAGTACGGCGTCAACGTCGAGGTCGCGGGGACCGCGGAGCTCGCCGACCTTTCGGAGAACTTCAACCGGATGAGCGAGTCGATTCGCGACGCGATCGAGAACCTGAAACGCGCAGCGCGAGAGAACCACGAGCTCTTCATCAACTCGATCCGCGCCCTCGCCGCGGCGATCGACGCGAAAGACCCGTACACCCGGGGCCATTCCGAACGGGTCGCGCGATACTCGTCGCTCGTCGCGCGCGAGATGGGGCTCTCGTCCGAGGACGTCCGGCGCGTCCGTCTTTCCGCTTTGCTTCACGATGTCGGGAAGATCGGAATCGACGACCGCATCCTGCGCAAACCGACGGCGCTCACCGAGGAAGAGTTCGAGATCATGAAGAGCCATCCGGTCAAGGGCGCCGCGATCATGGAGGCCATCCCGCAGCTCAAGGACGTCATCCCCGGAATGAAGCACCACCACGAGCGTTGGGAGGGGGGCGGATACCCCGAGGGGTTGAGCGGCGAGGGCATCCCGCTCCAGGCGCGCATCGTCTCGGTTGCCGACACGTTCGACGCGATGACGACGACGCGTCCCTATCAGAGGGCCATGGACATCCGCTTCGTCTTCCAGCGGCTGCGGGACCTCGCCGGCAACCGCTTCGATCCGTCCGTGGTCGACGCGCTGATCCGCTCCTACGACAAGGGAGAGCTGGTGCCGATCGCGAGGGAAGAGGCGCCGGCCGAGCCTCCCGCTCCGCTGCGGCGCGTGGAAGCGGGTTGACGAAAAGCCCGCGCCGGCTCTTCTTCATCGCAGCGGCGCTTCTCACCGTTCTCGCCGCCGGCTGCGCGTCGGGAAGCAAGAAGACGGGCTCCGCCGAAGTGCTTCTGAACGAGCGGATGGCGGCCGTGCTTCTCCGGGAGGGAAGGGCCGCCGAGGCGGAAAAGGCGTACCGCGAGGCCCTCCCGAACGATTCGAAGAACCCCGAGGTTCATGACGGGCTCGGTGTCGCTCTGCTGATGCAGGGACGTTTCAAGGACGCATTTTCCTCTTTCGATCGCGCCGTCGAGCTCGATTCGGGGAGGACGCTCTACCGGATCCATCGCGGGATGGCGTGTCTTGAGCTCGGTCGCTTCAAGGACGCGGAAGCCGACTTTCGAGCGGGGGAGAGCTCGCCTTCTCCGGAAGATCGTCTGGACGCCGCGATCAATCGCGGCCGGTTGAAGCAGCGCCAGAAGGATTTCACCGCCGCCGAGGACGCGTTCTCGGAGGCGCTTTCCCGCAATCCCAAATCGTCGTCGGCGCTGATCGGCCGCGGCATCGCGCGGGAGGCGCGCGGAGCGCTCGAGCCGGCCGCGGAGGACTATCTGGGGGCAATCCGCCTGGAGCCCCGCAATGCCGAGGCGCACCTGCGACTCGGACTGGTGCTCGTCACTTTGAAAAAGACGGCTCTGGGCCGCCGCTATCTCGAGCGCACGATCGAGCTCGATCCGGCAGGCGAGCTCGGCGCGAAGGCGCGCCTGCTGCTCGACTCGGATTCCGCCGCGCCGAAGCGCGAGGGATCCTGACCTAAGGCCGAACCGTTAGAGAATCCCGGCGATGACCGGGAAGTCCGCCTTCTTCTCCAAGGTCCGCCGCGGGCTCTTCATGACCCATACGGAGATCCTGGAGAAGTTGGGCGACGCGGTCAAAAAAGGCTTCGGGTTCGACGAAACGGTTCTCGAGTCGCTCGAGGAGGTGCTTCTGGAGGCGGACGTCGGCGCCGAGACGGCCGGCGCGCTCGCCGACGCCATGCGGCAGCGCGGCGGCTCCTCGTCGGGGGCCGACCTGGCAGAGTTGAAGCGCGTGCTCGTCGAGGAGATCGAAGCCATCATCTCCCGCGCGCCCAGGCCGGCTGCCGTTCCCGACGTCCCGCTCGAAGTGATCTTCCTCGTGGGAGTCAACGGCTCCGGCAAGACGACGACCACGGCGAAGCTCGCGGCGCGCGAGATCGCGGCCGGCCGGCCGGTTCTCCTGGCGGCGGCCGACACGTTTCGCGCCGGAGCGATCGAGCAGCTCGAGGTCTGGGCCGACCGGCTCGAGGTTCCGATCGTGCGGCACCGGGAGGGCGCGGACCCTTCCGCCGTCCTCTTCGACGCGCTCGCCGCGGCGAAAGCGCGCGGGACGAAGAAGCTTTTCGTCGACACGGCCGGACGCCTCCACACGAAGAAGAACCTCATGGAGGAGCTCGCGAAAATGCGCCGCATCGCGGCGCGCGAGGTATCCGGGGCGCCCCACCAGGTCCTTCTCGTTCTCGACGCGACCACCGGAATGAACGGCCTCGAGCAGGCCCGCCGGTTCGTCGAGGCCGCCGGCGCGACCGGCGTCGTGCTCACGAAGCTCGACGGCAGCGCGCGCGGCGGCATCGTTCTCGCGATCTACCGGGAGCTCGCCCTCCCCGTCGTGTTCGTCGGCGTCGGCGAAGCGGTCGACGACCTGGTGCCCTTCGATCCGGCCGAGTACGCAAAGGCGCTCCTCGAAGACGGCGCCGGCGACGAGGCCTTCCGCGGCGCGGCGGTTTGAAGAGCCGCGGCGACGACGACCTCCTTTCCCGCGCGATCGAGCTCGCGGAGCGCGGCCGCTACACGGTGTCTCCGAACCCGATGGTGGGAGCGGTCATCGCGCGCGGCCGCCGCGTGCTCGCCGAGGCGTGGCACCGGCGCGCCGGAGGCCCGCACGCGGAACCGGCGGCGCTCGCACGCGCCGGGTCGCGGGCGCCGGGCGCCGACCTCCACGTCTCGCTCGAGCCCTGCGTGCACTTCGGGCGCACTCCTCCCTGCGTTCCGGCGATCGTCGAAGCCGGCATCGCGCGCGTTTTCGTGGCGGCGCGCGATCCGAACCCCGCCGTGTCCGGCCGCGGCATCCGGGAGCTCCGACGCGCCGGGATCCAGGTCATCGAGGCCGGCCCGGCCCTCCGTCGCCGGGCCGAGTCGCAGAACGAGAAATTCCGGACCTGGATCCGGGAGAGGCGCCCCTTCGTCCTGGCGAAGTGGGCCGCGACGCTGGACGGCAAGACCGCGGCGACGTCCGGCGAGAGCCGCTGGATCACGGGAAAGGCGGCCCGACTCCGGGCCCTGCTTCTGCGCGAAGAGTTCGACGCCGTGCTCGTGGGTTCCGGCACCGTCCTCGCCGACGATCCGCAGCTCACGCGGCGGCTGGGCCAGGCGGGCCGGCGACCGCACCGCCGCATCGTGCTCGACGGAAGGCTGCGGGTGTCCCCGTCCGCCCGAGTTTTCCGGCGGCCGGAAGGCGCGCTCGTCGTGACCGCGCGGCCCGAAAAGGACCCCCGCGTCCGGCGGCTCGCGACCCGGGGAATCGAAGTCTGGAGCCTGCCGGGGGAGCGCGGACGGATTGACCTTCCCAAAATCCTGGCACGGCTCGCCGGTGAGGAGATCACGAGTGTCCTGGTCGAGGGTGGCGCCGATACTCTGTGGACGTTCTTCGCAGCGAAGCTCGTGGATCGGGTCGCGGTCTTCTTCGCGCCGCGCGTACTCGGAGGCAGCGCTGCCCCGGGAGGAGTCGGCGGCGGCGGGTTCCCGCTCGGACAGACCCCCCGCGTCGTCGACGTGGAGCACGAGCGCCTGGGAGACGACTGGCTGGTGACGGCACGGGTGGAGCGGGTCCGCCCGCGGCCGCGGCGTCCGAAGTAGCCGGGAGCGCGCGCCGATACACTCTGGTGCGATGTTCACCGGGATCGTCGCCGGAGTCGGCCGAGTCGTTTCGCTCGAACGACGGCGCGGAAGGTCGGTGCGGCTCGTTGTGCTTCCTCCTCCGGGCTACGGCTCGTTCCGCCGCGGTGAGAGTGTCGCGGTCGCGGGGGTTTGCGTGACCGCGATCGAGAAGGGCCGCCGACTCGCGGCCGACCTCTCGGCCGAAACGCTCCGGGTGACGACGCTCGGCGAGAGAAGAGCCGGCGACTCCGTGAACCTCGAGCGGGCGCTCGAATGGCGCGGCCGCGTTTCCGGCCATTTCGTGCTGGGACACGTCGACGCGGTCTCAAAAATCCTCGCGATCGAAGAGGCGTCGGGATCGTGGGTGTACCGGTTCTCGATCCCCCGCGGGCTCGGGCGACACGTCGTCTCCAAGGGATCGGTCGCCTTAGACGGAGTGAGCCTGACCGTGGCCCGACGGCGCGCACGGGACTTCGACGTCGCGGTCATCCCGGAAACACGCCGCCGGACCACGTTCGCCGGGAACGGACCGGGCGACCACGTGAACTTCGAGGTCGATCTGCTGTCGAGGTACGGTCGAAGCGCCCGGAAGAGCCGGTCGTGATCGAGTACGAAGAGGCGGATGCGCTGGTGCGGCCCCGGGAGTCCGAAGTGGGCGGCCGCCGGATCGCGGCGCACGCCGTGCCCTACTCGGGGGAGGTGGGAGGGACGCCCTTCCGGTTCGATCCGCTCGAGCGCCGACTCGCCGAGCGGCGCCCGTCGGGCCGGGTCGCCGTCGGCCCCGCCGATCCGGCTGCGTGGGAGCGGGCGTTCGCGCGCTGTCCCGCCGGGCCGGTCCTCGTCGGGCCGGCCTCGCCGGTCGAGGAGATCCGCGGGGCGCACGTCGCCGCCGCTGAAGGAGCCGCGAGGTCGGGCCGGGCGGTCTACCTTCTCGACCCGGTCGGGTTGCCGTCGTCTTCGCCGCAGCGCGCTTTCGTCGCGCTCTTCGCGTGGACGCCGGACCCGGGAGCCGGCGGAGAAGAGGCGCTCGATTCCATGTTCGAGAGGGCGTTCGAAAAAGCACTGGAAGCCGGGATCCCGGCGGGCGGCCTGTTCCCGATCGTACCGGGCTGGACCGACGAGCCGGAGCTTCTCGAGAAGTATCTCTCTCGTCTTTCGGCCGCCGGCGCCGTTTTCGCGGCGCCCGTCCCGGTCTCGGATGACGGGGACGCGCGGCGCATCCTCGTCGAAGCTCGCGCCCGCTTCGAGCCGGCCGCGGCCGACCGCTTCTTCGAGAAGATCCACCATTCGGACTGGCCGGCCTCGATCAAGGAAGGTCTCCGTCTCTTCCGGACGCAAGCCGCGCGCCTCGGTCTGGCCGTGCTGCCACGGCGGCCCGTCGGGGCGGGTGAGCCGCCCGACAACTCGGCCGCGGCCGCGCGCCTCGAGGAGCGGGCGCAGGAGCTCGAAGAGGACGAGCATCGCGCCGCGCTCCTGCACGCCGCCGCGCGCTGGATCGACGAGTCCGGACGGGACCTCGCGCCGGTCGTGCGTGAGGGCAACTTCGCGAAGGTTTTTCCCTTCGGCGCGCTGACCGCTGAGGCAGAGGCGGCCTTCCGCGCGGTTCGAACGAGATGACGGCCTCCGCCGGACTCTACGTGCATCTTCCGTACTGCCGGTCCCGGTGCGGTTACTGCGCCTTCGTCGTCTCGACGGACGACTCGAGCCGCGGCGAGTATCTCGACGCGCTCGTCCGCGAGGCGGCGTTGCTCGCGCCCGAGGCCGGCGGGTCCCGCTTCGACTCTCTCTATCTCGGGGGCGGGACTCCCTCGCTCGTTCCGTCCGACGAGCTCGGTCGACTCCTCGCCGGGTTGCGCGGGTCTTTTCTCTTCGAGGACGACTCGGAGGTGACGCTCGAGGCGAACCCGGAAGACGTGACGGTGCAGCTCCGGGACGTCTGGATCCGCGCCGGGATCCGCCGGGTTTCCCTGGGGGTGCAATCGCTTCAGGACGCCGAGCTCTCCGCGGTCGGACGCCGCCACGACGCGGCGGGCGCGCTCCGCGCCCTCGACCGGCTCGCCGGAGCCGGGCTCTCGATCTCCGCGGACCTGATCCTCGGCCTGCCCGGACAGAGCGCCCATGCCTTCCGGGGAAACGTCGAAGGAATCTGCGCGGCCGGCGTGGATCACGTCTCGATCTACCTGCTCGAGACGGAGAAGTCGCGCGCAATCGAAGACGATCGGCGCGCGCACCCGGAGCGATACCTGTCCGACGACGAGCAGGCGGACGCCTGGCTGGAGGCGGGGGAGACCCTGGCCGCGCGCGGTTTTACGCACTACGAGATCTCGAACTGGGCTCGACCCGGCCGGGAGGCGCGGCACAACGTCAAGTACTGGACGCGCGCGCCGACCCTCGGCCTGGGAGTCTCCGCCCACGAGCTCTGGCGCGAACGAAGACGCGCGAACGTCTCGGCGCTTTCCGCCTACCTGACGTCGATCCGAGACGGAAGACGCCCGCTTGCGCTCGACCGGCCGGTGAGCGACGGAGAGGCGACTCGCGAGCGGATCGTCCTCGGCCTGCGGCTCTCGCGAGGAATTCCGGCGGCGGAAGTCGAGAGCTGGATTGGGCAACAGGACGATCCCCGGCTGCCCGGCGACTACGCCGACTGGCGCGCCGGAGGCGTCCTGACGCAAGAGGAGGGTCGTCTCCGCTTCACCGAGCGCGGATTCCTGGTCTCCAACGAGGTGCTCTGCCGTTTCGTGTGACGTCCTATTCGCGGCGCGAGCGAGCGGACGCGACGGTCAGATGAAGAGCGGCGCCAGAACGAGCGTGATCGTCGCGAGCAGCTTGATCAGGACGTGCAGGGACGGCCCGGCCGTGTCTTTGAACGGGTCGCCCACCGTGTCTCCGACGACCGCCGCCTTGTGCGTCGGCGACCCCTTGCCGCCGAGCGCGCCGGTCTCGATGTACTTCTTCGCGTTGTCCCAGGCGCCGCCGGCGTTGTTCAACATCGTCGCGACGACGATACCCGCGATCGTACCGACCATGAGAAGCGCGGCGACGGCTTCCGCGCCCACGTGGAAGAGTCGGAAAAAGAGTCCCACGCCGATCGGCGTTCCCACCGCGACGAGACCCGGAGCGATCATCGCCTTCAGCGCGCCGCGGGTGACGATGTCGACCGTCCGGCCGTAGTCCGGCTTCTCGGTGCCCTGCATGATGCCGGGCCGCGCGCGGAACTGGTCGCGGACGTCCTGGATGACGACGCCTGCGGCCTTACCGACCGCGCGGATCGCCAGCCCCGAAAAGAAGAACACGAGCATCGCGCCGAAGAGACCCCCGATGAACACCTCGGGCTTCGCGATGTTGACGGCCGCGAGCGGCGAGCCGTAGTTTTTGAGCTCGTCGAGGTACGCCGAGAAGAGGAGGAACGCGGCGAGCGCGGCCGAACCGATCGCGTAACCTTTCGTCAGCGCCTTCGTCGTGTTTCCGACGGCGTCCAACCGGTCGGTCTTCCGCCGGATCTCCTCGGGCTGGCGCGACATCTCGACGATGCCCCCGGCGTTGTCGGTAATCGGCCCGAACGTGTCCATCGCGAGGATGTAAGCGGCGGTCCCGAGCATGCCCATGGTCGCGACCGCGGTCCCGAAGAGTCCCCCGCCCGGCAGGGCGGAAGCGCCGATCTTGAAGGAAGCCAGGATCGCGATCGAGATCGTCACGACCGGCAGCAGAGTGCACTCGAAGCCGACCGAGACGCCCGCGATCACGTTCGTCGCGGGTCCGGTCTGCGAGGCGTTGGCGATTTCGCGAACCGGCCGGTAGCGATACTCCGTGTAGTACTGGGTGATGTAGACGAAGGCGACGGAGGTCAGTACCCCGATGATTCCGCAGAGGAAGAACTTCCACCACGCGTCGGGGGCCGAGCGGTTGAAGAGGAGCCATCGGGTCGCCAGGAAGAAGCCCGCGATCGCGAGCGTCGCCGCCACGTAGTATCCGCGGTTCAAGGCCTGCATCGGGTCGCGGTCCTCGCGCGTGCGGACGAAGAAGATTCCGGCGATCGACGCGAGAAGTCCGAAGGCTCTCGCGACGAGCGGGAACAGCATGACCCCCACGATTCCTGCGGCGAATCCCATGCCGGCGCGCTCGGATGCCGCCGCCAGGGTCGCGCCAAGGATCATCGCGCCGATGTTCTCCGCGGCCGTGGACTCGAAGAGGTCCGCGCCGCGGCCGGCGCAGTCTCCGACGTTGTCTCCGACGAGGTCCGCAATCACGGCCGGGTTCCGAGGATCGTCCTCCGGAATCCCCGCCTCGACCTTGCCGACCAGGTCTGCGCCGACGTCGGCGGCCTTCGTGTAGATCCCGCCGCCCAACTGGGCGAACAGGGCGACGAAAGAGGCCCCGAAGCCGTATCCGACGATGAGCAGCGGAATCTGGGGTTGCGGGACCGCCGTGAACCGGCTGACGAGCCAGTAGAGGCCTCCGACCCCGAACAGCGACATCGCGACGACGAAAAGGCCCGAAACCGCGCCGCCCCGCAGCGCGATCCGGAGGGCGTCGTTCAATGACGTCCGCGCGGCCGCCGCGGTCCGGATGTTGGACCGGATCGAGATCCACATTCCGATGTAGCCCGCGACGACCGAACAGGCCGCGCCCAACAGGAACGAGAGGGTCGTCCAGAAGGCCAGCCGGAGCGCGCTCGGCACGGGATCGAAGTCGTGATGCGAGCGGACGAAACCATACAGCACGAAAATCAACGCCGCGAGCATCGCGGCGAGGAAGAGAATCGTCGTGTTCTGCCGGCGCAGGAACGCTTCCGCGCCTTCCTTGATCGCGTTCGAGATCTCCCGCATGGCCGGAGTGCCCGTGTCCTTCTTCAGAACCCACGAGATCAGGTAGCCGGCCACGAAGAGCGATCCGACCGAGAAGACGAAGATCAAGGGCAAGGCGAGATCGTGTGACATTCCAACTCCTCTTTTTCGACCTCGGGACCCCGGAGGACCTCGCGGCAGCGAGCGTCACCCCCCGTTCGGGGCGCGCAGGATATCAGTTGTCGCGGAGCCTGATACTTACCGGGCGGGAGCCGCGGCCGGGGCGGGTGCCGGAG
>Ga0066710_100005667_pt1 | contig 11452 bp, 8 predicted proteins | sample GraSoiAngelo_159_FD_79666 | JGI IMG/M metagenome (GOLD analysis project Ga0066710, IMG submission 79666) | Grasslands soil microbial communities from the Angelo Coastal Reserve, California, USA - 14_1009_16_40cm | ecosystem: Environmental > Terrestrial > Soil > Grasslands | place: USA... | reverse complement strand
GAAAGACGGAACGGAGTTCCCGGTGGAAATCAGTCTGGGACCGCTCGTCACGAGGGAGGGGGTTCTCGTTTCGAGCACCATCGTCGACATCACCGGGCGAAAGAAGATGGAACAACAATTCCGTCTCTCCCAACGCATGGAGGCGATTGGGAAGTTGTCGGGGGGGCGTGGCGCACGATTTCAACAATCTGCTAACAGTTATTTTGGGGTCTGCCGATGTGCTCTTGGAGACACATCCTCCTGATCATCCGGCTAGACGGAAACTCGAACTGATCCAGCAGGCGGGCTCCTCTGCCGCGGACCTGACCCGGCAGCTGCTGGCATTCAGCCGGCAGCAAATGCTCCAGCCGCGCGTGCTTGACCTGAAAGAGATTGTGAAGCGAACGCAAGACCTACTGGCCCGCCTGATCGGCGACAATATTTCGTTGACCATTTCCGTGGAACCCTCGCTCGGATGTATTTGCGCCGACCCCGGACAAATCGAGCAGGTGCTGCTAAACCTCGCTGTAAACGCCCGGGATGCGATGCCAAAAGGCGGGTGTCTTTCGATTAAAGCGTGTAATGCCGAGCTTGACGAATCCTACAAACAAGAACATCAGCAAGTGATTCCCGGCCAATACGTGATGATCGCCGTGGAGGACTCCGGCTGCGGGATGGATCGTCAAACTCAGGCGCGGATTTTCGACCCGTTTTTCACCACGAAAGAACTCGGAAAAGGCACCGGGTTGGGCCTGGCGACGGTCTACGGTATCGTCAAACAAAGCGGTGGATACATCTGGGTCTACAGCGAGATCGGCCGGGGCACTACCTTCAAGGTTTATCTTTCACGCGTAGAACAATCTGAGCACTCGTCCGATCCAAAGGAATCGGATGCTTCATCACTTCAAGGCAGCGAAACAATTTTATTGGCGGAAGACTCCGAGTCCTTGCGCGAAATTGCTCGGGATTACCTGGAGAGCATCGGATATACCGTCATCGAAGCAACATCCGGCAAAGACGCGCTACAGCGTGCTTGCGATTTTGAAGGACCAATTCATCTATTGTTGACCGATGTGGTGATGCCGGAAATGGGCGGCCCGGAGTTGGCCGAGCAGCTCTTGGTGCTTCGCCCAGGCGTCAAGGTTATTTTTGCTTCGGGCTACACGGATGATTCGATTGCTCGCCAAGGCGTCCTTGACCCCGGCGTCGTGTTTATTCAAAAACCATATAGACCCAAGGCGCTCGCGCGGAAAATTCGAGAGGTCTTGAGTGGCCCCTCCACGAAAGCCAGTAACCACACACCATCTGACTTGGAGACGCCAATCAACACGTGAGCGAATTAACACAATCGAAACGAGACGCCGAACCAGCCATAGCGTCCGGCCAGAAAGCTGCTATATCCGCAGCAACAATTCTGGTCGTTGACGATCATGCTCCCAGCCGTCAATTTCTCACCTCGCTACTCACGTATAAGGGCCATCGCCTGCTCGAAGCCTCCGACGGCGCCGAGGCGCTTGCACGTGTCCGCGTGGAGCGACCCGACTTGGTGATTTCGGACATTTTGATGCCCACCATGGATGGTTACGAATTCGTTCGTCAATTGCGAGCCGACCTAAGAATCGCTGCGACTAAGGTGGTTTTTACGACCGCAACATATCATGTACGAGAAGCACTTGCGCTCGCTGCGGCGTGTGGAGTCTTATTCACGATCCCAAAGCCATCCGAGCCGGAAAAAGTGTTGGAGATCGTGCAAGCCGCCCTAGGCCAGGCACCGCCGTCATCTCCGGTCTCGTTGGACGACGAGTTTGATCGTGAGCATCTGCGAGTCGTAACTCATAAACTCGAAACGAAGATTTTAGAACTCGAGGAAATCCAAGGCCGGAATTCGGCGATCCTTGAAACCGTGCAACAACTGGCCTCGGAAGACAGTCCGTTATGCTTGTTTGAGAAACTGTGCCAGGCAGCGCGGAACCTCACGGCTGCCCGCTATGCGGGCGTTGGACTCTTGAAGTCTGCGGAGTCCGCGCTGCAGTCCTTTTGCACCGCAGGTTTCGATCCCGAAACCAATAGCCGCCTGAACGCTCCAGCTTTTGGCGAAGGAGTACTGGCTCAATTGTGTGGCAACCTGCGCCCACACCGAGCCAAGGATATCAGTGGCGATCTGCTCACGATTGGGTTTCCTCCGCCGCACCAGTCCACACGGTCCTTCCTCGGCGTTCCTTTGTGCTCTGGCGGGCAAGTCTACGGCGTACTTTATTTGATTGAAAAGCTAGGCGACGTCGGCTTCAGCGAGCAGGATGAAAAGATTGTGGTCAGTCTGGCAGCACAGGCGACGGTAAGTTACGAAAATCACCAGCGTCTCGAAAAAATGAAGCAATACGCCGCCGAGCTGCGAAGCACGGAAGAACAGTTACGTCAGGTGGCCGAGAACATTCCCGAGGTATTTTTCGTGATAACTCTCGAACCGGTGCGAATTACATACATCAGCCACGCTTACGAGAAAATCTGGCAACGCTCATGCCAAGCGCTTTATGACAACCCGGCAGCGTGGCTCGATGGCGTCCACCCCGAGGACCGTGAACACGTAACCACCCTTTTTGAAGAGTGCCTGCAAGGGGTTCCTAGGGTTTTCGAATACCGTCTGCAGCGGTCAGATGGCTCCCTCTGCAATATCCACGCGCGCAGCTTTCCTGTGTTGAACCAGGAAGGGAAATGTTCACGGATAGTCGGGATTGCGCAGGATGTTACCCACCAAATGGAACGAGAAGGGGAGTTGCGTAATGCCAAGGCGGCTGCGGAGGCCGCGAATCGCGCAAAGAGCGAATTCCTGGCCAACATGAGCCACGAAATCCGCACGCCAATGAACGGCATCATGGGAATGACCGATCTGGTGCTCGAATCGGAACTGAGCCCCGAGCAGGCCGAATACCTCCAAATGGTCAAGGGATCCGCTGATGCGCTCTTGACCCTCCTTAACGACATTTTGGATTTTTCCAAGATGGAAGCTGGAAAGCTAGAACTGGACTATCTGAGCTTCAACTTACGGAAGAGTTTGGGCGACGTGGTCAAGACACTTGCGATAAAAGCGCAGCAGAAGGGCTTGGAGTTCATTTTTGACGTGTCTCCGGAAGCGCCGTCTAGCGTCACCGGCGATCCCGCTCGGCTTCGTCAAGTCCTTGTGAATTTGGCCGGTAACGCGATCAAATTCACTGAGAGAGGCGAAGTAGAAGTCAATGTGCAGACGGAGGCACAGGGCGTCGAGGGAACAATCTTACGCTTCAGCGTACGGGATACCGGGATCGGAATCCCTGTAGACAAACAGCATAAGATTTTCAATGTTTTCTCCCAGGCAGATTCTTCCACTACACGCAAATACGGCGGGACCGGACTCGGTCTGACGATTTCAGCCCAACTCGTAGGTCTGATGGGCGGAAAGATTTGGGTCGAGAGTGAAGTCGGAAAGGGTTCAACGTTTCACTTCACGGTTCAAGTCAGCCCAGGAGTTGCTGCTTCATCCTCTGAATCGCTCGACGTGTCTCAACTCGCTGGCGTGTCGATCTTGGTGGTGGACGATAATTCAACAAATCGACGCATTCTCGAGGATTCGGTGATCCATTGGAAAATGATGCCTACAGTTGTTGAAGCCGCGGCCTCGGCTATTCAAGTCCTTCTTCGACTACGAACCAGAAGGTCGGGAGTTCGAGTCTCTCAGGGCGCGCCACTCTTGCCAACGCGCGGTAAGTGCTGCGTGCATACCGAACGCATTAGTCTCCTTCTTTAGCGGCACAGAATAACCTTACGTTTTGACTCACTTGTGACCGCTCTCCCTCCGCAGGCCCAGGCCCCCACCACCAGAGGGAAGCCACTGGCCATCTAAAGGGATCATTTTCTGCAAGCGTTTGCACTTGGCAGACATTCCCAAAGCATGATATTGTCACGCGCGTGATTTTCTGAAACTTGCAGAAAGACAGGTCAGGATCATGGATATCCGGCGAGTCGTACCGCTCAACAGAATCTCGGTCTACGCCGTTTTTCGCCTCGTCTATCCCTTCTCCAATGTAAACCTTCTGCCATTGAAACTGCATTCTCAGCAGCGTAACCAACGAAACGATGCTGCTGCCTGATCTTCGCCGTGCGGTCCTGGAAGCCAATCTTGAGCTCGTGCGCAAGGGATTGGTCTTGTACACCTTCGGCAACGCCAGCGGCATCTCCCGCAAGCACTCGCTCATCGTCATCAAGCCGAGCGGTGTTCCTTATGATCAGATGAAACGCGGGGACCTCGTCGTCACGGACCTAAACGGGAAAGTTGTGGAAGGCAAGCTGCGGCCCTCCTCCGATTTGCCGACGCATCTGGTCCTCTACAAATCGTTCCCACGTATCGGCGGCGTAAGCCACACCCATTCGGAATACGCGACCGCTTGGGCGCAAGCGCGCCGCCCGATTCCTTGTTTCGGTACCACACACGCTGATTCTTTCCATGGTCCCGTTCCTGTCACGGAGGAACTCAAGGATGCCGAGATTTCCGGGGATTATGAAGAGAACACCGGACACGCCATTGTCCGCACATTCCGGAATCTCGACTACTCTTCGATTCCTGCCGTTTTGGTTGCAAATCACGGTGCCTTCACCTGGGGAGCGGATCCGGCCACATCCGCCCACAACGCCGTGATTCTGGAATCCGTGGCCCGCATGGCATATATGACGATCAACATCAATTCACAGGCGCCGGCCATTGCGCATTCGCTTCACGACAAGCACTTCCTGCGAAAGCATGGTGAGGACGCCTGCTACGGGCAACCTAAGGAGAAAAAATGATCGCCTTGATGGTGCCGAGCTCACCCACAACCCTCGTACATCTTTCGGCGGTCGACATTGCGATCATTGTCTTCTATTTCGCCCTGGTGCTGGCCATTGGCTTGTACCTTCGCCGCCGCGCCAACACCGGCGAGGATTTTTTCATGGCCGGCCGAGAAATGACCGCCTGGATCGCCGGCCTGAGCTTTCTCTCCGCCAATCTCGGTTCACTGGAGCTCATGGGCTGGGCGGCTGCCGCCTATCAATACGGAATTCTTGCCGCGCATTGGTACTGGATCGGCGCCATTCCCGCCATGCTCTTCCTCGGCATTGTGATGATGCCGTTTTATTACATCTCGAAGACGCACTCCGTCCCTGGCTATCTGAAACTTCGCTTCGGTGAGTCGAGCCGCGCCCTCTCGGCCATCTCGTTCGCGCTGATGACCGTGTTCATGAGTGGCTTCAACATGTACTCCATGGCCCTGGTCATGAAAGTCGTTCTTGGCTGGGACATCCACTTCAGCATCTGGGTCTCCTCGATCACCGTGGCTGTTTACGTCGCGCTTGGAGGTTTGCGCTCCGCCATTTTCAACGAAGTCTTGCAATTCTTCCTCATCTGGGCCGGTGCACTCCTCATCCCCATCCTCGGGCTCGTGGAAGCGGGCGGGTGGAGCAATCTTCGTTTGCAAATCGCACACAACGCCTCGGCCGAATACACCCATCTCTGGTCCACTCTCGGAAATTTCAAGGACAATCCCATGGGCATCCACTGGACCGGAATCGTCTTCGGGCTTGGCGCCATCATTTCGTTTGGCTACTGGACCACCGATTTTCTCGTCGTTCAGCGCGTTCTTTCCGCTAAAGATTTGCGGGCCGCGAAGATGGCGCCCATCATCGGCGCCGCGTTCAAGATGCTCGTGCCCTTCATCGTCATTCTCCCCGGCCTTCTCGGACTTGCCGTCCTCTCCGTGAAACTCACCGGCGAAACCACCGCGGTGGCAACCGGTGGCCACAGCTACAACGAAGTTTTGCCTCTCATGCTGGCGCGCTACTGTGGTCCTGGCCTACTCGGACTCGGCATCACCGCTCTCATTGCCGGATTCATGTCCGGCATGGCAGGCAACGTCAGTGCCTTCACCACGGTTTGGACGTACGACATCTATCGCGCGCTGCTTAAGAAAAATGAATCGGACGCGCATTACGTCTCCATGGGCCGCTGGTCCACGGTCGTCGGTGTGATCATTTCCATCGGCACTGCCTATCTGGTGATGGACTTCAAGAGCATCATGGACTATGTCCAAGCTCTTTTCAGTTTCTTCATCGCGCCGCTGTACGGCACCGTCCTTCTCGGAATGCTGTGGAAACGCGCCACGGCTGCCGGCGGATTCTGGGGCCTTCTTGCGGGGACGCTTTCTTCCATCGGGATGTGGGCCTGGGTGAAGGTGGACCCATCCGCGCTGCGCTACGTCGCTCTCTCCCCCAACGCACGCGACATGGCTGAGAATATGTACCGTGCCTTGTGGTGCTGGATTGTTTGTGTTGTCGTGACGGTCGTTGTCAGCTACATGACCAAGCCCAAGAGTGACGCCGAACTCAGTGGCCTTGTCTACGGTGTAACGGCCATTCCTCATGAAGCCCCTGTGCCCGTTTATCATCGCCCTGCATTTTGGGCCGTGGTGGTCGCAGTTGCTTTTATTATCGTGAACATTCTCTTGTGGTAGGGAAGGGACGGTGGCGAATATGAAGATGCACGAAGGCGGAATCTCCATCTGGTTTTTTATCGGCGTTTCTCTCCTGGTGAATGGAGTGTTGATCACCGGCGCTGGAGTTTGGGAGCTTATCCATCCGCCCACACCGGACAAGCAGGTCGTTTTGTTTCAATACCACACCAATGTCTGGTGGGGCGCGCTGTTGCTTGTTTTGGGCCTGATTTATTGCCTCAAGTACTCACCCAGCCGCAAAGTTTAAGAAGTCCTGCCGCTCCGGCGAACTGGTGAGAGGCATCCGAATGGAGAAGCGAAATGGCTGTAGTCGCTGGCGTTGATTTCGGAACTTTGAACGTCCGCGTTTCTCTCGTAGATAGCAATCGCGGCTTACTCGCTTCCGCCCTTGCCGAGTATCCTCTCCACCGCAAGCGCGAAGACCCGGAATACGCCACGCAGTCCCATTCCGATCACATGCGGGCTTTGGCCGCTGCCACTCGGGAGGCCGTTCAGAAGTCCCAAGTTCCCTCGGATCAAGTTCTCTCCATCGCATTGGACACGACAGGCTCTTCGGTAATTCCTGTCGGGAAAAATCTTCAGCCGCTCGATGATTACTATCTCTGGTGCGACCACCGCGCCAAGGCGGAGGCGGCGGAAATCACCGAAGCAGCGCGGCGGGAGAAACTCGAAGCCATCGAGTGGTGCGGCGGCGTCTATTCATCGGAGTGGGGCTTCTCCAAACTCCTCCATTGGCTTCGCCACAATTCCGCCAAACGCTCGAAGTTCATCTCCGCTTTCGAACATTGCGACATGGTTGCCGCAACGCTCTGCGGCATCACCGACGCAAAGAACGTCAAGCGCAGCATTTGCGCTATGGGCCACAAGTGGATGTGGAACACTTCGCTCGGTGGCCTCCCGCCCCAGGAATTTCTCACCAGGGTGGATCCACTGCTGGCAGGTGTACGCGAAAAACTGGACGGCGAATATGCTACGTCCGATCACCTTGCCGGGCATCTCTCACCTTATTGGGCTGAACAACTCGGATTGAAAGCCGGAATTCCTATTCCCGTCGGGGCATTTGACGCACATTGGGACGCCATCGGCGCGGGCTGTCGCAGCGAGGACATTGTCAATGTTATAGGCACCTCGACTTGCATCATCGGTATAACTCCTTCGGTCCGTTTGGTCCCAGGAGTTTGCGGCGTGGTTCAGGGAAGTGTTCACCCACAGCGCACCGGTATCGAAGCGGGGCTCTCCGCCGTCGGCGACATTTTTCAATCCATCGCCACGCGCGCCGGGACCGACGTAAGAACTCTCAGCCAGGGCTTGGAAAAGTATCGGGCAGGGCAAACCGGTCTGCTTCGAATGACCTGGGACAACGGTGATCGCACCATCCTGGTCAATCCCAACTTGCGGGGCATCACCTTCGGATGGCATCTCCAAACTACCGCGCAAGACGAATTGTTCGCCTCCATCGAGGGAACGGCGTTGCACACTCGCGTCATTCTCGACCGCATGGAGCAATATGGTGTCACCGTCCGCCGCGTCATCAACGCTGGCGGAATCCCACAAAAGAATGACGTCCTCAATGAGGTGTATGCCAACGTTCTGGGACGGCCCGTCCTCGTTCCCTCGGGAAGCGTCGTTAGCCTTGGCTCGGCGATCTTTGCTTTTCTCGCAGCTGGCGTGTTTCCAACTGTCGAGCAGGCGCAGGATGCAATTTGCCCCAAGTACCGCACGTTTCGGCCCGACCCATCGGCAAAGCGAGTCTACGACAAGCTTTATTCGCTCTTCAGCAAGATCTATTTCGCCTTCGGTCAGCCGCGGTCCGCGGAATTTGGGGGCGTCTTGCCGCGTTTGATTCAATTGTTGGAATCCCAGCAAGCCAAATCAGCGAGCTAAGATTCGGTCTCCTGCGCTCTTTCCCGAAAGGACCTGACATGAACGACAAAATCTCCCGTCGCGACCTGCTCAAAAAGACTGTTGCCGGCGTCTCCAGCGTAGCTCTTTTTCATGCGGTCCCGTGGAAGGGTCGGTCTGCCCTCGCTCAGCCGGAGCCCACTGCCGCCTTCGCTGGCGCGGCATCTCCTTCCATTTTGCCCTTCACAAATACGACCGATGTGTTCGTCCCTCCGCGCGGCAACAGTTTTTTCAAGTTCAGCTTCGATTTTCCCGAACCATCCGTTGCCTTCGAAAACTTACAGTTCTCCTTTCGCGTGTTCACCTTCGAAAATGCCTATGCGCCTGATGCGAGCCTGATGACCGTTGAGTCTGCGGCTGACGTTCTGTACGTCCGCAGTACCGGGTTTGTTTGGGCCGGTGACGAGCAGAAAGCTCCCGGCTCTCTTCAGGCACGCCTCATTCGAAACGGCTCTTTTGTCGAGTGCCAGGCCACAGCGGAGATGGGACAGCCGATCAAATCCATCACCGCGATTCTTCGCGGCGTGCCTCACGGAAAAATTTCCGTGGCCGGCGGAGGATTCTTTGATCCCCAGGATAACGAGCTGCTCTTTGGCTATCCCTTCGGTGGCGGATCTTTGTTTGTTGCCGCAGGGATAGATTCTCCTGTTCTTGTCATCCAGTCGGGGGAGAAGGACTTCTGTTTCCTTTCCACACTACTCAAAGAAGTGCGCGCGAGCCGGTTTTATCTCCAACCTGGAGAGAAGGGCTACCGTGTCGAGCTCATTCACGAGCGCGAAGGCTGGTCAAAAAGCAATCGCATTGAGAGCCCCAGATGGCGTGTTGGCCGCGCGGACAGCGTCGAAGCCGCCTACCGCCCGCACTTCGAGCATGTTGAGAAAGCGTTCTCCATTCCGGATTGGGAAAGCCGCACTGACGTGCCCGCTTGGTTCCGCGAGATCGCGCTTGTCGTTTCGCTTCACGGAATGCATTGGACCGGATATATCTTCAACGACTTTGCAAAATCCTTGAAGACTCTCGAGTGGGTGGCAAGGCAAATTCCCGGTAGGCAAGTTCTCGTGTTTCTCCCCGCGTGGGATGGTCGCTACTACTGGAACTATCCGATTTACAAGCCCGATCCCCGTCTCGGCGGCGAGCAAGGCTTCCGAACGCTGATCGACCAGGGCCACAACCTTGGATTCCATTTCATGCCCATGTTCGGCATGAACGCCGCGAACAAGCTGCTTCCCGAATTCAAGAACTTTGCTGACGCTACCACTGATCAAATCGACGGCGACTCTTTCAATTTGAATTGGGTGGACTGGGACAACGACCGCCACAACGAGGGCAATGGCGCCTATCTGAATCTCGGCGTGCCTTCCTGGCGCAATTGGCTCTCGGCTCGAATCACCGATATCCTTTCGAATTATCATGCCGACGCTTATTTCCTCGACATCGCCGGGGGCTGGGAGAACAATACCAAGGCCGACATGCACGAGGGCACGCGCCTCCTCGTCGAAGGCTTGCGCCAAAGATTTCCTGGCGTTCTCGCATGTGGTGAAATGCCATACGATGCGCTAATGAGTTTTATTCCCCTGTTCCACATTTTTCACTGTGGAGGATATCCTCCGGCCATGAAAAAATATGTCCGCGCGTTTCAGCATCTCAGCCTTACCGCGCCGGGACGCGGCAGCAGCGGCGTGCACGAATCCGGCTTCGGTCAGTTCAACCCGAAGACGCTCAACCTAAGAGAGGAACAGATACCCACCATTACCGTGGTGGATGACACGTTTGAGAAGCATCGCGAGGTCATGGCAGAAATCATCCGGCGGGCGAAAGAGCGCATGCGCAGGTAGAGACTGGCACTGCGAGATATTGCATTGAGCAAGATGAGTGAGTGGGGGATTCCAAATGAAGCGATTGCCGCTCTGGATTACAATCACGGGAGCCATTCTTATGACCATGATGACGGCCAACGGTGCGGCCACAAAATCAGGTTCCATCACGAAATCGTCGTTCGGCAAGACGCCCGATGGCGAGCCGGTGGATCTCTATTTGCTCAAGAACAAAAATGGCGTGGAGGTCGCTATCACCACGTACGGTGGTGCCGTTGTTTCTCTGAAAGTTTCGGACCGCAACGGCAAGCTCGGTGACGTGGTGCTCGGCTACGATTCGCTTGAAGGCTACGAGAACGACAAGGCTTATCTCGGCGCGATCGTGGGCCGCTACGCCAACCGCATCGCTCATGCGCAATTCATCCTGGACGGCAAGACCTATACGCTGGCGAAGAATAACGGTGAAAACAGCCTGCACGGCGGAATTAAGGGCTTTAATAAAAAGGTGTGGACTGCCAAGGCGATTCCGGGGAAGTACGACCAGTCGCTGGAACTCTCCTACCTCAGCAAGGATGGCGAAGAAGGTTTTCCCGGCAATTTGAAGGTTACCGTGACCTACATGCTCATGGACAGCAATAAACTGCGAATTGAATACTCCGCGACGACGGACAAGAAAACGGTCGTGAACCTGACCAATCATTCCTACTTCAATTTAGCCGGGCCGGGCTCAGGCGACATTCTCGGCCATATTCTTCAGATCGAGGCGGACAAATTCACGCCAGTGGATTCCAGCCTCATTCCTACTGGAGAGCTTCGCGACGTCGCGGGCACGCCGTTTGATTTTCGCAAGCCGACTGCAATCGGCGGGCGCATTGATTCGGACGATGAACAAATCAAGCTAGGCGGCGGCTACGACCACAATTTTGTCTTGCGAAGTTGGGAAAAACCCAGTGGCGGAACCCCTGTCGCGCGAGTTGTTGAACGCAAATCCGGGCGTGTCCTGGAGGTTTGGACAACGCTGCCGGGCATGCAATTGTATACTGGAAATTTTCTGGACGGCACCACGAAAGGAAAGGGCGGCATCGCTTACACCCGGCGCAGCGCGTTCTGCCTGGAAACCCAGTATTACCCCAATTCTCCCAATCAGCCGAAATTCCCGTCCCCGGTTCTCCGGCCGGGCGAGCACTACCACGCGATGACGCTCTACAAATTCTCCGTAGAAAAGCAATAAATGTTGATGCG
>Ga0066710_100005666_pt1 | contig 11453 bp, 4 predicted proteins | sample GraSoiAngelo_159_FD_79666 | JGI IMG/M metagenome (GOLD analysis project Ga0066710, IMG submission 79666) | Grasslands soil microbial communities from the Angelo Coastal Reserve, California, USA - 14_1009_16_40cm | ecosystem: Environmental > Terrestrial > Soil > Grasslands | place: USA... | reverse complement strand
GCGAGCACGCCCGACTCCATCGCCTCCTGGATGCCGAGGTCGACGGAAGAGATGTACTCGCGCGGGATCTTGCCGCCGACGATCTTGTCGAGGAACTCGTAGCCGTCGCCGGGATCGCCCGGCTCCATGTTGATCACGACGTGGCCGTACTGGCCCCGGCCTCCCGTCTGGCGGACGAACTTGCCCTCGACCTTCTCGACGGGCTTCGAGATCGTCTCGCGGTAGGCGACCTGCGGACGGCCGACGTTGGCGTCGACGTTGAACTCCCGCATGAGTCGATCGACGATGATCTCCAGGTGCAGCTCGCCCATGCCTGAGATGAGCGTCTGCCCCGTCTCCTCGTCCGTGCGAACCCGGAAGGTGGGATCCTCGTCGCTCAGGCGCTGGAGCCCCGCGCCGAGCTTGTCCTGGTCGCCCTTGGTCTTGGGCTCGATCGCGACCGCGATCACCGGCTCGGGGAAGTCCATCGACTCGAGCCGGATCGGCGCTGTGTCGACGGCGAGCGTGTCGCCGGTCGAGGTCGTCTTCAGCCCGACCAACGCCGCGATCTCGCCCGCGCCGATGTCCTCTCGGTCCTCGCGGCTGTTCGCGTGCATCTGGAGGATGCGGCCGATCCGCTCGGTCTTGCCGGTGGTCGTATTGAGGACGCGGTCGCCGGCCTTCACCCGGCCCGAGTAGACGCGGAGGTAGGTGAGCCGGCCGACGTACGGGTCTGACATGACCTTGAAGGCCAGCGCGCTGAACGGCTCGTCGAGCGCCGGGCGACGCGAGAGCTCGTGCTCGGTGCGAGGGTCGATCCCGTGGATCGGCGGAACGTCGAGCGGGCTGGGCAGATAGTCGATGACGGCATCGAGCAGGGGCTGCACGCCTTTGTTCTTGAAGGCGGAGCCGAGCAGGATCGGGGTGACCGTGATGTCGAGCGTCGCGGCGCGAATCGCCCGCTTCAGCATCTCGGGCGTGACTGCGCCCTCGTCCTCGAGATAGGTCTCCAGCAGCTCGTCGTCGTGGTCGGCGACCGCGTCGATCAACTGGTGGTGGTACTCCTGGGCCTGCTCGACGAGCTCGGCCGGGATCTCGCCGACGTCCATCGCCGTGCCGAGGTCGTCCGACCAGGTGATTGCCTTCATCTCGACGAGGTCGACGACGCCGCGGAAGTGCTCTTCGCTCCCGATCGGGAGCTGGACCGGCGCCGGACGCGCACCGAGCCGGTCGACCATCGTCTGCACGGAGGCGAAGAAGTCCGCGCCCGTGCGGTCCATCTTGTTCATGAACGCGATGCGCGGCACCTTGTAGCGGTCGGCCTGGCGCCAGACGGTCTCGGACTGCGGCTCCACGCCCGCAACGGAGTCGAAGACCGCGATCGCGCCGTCGAGCACGCGCAGGCTCCGCTCAACTTCGACCGTAAAGTCCACGTGCCCGGGCGTATCAATAATGTTGATGCGAAAGTCACGCCAGAACGCCGTCGTCGCAGCCGAGGTGATCGTGATGCCGCGCTCCTGCTCCTGCGCCATCCAGTCCATGACCGCGGCGCCCTCGTGCACCTCGCCCATCTTGTGGGTGCGCCCGGTGTAGTAGAGGATCCGCTCGGTCGTCGTCGTCTTGCCCGCGTCGATGTGGGCCATGATCCCGATGTTCCGAACGTTCTCGAGCGTCGGCGGAACGCTACGCGTCTTAGCTTCTGGGGTAGCCACGCTCGTTCCTTACCACCTGTAATGCGCGAAGGCCTTGTTGGCCTGCGCCATTCGGTAGAGGTCGTCCTTGCGCTTGAAGGCTCCACCCTGCTGCTCGAGGGCGTCGAGGATCTCGCCGGCGAGCTTCTCTTCCATGTGCTTCTCGCGGCGCTGACGGGCGAACACGACGAGCCAGCGGACGGCGAGCGTTCGGGCGCGGCGCTGCGGGACCTCGACCGGCACCTGGTACTGCGCGCCGCCGACGCGGCGAGGGCGAACCTCGAGCACCGGCGTCACTGTCTTCACGGCCTGCTCCAGAACCTCGACCGGCGGCTTGCCGGTCTTCGAGCCCACGCGGTCGAGCGCGCCGTAGACGATCTGCTCGGCGGACGACTTCTTTCCGCGCGTCATCACCTTGTTGATCACCTGGGTGACGAGCTGCGAGTTGTAGACAGGGTCCGGGATGGCCTCGCGAACCTGGATTTCGGCACGCCTCGGCATCAGTGACCCTTCCAGTGACGCTGTTGAGCTTCTGGGTCGCGAGCACCAAGCCAGAGGCCGCACTCGTCCGCGGCCAAGGCTAGAAGCCTTGGCAAGGGCGAGGGTGGGCTCTGGCGCCGCGTGATCGCGGGCCAGAAGCCGACGGGTGTTGCTGGGAGGGTCACTGCTTCTTGGCTCCGTATTTCGAGCGGCCCTGCTTGCGGTCTCCGACACCGGCCGTGTCGAGCGCGGCGCGGATCACCTTGTAGCGGACGCCGGGGAGGTCGCGCACACGTCCCCCGCGGATGAGCACGACCGAGTGCTCCTGCAGGTTGTGCCCCTCGCCGGGGATGTAGGTCGTGACCTCGAAGCCGTTCGTCAGCCGAACGCGCGCGACCTTACGCAGCGCCGAGTTCGGCTTCTTCGGCGTATGCGTGAACACGCGCGTACAGACCCCCCGCTTCTGCGGGGCGCCTGTGAGAGCCGGGCGCTTGGTCTTGCTCTTGGGCGCGCGGCGTCCTTTTCGAACCAGTTGGTTGACGGTCGGCATGTGCTCCCGAGTTAGGTTCTGACACAACAAAGGTCGGCAGGCGGGCGCCTGCCAACCGAACGAGGAATGGTAGCGAAAACGCGTTCGATGCCGCAAACCGCGTACCTATGGGCTTCCTCCAGCGTTTTTCCTGTAGCCAAGCGCCGGAAAGGCGACTACAGTGAGGGCTGGCCCGGCCGTCCCGGGACCCTGCGGCACCGGGAGACCACATGGAGAGAAATGAGTTCGTGAGGGGCAGGCGATGACCATCGCCCTCGCCGCGGTCGGCGCAGCGTTGGCGACGCTCGTCGTCACGCTGATCTTCCAGTGGATCGTGCGGCGCTCGCCCGAATCCGACGAGCGGCTCACGCAGGTCGTCCGCGAGCTCGAGGCGCGCATGGACGAGATGGTGCGCGAGCTGACGGGCGCTCTCGAGGAGTCGCAGATCGAGGGCAAGCGGACTCGTATGCTGGGCGAGCTCGCCGGCTCGATCGACCTCGACGAGGTGCTCACGCGAGTGCTCGAAGCGGCGGGCGCGATCGAGGGCGTCGATGCGGCGCTGATCTCGCTGACGCCACAGCCCGGAGGGCAGCCGATCGTCGCCACCCTTGGCCTTTCGGCCGAGGAGGCAGAGCGCCAGGCGGTGACCGGACCGCCCGACGGGCGCGAGGCGCGGGCGATCACGATCTCGTACGAGTACGCCGCGGAGGAGCCGCCGGTCGACGGTGAGGCGATCCGCGCCGGAGTCGCGGTGCCGCTCCCGGGTGAGACGGGCCCGCTCGGGCTGCTGACGATTTTCACGCGCACCCCCGGACACACGTTCAACGAGGAGGAGGTGCAGGAGCTCGAGGAACTGACACTACGCGCCGGTCCGGCGATCGAGAACGCACGCCGATTCCGCGAGGCGCGCCAGCTCGCCGACCTCGACGCGCTCACGGGCCTCCACAACCGGCGGTACTTCCACGAGACCCTCGCCCGGGAGGTCGCGCGCGCCCACCGGTACGACCGCAACCTCGCGCTCATCATCTTCGACCTCGACGACTTCAAGGCGATCAACGACCAGATCGGCCACCTCGCCGGCGACGGCGTCCTCGCCGAGGCCGCCGAGCGGGTGCGCGAGGTCGTTCGCTCGGCCGACATCGCGTGCCGGGTCGGCGGTGACGAGTTCGCGGTCATCCTCCCGGAGTCGAATCTGGCCGACGGCGACCAGCTCTACTCGCGCCTGCAGAAGGCCGTCTCGTCGCGGCCGGTCGGCCAGGCGGGACCGCTCACGATCTCGGCCGGAGTCGCGGAGCTGCAGGCGGACGACGACGCGATCGCGTTCTTCCAGCGGGCCGATCACGCCCTCTACGGCGCGAAGGAAGCCGGCAAGGGCCAGGTCGTCGCGGCGAGCCTGCTGCGTCCGCGGCCGCCGACGAACCTCCCGCCGACGATAGCGCCGGTCGAGCCGCCTGAAGAACCGCCGAGCTCGCAGGCCGGTTAAAAGCACGGGGGGAACCCCTGGTTCCCGGACCCTCCTTTTGAGCGGAAGCTCACTGCCGCTGCTCCAGGAGCCGCCGGCCGGCTGCGGAGCTCGATCGTTCCCCTCTCCGTTGTGAGCCTCCCGCCGGGCAAAGCCCGGCTCCGGCGGCAAATGCAAGCGGCTCTTGGACCGCTATTCGTCGAGCGGGGAGTCGACCTCGGGGACCTCTTCGGCCTCGACGGAGTTACGCGGCTTCGTGTCGCCTTCCCCGTTGCCGCCGTCGGCGCCGGGCTCGCCGCCGAAGTCGATCCCGAGCTCCTGGAGGCTGAGACCCTCGCCGTCGCCGGTGCCGATCTCCTCGAGCGCGCGAAGCAGGGTCGCCCGCTCGTACGTCTCCTTCGGCACCTTCTCCGACGGGCCGATCTCGATCGTCCGATAGCTCTTGAGGCCGGTCGCCGCCGGGATCAGCTTGCCGATGATCACGTTCTCCTTGAGCCCGAGCAGGTTGTCGACCTTGCCCTCGATCGAAGCGTCGGTCAGCACCTTGGTCGTCTCCTGGAAGGACGCAGCCGAGAGGAAGGACTCGGTCGCGAGCGAGGCCTTCGTGATCCCGAGGATCAGTGGCTCGAAGGTCGCCTGCTCCTTCTTCTCCTTCTTCACGCGCGCGTTCTCCTTCTCGAGCACGACCTTGTCGACGAGCTGGCCGGGCAGGAGCTCCGTGTCGCCCGCGTTCTCGACGCGTACCTTCTTCAGCATCTGGCGGACGATCAGCTCGATGTGCTTGTCGTGGATCTCCACGCCCTGTGACTTGTAGACGCGCTGCACCTCGGCGACGAGGTAGAGCTCCGTCGGCGTCGATCCCTTGCCGGCCTTCGCGTGCAGCTCGAGCAGCTCGGCGGGCGAGCGCGAGCCCTCGTGCAGCGGATCGCCGGGCTCGACCTCCTGTCCCTTCGTCACCAGCATGCGGGTCCGTCGCGGCAGCGCGTAGCTCACCTCTTCGAGCGGCTCGCCGTCCGGCCCCTTGCCGGTGGGCACGATCGTCACCTTCACGCCGCGGTCGGTCTGCTCGACGTCGACGAGGCCCGCGACCTCGGCGAGCTTCGCCGCGCCCTTCGGGTTCCTGGCCTCGAAGATCTCGACGACGCGCGGGAGGCCGTGCGTGATGTCGGCGCCGGCGACACCGCCGGTGTGGAACGTCCGCATGGTCAGCTGCGTACCGGGCTCGCCGATCGACTGCGCGGCGATGATGCCGACCGCGTCGCCGATGTCGCAGACGTTGCCCGTTGCCAGGAAGATGCCGTAGCACTCGCGGCACACCCCGTAGTCGCTGCGGCACTTGAGCACCGAGCGAACGGGCAGTGACGCCTCGCGCGCTTCCTCATCGCCCAGACCCTCGATCACCTCGTCGAGGAGCTGCGGCGTCACCATCGCGCCCTTCTCGGCCAGCCTCGTCTTGCCGGGCTTCCCGGACGAGAGGGGCTTCATGTAGTCGGTCGCGAGCACGCGGCCGAGCACGCTCTTGTTCACGCCGTCCGCCGCGAAGATCGGCAGCTCGATGAAGTCCTTCGTCTTGCAGTTCTCGTCGCGGATGATCACGTCCTGGGCGACGTCGACAAGACGCCGCGTCAGGTAGCCCGAGTCCGCCGTGCGCAGCGCCGTGTCGGCGAGACCCTTGCGGGCGCCGTGGGTGGAGATGAAGTACTCGAGCACCGACAGGCCCTCCATGAAGTTCGCCTGGATCGGGCGCTCGATGATCTCGCCCTTCGGGTTCGCCATCAGGCCGCGCATGCCGGCGAGCTGGCGGATCTGCTTGAAGGATCCGCGCGCTCCCGAGTTGGCCATCATGTAGATCGGGTTCAGCTTGAAGAGCGTGCGCTCCATCGCGTCGGCGACCTCGTCGGTCGCCTCGGTCCAGATGTTGACGATCGACTCGTGCCGCTCCTCCTCGGTGATGAGGCCGCGCTCGTACTGGTCTTCGACCTTCTCGACGCGCTCCTCGTAGCGGGCGAGGATCTCGGCCTTGTCCTGCGGGACGACGATGTCGTTCTTCGAGATCGTGATGCCGCCGTCGGTCGCGTACTTGAAGCCGAGGGCCTTGATCGTGTCGAGGACACCCGCGATCCCGTAGGCGCCCGAGCGGACGGCCAGATCAAGGATGAAGTCATCCATCTCGCGCTTGGTGAGCGTCTGGTTGAGGAACTCCGGCAGCTCGATCTCCTCGCCCTCCTCGCGGTCCTCGAGCAGCGAGCGCTCGACCTCGGAGTTGAAGATGACGCGGCCCGGAGTCGTCAACAGCAGCTCGCCGCGCCAGCGGTACTCGATCGGCTGCTGGAGCGCGATCTGCTTGGCCTCGATTGCGAGCTCGACTTCCTCCTCGGACTGGAAGCGCGGCGGCCGCGGCTTGATCTTGTCCACCGTCGTCTTCGTCAGGTCCTCTTCCGAGTAGGTGAGGAAGTAGCCGCCCAGCACCATGTCCTGGCCGGGAGTCGCCAGCGGTCGCCCGTTCGCAGGCGAGAGGATGTTGTTCGAGCTGAGCATCAGCAGGCGGGCTTCGGCCTGCGCCTCAGCGGAGAGCGGCAGGTGGACCGCCATCTGGTCGCCGTCGAAGTCGGCGTTGAAGGCGTGGCAGACGAGCGGGTGCACCTGGATCGCCTTGCCCTCGACGAGCACCGGCTCGAAGGCCTGGATGCCCAGGCGGTGGAGTGTCGGCGCGCGGTTCAGCAGCACCGGGTGCTCGGCGATCACCTCTTCGAGCACGTCCCAGACCTCGGGCGTCATCGAGTCGACGTACTTCTTCGCCGCCTTGATGTTCTGCACCGACTTGCGGTCGACGAGACGGCTCATGATGAACGGCTTGAAGAGCTCGAGCGCCATCAGCTTCGGCAGGCCGCACTGGTGCAGCTTCAGGGTCGGCCCGGCGACGATCACCGAGCGACCCGAGTAGTCCACGCGCTTGCCGAGTAGGTTCTGCCGGAAGCGGCCCTGCTTGCCCTTCAGCATGTCCGAGAGCGACTTCAGCGCACGGTTGCCCGGGCCCGTGACCGCGCGGCCGCGGCGCCCGTTGTCGAAGAGCGCGTCGACGGCCTCCTGCAGCATCCGCTTCTCGTTGTTGACGATGATCTCGGGCGCGCCGAGGTCGAGCAGGCGCTTGAGCCGGTTGTTCCGGTTGATGACGCGCCGGTAGAGGTCGTTCAGGTCGCTCGTCGCGAAGCGGCCGCCGTCGAGCTGCACCATCGGCCGCAGCTCCGGCGGGATCACGGGGATCGCCTCGAGGATCATCCACTCCGGCCGGTTCTCGGACTTGATGAACGCGTTGACGACCTTCAGGCGCTTGATCGCGCGCTGCTGCTTCTGGCCCTTCGACGTCTTGATCGTCTCGCGGAGCGAGGTCGCCTCGGCGTTCAAGTCGAGATCCTTCAGCAGCTCGCGGATCGCCTCAGCGCCCATGCCGCCCGTGAAGTAGACGTCGAAGCCGTACGGCGAGCCGAAGCGGTCCTTGAGCTCGCGGAAGAGCTGCTCGTCGCCGATGATCTGCTTCGGCTCGAGCTCCTTGAACAGCTGCCACGTGTCGGCGAGCCGTTGCTTCGAGTCCTCGGCCGCCTCGCGCGCATCCTGGCGCCGCGACTCGATGTCGAGGTACATCTCGCGCACCTTCAGCGACCACTGCACGATCGCGTCGAGGTCCTCCTTCTGGATCTTCCCGTCGGTGCGCAGGCAGAGGTCGTTCGTGAGCTCGCGGATCTCGTCGGCGCTCGCGGTCGGCTCGGCCTGCTCGAGCACCTCGCGCAGGAGGCCCTTGCCGAGCCCGCGCGCCTTCTCGAGCTGCTTCTCGTCGATCCCGGCGACGAGCTCCTGGTCGTCCTCGTGGATCGGTGTCTTCTTGACGAGGAGGCCCTCGAGCACGCGGTTGATGTGCTTCGTGACCGCGCCCTTCTTCGAGCCGGTCGCCTTGGCAAGCTCCTTGTAGAGGCCCTTCAGCGCCTCGCGGATCGAGACGGCCACGTTGGCGACCGTCTCGAGCTCCTTCGGCGTCAGCCGGCGGTCGTCCCGGATCGCAGAGTTGCGGACGAGCTCGCGGATCTTCTTCGAGTCCTCGGTCGTGATCTTGTTCGCGACGTCGAGGAAGAGCTTGGAGACGAGCTCTCGCGCTTCCTCAAGCGTCGGGATGCCCTGCTCCTCGGCCCAGTTGGAGAGGCCGCGGACCCAGAACTCGTCGTCCTCGTCGAAGTTGCGCTCCTTGCCCTTCGTGAAGAACTCGCGACGGCGCTTCAGCCGGTCCTCGAGCGCGGCGAGGGCCTCGTCGCGGTCGACGTCGATCCGCTCGCCCTCGGCCTCGACCTTGGACTCGAGGTCGTTCAGGTCCTTCTTGCGCTTCGCGGTGTCGACCGTCGTCACGATCGAGGCGGCGAAGTAGAGGACCTTCTCGAGCTCGCGCGGCGCGATGTCGAGCAGGTAGCCGATGCGGCTCGGGACGCCCTTGAAGAACCAGATGTGCGAAACCGGTGCGGCCAGGTCGATATGGCCCATACGCTCGCGGCGCACCTTCTGGCGCGTGACCTCGACGCCGCAGCGCTCGCAGATGATGCCCTTGTAGCGGACTCGCTTGTACTTGCCGCAGTAGCACTCCCAGTCCTTCGTCGGGCCGAAGATGCGCTCGCAGAAGAGACCGTCGCGCTCAGGCTTGAGCGTGCGGTAGTTGATCGTCTCGGGCTTCGTTACCTCGCCGGACGACCAGTCGCGAATCTGCTTCGACGACGCGAGCCCGATGCGGATCGCGTCGAATTCGTTGATGTCAATCAAGTAGAACCCTTCCCTTCCGCTTGTCCTAGTCCCTTAGTCATCCTTCGAGCGCTAGCTGTCTTCGGTCGTTTCGGCGGTTGGCTCCTCTGCGACCTCGACCTCTGCGAGGTCGGTCAGCGTCTCGTCGGCGGGCAGGACCAGTTCGCCGCTCTCGTCCACGCGCTCCTGGCCCTCCTCGGCCTCCTGGGCGTCTGCCGGCCTCGCCGCCGCTCGCAGCGATCCCGGCGAGAGGTCGATCCCGAGCTCCTCGGCCGCCCGCAGCAGCTCGTCGTCCTCCTCGCGCACCTCGACCTCGGCGCCCTCCTCCGAGAGGACGTCGACGTCGAGCGCGAGCGACTGCATCTCCTTCAGCAACACCTTGAAGGACTCGGGGATCGACGGCTCGGCGATGTTCTCGCCCTTGACGATCGCCTCGTAGGCCTTCACGCGGCCGACGGTGTCGTCGGACTTGATGGTGAGCATCTCCTGGAGCGTGTACGCGGCGCCGTAGGCCTCGAGCGCCCACACCTCCATCTCGCCGAACCGCTGGCCGCCGAACTGCGCCTTGCCGCCCAGCGGCTGCTGGGTGACGAGCGAGTACGGCCCGGTCGAGCGAGCGTGGATCTTGTCGTCGACGAGGTGGAGCAGCTTCAGGATGTACATGAAGCCGACGGTGATCTTCTGCTCGTAGGCCGCGCCCGTCTTGCCGTTGAAGAGCCGCACCTTGCCCGAAGCCCTTCGCCCGGGCGGGCGCTTCTCGTCGACGTTGAAGTTGATCGGTGAGTCAGGGTTCTGCTTCACCCACTCGGTCAGCGCGTTGTCGACATCCTCCTCGCTGGCGCCGTCGAAAACCGGGCTCGCGACCGGGCTCGGTGAGCCCGGCGCGGATCCGTCATCGCCGTTCTCGGCAAAGACGCCGTGCGCGGCCGCCCAGCCGAGGTGGGTCTCGAGGATCTGGCCGATGTTCATCCGGCTCGGGACCCCGAGCGGGTTGAGAATCACGTCCACCGCGCGGCCGTCCTCGAGGAACGGCATGTCCTCGTCGGGCACGATCTTGGCGATCACGCCCTTGTTGCCGTGGCGCCCGGCGAGCTTGTCGCCCTCCGCGATCTTGCGCTTCTTCGCCACGTAGACGCGGACGAGCTCGTTCACGCCGGGCGAGAGGTCGTCGCCGGCGTCGCGCGAGAACGTCTTCACGTCGATCACCTTGCCGCCCTCGCCGTGGGGCACCTTCAGGGACGTGTCGCGCACCTCGCGCGCCTTCTCCTTGAAGATCGCTCGGATCAGCTTCTCCTCGGCGGTCAGCTCGGTCTCGCCCTTCGGCGTCACCTTGCCGACGAGCAGGTCGCCGGAGCCGACCTCGGCTCCGATCCGGACGATGCCGCGCTCATCGAGGTCCTTCAGCGACTCCTCCGAGCGGTTCGGGATGTCGCGCGTGATCTCCTCGTCACCGAGCTTCGTGGTCCGCGCGTCGATCTCGTACTCGTGGATGTGGATCGAGGAGAGAACGTCCTCCTTCACGAGCCGCTCGGAGATGACGATCGCGTCCTCGAAGTTGTAGCCCTCGAACGGCATGAACGCGACCAGCACGTTCGCGCCGAGCGCGAGCTCGCCGTTGTTCGTCGAAGAACCGTCCGCGAGCACGTCGTCGGCCTTCACCCGGTCGCCGAGCTCGACCACCGGCTTCTGGTGGATGAGCGTGCCCTGGTTCGAGCGCATGAACTTCGTCAGCTCGTAGGTGTCCTTGCCGTCCTTCGTATCGAGGACGACCTTCTCGGCGTCGACGTCGACGACCTGGCCGGCCTCGCTCGCGAGGACAACGTCGCCCGTGTCGACGGCCGCGCGGTACTCGAGCCCCGTGCCGACCAGAGGCGCCTGCGTGATCATCAGCGGCACCGCCTGGCGCTGCATGTTCGCGCCCATCAGCGCCCGGTTCGCGTCGTTGTGCTCGAGGAACGGGATCAGCGCCGTCGCGACCGAGACGATCTGAGCCGGAGCGACGTCCATGTACTGGATGTCCTTCGGCTCGGCGGTCACTGCCTCGCCCTCCTTCGAGCGGCAGAGCACCTGGTCGTGCAGGAAGCGGCCCGTCTTCTCGTCGACCGGCTCGGAAGCCTGCGCGATCGTGTACTGGGCCTCTTCCGCGGCGTCGAGATAGATGATCTCGTCCGTTACCCGGCCGGCCCTGACGACGCGGTACGGCGTCTGGATGAAGCCGAACTCAGAGACGGTCGCCATCGACGCGAGCGAGCCGATGAGGCCGATGTTCGGGCCTTCCGGAGTCTCGATCGGGCACATGCGTCCGTAGTGGGTCGGGTGCACGTCGCGCACCTCGATCGGCGCGCGCTCGCGCGTGAGGCCGCCCGCGCCGAGAGCCGAGAGGCGCCTGCGGTGGGTGAGGCCGGCGAGGGAGTTCGTCTGGTCCATGAACTGCGAGAGCTGCGAGGAGCCGAAGAACTCCTTCAGCGCCGCCACGACGGGCCGGATGTTGATGATCGTCTGCGGCGTGATCGTGTCGACGTCCTCCGTCGTC
>Ga0066710_100005662_pt1 | contig 11458 bp, 10 predicted proteins | sample GraSoiAngelo_159_FD_79666 | JGI IMG/M metagenome (GOLD analysis project Ga0066710, IMG submission 79666) | Grasslands soil microbial communities from the Angelo Coastal Reserve, California, USA - 14_1009_16_40cm | ecosystem: Environmental > Terrestrial > Soil > Grasslands | place: USA... | reverse complement strand
TTCGTCGGCATCAAGCGGCTCTGCAGGCGTGTTCCCTTGTTCCCGACATAAGCCACATCCAGGAGGACCTGTCCTGGCAGTTGCCGCTGAATGCCCAAAGTGTAGTTTTGAAGGTAAGGCGGATGGGCATCATCAAGGTCAAGAATGCGAGCACCGCTATTGAAGTTGGTCTTGGGACTGATGAATGGGGGAGCAGGCCAGTTTGAAGCTGGCCACCCGTTTTGCAGGATGAAAGCCGGGGTCAGTCCTAAATCAGAAGAAGAGATGGAATGGTCTGAATTGTATCCTTGAATGTAGAGACCGCGGCTGGCTCGAACGTAGCCGGCCGCAGCCCAAAAAAGGCCATAGCCAGCGCGCAGCACCGTCTTGTTGTTAACGCTATAGGCCAGCCCAAATCGCGGAGCGAAGCCTTTGTTAAATTGATCAACGCCCGTGCGTCGCTCCGGAGTGGCAAAAACCATCGTACCCGGGAGGCCTCCGAGAGCAGGGTTGGGCAGCTTCATGTCTACCCAGGCTAAGTGGTTGTATTTGTCCACCGTTGGGCGATAGAGGTCATACCTGAGGCCCATGTTGAGTGTGAGCTTAGGAGTCAGCTTGAAATCATCCTGAACGTACCCCGCATAGTACCCGGTCCGTTCGTAACTACGCGAGGCATAGCGGGTCGCCTGACCCGTATTAGCCCGTCCCAGCAGGAAGCTGGCCATCCCTTGCCCTGTTCCCGTGAAGTCTAGCTCTTGCACCGGGAAGTCCGGCAGTCCCGTTTGTCGATCATCAAAACTAAATGTCCCGGTATCATTGCCTGCACTGACATCGTTGCTCATCAGCTTCAAATATTCGAAGCCAAATTTGAGAGTATGCTTTCCCTTGATCCAACTCAGGCCTTCGTTAACGTCAAAATTGTTTTGAGCACCGTAACCGATTCCGGTGCCTCCGTAGGACCCTTGCTGGCTAATGTTCAAACCTGGAAACACTCCCTGGTCGTTGACGCCTGTCAGTCCGATTTTCGCCGGCCATCCAAAGGCATCAGACGCTGGATTAGTACCAAACCGCCATCGATTGAACCCGAAGGTGACATGGTTGATCAAATTCGTCCGAAGAATAGAATCCTCACTCAAGCGAAATGTCGGAATGTCCGAGATACTAGGCATTGCTGTGCTGAGCGCGCCTGGATAAGGCGACGTTCCCGGGGTGATCAACTTTGACGAAACAAACGATCCATTGACCTTGTGCTTGTCCGTGAGCGCGTGATCGATTTTTATTCCCCACCCGTTGACATAGTTTATGTCCGCGCCCTGAGACACGAAATTGTTCACGATTCCGGGAAGCGTTGCTGCTGGGAATAACGGCAGGATATTCTTTGCCACACGATCGAACCGATTTGAGGGGATCATGTTGCCCGGGAACGGATCTCGAATTGTCGCATCTGAGGTCGCCATCAAACCTGTGAGGGGATCCACCTGTCCCGTGGTTACCTCGCGGGTGGTGAGTGGGTCGTAAATGGCGCCGGTGAAAACCGGGCGGCCCAAAGCATCGACTCCGATCTGGATCGGGTGCGATGCCGGAGCATCACCCCCAACTGGATCGGGTGCTCAAGATAGGTACTGAAGTCCCCTCGCTTCAAGGCATCAGAGGGAACGGTTATAAGGGAGTTTGATGCCGCCCTGTGCAGGCGGAAGCCATTGTACCAACCAAAGAAAAATGTCTTGTCTTTGTGAATCGGTCCACCGACGATGGCTCCAAACTCGTTTTGCCTGTGCGTGGGTGTCTCGGGAGCGAAGAACCCTCTGGCATCCAGCGCATCGTTGCGAAAGTACTCATAGACGGAACCGTGAACCCGGTTGGTTCCAGACTTCAAAGTAAAGCTGGCAATGCCGCCGCCCGAATGGCCGTATTCGGCAGGAGCATTCACCGTGGTCATCTTGAACTCTCCCATGGCGTCCGGAGGGAAGCCTATGACGCGAGGATCTGCAGAAAAATCCGCGCCACTCGCAAATGATAGAGCCTTCGAGATGCCATTCTGTGCTGCCGGACTGGCTGCCAGACACCGTGGTCGAAAGGTAACGGGCATCAAAAGTACCGCCGCCCCCGTAAGCCGTTCCCCTCCCCGTCACTCCGGGTACCAGAATCATCAAGGATGTGGGGTTACGGGTTTCTCCTTGCCCTATGATCGGCAAATCGAGAAATTGCTGTCGAGCAACGACGGTCCCCAAGTCGGAGCTGTCGGAGCGCAGAAGCGGCCCTTCGGCTTCAACCTGAACCGTCTGTGAGACTTCTCCCACTTCCATGACGATATCTAACCGCGTGGTCTAATTAACCTGAACGGAAACCTTGTCATAAACGTGGGTCCTGAACTTAGCTAGTTCGGCGGTTACCTGATAAGTTCCAGCTGACAAGAGAAGAATGGTGTAAGTGCCGGATTGCGTAGAGGTCGTCTTCGATTCTATCCCGGTGGCGACATCAACGGCCGTCAACGACACCCCCACAAGTACTGCGCCGGTCCCATCTGTCACGGTGCCTGTGATGGCGCCGCGATCGCTTTGTGCGTTGAACGAGGGAACTGAAACGCCGAGAACGAGGTGCAAGCCTGCAACAAAAATAAGTGTTCGTAGCACTGCCTTCATTGTGCCTTGTCCCTTCAGAGGTTTCGACGGTGTCTATGGCAAAGACAGACCAAAGAAGAAGTTTGCGTCTTGATTGACGCCAACAATCTAGCCAGTTCCTAGTCGCATGTCAATCATTGATAAGGACACTGTGAGGGGTTCAAGTTCGAAATGAAGCGAGAAATCCGGTCATAGGTTCATTTAGAGTTCTCGATTTTCGTCGGCAATTTCAGTGGCACAGGGACCGCGTTGAGTAACGGTTTTCTCCGTGGGGTAATCCTCATAGCGAAACTGTTCGGACTTGCTGATCCACTTGGCGGATGTATAGTCGCGTAACCGGAGAATGGGAGGTTGTTCATTGGGCAGCTTCTCAATCTACGATTTCGCCGTAATAGGTCAACTTGACCTCTCCTCTGGCTCCGAGTAATATCCCCCCATCATCGCTTTCCACAGTTCTCAATCAGGCTGATGATGATCGGCAAGACTATTTCTCATTGTCGGATTCGTGAGAGCTCGGTGAGGGCGGGATGGGCATTGTCTACAAGGCCCGTGACACTCATTTGATCGTTTCGTCGCGATCAAAGTTCTGAAACAAGAGAAGGTCGCTGACCCTAAGCGCAACAGAGAATGCCCTTCTTGTTCTCTTCAGCTCGGTTGAGTCGGTCAACCTCCCAGTTCGGAGTTTGCCTTTTGCAGCTTAGCAACAGTTGATGACGGACGCACCGACCAGAAGAAGGTGCCGCGACTCAACTGTCTATTCCCAAACGCTACGGCTTCTAGACGCAACACACTAAGTCGGAGTTATAGATCATGAGGAGGAAAATCTAATGCAACGCAAAGTTAGAGCACTCGCGGCTCGTAAACCGAGAGGAGCACTCGAACCGTTTGAGTTTGACGCTGGTGAACTCAGACCGGAACAAGTCGAGATCAAAGTTTCGCATTGCGGTATTTGTCACTCGGATTTGTCCATGCGCGACAACGAATGGCAAATGACTGTTTATCCGTTTGTTCCGGGGCACGAAGCCGTCGGACAAATTGTTGCTACCGGCCACCAAGTGAAAAACTTGAAAATCGGCGACAAGGTCGGGCTTGGGTGGTTTTCCGAGAGCGACATGACTTGCCCACAATGTTTGAGCGGGAATCATAACCTTTGCCAGAAGGCGGAGCAGACAATCATCGGGCGACCCGGGGCCTTTGCAGACCGCGTACGTTGCCATTGGGGCTGGGCTCTCCGGCTGCCCGACACGCTTGACGCGAGCAAAGCTGGACCGCTTTTTTGCGGTGGCATTACGGTTTTTAACCCGCTTGTGCAGTTTGAGGTAAAGCCGACAGACAAAGTCGGTGTTATCGGCATCGGCGGTCTTGGACATCTGGCCTTGCAGTTTTTGAACAAGTGGGGGTGCGAAGTCACTGCATTTACGTCGTCTTCCACAAAAGCCGACGAAGCCAGCAAGATGGGCGCACACCTTGTAGTCAATTCAAAAAGTGACAGCGAGCTTGAAGCGACTGCCGGAAAGTTCGATTTCATCGTCTCGACAGTGAACGCCGACCTAAATTGGCCGGCTTTTCTGAACACGCTGGCACCCAAAGGCCGTTTGCACTTTGTCGGCGTTGTGCCGGGGCCAGTTTCATTGGCTGCATTTCCGCTGATTGCCGGACAGAGATCGGTTTCTGGTACGCCTTCGGGAGGTCCAGCGACGATGGCGAAAATGCTCGATTTTTGTGCGCGACACGACATCGCCGCGGTTACCGAAAGTTTCAAAATGTCTGAAGCAAATGAAGCCTTCGCACATCTTGAAGCGGGAAAAGCGCGCTATCGGATTGTTCTTGAAAACGACATAAAGGTTTAGATCGACCGCAATTGGATGCACTCGAACGACGCCCTATCCAACTTCAGGGGGGAAGATAGGGTAAGAGCCAATAGCCCGGAAGAAATTTGCCGACTTTTCCAGCGAAACATGCGGAAGGTGATCTTGAGTACACTCTACGACCGGGAAGCGGTTTTCCTGAATGAATCAGGCGAGACGAAAGAGGGAAAGGAACTGAGAGGGAGTTGGCGCCTTTTGCGGCCGCACGGACTTCTTTTGACTCTAATGTTAGGCGGGTTGCCCTATCCGGCGATGTTGCTCTGATGTACACTGAATGGAACATAGCCTCGCCTCAACAGAGGTCCCTGTAGGCGCTTGAGATCGCCCGCCGCGGGGCGCCACCATATCCTCGAAGTGCTGGAAACGGTCAACTGGCAGACCCTGGCGGCGCCGCTGAGGTACTCGGACTTCACCCGAATACCTTGCGGTCACGCATGCGGAAGCTCGGAGTGACAAAGAAATCTGTCGCGAGTTAAGCTAGTCTCGTCTTCGCGCTAAATCCATCGACATGATGTTGTGATCTCTTTCGTGTGAGAACTACGACACAATCGTTCGAGTGACCTCCGCGACCTGCTAATCCTGGATTACTTGCTAGACGGGAAATCCCCTCGTATCTCGGTTCTGGGCGAATCGGCCTTGAGGAGGTCATGCTCCTGAGTGCCTGTCAGATAGGGGCGCAAAGAGCCAGACCGAGAGGGGACAGTGGTCGTATAGTCGGGTAACCGGACATTGGGAAGAGGTGCCGAGCATCAGACACGAAGCAGAACCAGGACGCCATAATGATACTTCATAGTTCCTCCTCCTAGCTGTTTGCGACCCTTCTTCCCTCTCTATTACCACAACTCACAAAACACTTCACATTCGTTACTTCAGATGTTCCGATTTCTTCGGATCGCACCGAAACATTGCTAGCGTAACGGACACTCCTTAGTTTCTTGAGCCTTTCACCATCTCTTTTCAACCTTTGGCGCACAATCTCCCGCTGTCTTCGCCTACTTTTGACAACAATAAAGTATCTACTTTGTTTGCAAAATTCTCCTCTGATCGAGAGGCGGATAGCGAACAACGAATGAAAATCAACAGGAGAACAGCATGAGAGAACAATCAAATATCCCGAAGCGGTCCTCTAACCGGCGCTCGTTCCTGAAAAACGGATTGACGGCAGCCGGTGCGGCAACGATGGCCCCCGGCCTGTTGGCCAACGGCTCAACTCTCTTCGCCCAGGCTCAAGAGCAAGCTACTGGCGCTCTGAGCAAGGGAGATGCGGCTCTGCTGAGATTCGCGGCTGCGGCCGAAATCATCGAGAGTGATTTTTGGAGGCAGTACAACGAACTCGCAGGAATCCAAGACAACGAAGTCCAAGGCGGCAGTGGGAATCCAATTTACACCGAGAAGCTCAAAACTCTTGATGAGGACATGGACGTTTACATTCACGACAACACCGACGATGAGATCACCCACTTCAGGTTCCTCAACGCCTACCTGGCTTCGAAGGGCGCGGCTTCCGCCAATCTGGATAAGTTTCGTACTTTGCCCAGCAGTAAAGCAACAGGGGCCCGGCAAATCGGGCGGCTCACCAACCTCATGCAGCTCACCCTGGACACAAGTTGGTGGACCCGCTATCGCGGCTTCGCCAATAATCCCGACCTTGATCCCAATTTCAGGTTCCCCCAAGCGGTCCCGGATTTGAGCAAAGGGCAGTTTCCAGCAATCCCGAGAACCGATGCCGATCTCTCCCCTGACGCTCACATCCAAGCGATTGCCAACACGGCGGCACTCCATTTTCCGACGATCGAACAAGGCGGTAACAGCCTTTACCCGGCGCTGGCGCAGAGGGCTAACAGTGTGGAAGTCTTGCGAATTCTGATCAGCATCGGTCCCACTGAGACCATGCACTTTCAAACCTGGGCGGACAAGGCAACCCACACAGTTTCGCCTCCATTAGCTCCTCTGACCGACCCCACGAACGGATTGACCTTTCCGGATCTTAGTAACGCCGGGAAGCTCTTCACGCCGAACTTGATAATGCCGGAGCCATGCCCCTTCCTTAGCCGAAGGCTCCCCAAATGCTCGATCATTCGACCTACTGAGACGAAGGGAGCTGCGATAGGCGCGGTCAAATTCCTAACAGACATGGGCCTTTTCATCGGGCAGTCCAAAGCCTTCTTCGAACTGCTGCAGGCTCTAGCGCAAGATGCTGATGCGGCCACGCGCGGCACGATTTAGAAGCTTGACCTGAATCGAGGAAAGAGGCGTGGTTATGGCTTAAGGCTAAGTGCTCGGTCTGTCAAGCATTCCGGCAACACCGGGCACTTTTCATGTTTGTCGCTACCGATCGCAAGTCTTCAATTCAGTTTCTGAGCTTCTCCACGGCCATGGTAAAGACCATCACTCCGATGTCGGGGCGTCCATTTGAGGGGCTCTCTGTTTCGCCGGACGGTAAGTCCATCCTCTTCTCACAGTTCGACGAAGAGGGTAGTGACCTGATGCTGATAGAGAACTTCCGGTGAGTGGCATCCCGGAAATCACTGGTATCATCGACCGCTCTCATTTGGATGTATAGTCGCGTAACCGGACAATGGGAATTGCTGACCTCGGCTCGCGTGTCAGTTTGTTTCCGGTTTCGCGGTAATAGCTCAACTTCACTTGGGTTTGGTAAACACTAGGCGACTCATTACCAATTTCCGTTCCGCGTAAGCAGATGGATAAGAATGTAAAGCAGGCTGTTAGAGTTACTACAAGCCCATTCAGAGATCACCCCAATTCGATCTTCGCACGCTTCAAACCGGTGTCATCAACCCGATCATTGATTCCTCAGGTCATGGCAATTGACCAGGTGTAGGGGGCGAGCTTGTGGTATAGTCGATTGCTCAAGATCCTTCCACCCAGTGAGGCCGAACATGGGAAACAGAATCCTTCTGGCCGGAGTCTTTGCGCTCCTCACCATCGGTGTGAATGAATACGCGTGGTGCATTTGTCCATCGGCGAACCCAGGCCAGCCACGCGCCAGGGGGGTCGGGAAGGCTTCGCGTCAAACAGATCTCGAAACTGGGATTGCTCGCATCGAAAATGGTTTGCTGCCAGCTGTCACGATTAAAGGCCAACCGCTGAAGATGATGACCATCTCTGACCGGATGAAGCATTACAAGGTCCCCGGCGTCAGCCTCGCCTTTTTCGATCACGAGCAAATCCTCTGGACTCGGACATACGGCTTTGCCGACGTTGCTAGTAAGAGGCCGGTCACAACCGAGACTCTCTTTCAGGCGGCTTCGATCAGCAAACCGGTCTCTGCACTCGCCGCGCTGCGCTTGGTGCAGGAGGGTAAAGTCAGCCTCGACGAAGACGTGAATCTCAAGCTCCATAGCTGGAAAGTTCCCGAAAATGAATTTACGAGGGAGGAGAAAGTCACCCTTCGTAGAATCCTGAGTCACAGCGCGGGCCTTACGGTTCATGGGTTCCCGGGCTATGCCTCGTCTGAGGCAGTGCCAACAATCGTCCAGATCCTCAATGGCGAAAAGCCGGCCAACACAGCCCCGATCCGAGTCGATACGGTTCCCGGCACGCTCTGGCGCTATTCGGGGGGTGGCTACGTCATGATGCAGTTGCTTCTCAGCGATGTGACCGGTAAGCGTTTTCCCCAAATTCTCCACGATCTTGTGTTGCAACCCGCCGGAATGAAACACAGCACCTACGAGCAACCGCTGCCCGAATATCTCAAATCATCAGCCGCAACTCCGCATAGTAGCGACGGCGGCCCGGTGAAGGGTGGCTGGCATACTTACCCGGAAATGGCCCCCGCCGAGCTTTGGACTACTCCCTCCGATCTTGCCCGATTGGCCATCGAAGTTCAAAAGGAATATGCGGGAAAGTCGAGCAAGGTTCTTTCGCAGGAGATGATGCGGCAGATGCTTACCCCTCAGAAGGCGAATTCGGGTCTCGGCTTCGCGCTCGGAGTTCCCGGACGCAAGCTTCATTTTGGCCACGGGGGCGCCAATGAAGGGTTCCGTTGCAATCTTGAAGCCTATATGGAGGGGGAGGGCATCGCTATCATGACCAACTCCGACAACGGAGGGGAACTAAGCAGCGAAGTGCTCCGTGCCGTCGCCAAAGAATACAGGTGGCCAGACTTTCAGTCGGCAGAACGGGCCAGGGTGAAAATCGATCCGGCCATGCTGCCCAGGTATGTGGGAGTTTACGAGATATCTGGGCTAGGCAAGCAAACCGTTACCGCCAAAGACGGCAAGCTGTACTTAAAAGCCGACCCGCTCGGCCCCGAGCCACAGGAATTGCTACCCGAATCAGACACCCGGTTTTTCCTCTTGTCGCAGGACTTGACGTTCACTTTTCAGAAGGACGAAACGGGAACCGTTTCCAAGCTCATCATCGACGGTGAGTCTCAAAGCTTCGAGGCAAGAAGAATTCCATAAGCTGCGAGTCTGTCTCCTTATCAGCGGGTCAGCTGAAGCGGAAACTCACCCCTTCTTCTCCAGTTTCCTGAGAGGCGCGTCAGTTGCTTGGTCAAAGTTTTTGAGCGACACGTGCGGCTTCGGACTAGAGCTGTGCTCTCCATGATTCTCGTGCCCAACGAATGGGAGTGGCCTGGGACAGAAAAACCGCGACTGGCGCCGCAGTGTGTTTACCGATCGAGTCTAGTGATCGTTGTAGTCGCGTAACCGGACTTTTGGTTTGGCTTCGGTTCAAGTTTCCGGTTACGCCGTCATACGGCCAATTGGTCCCAGACATTAAGGGCGTACCCTCCTAAGCCCTCTTTCGCGTGCTGATCTGCTCGTACACCCCGCATTCCGCGCATTCGTTCAGCTATGGAACCAACCAAGCCGGTGGTATACTTGGGGTCTTTCATAGTCAGGATCGCAACTCAAGGGGTTGAGATGACCTCAGTTTCGCTCCCGGAAGTCTCCTTTATTCCAGGTTTGGAGTGGGGAGTAAATTCTCGGTCTTGAAAAATCTCACTCACTGTCACTGATCACTCATCACTATCTTTATGACTCCTGACCGTTGGCAACAGATCGAAAAGATTTATCACTCGGCGCTCGAGCTGGAAGAGAGCCAGCGGGTAGCGTTCCTCGAAAAGGCCTGTGCTGGCGACGAAGCACTGCGTCAAGAAGTAGAGTCTCTGCTGCGGTCTGAACGGAGCGGAAACAGTTTCATTGAAGAACCAGCTTTGGAGGTGGCAGGGAGGATATTTGCGCAAGAAAACCCCGAGTCGCTGCTAGGGCAACAGCTTGGTTCTTACCAGATCCTTTCTCTGCTCGGAACTGGCGGCATGGGCGTCGTCTACAAGGCGCGCGATCCAAGGTTAAAGCGGACTGTAGCCATCAAGGTATTGCCAGCCGACCAGGTAAGTGACCCGGAGCGCAAGCGGCGATTCGTTCAAGAAGCTCGGGCGGCCTCAGCGCTGAACCATCCCAACATCATCACCATTTACGATATCGGGAGCGAAGGCGGCATCGACTTCGTGGTGATGGAGTATGTGGCAGGCAAGACGCTGGGTCAGCGGATCCCGGGCAAGGGGATGCGACTCGATAAGACGCTCAAGCTCTCCGTCCAGATGGCCGACGCCCTGGCCAAAGCCCACTCGGTCGGGATTATCCATCGCGACCTAAAACCGACCAATGTGATGGTAACCGACGACGGCCTGGTGAAGGTATTGGACTTCGGTTTGGCGAAACTGACTGCGGTCGACAGCGATGAAGGACCGACGGGCACGACACAACTCCAGACAGAAGAAGGGACGATTGCCGGGACGGTTTCTTACATGTCACCCGAGCAGGCGGAAGGGAAGAAGGTCGATGCCCGGAGTGACATCTTCAGCTTTGGGGCGGTGCTTTACGAGATGGTGAGCGGGCAGAAGGCGTTTCAAGGCGAGTCGAAGATGTCCACGCTGGCAGCCATCTTGAATAAGGATCCGAAGCCACTGAGCACTACGATTCCACGCGACTTGGAGAAAGTCATCTCTTGGTGTCTGCGTAAGGATATTCATCGTCGCTTTCAGCACATGGATGATGTGAAGGTCGCTCTGGAGGAATTGAAAAAGGAATCGGATTCTGGCGCGCTAGAAGCGACAAGACCAGGGGTCGCTAGTCGTGGCAAACGCTGGTGGGCGGGTGTGCTGATAGCCGTCGCCGTTGCAGTCGCAGCGCTGGGAATGGCAGGCTGGCTCTGGCTGAGCCGATCCCATCCAACTCGGGAGGAGGCTCAACTGACTGCTGTTCCCCTCACCACTTATCGTGGACAAGAGGACTTTCCCAGTTTGTCTCCTGACGGAACGCAGGTGGCGTTTCAGTGGTGTCAAGAGGGTCAGCCCTGTCACATCTACATTAAGCAGGTTGGTGTAGAACCACCATCACAGCTGACAAACACTCGAATGAATGACACGAGTCCGGCTTGGTCACCCGACGGGCGGTCCATTGCTTTCCTTCGCGAGCTGGAGCCAAGGAAATGGGCCCTGATTGTGATTCCTCAGCGCGGAGGAAGCGATCGGCAATTGGTAATCTGGGATCGCTCCAAAGTGTCAGAGCTTACAACCGGACCGTATCTGGCCTGGACTCCGGATTCGAAATGGCTGGCGTTTCCATACACGGCAGGGAATGAAGAAGACTCTGCGTTATTCCTGATCTCAGTGGACACAGGAGAGGAGCGCGGGCTGACGACCATACCAGTAGAAGCAGTAGGAGATACCGCTCCCGCCTTCTCGCCGGATGGACGCACACTGGCCTTTATCCGGGAAAGGGCAGCTAACTCTGATCTCTACCTACTCCGCCTGGGGGAAGGCTACCGGCCACAAGGAGACGCCGCAAGAGTTGCTACGGGTAATCCATGGAACTTTGGTCCTGTATGGGTGTCTGACGGGCGGGAGCTGGTGATCTCGTCGGGAACCTTCACGAACCACACACTCTGGCGGATGGAGGTATCGAATCGGGGCAAACCGGTTAGGCTTGGCTTGCCTTCAGACAATGTCGGGGCACCTTC
>Ga0066710_100005661_pt1 | contig 11459 bp, 10 predicted proteins | sample GraSoiAngelo_159_FD_79666 | JGI IMG/M metagenome (GOLD analysis project Ga0066710, IMG submission 79666) | Grasslands soil microbial communities from the Angelo Coastal Reserve, California, USA - 14_1009_16_40cm | ecosystem: Environmental > Terrestrial > Soil > Grasslands | place: USA... | reverse complement strand
GATAGAATCCGTCCGTGCGACGATACTCATTATTGCTTCATGTGTTGGTCCTCGCGTTCTGGGTCCCCCGCTCGTCCTTTGCCCAACGCGCCCCCGACGCCCGTCGCGTCGATGTCTGCGTCTACGGCGGCACCGCCGCGGGCGTGATTGCGGCGGCCGCGGTGAAGAAGGAGGGCAAGTCGGTCCTGCTCGTCGAGCCCGGAAGGCACCTGGGCGGCATGTCCAGCGGCGGCCTGGGCTTCACCGACTTCGGCAATAAGGCGGTCATCGGCGGGCTCTCGCTCGATTTCTACCGGCGCGTCGGGAAGGAGTACGGCAAGAACGAAGCCGTCTGGACCTTCGAGCCGCACGTGGCGGAGAAAGTCTTTCGCGACCTGGTCGCAGAGATCCGGGTCGATGTCGTCTTCGAGCACCGCCTGGCGCGGGCGGAGAAAGAGAATGGCAGGCTCACCCGCATCATTCTCGGACACGCGCCGCCGCAGCAGACCGGAGCACCGGCCCCTGCCGCACTGCCGGGTAGTCCGCAGGTCGTCGTCGAGGCGAAGGTCTACCTCGACTGCACCTACGAGGGCGACTTCATGGCGGCCGCGGGCGCTGAGTTTGTCGTGGGACGGGAGTCGGTCGACAAGTACGGCGAGCCACTCAACGGCATCCGCGCCGAAACGCCCAAGCACCAGTTCCTCGGTCCGGTCGACCCTTTCGTCCGCCCCGCAGACCCATCCAGCGGGCTACTTCCGCTCATCCAGCCGCAGGTCCCGGAGGAGCTGCGACGCCCCGGCTCCGGCGATCATCGCGTTCAGGCCTACAACTTCCGCCTGTGCCTGACGAACAAACAGTCCAACCGCATCTCCATCGAGCCCCCGCCGGGATATGACGCGAAGCGTTACGAGCTGCTCGCCCGCCACGTCGAGTCGCTGGTGAAGCTGAACAACCTCCCCCGCCTCAGCGGCTACCTGCTGAAGTTCGACATGGTCACGCCGGAAAAGACCGACATCAACAACGACGGGGCGGTGTCGACCGACTTCATCGGGATGAGCTACGACTACCCCGACGGCGACTACGCCACCCGCGGCCGGATCTGGAACGAGCACCTGAATTACACCCAGGGCCTGATCCATTTCCTCGGCACCAGCGAGCGCGTGCCGACGCACATCCGCGACGAGATGCGGTTGTGGGGGCTCTGCAAGGACGAGTTCCAGGACACCGGCGGATGGCCGCACCAGATGTACGTCCGCGAGGCGCGGCGGATGGTGGGCCCGCACGTCGTCACCGAGTCCGACTGCGAGCATAAGAAGGTCGCGGAAGATTCGGTCGGAATGGGCGCGTACAACATGGACTCGCACAACTGCCAGCGGATCGTCACCGAAGGCGTGATCCGGAATGAAGGCGACGTGCAAGTCGGGCCGAAGGCGCCATACCCGATCAGCTACCGGGCGCTCGTGCCGAAGAGGGGCGAGTGTGCCAATCTGCTCGTCCCGGTGTGCTTCTCCAGCAGCCACATCGCCTACGGCTCGGCGCGGATGGAGCCGGTGTTCATGGTGCTGGGACAGTCCGCCGGACTTGCCGCCTGCCAGGTGATCGACCACCGCGCCGCGGTGCAGGATGTTGATTACCCGGCGCTGCGGCAAAAGCTCCTGACGGCAGGTCAGGTGCTGGAGTACACACCGCCCGCGGGCAGCCGGAAATGAACGCCGCGGGAACTTGTTCCCGCGGGCACTCGAACGGTCAGGGGTCCGGCAGTGTGATCAACGGCAGCGCCGTGCCGTTCCGCGCCCGGTAGGTGACGACCAGATCGAGGGCGCTTACCCGCCCATCACGGTCCAGGTCGAACGGACTGGACACGCTTTGACCGCTTGCGAACAGGTGCGACCGGACGGCGCTGAGGTCGAGGGCGGTGACCGCGGCGTTGTTCGGGCTGTCGCCGGTCTCGCCGACGGCGTTTCCGAAATAGAACGTGTCGGCGGTCGTCAGGCCGGTGTGCTCGTTGGGCAGGACGGTGACGCGGAGCCAGGTGTTCTTGATCGCGCCGTCGGCGAAGGTGAGGGTGACGCGGTCGGAGCCGTCGGCGCCGGCGTCGCGGCGGACGGTGACGCTGGTCGGCGGGAGGGCGGGCTGCCATGCGGCAAGCAAATCGGAATCGGTGCCGAGGTTGAGGGCAAAGTCGTCGGCCGTGAGGTCGCCTTCGGGCAGGTTGCGGACGTCGAGCATCACGCCGTTGATGCCTTTGGAATAGCTCGTGTAATTGGCGAAGGTCGCGGGGCCCTGCCCCGGCAGCAGGGCCGCCTTGTCGGCGGCGACGGCATTGTCGTCGCGGGCGTTGGCGGCGGTGCTGCGGCCGTCGAAGGCGGAGTTGTTGTAGAACACGTGCCGCCCGACCACGGCCGGCGGCAGGAGCCGGCGCAGCGTATTGAACGCGTTCAATCGCCCGCCGGTCACCATTTTCCCGGCTAGCCCCGGGAGCTTATCGACGCCGGCGAAGATCGCGTCGTGGACCTCCTGCCACGTCGCATCGGGCTTGAGGGCGAAGGCGAGTGCGGCTACGCCGCTCACCAGCGGCGTGGCCATCGACGTGCCGCTGAAATAGTTGTATTTGCCGGCGCGGATGGTGCTCAGCACCGCAACCCCGGGCGCCGCCAGATCGACCCCGGCGGCGCCGTAATTGGAAAAACTCGCGAGGGCGTCCCGGCTGTCGGTGGCGGCGACGGAGATGACGTTGGGGGCGTCGTGGCCGGCGGGGTAGAAGGCCTTGTCGGGGTCATCGATGTTGACGCCGAACGGGCCGCTCCCGTCCGGGAGCCGCTCGCCGTTGCCCGCGGCCGCGATGAAGAGCATGCCCATGTCGGCGCTGCGCCGGATGGCCGCGTCCATCGCCTCGCTGAAGTCGGCGCCGCCCCAACTGTTGTTGGTCAGCCGGATGTTCACGCCGCGCGACTTCATGTCCATCGCATAGTTCATCGCCTGCACGGCGAAATCGACGCCGCCGAACCCGTCGGCCGACAGGAACCGCAGGGCCATGATCTTGGCGTGCCAGGCGAGGCCGGCGGTGCCGACGCCGTCGTTGGCGGCGGCGGCGAGGATCCCGGCGACGTGGGTGCCGTGGTCGTGGTCGTCCATCGGGTCGCCGTCGAGGTCGGCGAAGTCGGCGCCGTGCACGTCGTCGACGAACCCGTTCTCATCGTCGTCGATCCCGTTGCCGGCGATCTCGAACGGGTTGACCCACATGCTGTTTTTCAATTCGGGGTGGTTGTAGTCGACGCCCGTGTCGATGAGGCCGACGACCACGTCATCGCCGGGAGCCGCGCCCGCCCCGGTCGTCAGGTCCCACGCCTCGGGCGCGTCGATGTCGGCATCCGGCAGGCCGGTCGTGCCGTATACCGAAGTTTGTCCGGTATTGTTCAGGCCATACTGGGCGCCGAAGTCGGGGTCGTCGGGGATGGTGGCCTGTGCCCAGACCGCGAAGTTGGGCTCGACGAAGTCAAAGCCGCGAATTCTTGCCAACGCGGACCGGACGTTCTTGAACTTCGTCGCCGCCGAAGTGTCGATCCGGAAGGTCCCGTCGCCGCCGAGCTGGCGCGCCACCCGCAGCCCCGCCCGGGGCGCCGCCTTGGCGAGTTTCGCGGCCGTCTCGGCGACCTGCTGCTCCCTGGAGCCGCTCACGTGGCGAAACGAAGCCACCCACTGCCCCGGCTCGGCGTAGGTCTCGTGTCCCTTCCACTCGATCTTCTCAAACCCCGCGTCGAGCAGCCGCTGGGCCATGGCAGGGTCGACGCTCAAGAGCAGGCGCGACGGCAGTGCTTCCACCTGCGGCACTGGGGAGCGAAGTCGGCCCCACCGTTTGGATCGGATTCGCATCTCTCACCCAGCCAAAGTCTCACCGACACACGCGACTCCCGCTTCAACGTCGGGAGGCGCAAGTGCTTACGGTCGAAACAATCACGGAGTTCACCGGCACATCACAGGGTATTCTACCCCACGGCTTGCCGGCGGCTTCGACTTGCGCCGCCAGCCACTTAGAATCCCACCCCGTGGCCAATCCGCAGCAACTTCCCCCGGCGGTGATGGCCGAGAACTTCGGCATCGGCCGGCTCGACCGGCACCTGTTCATCTGCCTCGGCCCGGACTGCGTCGACCCCGGCGCAGGCGAGCAGGTCTGGGAGTACCTGAAGAAGCGCCTGAAGGAGCTCAACCTCGCCGGGCCGCAGGGGAACTGTTATCGGACCAAGTGCCAGTGCCTTCGCATCTGCATCGACGGCCCGATCTGCGTGGTCTATCCGGAGGGGACGTGGTACCGGCAGGTGACGGTCGAGAACGCGGAGCGGATCATTCAGGAACACCTGATCGGTGGACGGGTTGTTGAAGACCTGTGCTTCGCCCGCAACCCGCTTTCGAGCCAAGCATGTACGTGAATCGGGCACCGGGCTTCAGGGCATGATTCGGATCTTGCCTCCGACGTACGAGTACCCACTCCGCCTGGGGTAGCCGTAGTACGACGCGTACGGCAGGTAGTCGTCGTGGCGGTTGTAGCGGTAGTAGTCGTAGCGGTGGGTGAAGTAGGCGAAGTCAAGCGCCTCCCCGGCCGCGAGATCGGCGCCGCGGAAGTAGGTCTCGCTGACCAGGCGGGCGACGCGGGCGTCTTCCAGCGCCTGGCGCGCCTTGGCGATGCCGGCGTCCTCGCGGACGTTGCGGTCGAAGTCAGTCCTCAGCGCCGTCACCTTGGCGCTGGCCGCGGCGAGGTCCTCCTGCGCCTTGCGCACGCGCTCGTTGTTGACCAAAGCCTCTCGCTCCAGCGCCCGCGCGTCCGAGCCCACCCGCATCTTCAGCTCGGCGATGGCCACCAGGCCCTCCCGCTCCGCAGCTTCGGCGGCTGGGCTGGATAAAATGAGCTTCAGCCGCGCTGCCCGGTCGTACGTCCGGTCATAAGCGTCGTTCACCGTCTCGCGCCGGTCGACGATCTGGCGGCCGAGGTTCTCCCGCAGCTCCTGCATCGCCTGGTACTTGGAGCTGGCGAGGACGTCCCGCAGCGCCTCGCGCCGGGCGGCCTCGTAGTTCTCGTACGCCCGCTGCTCGGCCGCCTGCGCCTCGCGCAGCTCCGCCGACGTTTCGAATGACTGCTTCGCCCGCCGCACCGCCCCCGATAGCGCCGACTCCGCCCGTCGGAACATCGCCCGCGCCGCCGCTGCCTTGGCGTTGGCGACGACCGCGTCGTGAATCTCGGCGGAAGGAAAATCATACGGCCCGGCGGCATATCCCTCGTCCCGGACCGGGGCACGGAACCAGTCGTCGTCATTGGCCCGGCGGCGATCGACTTCGCGCGTGGCGGGGGCGCGGTCGGCCTCGTCGGCAAACACCTCGGCGTCGCCGTCACGCTGCACCAGCCGCTCCCGCGCTCCCGCCGGCAACGCAAACACGCCCAGATAAACGAACCCGGCCGAGACCAACGCGGCCGACGTCAAGCAGCGGGGGAAGGCCATGGAAACCTCCGTGGTGTGAACCCCAGTGTGGGCAATCAGCTTCGGCGCCGGCGCGCCGCGGGGCGTGGCGGACGGAGTGCGTCACCGATCACCGAACCGGCTACGCCACCGTCCACCTGCGCCGGCCGTCACGAATTCTAACTCATTGGGGCCCCGATAAACACGGAAAATCTTGCCGGTTTTGCGGCCATGGTCCTACGGAATCTCGGTATCGGATCAACTGCGGCTACGGCGTGGACGACCCGCAGTTCCGCCGGACGATGGGCAACCTGCTGGGGCCGCCTCTCGTTGACGGCAACGCGACGTCGACGCTGCTCAACGGGGACTGCATCTTTCCCGCGATGCTGGAGGCGGTACGCTCCAACCGCAAGACCATCAACTTCGAAACCTTCGTCTACTGGTCCGGCCGAGTCGGCGACGAGTTCGCCTCGGCCCTCGCCGAGCGGGCGGCGCACGGCGTGAAGGTCCGCGTGATGATCGACAGCATCGGCTCCGACCGGATCGACCCCCGCCAGATCAAGCGGATGACCGACGCCGCAGCTCCCCCGACAACGGCAGCGAGTCGATGCAGTTGATGTACCTGCTGTCGATGGCGGCGGCCCGGAAGAACCTCCGGCTGGCGACCGCCTACTTCGTTCCCGACAAGCTGACGGTGCGGGCGCTGATCGCGGCGCGGCGGCGGGGCGTCCGCGCGCAGGTCATCGTGCCCGGCAGCCGCATCGACGTGAAGATCGTGCGCCACGCTTCCCGCGCCCGCTGGGGAAAACTGCTTCGCGCGGGCGTCGAGATCTACGAATACCGGCCGACGATGTTCCACTGCAAACAGATGATCGTGGACGACCTGTGGGTGTCGATCGGCTCGGCGAACCTCGACAACCTGTCCTTCCGCGTGAACGACGAGGCCAATCTCAACGTGATGGACCGCGACTTCGCGGCGGAACAGATCCGCGTCTTCGAACAGGACCTCGCCCGCTCCAAGCCCACGACCTACGAGCAGTGGCGCCGCCGCCCGCCAGGGGAGAAGCGGATCGACCAGTTGGCGTCGCCGTTTCAGGGGCTGATGTAGGTGCCATGATTGAGCCACGGCCTTTTTTCGCGCCGAACGGTATAATTCCGGCCGGCCATGCACGATCGCATCGAGATCAACGCGCATATTCATCACGGCAAGCCGGTGATCAAGGGCACGCGCGTGCCGGTAACCCGGATTTTGGCCGAAGTTGCCGCGGGCACGAGTTTCGAGAAGATTCAGGAACAGTACGACGTCACGGCCCAGGACATCCGCGCGGCCGTCTCGTTCGCAAACGACCTAGTGGAACAGCAGGCGTTTATCGCGACATCGCCCGGTGGCCAAGAGTGATGAATGCGATTCCTGATTGACGCGGATCTGCCGCGCGACACCGCCGCCTTGCTGGTCTCTTACGGACACGTCGCGATTGACGTCCGGGACATCGGCATGCGCAGGGCGGAGGACCCGGAGATAGCCAATTACGCCAAACAAAATGGACTCTGCATCCTGACTGGGGACTGGGGGTTTTCCGACGTCCGAGTTTATCCTCCGCAGGACTATGCCGGCATCGCGGTCCTCGGACTTCCCGCCCGCGCCACAGGGAGCCAGTTGCTTCAAGTACTGCGGGTGTTGCTCGAGCGGCCGGACGTGATCTCACTTCTCCCAGGCAGACTGGCGATCGTTGAATCCAACCGCGTTCGGCTGCGCCCGCGCCCCCGCCCGTAATAGATCAAGCAGCAGTTTTGTAGTCGGAACATCAACGGGAATCGCTATGAATAGCCAGCCGAGGTATTGCGCTGGCGCGCCAGCGCGCGGGCAACGGAGGAGGTGAGATTCGAACTCACGGGACCCTTGCGGGCCCACCGGTTTTCAAGACCGGCGCATTCGGCCACTCTGCCACTCCTCCGGGGGTGTGGGAATCGTAGTCGGCACAGGAAAGAGCGTCAAAAGCGTTGAAGTTTCAGGGGTTTGTCCAGCCGCGGGCGGCCGCGCCGACTTGGTCCGATCACCCTACCGGCCGGGCCCGTGGGTTTGCGATGGGTCGGCGAGGTTCTCGTGGTAGACGGGCAGGCGGATCGTGAACGTCGTGCCCTCGCCGGGGGCGCTGCGCACGCCGATCGAGCCTTCGTGCTCGTCGACGATTTTTTTCGCCACGGCCAGGCCCAGGCCCGTGCCGCGGTTGCCCTTGGTGGAGTGGAACAGCTCGAACATGTGCCGCATCATGCTCGGCGGAATGCCGGAGCCGTTGTCGATCACCTCCATCACCGCCTGGCGGTTCTCCGCGTCGTAGCGGGCCTCGATGCGGATGAGCCCACCGTGCTGCGGCTGCACCGCGTCCAGCGCGTTGCTCAGCAGGTTCATGAGCACCTGGTGCATCCCCTCCGGGTCCATCGGCACCGCCGGCATCGCCTCGTCCACGTCGGCGACGACCATCGCGCCGCGCTCGTTGGCGGTGGCGGAGACCAGCTCGAGGCACTCGTTGACGATGGTCCGCGGGTTGACCATCTCCAGCCGCGGCTCCCGCGGGCGGCTGTAGGCGAGGAGATTGAGCGTGAGGTTGTAGATCTTGCTGAGGTTGCGGTCGACGATCCGCCAGCCCTTGGTCGCCTGCGGCAGGTTGCTCGACTTGAACCCCATCTCGACCACGTCGGCTCCGCCGCGCAGCGCCTGGAGGATGTTCTTGATCGAGTGGGACAAGGCGGCGGTCGTCTCGCCGACGCCGGCGAGCCGCTCGGCCGGCAGGCCCTGCTGATACAGCTTCGCGTTCTGCACCGCCATGCCCGCCTGGAGGCCGATGGCGGTGAGCAGGCGGAGCTGGTCGGGCGAGTAGGTGTAGTTCTTGACCGAGCTGTCGATGTAGATGACGCCGATCACGTCATCGCCCCCGGGCTTGCCGTTGAGCTTGCGGGCCTTGATCGGGACGCACAGGGCCGAGCGGATGCCGAGGTTGTGCACGCTCTTGCCCTTGCTGAACCGCTGGTCGGCCATCGCGTTGCTCGAGAGCACGCCTTCGGCGTTCTGGATGACGTGGTTGATGATCGTGCGCGAGGCGTGAATCTTCGGGGTGACCGGCGCGACGGATCCGTTGGACTCGGCCTCGACGGAGATGGAAATGGGACCGGTGCCCTGGGGCTGCGCCTGGGCCTGGCTTTGCGCCCGCTTGGGCGAGGCCTCGTCGTCGTCGCGGGTGCGGACGACCTTGGGGATCAGCTCGTTGGTCTTCGCGTCCATCAGGAGGATGATCCCGCGGTCGGCCTGGACGTGCTCGAAGACCAGGTCCATGACGACTTCGAGGACCTGCTCGATGTCGAAGCTGCTGCCCAGCGCCGCCCCGAGCTGGTAAAGCAGCTTGAGGTTGGTCATCGCCGCGGCCGCGGGCTCGGGGACGGCCAGGACCATCGAATCATCACTCGCCGGGACGGCGTGCATGATCGCACTGTCCATCCCGCTCTCTTCGCCGCTCAGGCGCACGACCCCTGCGGCCGTTCGCGACACGCCCGGCTGCGAGCCGAAGACCATCAGCGTGCGGCCTACGCGAATCTGGTCGCCCAGCTTCAGCCCCTGCCGCCCGACGATCCGAACGCCGTTGACGTAGCTCCCGTTGGAGCTGCCCAGGTCCTTCAGGACCCACTCGCCGTTCTCGGGAATGAGTTCGCAGTGGCGGCGGCTGACGGTGTTGTCGGTGAGGGGGAGCTGGCGGCTCTCGCGGCCGACAAGGGCGGTGCTGTCCGGCAACTCGAAGCGCCGGCCCTTGTCCGGACCCTGTAAGACCAGCAGTGTAAGCACGCGGCGACCCTACGCGATGAGGCCGAATGACCAAGCTTGGTCATTGGTCATTTTCTCCGTGACGCCCTTTTCAACTCGGGTGGTGGATTCGGCAACGGCTCCTCCACCATGACCACGTTATTATACCACAGCAGCGTCCCCTTCGCCTGCTCCAACTGGGCGATCGCGGTGTTGTAAAGCGTGACGGCGGCGGCCTCTTCGGCGGCGGCGCGGGCCAGACGCTCCTGGGCGTCGAGCTGCAATTGCACGAACTCCGGCGTCAGCGGCTGGTCCGCCTCCACGAGCTGCTGAATGCCCAACAAACTGTCCTCCGCCTGGAACCGCGCCAGCCGCCGCCGCCCGATCTCCTGCCACGACGTGTTCACTTCCCGCAGCGCGGACTTCACGTCGACCTGCACCGTGTCGACGAGGTTGGCGTACTGCTCCATCGCCTGAAGGCGCTGGAGCTCCACGCGGCGGTAGATCGCCCGGGCGGCGCGGTTCCCGAGGGGTACTTCCAGCTCCAGCGCCAGTGATGAGCTGAGGTTGTCCCACTGCCGCTCATCTTTCAGCGCCTGGCCCACGTTGATGCCGATTCCGGAAATGGTGAGCGATCCGGTAAAATTCAACTGCGGCAGCAGGTTGTTCCGCGCCACCTCCTGCGTGATCTCGGCGGTGCGGATGCGGAGGATCTGCTGGCCGAGCTCCAGGCGGAAGTCGAGCGCCGTGTCGATCAGGTCGCGGAGCTGGAAGTCGATCCGGTCGATGATGGGAGAATCCGCCGGCAGGATGATCTCCGGTCCGGCCGGCAAGAAGTCAGGGTCGTTCATGAACTTCTTGAGCTGGTCCGAGAGGGTCCCGACGCGCGACTTCGCCCGCACGAGCACTGCGCGCTGCGACTCGACGAACGTCCCCGCCTGCGTGACTTGGATGCGCGACACGTCCAAGCCAGCGTCGAACCGGTTTTTGAGGATCGTGTAGGTCTGGAGTGAGCGGTCGAGCAGGTCCTGCTGGATCGCCACCTCGCGCTCCGCCTGCACGAGCTGCCAGTAGCTGCGCTCGGCCTCGAAGAGCTGCTGCTCGAGCGTCTTGCGGAACTCGAGGAGGCTGATGCGACGGTTGTTGCGCGAGATGACGATGCGGGCGCGGTTGACTTCCGTGCCGAAGTCGCGCAGCAGCGGCTGGGTGAGCTTGAGCTGGAGCTCGTCAAGGTAATACGGGCTGACCGCGGGGGTGGTGGAGCCGGGCGGCGTCGTCTGCTGGATCTGCTGAACCTTATAGTTGTATTCCGCCTGCGCGCCGGTCGGGAGCAATTGCCGAATGCCGGCTTGCCCGGAGAGCGTGCGGAACTCGCGCGGCGGCTCGTTGGGATCGATCGTGGTGCCGGGGGTGGGCGACAGAAGGCGCTGCACCTCGTAGGTGCCGTTGAGGAAGAACGACGGGTCGAACCGGGCGTCGGCCTCGATCTGGCGCGTCTCTTCGATCGAGGGCTCGTAGCCGGCGACCCGGGCCTCCTTGTTGTGGGCGGCGACGCGCTGGATGATCTCCTGGAGCGGCAGCCGGACGATCGGCGCGTCCGCCGGGACCGGCCCGCCGGCGGGCTTGTCGGTGTTCGGCCACTCCAGCGTGGTCGGCAGCGTGGAACCGGTTCTCAGCGCGCCTCCGGTCGGCTCGCCGACCATCGACCCGCGCGTCCGCGAGAGGGTGCGCGGGTCGAACGGCCGAACGTCCGGCGCGCACCCGCCGACCACCCCGGCAAGGCCCAGACCCATGACACCGGCGAGGACGGCCTTGGCAAGGGAGGCTGTCAGAGCTCTCGATGCCTTCCGATTCCGTGCCGCCGGCCGTCCGTCCCGGGACCGTTCGCCGTGATGCCTGGGTCGCACGCCGCTCTTGTTCATGAAGCTCTCCGTCCGTCCGTGGTGCGTTCTAACTCAAGTTGGGCGGGCATTATAGGAGTGCCCGGATTGAACTCAAAAGGGCGGCGGCGGCGAAGACAAGCAGCACCAAACCGCCCAGTGCATCGGCGGCGGCGAGCCACCAGTTGCGCCGGTATCTCCCGGCCAGTGCGAGGACTGCGGAGAAAAAGACCACCCAGGCGATGGTTCCGATAAACACGCCGGCGCACACCCACGGCAGATCGTGCGCCAGGTCGTCCGCCACCGACCCCACCAGCGCCGGCACCGCGACGAACCAGAAACCGAGCGTCATCGGGT
>Ga0066710_100005660_pt1 | contig 11459 bp, 7 predicted proteins | sample GraSoiAngelo_159_FD_79666 | JGI IMG/M metagenome (GOLD analysis project Ga0066710, IMG submission 79666) | Grasslands soil microbial communities from the Angelo Coastal Reserve, California, USA - 14_1009_16_40cm | ecosystem: Environmental > Terrestrial > Soil > Grasslands | place: USA... | reverse complement strand
TCGTTTGTTGCAACAGCCGGGCTTATTAAAATAAAGATGAGCAGCACTGCCAGCCATATACTATAGCTTGCGCGAAGTTTGTTTCTCCCCAGGATTGCTAACGTAATAAAAGCAATTGTTGCAGATAAGTCAAGCACATTGTGGACCTCACTAAACGAACCAAAAGGTTGATACCAGAATATACTGGCGAGCGACAGGAATATTCCTTGCCATGGCCAGGTTGTATGTCGGCCCCAATGACTTTGAACCGCTACAAAATCGAGAGGATTACCTGAAATATGCCAGCAATAGATGGCGTAAAGCAACGTACCCAGTGGAATGAGCAAGACAGGTAATACTCTAAGTAGCATTTTTTGTCGGGAGGCAGTGATGCTATCACGCGAAAGCCAAAGTTCGGCGATGAAAGGAACAACGAGTAGAATGCCTGGTGAACGTGTTAAAGAAGCCAAAAATCCAAAGAGACCTGCTAACCACCAGCGTTGACGCCGGAGGGCAAGAAAGATGCTTGTAGATAGTAAGAGAAACAATGGCTCGTTATACGGTGCGAAGAAGAAAAAGGCTGTAGGGAATATGCAGAGATAGAGTAGTGTGCGCCGTCCAACCAGGTCTCCTCCGGCATCTGCTGCAAGTTGGTAAAGTACGAATAATGCCCCCAGCAGTGTGCCATTGCTGATAAGCGTGCCAACCAGTAAGTAGCTCCAATTGCCCAGAATGTGGGCTATTGCTGCTATAAGTAAGGGAAAGAGGGGAAAAAAAGCAACATCATATGGTGTTTGATAGCCAAATTGAGCAATTCTCACATAATTAGCTGCATCCCAGTGATTCCAGGATGCTAACAATGCCAATGTGTTTACTGGTGCGGTTGAATATTTGGGTGCTGTAAGTAGGATATAGGCGACGTATGTCACCATAACCAAAATCAGCCGGGTGGTCACGAATAGCAAGATAATGTCTCGAGCGGGGGCGCGTTTCATAGTTTTATATCACCTGCCAAACTGAGTCGCTACCGAATACCGCGACACGCCGTAGCTCAGGGTTTGACTCGGCTTGCGCCAGGATGGATTTCGCTATAGTTGGGCTATAGAATTGAAGATGTAGCACGACATATTGAATATGATACTGTTTCAAAATGGACAAACTAGACCTCGATGGGAAGTTCAAGAGCACCATTGACATATCAAAAGTTAACAATGGCCGATAGCCACTCCATCCGTTCGCTATGGGGTGAGAGTGATAGATAGCATAGTAGTCATACCAGGCTTCGTTCATCGATACAAAGTTTCTATCTACAGAAGCTATAGGTATCTCAACAATGGGTTGCTGATCTCCGTGCGTAGTAAGCCACTGATAGACCGCGGGAATAGCGTTCCCAGTTGGCACTTGCGTCACAGGCAAATATGCTGGTATGGCTTCCAGCAAGATAGCGCAAGGAATCAAGATGAGTAAACACTGGATCGCGATTCTCCTGAAGATATGGGACGCGATAAATCGGCTCCCTACACGACGAGGTGTCTGTTCTGTAGCTTGTATCTTTTCCCTTCGTGTAATGGCGTTGGACGCGATAAATCGGGTCCCTACCCTGTTCTGAAACCAGGCTATCGCGTATGCTGACAAGAGCGCGAGCATGATTAATAATAAGCCGATCAGTCGAGCGGGAACACGCAGGCCTGCGAATCCTGGTAGTACAAAGTACGCAACTATCCAGGGCATGGGAATGTTTGGAGGGATGGCTGGTAATGGTGCCTCGCTCAGGAACCTCGATGGGGCATAAGAATATGGTGATCCGCTGGGCGTAGAGTAATGCAGCATCGGACCAAACGCGAAAAGTAATATTAAGACTCCAGTCCACACATATGGACGTAGTGAAGATTGTTTCTGCCTAAATACGAGGATTACTCCTGCTATCGCCAGAGTCATAGTTGCCAACCCCAGGAATAGGTAGTGTTCGCTATCAATTGGAAGCGCCATACCATTGAAATAGTTTGTGCCGTATAGCCAGTTGAATGGTACAGCAAAACCAAAATCATTAATTGTAGCAGCGTACTTTGCTGTTTGATCCAACGAACGTGAGAAACCCTGGCTCAGTGATGTAAGATATGGCGCCATAAGAAAACCAAGGAAGACACACATTATCGTCAGAACAATGATAGGTCTCACTCCACGGATGACGATATCTTTAAGATATGCACCTTTTCTAAAACGAAGCTGAGTTACAAATGGTTTCGCATAACGGATAAGAACAAATGCAAGCAACGCATAGCTCAGGAAAATCCCATAATAAATGCTACTCAATAGTTGTAGGAGATAGAATAGGGCAAAGAGAATCCAGTAACGCCAGCGTCCCTGTTGCAGTGAGAGATCAAGAGATAAAAATGCTAATGGCATCCACTCGCCAGCTATAACATGGATATGATCGATTTGTCCTAATCGGTAGGGTGCGAAGGCGTAGATCAACGCAGCCACAAATGCTGCGAAAGACTTGCCTGTATAGTGGCGCGCCATGATGTACATATTGATACCGCAGAGAAGAAATGTTAAGTAGAAAGTAATATTATACGCTAGCACCGGGTTATGTGAGATCAGATAGAACGGCGCGAAAAGAATAGTCTCACCTAGAAGGTTTTCGGAAAAAGACAATGAAAGGTTGTTGGGATAAAGGATTTGTGCTTGCCACAGATGTGTAGGTGCATGAAGTAATGTCGTCGTATCCTAGGAAAGTGTCCACATATTGAGTAATGGATCCCACCACTCCCCTGCTACTTCGCCTGTGAGTTTAGGAGTATAGTGCAAAGCCACGGCTACTACCAGTCCTACTAAGGCCAGCAGAAACAGTGCATCTCTCCAATTCCATCTCTGGTTCAATTTGGGGATTTCACGCTCTTCAAGATTTGCTTTCTGGTCGTTCTTTTTATCTATTATTATTGCTGTCGATGCATCGGCGAGAGAGTCAGTCGATTCGGTATTCATGGTCTAATTAAGATACCTCCATCAGGTAATTGTAGAGGGGTTTTGTGCCAGAATATAACAGTATATAGTATTTCCACCCATGATCATATGAACGACATGCGTCCTCCATTGTGAGGGAATGGCGTAGCCTCGTTGAATTAAGTGCATAGGCCAAATAAGATAATCAAACGGAAAGCTGGCGCTTGTGGGTGGTACCTCGCTGAATGACAATCTTCCCTGAATATCACGATTGTAACTTTGCCACGAAATACTTTTGTCACTAGGGTCGAGTATTTCACTTGGATCGAGTGTGCCTGGCAGAGCTACGGTTCCTACCTTGCCAGCTATATGAGTATGGGCTACTAACCAGAGGCCGGCTTCACGATAGGCAGGATACGCCACCTGTAATACCGAGTTTTCACTGCTGAACACTTCACTGGTATAGCCCTCCGCAGCATAGACCGTTGTCAAGCCGAGGAGATGTGGTCCTATAAAAAATGCACTGAGAATTGCCGTTATAATTGCCGTGCGTGCTAATGGACGTTTGGTGCGCTGCTTGCCTGGTACAACAGTGTTTGTGGATGCTGGTTCTTTCACTTCTCCTGTTTCAGTCTTTGTGGCGTTACGTCGAAAGCGTATTTCATAGCTATAACGCAGAAGTGTGGCAATGCCATATGCCCCTGCCAGCGCTATAGGCGGAGCCAGGGGTAAAAGGTAATGAGTGCCAACAACAATGTTTAGAAGGCTAAACGTGCTCATTATTGAGATGAGCCAGATGCATAGAAATGCAATACTGGTTATCTCTGCGATTGGTAGTTTCGCTCTGTTCAACTGGAAGCGCACCAGTTGTGATAAGCCGACTATGAGAAAAAATAGCGCGGGCATTGTGACAAAGATACTAAGCTTCGCAAAGACAATGTAGAGCACCGCCCAATGGGGAATGTGTCCTCCGTACTGACCAGCGAGAAATGTCAGGTGTCCTGTTATTGAATGACGCCACTCGAAGTGCACGCTTTGCCGCAGGAGACTGTATGGTTGTCGCCAGATGGCAGGGTCAGCGATGAAGAATGTCACAGGTATCAGGAAGAGAGCAGTTAACCACCATTTCCATGGTAACGGTGGTCGCTGCTCGACTTTCAACCTGGGGCGGATAGCGACGAAATAATATGCCGTAAATAAGATCATGCCAGGCATGGCCAGGATCGCTGTATACTTGCTTGCCACTCCCAAACCCAGCAACATCGCTGAAAGCAGGTACAAACGTGGTTGCCGGATTGCAGGCCAGAGTACGAGATAGGCTATGGTAATCAGTGTCGTCATTGTCATATCGAGATAAGCAAGTGCACTGAAATATACCAGCCAGGGACTGAGGGCGAGACAGAGTGCTGCAAGGAGGGCGACCAGGCGACCAAATGGTGCGCGCCCGAGCCAGTAGATGACCATGATCAGCGCTGTTCCGCTTAGTAAGCTGGGGATGCGTGCGGCAAACAAGTCACTCAAATGGCTACCCAGGTGGGCGTTGAGAAAGAGAGATAGACCAATCAGTAGTTTTACCACGGGGGGATGCTCATAATTAAATGCCCACTGACTTGCTGTAATCTGAAGATGGAGTAAAAGTGGAAAATATGCTTTTCCACCCATAATGTAGATAATTTCATCCGTAACCAGGTCAAGTTGATGCGCGAGAATGATGCGTGGAATCAGGGCAACGAGTATCAGCCCGGGCAAAATAATCCCCTCAATGAACGAGTGTGAGGCTCGATTCGAGAGGGTTTCTGCATGGGTTTGTGGAGGTATCTTAGTCTTTCTGTTATTTGTCAGGTGGAAATCTTCGCCTACGGTATCAGTATTCATATTCATCCACACTTTCAAACTCATGTATACATTCATTTCCTATACGAAACCGTTGGCAAGTATATCATACTGCTTGTATGTTAGTCGAGTAAGCTAGTACTGCTTCTCTTTTTGTACGGGAGTGAGGAATTACAATAGAATACATGCAAAAGATGAAAAAGTGTACCGTAGAACAAGACACTTGCTATCTCAACAGCGCAATCAACTCGCTTTATTGATTGCAAGAAAACAGTGGCAAAGGTTTACAACTCCTGCCACTGCTTTCTCACTGTTTCCATGCAGGCCTTACTCGGCCAGCAGTTCCTCAATTTTGGCCTCGATGGTCCTTGCCGTTGGATAAAAGGCGGTTTCCTCGGGTGCATTGTAGGGAGCGGCGGGAGCCTTGAGAGCGGAGATAAAGGCGGGTGTGGCATCCAGGTCATAGAAGCAATTCTGTACGATCCAAGAATGTATGTGGCGTCCAAAACTGGTCAGGTCACTTTCCTCCGTTACTACTATAACGCGGTTTGCTTCGTGCACTGCCGTTGCTACAGTCTCCTCATCGAATGGGGCAAGTGTACGAAGATCGACAACCTCAATCGCTCCACCTGAACTGTTAATGCTATCGGCGGCAGCAGTACAGGCCTCTAGAACCATCGTACCCCAGCAAATGATGGCGACGCTGGTGGGACCTTCACCAATACGAAGACGACGAGCCTTGACCAGCGGCAAAGTGTAATAACCATCGGGCACATTCCAATATTGTGCCATTGCCGCAATAACAATGCCATTACTATCCTTGGGTGGCTCAGAGCGATAGAGACGTCCGCGTTCCAGGAAGGCAACGGGTGACTGTGATCGTGCTGCTTCAAGCAAGAGGCCTTTAGCATCAAAAGGTGTGGCCGGGCAGATGGTGATCATGCCAGGTATCGATGTAAACCATTGTTCGCCAGCGTTGGAGTGACCAAAGGCGCCACCGCCGGCGGTACTGCTTGAGATCGGACCTCCGCCTCCACTACCAGTTTTGGTGCGCAGTAGAAGGGGAACACTCCAGTCCCCATAGCTCTGGTATAAAACACGCGCTGCCATGCGTATTGTCTGAGCCGCCGATTGGTGGTAGTCAACAAATTGAATTTCAGCACAGCGTGCTTTCCCATCGATCATGCCTGAACCTGCGACAGTACCGACGATAAGCTGTTCGTTTAGCGGACTATTGATAGCACGTCCCGGAAAATTGGTGACTAGAGTGGCAGTTGCGCCAAAGACACCGCCTTTTGGGCTACCCACATCTTGTCCATAGACAAAGAAACCGGGGTCGCGTTGCGCCAATTCTGCCAGGGCTTCGTTAATGGCGCCCAACATAGTTGTCTGTCGTTTTGCTCCACGTGGAGTATTTTCTTGCCATTGTGGGATGTGAATGACATGATGTAACACACGCTCTGCTGTAGGCTCAGGCTCCTGAAGAACTTGATTTTCGGCACGTTCCAGTTCTGCGCGAGCCACTTTATACATACGTTCAAAATCAGCTTCCTGGAGATATCCTTGAGCAACGAGCCAGCGGGCAAAATTTTTTACGGGGTCTTTCGTAACGGTGGTTAGCTCGATCTCTTCTTTGGTGCGATAGGTTTTGATGTCGGTGCTACTAGAGTGTGCATCAAGTAAACCCATACGCAGGTGCATCAATACAGGGCCTTGCCCTGAACGAATATGGCTGACGAAACGGCAGGTTGCTTCATACGTTGCCACGGCATCCGTGCCATCAACTTCATCTGCGTAAATACCGCCTCCTCTGGCCCATGCAACAAGATTTCCACCCCATTGAATGGTAGAGGGGGTAGTAATCGCCCAACCATTATCCTCAACAATGATCAGTACCGGTAGTTGGTGAACAGCAGCCTGGCGAAAAAGGACATTGAAATCGTTTGTTGCTACTCCTCCAACACCCACAGTGTATACGATCAGTTCGTTGCTCTGATGTAGTTGCAGTGAGAAGCCAACCCCCCCTGCGAAAGACGCAAGTGCGGCCACTTCGCTGAACGTAGGGAGAATGCGGTAGCGTTTGCTACTATAGTGTGAGGGCATGTTACGACCTGCACCCATTGGTCCGGTGGTGCGCGAATACGCTTCGCGCAACGGCCCGTAAATATCGCCTGTACGTTGCAACCATGCGGCCAGGTCGCGATAATAGAGTGAGAGCCAGTCATTTTCGTCAAGGGCTGCTACTACAGCCGCCATACTTTCATGTCCAGCACATCCAATATAGAAAGGGAATTTGCCTTGTGTTTTGCGGATTTTGAGGAGATCGTTGGTTGCTCGTGCCATTACCATAGTACGATATAAAGCGATGTAATCGAGAGGCTGTGCTATAGAACTAGTTTCCGTCGTGCGAGTATTGATCGTCATGCTGTTTGTGCCTCCTAGGTCCTCGTTGACGTTACAGGCCTATGTTTATATGCTTTTGCGAGTGTATTATAGAATCCTTGTTTATGAATTGCAATATTGGCTGAAAAGCAGGATCGTTAACGAGAGTTGTTGCCGATGTTCCTCTATGGGCATATAATAGCGGGAGAAAATTATCTAATAAGGTATACCTGGCGATAGAAGGATTCTGGTGATAATTCATTGGAGAGAAGCACTCCATCTCTAACTTCCTCATTGATGCGAGATCTTTATAGTCGTATGCTCTTGACGCGCATAGTAGATAATTGCGCGCGTCAATTGCATCAACGCGAACGGAATTGTATCGTTCCAACCTGTCGTGGCCGCGAAGCAGCACAGGTAGGTAGCGCTATATGTATAGAGGTAGGTACGGATTTTACTCTGCCCTACTATCGTGACCTCGGAGTTGTCCTGACTATAGGTATGACACCATACGAAGTATTACGGACACATGTACAATTTGTTCAGATTGCCGCGAGACCAGTAGGCGAGAAACAACCATCAATACAGCAGACAAAGCTTTCTCTGAATAACATGCAGCCAGTACCGTATTGGGGCTACTCTAAACATAATATGGTGGCAGGACCAGTTCCAGTCTCGACGCAAATACTGCATGCCGCCGGCATCGCTTTTGCTTGTAAATTACGTAAAGGAACCGCAGTAACAGTAGCATACTGTGGAGATGGGGCTAATGCAGAGCCGGATTTCCTTGAAGGGATCACCTTTGCTGCACAACACCAACTACCAGCGGTATTTGTCTATGAACAAGACAGTGCATCTGCATCTTTACAAGCTTTGCCCATGCCTGCCGGTCTTGAATATCAGGCAGTAGACGGGGAGGATGTTATCGCAGTGTATACCGCAATGCAAGCAGCAATGCAGCATGCACGTGAAGGGCAGGGCCCGGTTCTTTTAGAGCTGAGTGTTCATTGTCAATTGTCTGATAGATTGCTTACGGATGAAGAATCTCTGAAAGACCCCCTGTATAACTGCCAGAGATATATGCAACAGAGGAATATGTGGGATGGTGTGTGGGCAGCACAACTCAGTACTCGTTTAAACGAAGATGTTGAGCAGGCGATGCAAGATGCTTTACAGAGCGAGCAAAAAAATGAGCGAGGGGAATGATATGCATCAACCTTTGTTGAACAGTATCCTCTATGGCGCAGACTATAACCCTGAACAGTGGTCCGAAGAGGTCTGGCTCGAGGATATGCGCTTGATGAAACTGGCATATGTCAATATGGTCTCAATTAATATATTTTCATGGGCCACTCTTGAGCCACATCCAGGCATTTATCACTTTGACAAATTAGACCGTATTATGGATATGTTGGCCAAGCATGGGATTGCTGCTGACCTCGCGACCGCGACAGCTTCGCCACCTACCTGGATGAGCCGCCTCTATCCCGACATGTTACCGGTGACGCGCAGTGGGGCACGCCTGAGCCATGGATCGCGCAACCACTTTTGCCCTAATAGCAGCGACTATCATCGCAAGTCTGCTGAGCTAGTGCAGCGACTGGCGGAGCGGTATCGTACACATCCAAGATTGAGGATGTGGCATGTGAACAATGAGTTTGGCTGTGACACGCGGAGTTGTTATTGTGACGCTTGTGCAGCCACTTTTCGGCTCTGGCTGCAGGCCCGTTAACAATCACTGGAAAGCTTGAATTTTGCCTGGGGTACGGACTTCTGGAGCCAGCGCTACTATGGTTGGGAAGATATCTTGCCACCTAGAATTTCGCCTGCACAGAACAACCCTGGACAGTGTCTCGATTATCAACGCTTTATGTCGGATTCATTACTCGCCTGTTATCTAGGCGAGGCAGATATTTTGCGAGAGTTGACACCAACTATCCCTATCACCACCAATTTGATGGTTGCTTTTAAGCCGGCGAATTATTTCTCCTGGGCGCCTCACCTGGATATTATCTCCTTTGATAACTATCCCGCTATCTCGACTCCCCCCTGGGAGACAGCACTCACCCATGATTTGATGCGATCACTTAAGGGAGGGCAACCACACCTTGTGATGGAGCAGACGCCCAGTCAATTGAACTGGATGCCGCAGAATCCTCATAAGCGCCCTGGGGATATTCGTTTGCAAAGCCACCAGGCAGTGGCACATGGCGCGGATGGTGTGCTGTATTTTCAATGGCGTCAATCAAAAGCAGGAGCGGAAAAGTTTCATAGCGCTTTCGTGTCCCATGAAGGTAGTGAGCACATCCGCATCTTTCAACAGGCAGCACGCATTGGCGCTGAGCTACAGCGGCTCTCACCTGGAGTCGTTGGATCGCGTATTTCTGCCCAGGTAGCCATCCTGATGGATTGGCACAACTGGTGGGATGTCGAATATTTGCCAGGACCTAGTGATCGTTTGCGCTATTGGGAGCAGATAAAATGCTATTATCATGCCTTACATGATCTCAATGTTGCCATCGATGTGATCTCCCCTGATAGTGACCTGAGCCAATACCGCCTGGTTGTGGCTCCACTGCTGCATATGCTTCGTCCTGGGGTTGCACAGAACCTGGAGCAATTCGTCGCGAGTGGCGGTGTATTCCTCACCACTTTCTTTAGCGGCATTGTGGATGAAAACGACCACGTCTTCCTGGGAGGATATCCCGCCCCGTTGCGTAAACTGCTGGGGATACATGTCGAGGAATTTGATCCTCTGACGAAGGATATGACCAACCAGGTGGTGGTTAAGAAGGGTATAATAAAGGGGAGGTACAACTGCACACTCTGGGGCGAACTGATACATCTTGAGGGGGCAACTGCCCTCGGTGTATTTGCCAGCGATTACTATGCCAATGGTCCTGCTCTCACTGTCAATCGTTTTGGAGAGGGCAAGGCTTATTACCTGGCTACACAAGGCAGTGATGAACTGCTTGCAACTCTGGCGCGTTTGTTGTGCGAGGAAGCGAATGTATCGCCACTATTAGCGGTTCCCAATGGTGTAGAAGTTACTCGACGTGTGCGAGCAGATGGACAGAGTGTCTATTTCTTGCTCAATCACAATGAGACGGCTCAGACAGTAACATTACCTGCTGGTTCGTGTATCTCGTTACTCGATGGAAGAGAATTGCAGGGCAGTCTGGAAATAGATGCTAGGGATGTAGTTGTACTCTTGACACATGCGTTTTAAGTAACGACTAACAGAGGATAAGAGAGGTGTCGCGATGACAGAACTCTATGTTGCGACGGGAGATGCAATTGCTCACATTACACAGCAGGGTGAAGAGTGGTACACCAGGATAACGCTGAAGGATAGTGGTGTACAATGCCTGGCACTCGATCCCCATCATCCTGGGACGCTCTATGCTGGATCACATGGTAAAGGCGTTTTCAAAAGCGTTGACGGTGGTGTTCATTGGGAGGATGTGCACTTGCCACAGCAGGATGTTTTCTCTCTGGCCGTGAGTCCCGCAGATGGAATGGTCTATGCTGGTTGTGAACCGAGTATGCTCTTTCGTAGTAAGGATGGCGGGCAGACATGGGAAGAATTGTCGACATTGCGCAGCATTCCTTCGGCGCCGACATGGAGTTTTCCTCCGCGTCCCTGGACCTCACATGTGCGCTGGATTGCGCCTAGTCCCCATGATGCCGCTGTGTTACTGGTTGGCATCGAACTTGGTGGCCTGATGTATAGCAGTGACGGTGGACAAAGTTGGGCCGATCACCGTCCAAATGCGCAGCGCGATGTTCATGCGCTAGCCTGGCATCCACGTGTACCACAACGTGCATACGAGGCAGGTGGAGGTGGTACTGCCTGGAGCCGCGATGGTGGACAATCGTGGCAGCGCGCCGATACTGGCCGTGATAGGCATTATACGTGGGGTCTGGCGGTTAGTTATGACGATCCTGATTGCTGGTATATCTCTGCATGTCCAGGCCCTCGCGAGGCACATAATCCCAGGGGCAATGCGCAAGCGTATATCTATCGTTGGCGTGGCTATGGGCCCTGGCAAGCCCTTGGTGGGGGGCTTCCGCATCCACTGAAAAGTTTTCCCTATGCTCTGGCAAGCTTCCCAGGTCGGCTCTATGTAGGTCTAGGTAATGGAGAAATGTACATCAGCTATGATGAAGGCGATACGTGGCAGAAGATGACGATTCACGGGGATTCTTTAGCAGGTATTTCGGCAATTGCTTGTAGCGCGTAATTACAGTTAGCGGCCTTCATGATAATCCTTGATCATCAGCCGTGCTACTACGCTGAGCGCGCAGAATGGTACCTG